>Ga0209491_10005550_pt1 | contig 18316 bp, 12 predicted proteins | sample BON02_FD_187213 | JGI IMG/M metagenome (GOLD analysis project Ga0209491, IMG submission 187213) | Freshwater microbial communities from Lake Bonney liftoff mats and glacier meltwater in Antarctica - BON-02 (SPAdes) (version 2) | ecosystem: Environmental > Aquatic > Freshwater > Ice > Glacier...
TGTGGCAAGGTGGGGGGTTGTAAGAGGGAAGATGGCTCAGCAAGTGCATGAATGATGATGATGGTGGGGCTTGGGTGGTGGAGATGGAGAGCGAGCGAGCGTTCAAAACAGGCGCAATGCAGGGACAACGCCACTCATCACGTCACTACATGGCTGCGGCGGTGGTGCGGGCTGGTGTGGGTGTGGGGTTGCTTGGCATGCATGCACACGCCAGTCTCTTCGGCGCGCGTTCGATGACCCGTGCCCGGTCATGGACGGCTCGGATCGCTCCGGAATAATGTACGGCGTCTCCAATAATGAAGGCGTTTCGTGTGGTTGTCTGCATTGTGTTTCTTTGATGGAGGAGCTGTAAATGGAAAGGCATTGTTTCTTATGGATCAGCAAGAAGACAGTGGAGGGAGTGCGCAGCGCATGACAATTTCACGGACAAGCCTCCCCCTCCCTTCCTTCTCTACCAATGGTATGCTCCGGTCTTCCTCTCATAACACACCCCTCCCCACTCCACAGCCAGCCGTGAGAGCCACGCACAATGCACGCTCATCTCTGCTCCGTTTTCAATTACACCCACACAGGCGGACGGCGCCACAGCCGCCTCGGCAGCCCCATTTACTTATTTACGCATCAGAAGAACGCCGCCAGCCAGCCTCCTCACCTCAACCCCGTCTCCCTTCCCCCCCACACAGCAACACAGAAGCCGCAAGCATGCGTGTCTGGTCCCTTCACCCGACTTACCTGGATCAGCAAGGGCTCTGTGGCTTATGGCGGGAGACGCTGCTTTGTCAAAAGGTCTTGGCTGGGGGCACCAAAGGGATGTGATTGTGTGTTGCTCTCCCCCCCCGTCTCCCCACACCAGTCTTCCATTCTGAATGCAGAATGCAGAAGAGCGGTAAGAATATATCTCTATGGCCCACTATTATCCATCTCCACCCGCTGCGCTGCACACTTCCACACACGCCCTATCACCTCACCCCCACCCTTCCGCCCCCCACGCACACACACACACACAAGGCTACACCAAGCACCCGCAGCTGGCCCGCTGGCGGGCCTGTGCTCAGCCCTTGGTGGCTATCGGCATGTACCTCTCTATTGTCTGCATGGAAGGGCAGAATCGCGGGTACAACTTTAACAGCAGCTTGATCCTTCATCCGCATCCATCTGTGCCTTTGTCGCCGTCCTCGGCGCTGCCCTTGCGTATGCCCCTCCCCCCTCCGTCGTTGCCTCCTTCTTCGATGGGTTCTCCTACTACTACTACCGCCACCACCACGACGACCATGATGACGACGACGACGACGGCGGCGGCGGATGCGTTGGGACCCTTGCTCGAGGTAGGAGGCGGAAGGGCAGGGGTTGTGCTTTTTGCTCCCTTCTTTTTTGGTCATTTTTGGCCTTTTTGTCCTTCCGCTTTTTTTTCCGATTACTCACTGATTCCTCCCTCCCTTTTTTTGATATAAATAGGTGACGGCTGGCCAACTGCACTACGAGATGGAGCACTTGCGTGCGAAGCTGCGGAAGTGCGACAAGGACCGTTGGGCTGTCTGTAAAGACCTTGATATCACTACTATTCAACCTCACCCGTGCTTTGCTGTGGTGGAGGGAGAAGTGGCTGAGTGGGAGAAGAATGTGACGATGACGACGACAACGAAAAAGGTACGGACGACGACAGTGGTGAACAAGGGAACGAGGAAGAGCAAAAGGGTCAAGAAGGCGGCGGAGGGAGGAGGAGGAAAGGAGGAGGAGGAAGGGGGGGAGGAGGGGGAATCGCTGTTGATGTCGATGATAGAAAAGACGACTACTACGACGATGATGACGACGGTGCCGGACCTGATGGACGAGGATAGCAGCAGCAGCAGCAGCAGCAGCAGCAGCAGCGGCAAGCGCAAGACACGCAGCGCTGTCACGGCGGAAAGGGCGGCGGCGGCTGCTCCTGTGATTGGGACGCCTCAACGCGTGCGACGAGCGGGCACCAAGAAAGCGATTCCCGTGCGGCCAGAGCGAGGAAGTGTCGGCAACGAGAATGGAACGACTCTTAAAATCATGCGGCAAGGTACGAAATAATGCTTAGAATAGGACAAACGATGGATATGTGAAGGGAGAAAAGCCCGCCTTGGGGTTAAATGGTTGTGTGAGGCATGGTGAGACCAAGAATGGGCAATGGGGAGAAAGAGTGTGGAAGTAGTACATGCAAAATTTAGAAAAGAGGAAGAAACAAATAACAAAAGAAGAAACGAAATAAATGCGTGAAAAATGTACACGGGACATCTCATGTCGGGCGCTTACGTACGGTATGCCTTTGCTGCTCTGATGCCTTCTGCTTTTCGGGCGAGCCCCGCCCTACTCGCCAACGCCTCGTCTTGGAAGTCGAGGCATTCACGCTACACCAGCCATGTGGTGCGTCTTGCTTTGCACTATAGTGCGGTGTGTATGCGCTTGCACCCTGTTTGTGTGACACACACAAAAAATGTGCCTGCAGTGATCTGGCTGGCCATGCGAACTCAAGCCGCAGAAGCAAGCACTGCTGGCATCATTCAAGCTTCCTCGGGCAGCAACGATGCATCGCCTTTTGGTCTGAGGGATCATGGCTTTGCCTTGCCCTCCCCCTCCCTCCCCCTCTTGTGCACCCCCCACGACACACACAGCCAGCATACAGCGACACTAACCGGAGCCACGAGGCCTGGCCTGGAGACGTGAGGCGCTGAGGACGGTGGATGAAGCAAGGAGAGGGGCTTGGTGAATTTGCTTTTTGGGGGGGTGTACGCGTGATCTCACACAGAGCCACACACACACACACACAACACAGGGAAGAGCAACGCAGGAACAAGTCAGTGCAAGAGGACGCATGTGGGTGTGGACACGTGGCGTGGGGCAGCCTGAATTTGCCATCCTTTCGTGCCACAGGGATACCTCCTTCCTTCCTCCGTCGTCCTGAGCTCCCTCTCCGCCTCAAGAGCCAACATCTTCTCCTCCCTCCCTCTCCCCACGCGGCACCCCAACCCACCCGCCCAACCGCACCTACGTCCGCATGTACAAGCGGCACGACACGGCGCAGGCGAGAGGAGCTGGCGTGGAGGGCGTGGCCGTCGTGGAGCAGGAGGAAAAGGGATCGAGCTCTTGACGTCCTTCCAGCTTCATTTTTGCCTGCGTTGATCGTGGTGGAGAGGGACCACTTGGCTTGGCCTCGCTCTCGCTGCGGCTATGGGACTGGTGGAGGGCCCTCCTTGTTGTTGGTGTGCGTCTTTGCCTTTGCGGGGCATGTGGCAGGAGGAGTCAGGGGCAGGACGTCCTCCCAGCTTCATTTTTGCCTGCTACTGTGATTTGAGAGAGGGACCACTTGGCTTGGCCCTGCTCTCGCTGCGGCTATGCGACTGGTGGGTGGCCCTCCGTGTTCTTGTTGTGCGTCCTTGCCTTTGCGGGGCGTTCGGCAGGATGAGCCAGGGGGCAGGATGGTGCAAGGTGCCTCTCTCTATTATGTCCCAGGCGCAGGCATGAGGCCGCCCCTCCACTCCTCCTCCTTCGAGTCGGCATCCCTCCTGGAGCAGCGCTGTAGTTATTTTGATACTTTTGCTACACACAGCATGCTGGAGGGTGGGGGGGTGGAGGAAGGCATCGGCCTCATCCTCATCCTTGCCTCGCTTTTTTAGTCCTTTGACGTTGGCCTACGTACACACATCTTCCCTCCCCTTCTCATCTCTCTCTCCCTCCCTCCCTTCACCCCTCCTACACAAAAGAACAGCTTAGAGCAAGCTAACCCGTGGCAGCAGCAGCAGCAGCAGCAGCAGCAGCAGCAGCAGCAACAACGATGCTGAGCACCTCCTCCGTGCGGCAAAGACACCAAGCCTAAACGAAGCGCCGCAGCAGCAGCAGCAGTAACGGTAGCAGCAACACCAAGCACGACCACTTGCAACAGCAAGAGCAGCAGCAGCAGCAGCAGCTGTAGGAGGGGGAGGATGGCAACGACCATGACTGGCATGGTGGTCAGCTGCGCGGCACCCGACGACGACCCGCTCGAGCAAGGGTTGGGTGTGTGCGTGCAACCTACCGATGGCCTCGCCGCCGGCACTGCCGGAGGGGAGGGAGCGGAGGAGGAGCGTGATGATGGTGGTGAAAGCAACGGCCGAGATGCTTTGTTTTGGGGGGAGATGGGGGAGGGGCAGATGCATGGGTTGGGGAGGGTGGAGACGGCGGGGGAGACGTATGTTGGGTTTTGGGAACGGGGGCTGCATCATGGTTTAGGGTTGCTGTTGGACCACGAGGAGAGGAGTAGGAGTGAGGGTAGGTTTGCCGAAGGTGTGCTTGTGGAGGGGGCTTCGACGTCAGTGACGGTTGATAGGGAGGGGAAGAGGGATGCGGAGGGGGGGCTGGAGGGGAGGGGGGTTAAGGTGCTGCGTGATGCGCAGCAGCAGCAGCAGGTGGAGGGAGGGCAGCAGCAGCAGCAGCAGCAGCAGTGGAAGAAGGTGTTGAAAGGCACCTTTCAAGGCGATTTGTTGCACGGGCGGGGGAGTGTGTGGTTGTGCCATACGAGGAAGGCGACATCGTCTTCCTCTTCTGCTGCTACTGTTGCTGCTGCTGCTTCAGCGGGCAGCAGCGGCGGAGACGCGTCGTCGGCGAGCCCTAGGCCTCTAGGACCGCCTCATCACTCCTCCTCCACTTCCTCCGCCTCGTCCTCGTCCTCCTCCCCCGCGCCTTTCCAAGACAACCACCACCATCAAGGAGGAAGAGAAGATGACGCGGAGCAGCAGCAGCAGCAGCAGCAGCAGTTCGACCTGGACCTCCGCCTCGAGGCCATCTTTGAGGAAGGGACCCCTTGTTTCGGCCGTGCTTTTTTCAGCGACGGCCGCGTCTATATCGGCGGGCTCGAGCGCAGAGAGCGGAGGAGAGGACTCGGCTTCACTGTCACCAAGGCAGGGAAAGCCGTGATTGCTTCTAGGGAGGGCGACCATCAAGTAGGCTCTGGCATTGTCCTCGACTTTGCTTCGCAGACCTACCGTCGGACGCCGGCTGGCTCGACGCAAGGAGGGGAGGAGGTCGCGGTGGATACAGCAGCTATTGCTGCTGCTCCTGCTGCTAGTTTGCCCTCGTTTTGGAATCAGGAGCGAGTGTTGGCACTGTTGAAGGGAGCGATGTGTGACCCGCTTGCCGCCTGGAGCACGCTCGAGGCCTTCTCTAAGGCGCTGCGGGAAGAACAAGCGCGTCTGCTCAACGAGACTCCGCCACGGGTGGTTGTCGGTCCGTACGTCCGAAAGCTGACAGTGGAGGAAGCAGCAGCGGCGCCCGTGCTGGCGACGCTGTACGAGGGGGAGAAGGATAAGGAGGGACGGAGGGAGGGGCAGGGGATGGGGTTGCTGTTGCCGAGCGGTGATATTTTTAGGGGGACGTGGGTGAGAGACGCGCCGGAGGGCAAGGGGGCTTGGGTCAGTCTGGTGAATAAGGATGTGTTTGAGGGGGAGGTCGAGAGGGGAGGGGTGGGGTGGAAGGCGGGCCGCTGGTGTTTGTTGTATGGTTGGAGGGTGGAAGCGACTAAGTGGCTGCAGCCACGCGTGCCGCATGGCTTTGTGACTGTTCACGCGCCTTTGCCCTCTGCGGGGGCGGGGCACCAGTGGCAGGAAACGCAGCAGCAGCGAGCGACGGTGGAGGCTTTCTATCGCGTGCGTGGCACGGGCGAGGCGGCGACGGTCAAGCGGGACGATATGGACGTGCGCATCACCAGCGGGCTGGAGGGGGGTCGGCGCACCTTTCGCGGGCGCGTTTATCCTTCTACGGCCGGCGCTGCGGAGTCGACGTTGTTGGAGGTCCCGAGGCCGAGGAATGGGTTGGAGTATAGGGAGGACGAGCATGGTTCGATGTATGAGTTGGTCTATGACGAGGACGGGGTGATGATTGGGAATCGGATCGCGGTTTTGCGGCACGCGGACGGGAGTACGGAGTTTGGGGGGGAGTTTATGGTGATTATGAGTAATGCGCCCATGGATTACCACAAGAACCACGTGAAGCAGCAGTCGGTCCGCGCCGAGAAGGAGTGGCCGGGTAAGTTGCTCGAGCCCTTTGAGACGCATTACACCGGCGCAGTGGGAGGAGAAGAATCCGCGCCTGGCGGTGGCGCTCACCCCAAGCAGCAGCAGCAGCAGCAGCAGACACATACCGCGGGGCCCACGGTTTCGGGCGCGATTACTGTAGCGACGACGATGGCGGGCAAGCAGCACCAGCACCCTCCTCCTCCCTCCCCTACTGCTGCGCCTACCCCTGCTTCCGCGGCGCCGGTTCCCGTGCTGGAGCTGAAGAAGAAGAAGCAGAAGCAGGAGCGACAGGAGCAGCATCGGAAGGAAGAGGATCAGCAGCAGCAGCAGAAGGAGCCCAAGGAGCTCAAGGAGCAGGTCCTTCCCTCGTTGCGTGGCGGTGGGTCAGCCCCCAAGACGCGCCTGGCGAGCTTCCTCCCTGATCTTGTCCGAGCCACGGCCAAGGCCAACGAGCGCATCACCGCCGCACAACAAGAGGCTTCTTCGCGGGCCTTGGTCAAGGAGCAGCGCCTGCAGCAGCAACAGGGCAACCACCACCAGCAACAGCAGCAGCAGCAGCAGCAGCAGTCGACGAAGCAAGTCTGGAACGCGGAAGAGCGCCGGCGGCGCAAGTCGTCTATGTCTGCGTCGCCCAAGGCTGGGGTGCACTCCTTCAAGGCGCTGCAAGAGTCGGACGACGACGAGGAAGAGGAAGGGGCGATCGAGGAGGAGGACGAGGAGGAGCAGGGCGGTGATTTGATGGATCATCCTCGCGTGCGTCCTCGTGTGGATGATTTCCCTCCTCTTGTCATTCCCGAGATGCGGTCCGACGACACCTACACCCACCAGCAGCACAGCGCCTTCAGCAACAGCAGCGGCGCCGACGCCTCCCTCCGTCCCTCTTCCTCCGCCTCGTCCTCGTCCTATCCATCCGTTGCGTCGCCGTTGGGTCGGTCTTCCTGGCCTTCTCTGAGTGCTCCCGAAGCCGAGTTCCAGGTGGTGGCGAGCAAGAACAAGGGCAAGGGCGCGGGCAAGAAGGGCAAGCAGCAGCAAGCTGGCGCGGCCTGGACGACGGTCGCGGGCGCCCTCGCCACCAAGGAGCCACCCACGCACAAGAAGAACGTCTCGAGCGGTGGTGGGAACCCTCCTCCGGGCATGCCGCCCGTGGAAGTGCTCTGCATCGTCGAAGCTGGCTGGCAAGCCGCGCATGTCCGCATTCTCTTCCGCGCCGACGTTCCCGAAGTCAAGGTGTTGAGTTATCGCGTGACCGTGCATCGGACCGAGCGCGCGCTGGCGGGCGCAAAGGACTACAAGGCCGTGGAATCGACGCGCTCGGAGTTCCCAATCTTGGGGCTCCAGAACCATGTCAAGTACAACTTTGCGCCTTCGGTCCGTGTGCAATTTCGGCAGCACGTCTGGCGCGTCCAGGGCGACACGGTGCGGACCTCGCCGCCGGGGCCGGTGAAGGACAAGAGTACTGATCCGCAGCAGCCTTTTTTGCGGCGTATGAACGAGAAGGGGGAGTTGATGCCGAATGACGATGATGGGTATTGGCAGTGGGCGCGTTATGTCTCGGGCCATGAGCTCTCGCCGGACCTGGCGCCGATGAAGGCGTTTGCGCTCAAGGCGCGCGTGATGCAAGGGGATGGAGTGCTGGGGTTGGAGTTGGATTTGGCGAAGGAATTGCATAGTCACGCTGAGGCCTTGTTGGTGTGGGTCCACCCGGCGACGGAGCCGGGCTTGGTCAAGTCGGGGAAGCATGTCGGCAAGCTCTTCGTGGAGGGGGAGCCGTTCCGCGCGGTTGTTTTGGGATTGTCGAACGAGAAGAAGTACCACGTGGCGTTTCGTGTGGCCTTTCTCGATGGGTCTTACCCGCCGGGGGACGGGATCATCATCTTGCCCGGGCACCCAGTGGCAGGAGCGGGAGGAGGAGATGGAGGAGGCAAGCAGCTCTCGCCGCGGCCTCGGTCCGCTTCGACCGCTTCCTCCACGTCCTCGTCCTCGTCCTCTGCGGCGGTGCAGCAGAAGCAGCAGCGACGCGAAGAGTGGCCGACGCTTACTGCCGTTGGTAGTGCCCCACCCCGAGAAGGCGCGATTGCAGCTTCGGCCGCGCCAGCAGCAGCAGCAGCAGCCCCAGCAGCAGCGGGAGGAGGAATCAAGATTTTGCGCAAGCCGTCGTCGACCTCGCCGTTGCCTTCTTTGGAGCTGCCATACCGCGCGGCAGTGACGATGCCCAAGCTCATTTCCCCGCCGCCAGGGCTGGGTAGAGGGAAGGAGGGGGGAAAGGAGGGCGGGGTGGTCTTGACGCCTCTTCCGCACTTGCGGTTGGCGAGCCCTTTGCTGGGGGCGGCAGGCGCGCAGGAGGGAGGGAGGGAGGGAGGAAGGGAGGGTGATAAGCTGCAGTTCCCTCTTGCCTCGTCCAAGCGAGAGGCGTTGCTCAAGCGGGGGAAGGGCGAGCGATCTCTTGCTCCTGTGTCTCATTCCATGCCGGCGCGGGACGAAGGAGGGGGCGAGGGAGGAAGGGAGGATGATGGGGATGCGGATGTGGACGATATTTTTAGGATGGTGGACATGGAGGCGCTGGCCTTTATTCACGACGAGGACGAGGAGGAGGAAGGGGGGGAGGGGGAGGCTGAGGGCGTGGTAGGTGAGAAGCTGCTGAAACGACTGAAGGAGAAGGAAAAGAAGGCCGCGCAGCAGAAGGAGCAGACGGCGGAGGAGAAGGAGCATGTCTTCTTGTTCAAACGCCAGGCGGGCGCCGATCCTGAGTTTAGGGGTACCTTGACGGGAGCGGCGGTGGGGCGGCAGCCGGGACAGCAGCAGTTTTTTGGGTTGCACCCTATCGCGAGCACGCCTTTTAGTGCTGGGAACCTGATTGGTGCTGCGTTCCAGCCGGAACTCACGTTTGGAGGAGGAGGAGGAGGAGCAGCAGGAGGAGAGGGAAAAGGAGCAGGCGGAGCAGGAGGGGGCGGAGGGAAGGGACTTGCGTTCGAGCCATTTTGGGCGTTGTCTACCTGTTTGTTGCCTCAGAAGGAGACTGGGCCGCAGCTGCGCGCGGGCGGGAACAGCATCACCACGGGCTCGTCCACCACCTCGGCCTCTTCCTCCGCTGGTTCCTCGCCGGAACAACGCAAGGGCATGGGTGTGGGTGCGAGCGCAGGAGCAGCAGCGAGCAGTGCGACGACGCCCCCTCCCAGCAGCCTTATCGACGACTTGAACAACCTCCCGCCGTTGCCGCCCTCGGTCTACTCCCTCCCGCAGCAACACCTGCCCGACCGGCTCCCGCCGTTGCAGCAGCAGCATTTTCAACAACAACAGCAGCAGCAGCAGCAGCAGCAACAGCAGCAGGATGCCTCCTCCCCAGCCAAGACCAAAACAGGCCTCACGGCCTTGGCGCCTCCCTTCCGTCTAGTCACGCAACGCTCTTCCTCCTCCTCCTCATCGTCCTCGGCCTCCCCCGCGCGCGCGCAACCCTCTCCTACGCTCGATCCTTCCCCTCTCCGCGCACAAGCCGCGCGCCACCTCCCTCCGCACTACACTCAAGCCCAAGCCATGATGTACGCGCAGCAGACCCGCTACGGCTCCCCCCCCCCCCCCCCCCCCCCCCCCCCCCCCCCCCCCCCCCCCCCCCCCTCCCTCGCCGCTCAATCCTCCTCAGGCCACAGTGGCGGTAGCATCTCCTACCACGGGCCCTCCGGCATGGTCAGCCACCACCCTCCCTCCCCCGCGCTCGCTCACGGGAACTCTGTCATTTACGTGGCAGCCTACCCTCCTCCACCGCACGCGCACCCGCACCCTCCTCCTCCTTCCGCGCACTATCACCACCCGGCCCACGCAGCTGCTGCTGCTGCTGCTGCTGCTGCTGGCGCGGGGCATCATCATCACGCGGCCGCCGCGCACCACCACCATGCTCAAGTGCAGGCGCAAGCGCAGGCACAAGTGCACGCCGCCCACGGCGGGCATGGACACACTTACGGGCAGCACGGACCAGGAGCGGCGCCGCCGCGCTTTCAAGGCCCTCCGCTTCCCCATCCTCACTCCCACCATCACCACCATCCCCATTATCCTCCTCATTATGGGTACCGTTGAGCGCGGGAGGGGGAGGAGAGAGAAAGGTAGGCGTCGATAGATAGAAATTTTGTGATACTTAGTCAAAAGACTCAAGAAGAAGAGAGAGGGAGGGAGGGAGGGAGACAAGCAGAAGTAATTTTAGGTTCCCAGCGAGAGAGACAACAAAGACGCAGACAGATTTAGAGTAGACCAATGTGAGAGGTAGAGCACAATCAGTTTAGACATACATCTACATGGTAACCCCACGTTGTTGTTTTCAAAAATAGGAGAGAGAGACAGATAAGCGCAAGACTCTAATCAGGCATTTTGCGAGACAATCAGATCCGTTGTAGTTTACAAGTTTACAGAAGACAATTTTCACAGAGAGAGAGACCCTTCGCGCAATGCGCACCAGAACGCGAAGAATAAGAAGTACATACACGCATGCAGAGCAATAAAACAAATAGGAGAATAAGCAGGGGGCTCAGAATCAAGCTCATCATAACAGACACATTAGGAGCCCACGCACACACAGGCAGTAATATCCTCTCTCTTTTTGTATCATATCAGCGCTTGGCCTGGGGTGTTCGCCCAGGATTCCCAACCAGATAACAGAGTGAGAGGGAGTTGTGTGCGTGTTTTGGCAAGCCTGTTGTGAGAAGCCGTGAAAACAGACATAGAGAAAACAAACGCAAAACACCAATATAAGACACATGGAATCGGACAAGCACACATGTGATAGCTAGCTTTCATGTTCAATCATTCTTGTTCGTATAGTTCTTTCAATCTATGTACATTTGCGCGTTTGCTTGATTTTTCTCGCTCCATAGATAACATGCAACTGACAGTCTCGAACTAAACCGCATCCGCGTACCGAACAGAGTTCGTCCGATAGCGTTTGCTGGCCCCACTCCCATCCAAAGACGAACCGGTCAAAGGAGTCTGTTCGCCGAGACCAGGCGGGGCGGGAGACATGTCGTGCTTGTCCCTGAACGAGCGATTCCCACCGCCGCCATCGTTGCCGCCGCCTGCAACATTCGTCATGATCCGCAACCACCACGCCGGAAGGCGCCCGCCGGCCAAAATATTGCCCAACGCCAAGGCAAGTCCCAGGATGACCACCAGCGCTAGAAGCCAGTAAACGAGCTGCAAGTGGTGGGCGCCCTCGTACCGCCGGCGGACACCGTGCGGCAAATAGTGGTTCTTATGGTAGGCCTCGTCATCGTTCTCCTCCTCGGGTTGCACGCGATGTTCGAGCGGAACATGCAGCACGGTCTGATCCATGATTTGATCGGTCACCGAATCCCGGAAGGTCAGAACCAAGCGCGAGGGCGTCGCCTCCAACACCGTGGTGCCCCAGGACTCTTTCTCGACCGACTCGAAGTATGCCGGTGTCTCTGTCTCAAAGTTCACCGACAGTCGCCGCCCAGCCATGCCGACAATCGCATGCACTGGCGCCTTGTACTCAGTGCCTCGGTAGGCCGCCTCGGCCACACACACCCCATCCGCGACCTTGCACGTACGTTGGTAGCTGTGGTGGTGGCCCGCCAAACACAGGTCCACGTGGTGCTGCAAAAGCAAAGGCTCCAGATGCGTGCGCAGCAGCCGCGCCGCGCCCTGCTCGGAGGGGTTGAGCGGATTGGCGGGCTCGGGGTCGTCGGTACTATCCACGTAAAACGGACGATGGCCGACAAATACCAACCAAGGAGTCACATCGCGATCCACTTGGGCCAGGTCCCGCGCCAGCCAGGCATACTGCGGAGAGCCTTCTCGAAAATCATGCTCCGTCGAAGCCACAGTCACATGCACAGGCCCGTAATTGAACGAATACCAAGGCTGGTCGCCCCGCGGGTCCTCGCCAGGACCAGGCATGGGGAAATACGTCTGGTAAGGGACGCCGCACTCCCCGCCGCCGTCATTCTTGTTGTAGATAGAGACGCCGGCGCGTTCATTGGCAGCATAGGTGGTAGCTGCCGTGTAAAAGGACGAGGCAGAAGGGTCGTCGCGTTCGTGGTTCCCCGGGGTCGTCATAAAGGGTACGCGCGCTGCCACCAGCTCCACTTGATCGAGCCAGGCGTCCCACCGAGAGAGGAACCCCGAGCTGTAGGACAAATCGCCAATGCACACGGCCACGTCAATCTCCCCCGCCGTCACCTGTTGCAGCAACACAGAAGTAGTATCGATAGCGCTAAAGTCGTTGGCGAACCAGCCAGCCTGCAAACTGCCGTCTTCTTCTGCGCTGGACATATCCGCAAACATTGCGATGCGTACAAACTGGCCCGCATCATCCAGCTCACTCGCCAAGGCTCGGCCCTTTCCGACAGCATCAGCATCAGCAGTAGCAGCAGCAGCAGCAGGAGCCATGGCCTCATGGACCGGTGCTACAGCAGGACCCGTCCGGAAGCTGTAGGTAGTGCTCCAGATGTCCTGCGTCGCGTCACCGACCTTGTACTCGTACGTCGTGGCCGGCGCCAGCCCTCTCATGATGGCCGTATGCACATAACCCGGCGCCATAAACCCGACACTCTGCGCCGGCTCTCCACACAGATCTTCTTTTCCAAAAGTCAGGGAGGTCGCCGGGCTGCTGGCCCAGCTGCTGTTGTCCTTGGGTGGGCCGCTGACCTTGGCGTAGTACTGTACTTGCAACAATGCATTGGCTGCGGGTGCCTCCAAGCCACTCGTCTTCCACGTCACGCGCATTTCTGAAGGCTGGCCCGTCAATGCCAAATGTAATTGGAGAGGCCGTAAAATGACCTCATCGTCTTGCTTGCCCTTGCTCTCGCTCTTGCCCACGGTAACGACGTCGCTTGACCATGCCGCCAGCACGCCCTGGGTGCAATTGCCTCGGAAAAAGCCAAAGCGATAGTCCCCGCTGAGCTCTACCAGCTTGAATCTAATTTGTCCGCTTCCAGTGTCCAGGTGCTCAGGGTCGGCATAGGCGGCGTACTGGTACTTGACGGGGGCGAGACGGGAAGGCTCCAGCTCCACGTCCTTCTCAAAGGGAACCGCATATGCAGCAATAAAATCGGTGGCCGTGGGCTCGCTCACACCTTCCCATCTTACTGTGACCCAAGAGCCAGAGCGGGGCAAGGCCTTGGGCGTGGCGTCGAGGGCGATGGTGTGGTCCAGCTCCGTCTGTGGTGATTGATGGTGGGGGGAGGACGAGGGAGGAAGAAAGTGAGGGGAGTATTCTCGGAGGGCATGCCCATCCACCATCCAGCCGACAGAATGGGATAATGGAAGATTAGGAATGCATGCTAGTCGCGGTGTGTGGGATGCGGTGGGTGGCCACGGCCGCGAACGTGTTGAGTGTCTTGGGTGAACGCAAGGCCCATCCAAATTCAACCGACCATGGGCCTTGCCCTCTCCTCCACACTACGTACCGTCATGCGCGCGATGGCCGCAGCGTCCAGCACCTCGAAGGAGAGACCCGTCATGTTGTGTGCCGAGGCATGTCGTATTCTGCTGGACGTGTGGAGGAGAAGAAGGGCCAAGCTTCCCCATGCTTGGCCAGAGAGGCGCCGGCACATGATGATGATGCTGCCTCGTCCGTGCAGGCAGACCGCCCACGCGTGCTGTCCAGACGTAATAGGTGTAACGTGTAGAGTGCGGGACTAGGTGAGAGGGAGGCCAAGACAAGGCAAGGACAAGAGTAGAGGTGGCACTTGTTCATGTCCCAACGTAAACGAAGAGGAGCGCCTTGTCTTATCTTGCTTCGTCACGAAGCCCGACCTCCCCTCCCTAGACTGCTTGGTGCGTTTTACTTTGCTCTTTCTTTTGATTTTGGTGTTGTGTCCCCCACAAATATGGCATAATCATCAGATTTTTATCACTTATACCCTTTTCCTATCTCCTAGTAAGCCTTGAACTCGAGCTCTATCCCAAAAAGACGTCGACCTCCCTCACCCTTGAGCACCTCTCAGTCTACCCTACCATACCACATGAGCACAAAGCTCACACACGCAGCACGTGCATATAATTTCTCTTCTTAATTTCATCCAGCCGACTCTGTACCACTTTCCGTGGATTACGTCATCAGTTTTGGCCCAGCAGAAGGGCAGAAGCACGCCGGGCTCTCCACGTTGCAGCAGGGCCATCCCGTGGGGTCATCCCGCTGGGAATAGTCTGGTGTGGAGTGAAAATCGTTTTCGATGTCTTCCATTTTGTGCTGCCACAAATCGTGCAGCATGCCAGCATCTTCTTGGCTTACAGACAGCGGGTATCCTTCGTGCGGATCTGCCATTAAATCAAAGACTAGGGGCGTGTCTAGCCACCCCTTCGTCTCGTCGCCGTCGCCCAGCACAAATGTCCATCGCTCCAAAATGTCATCCATGTTCCGCTTATCTCCAGGCACGCAAGGTGGCGCCTGGGTCAGTCGGAAATGGACCTTATACTTGCCCAGGCGCATGGCGGAAAGCTGGCCAAACTGATCCGGATGGAAGAGCGTCTCGTGCCCCTCCGTGGTGTCATCGCTTCGCTGCTGACTGTCCTGGAGCAACAAGGAAGTCAGGTCCACGCCGTCAAAGCTTCGATTGGCGGGCAAAACGGCGCCGGCCAAGGCGGCAAATGTCGGGAAAATGTCCAGCGTCGAAGTAAGCGCTCTCGTGACACCGGGTGCGATTCGCGAGGGCCAGTAGGCGAGGGTGGGGACGCGATGGCCGCCTTCCCACGTCGTGAACTTGCCCGTCCCCGTCCCATGGTGCTCCGCCATGTATCGGCCTTCGTAAGGTCCCGTTAGGCCTGCCAGGTGGCACTTCATCTGTTTTCGTTTGTAAGGTGTTGTATGGATGAGGGCGTGCGTAGGGTAAGTGGTGTGAAAGCGCTTCTTTGTAGCCGATTTTTTTTGAGTCTCACGTTTTCCCTTCCCCCAAATTGTAAAGCACAACTTACATCCCAAGGACCATTATCCGACGTGATGAGCACCAAAGTGTCGTTGGCCAGGCCGGTACGGTGGAGCGCGTCAGCGATGCGGCCAACCTCAAAGTCGACTGTGTGCGTGTGGTGTAAGTAAAAAGAGATGAGCTGATTGCTGAAGACCAAGAGATAACGCAAGCGCACTAGATACTCCAAATCCTCCAGGCCCCCCACGCACACACACCTCACCTTCAGCCAATGTGTTTCCATATATGCGACGGTCCGTGCGCGACGAGGCATTTTCAAAGCGCGGGTCGTACGCCAAGGGTACGTGCATGTGAGACAGAGCCATATACAAGAAGAAGGGCGTCCGCGTCGTGCCGTTCTTCTTGGCCTGTTCCTCCACAAAAGCTTCGGCAAACTCTCCGTACCGGCGGGCGAGCGAAGTGAGGTTAACGGGCTGCTCGATAATGTCTTCGTTGCAGGAGGGCTTGCCCGAGCATTGGGGGCCTGTAGAATTGTAGAGTGGGACTGCCGGCGCCTCAACGCACATGGGTCCCGCCGCAGTGGGAGGAGGCTGAACAAAAAAGGGCGTAAAGGAAGACGGCGTGTCTGCTACGGCATCGACCTCGAGCAAGTGCCGATGAGGATGCTCCGGGTCGGGGTTCGGTACCGGTGGTGGCCCCGTGGTCCAAACTCCCTGGCAGCAGGGTAGACGTGGCGGGTGGTCCTCACCGACGTTGGTGCACCCCATGTCTACCGAATACGGCACGCCCAGGTACCGGTCAAAGCCTCGGTAACTCGGATGGAATAGCGAGTGCGTCCCCAGATGCCATTTGCCCAGCATGGCCGTGTGGTAGCCGGCTTGATCTCGTAGGAGCTCTGCCAAGGTCACCTCCGTCCGCGGCAGCCCTCCCAAAGCACCCTCTCGAAAGTTGGTGGTGACGCCTGTCCGCAAGCCCAAGCGGCCTGTGAGGAGACTGGCGCGGGAGGGCGTGCACACCGAGGCTGCTGCATGAAAATCGGTGAAGCGTAGGCCTTCCTTGGCCAGCCGGTCCAGCACCTTGGTCTCTGGTGTTGTCTCTTGCCCCACGTTGAAGCCCGCATCGCCCCATCCGGCGTCGTCCAAGAAGATGACCACAAAGTTGGGGCGTGATGATGGCGAGGGAGGAGGCGGTGAGCTCGCGGCGACCACCCATGCGATGGCCACGAGAGGGAGCAAGCGGAGCATCCCTCCTGTTTTGGGGGAGGGTACGAAAGGGAGGAGGTCAACGTGAGTGTGTGTGTATGTGAAACATAAGAAGCACAAATGCCAGCCGCTTGGTGGATAAGGGTGCGGGACGAGGGCAACGAGCTCTCCTCCTCACTCCCCGCCAGCCGCAAAATCGTGTGGAGGAAGTGTGCGGGCAGCGCCTCTACACGCTGCAACGGAGGGCGGGCATGGAAGCATCGCCTTCCGATCGCCCAAAAGAAAACGCGACGCGGACAGGGTCGGGCCTTGCGTCTGCGCTGGGTCTTTGTCGTGGGTCTACTCTGTATGTGCATGTGCATTCATCAGCCAAGAGTAGCGTTGTTAAACAGCAAAAAGCCATGCGGGTCTCGACAAGCAAAACCTCCCCACCCTTGCTTGAGAAAAGCGGCAACGGGCACCAACACCCCTCTTCTTCTTTCTGCGCGCTTCCCGCCTAGCTAACCCACCACCTCTCACTAAACAGGCACAAAATGTCCCTGGCCATGACGACGACGACGACGAGCACCCCACCACCAACAAGGAGGAGACGGCCCCGCCCCCGCCAATCTGACACCCTTCGCGTGTGCGTCCGCGTCCGCCCAGAGGAGATTGACGACGACGAAGAGGAGGAGGAAGAAGACGACACGCGTCTGTGTGTCTTTGCTGGAGTGGATGGACGCACAGTGTCGGTGCTCTCGGACGTCACCTCGCACATTACGGGCACGGCGTCTTCACGCCGCAAAAGCGTGGCAGCGGCGGCCACTCCTGCCACCACTGCACGGAGCTTCACTTTTGACCGTTGCCTCGGTCCGTATGCAAGCCAAGAGGAGCTCTACAAGATGGCACGGCCTTTGGTACGAACAGTTGTTGATGGGTTTAATGCTACTATTTTCTGTTATGGTGTCACGGGTAGTGGAAAAACATTTAGCATGACTGGCACGCAAGAGGCGCCTGGTATTGTTCCCCGGGCTACAGTCGAGTTATTTGAACGCATCCAAGCTGCCACCACCACCAGCGGTAAGACAGGCCACGAAGAAGGAGAAAAGGAGGAGGAAGTCCTCTTTTTGGTGCATTTGACCTACGTGCAGCTTTATAACAACAACTTTATCAATCTATTGGAAGGCAAAGCCGAAGCAGCAGCAGCCGAAGCAGCAGCAGCAGCAGCAGCAGCAGCAGCAGGCGCAGCCGCCCCTCCTTCTTCCTCTTATAGCCCCCATCGCTCCTCTCCCCCCAAAATCGAACTCCGCGAAAACAAAGCAGGCGAGGTCTACCTCTCCGGCCCTCCCTCCCTCCGAGTCACCGCCAAAACAGCAGCAGAGGCCCTCTCCCTCATCGCGGCCGGGAACCGCGCAAGAGCCACAGGTGCCACCCACTGCAACCAAACCTCCTTCCGCTCCCACACCATCCTAACCTTCCACGTCGAGAGCCGCGTCCTCCACCCTTCCACCTCTTCTTCCCTCCCTTCCTCGTCCTTGTCCTCGTCCTCCTCTCAAGTGCGTCTGGGAAAACTGCATTTAGTGGACTTGGCGGGGAGTGAGCGGGTGTCACTATCAGGGGTGGAGGGAGGAAGGTTGACCGAAACTCAAAACATCAATTCTTCCTTAACGGCGCTGGCGAACGTCTTGTCCGCTTTATCACGAAATGCCTTGAGTGAGCAGGACGGGGAGGAGGAGGAGGAGGGAGGGAGGGAGGGAGGGGATGGTTGGAGAAGGTCGAGGGATGACTTAGCCCTGGCAGGTCGCTCTCCGAACGGCAGAGCAGCAGCAGCAGCAGCAGCAGCAGTGGCTGTAGGCGGGAGGAAAGGCAAGGGGGCCTTGTCAGCTTCCTACCCCTCTTCCTCCTCCTCCTCCTCCCCCGCTGCCTCTCCTCCCTCCAACCCTGCCCCTATCCCCGTCCCCTACAGAGAGAGCAAACTCACCTGGTTCCTAAAAGACTCTCTAGGGGGGAACAGCAAAACGCTCATGATCACAACCCTCCGTCCGTCCCTCCCTTACCAAAAACAAACCCTCATTTCCCTCCTGTACGCGGCCCGGGCGAGAAATATCAAACCTAACGTGTCAATTAATATAGATTTGATAGGAGAAAGCAAGCTAAAGGAAGTATCGGCGGAGATCGAAGGGTTGAGGAAACGATTGAAGGCACGCGCGGCCGAGTTGGATAGGTTGGTGGTGAGGGAGGGAGGGTGGGAGGG
>Ga0209491_10005558_pt1 | contig 18303 bp, 12 predicted proteins | sample BON02_FD_187213 | JGI IMG/M metagenome (GOLD analysis project Ga0209491, IMG submission 187213) | Freshwater microbial communities from Lake Bonney liftoff mats and glacier meltwater in Antarctica - BON-02 (SPAdes) (version 2) | ecosystem: Environmental > Aquatic > Freshwater > Ice > Glacier...
TATATAGGGGGATTTCGATCATGTCTGCGATTTGTGGTTGCCCGCCCCTGGTTTAACCCTTAACTCGAGAACCCCCGATTCACGTGAACCAATAACCCTAACCCCTTAACCCGCCCCCGTTTTAACCATCCACCAAAGAACCGCCGATTCACGTGAACCAATTCTACACCGGGAACCCCACAAACGCAGATGCTGACCGACGGCGCCGCCAGGTTCGGGTGAACCCCTAGCCCACTTGCTCTCGTCCGTAGTCTCGCAAAGAGTTGGCGCTGGCCTCGCCGATGTGTTGCGCCAAGCGCTCGCACCACCTGGCGCCACGCCTGGCCCGCGGGCCGCGCTGCTCGCAGCTCGCAGTCCGCGCGCAGGTTCGCGCCAGCCGTGTGCCGCAAAAATAGTTTGGGTTGACTCCTACATGGTTTAACTGTAAGATGAGGCGGGGCTACCCTACGACATCCCACAATCACTGTGGGGTCTAAGAGCGGCTACACTGCAATGTATGGCCCTACGTAGGGCCCTACAGAACATCCAAGCCACGCACACCCCAAACACCGCACACGCCTTGCGCACTTCCATGCCCCTGACCGCGCGCGCCTCTGCCCGCGGGTGGGCCGCGCCCGACTAGCCGCTCGCGGGCGCGAACGCGGCCTCGCCCCATCCGATGCGGAGCGGTCGAGCTCGATGCCCTAGAGCCTATTCGTCGTCTGACTCGAACGTGCACAGCCCCCGGCACGCCCGGCACGCCCGGCACGCCCGGCACGCCCGGCACGCCTGTGCACGACCCCTCCCATTGCAAGCGAGTGGATCGAAGGACTGCCGCGGAGTAACCCCAACCCTTACCCCGAGAGGAGGATCCACCCCGCGTCCCACCCTTGCTCCGGCTCGTGCAGGCGGCCACCGCTGCAGGCGCGGCAACACGCCTGTGCATCCCACAGGCACGGCGGCCTCTGCGCGCGGAGCCATTGCAGGGTCTGGAGGCGGTTGCCCTTGCCCTTGGCGGCAAACAAGCAGGTCGCCTTGCTCCATTGGCATGGCGGCGTCTGTGCGCGAAGCCATGCAAGCACCTCTAGGTGGCCACTCTCTGCGGCGGCGTTGCAGGTGAGTTGGGTGTGCGCACCGCAAGGGCGTCGCGGTGCTTCATGCTGCGCCGCTGCTCCACATGAATGCGCCACTGGAGGGTTGATGGTTGAGGAATGGCGGTGGTTCAACACTACTCCCTCGAAGCACCAATCGCTGAGAAGCATGCACATGTCGCGCCTAGGTGGCGTCGCGCACGGGCTCTTTCTGCTGGATGGCATGGCGACTCGGGCCGAGCTGATCGACCCCGCCGCCACCGTTGACATGGCGCTGGAGGTTAACCCACCGACGTGTCGCTCCTGGTCAGAGTGGTCGTACTCGAGGAGACGCGCCGGCCTCCACTGTCACCAGGATCATCAAGCCAGTCGACGTCACGGGCAACCAACCCCCGAGCAGTGGGCATCACGGTGGCGTGGACGAGCTGGGACGCACACCACGCGCGGCAGCTCGCCACCATCGCTGGAACCCCCGGCGCCGCCGGGTGGTACCCGCCAGGCCGACAGAGGCACACGATGGTCACCGTGGCACACCCACAGATGAACCACCACATCACGGCGGTCTGCGATAGTTGGGACACGAGCCCCATTCCATCTGGCACGCGAGCGTCGCTGGCATCCTCCATACTCCGCCAACGGGGGGGGGGGTCTGTGGAAATGCGACCCGGGTGAACCCCCCCCCCTATCCCCTACGGGGCGACGAAACTGGATTCCCCTCAAACGGGGGGTGGAGGCCGAGCAGCGCGCGTGGAATGGGCGATGCGCCGGTCACTGGATAGGATGGTGCCATGGGTGGGCGCTCGGACCGCGACTCCACCGGCGACGGCACTGCCGTGTATCGGACCACAGCCACGATAAACAGGCCAGACAACCCGAGGATTGAAAGCACAGTCACCACGGCGATACAGTGGTTCCGGTCTGCATGGCGCGGCCTGGCGGGCGCCGATGCCTGCAGCATGACTGGCGCCGACGTGTGCAGAACAGGTGGCTTGCGTGTCTGATTTGATCACCCCGATGGCCGTGGAGCACGGTGAACCCGGACACCGCGAGGCACGCATTGCTTCGACCAATGGCATGTCGGGCGCGCGCGACGCGTCGAATAGCTCGTGCCGGCAGGGGCCCATGTTGGTCGCGACGCACTTCAGCCGGAAGGTTCGAGTCCACAAACTCTATAGATGGACAGAACCAGACCCACACAACATCTGCGGTTAACTCTGCGTACAAACTCTGTAGATATACAGAACCAGACCCATGCTGCCAAACACAACATCTGCGGCCTCTGCGTACACACTCTGTAGATGGACAGAACCAGGCCCATGCTGCCACACACAGCATCGGCGGCCTCTGCGTATAAACTCTGTAGATGGACAGAACCAGACCCATGCTGCCACACACAACATCTGCGGTCTCTGCGTTCGCAGAAGAAGATGTCCAGTCGTCGCCCTCAGGTTGCGTCTAAAACGGGAGACGACTCACCAGGACTTTTCCTGGGTTCTAACGAAGTACTGGTCCGGGAGAGGCCCGCGCGAGGGGCTAAGGGTTCACCCTAGCCCTGACAGAACCGGCCCGTGCCGCCACCTCCCTTGCTGGGCCAGCCTGGGTGAACTCGTGCCACCCTCCCCACTCACTCGGAGTCGTCGTCAGAAGCCTCTGCCTCTGGTTCGGCTTAGTCACAGAACGAGGTGAGCCAGCGGAGGGCGTGGGGCGACTCGACTTGGCTGCGCAACCAGCGCAGCACGGCCGGGTCAAAGTCGCCATCGCGGGCGCGGTGCAGATGCGTGCGCGTGACGTACTCCTCGTGCCACGGGCACGGGGTGGGGTGTTCGGCGGAGCGGAGCCACTGGAGCACTTCGTCGTGCCCCTCCTCAGCGGCAGCCTGGCAGGCCTCTGATTCGCGGGGTGCTCCAGGGCTCCAGGGCTCGTCGTCCCACGGGCAAGGGGGCGCGCGCTCCGGGTCGCGGAGCCACTTGAGGAGGGGCAGGTCGCCTTGCCCGGCGGCGGCCGCGCAGGTGCGCTGGTCCCATGGGCAGCCGACCTGGCGCAGCCACTGCAGCGCGGCGATGGCCCGCTCGGCCGGCGCGTAGGCGGCGGCGGCGCAGGTGGCCTCGTCGGGCACAAAGCCGTGGGCGTGCATCCACTGCAGCACCTCGAGGTGTCCGCCGCGCGCGGCCACCTCGGCGTAGCGGCGGGAGAGATCGGGGCACTGCGCGTAGATCAGCTGCATCGCCTGGTGGCGGCCGCTCCGGGCGGCGCCGGCCATGGCGAATCTCATCGCGCCGTCGCGGGTGCCAAACGGGGACGGGGGGTACGCGAGGTGCAGGAGCCAGTGGAGCGCGTCGAGGCGGGTGGCCATCGCCGCGGCCTCGAGGCAGTTGTAGTAGTCGAACTCGCAGCCATGGCGCATGGCTAGGCGCAGGCGATCCAGCTGGCCCTGCCGCGCGGCGGCGAGGCACGCCTTGCGCGCGGGTTGGGCCAGGACCCAGGTGGCGGCCTCGGCGGGCGCGCGCAGGTGGCCCTGAAGCGCCTCGTCGCGGGCGAGCCCCGCCGCGCCGCGGAGCGCGCAGATGTCGGGCAGTCCGAGGTGCTCGACCAACACCTCGACTTCGTCGCACTCGAGGCTCGAGAGGCGCGATGCGACGCCGGCCGGCCACCGACCTGCCTGGTGCCCAGCGGCGCAGCGGAAGGACACCTGGCGCACGGCGTAGGATATGGCCCACAACCACCCGTCCGACTCGAGGCCTGAGCTTGGCAGGATGATGTCGAACCAGCTCTTCAGGTCGGTGTCCGCGCATAGTAACGGCGGCGGCGCCGCCCTCACCAGCTACCGCGCTCTGGACGACCACTTCAACCGCCTGGTAGCAGGCCTCGATTGAGTCAAGTGAAGTGAACCGATGGGGGGGTGGGGTGGCCGATGAGCGATGTTGACGGCGGCTGGGGGCAGCGTCGACCCGTGCAACGACCGCGGGCACCGGGCGGGCGACGGGGCATCGGCACGGTTTACCCGTCCACCGCATTCCCTCGGCGGCAGCGAGTCTGGGTCGCTGGGGGTCGGTCCGCCGAGTCGGGTTAACCCTAACCCCTTAACCCGGGGGGGGAAACCGCCGAGTCCCCACCGACACAGTGCTCGCTGACAGTGCGTGTCGGAGTGTGGATGTGTGGTGCACAGCGCGAGGGAGTCGGGTGTACCTTATGTTGCCGAGACTGCTCCGAGCTTGCCCCACCCTGTCCCAACGCGTCGTTGTGCACTCGTTTGAACCCGTGAAGGGTCCCACCTATAAACCGCACGCACCACCGCCGGGGAGGGAGGGGGGGCGTCGGGTCCTGCGCGCGCCGGGGTGCAGCGCACGCACACCCGCCACCGCCGCGCCGGAAACTCGGTGCCCGTGTGAACCTCGCGTGGTGATCCAGGGGCACGCGTTGCTTGTGCCTGGGTGGAATGCTGCGCTGCAGTGCCACCGCGACCCCTTCCCTCCCCTTCCATTCCCACGTGTGCAACCCGCTCGCCCGCGTCGGGCACATGGGCCGCCGCAGACGTGGGTCAGGCGCCGCGGCGCCGTGCCACATGCCTCGCCGTGCGCAGCGCCGGCGCACAACGCCACGTGGCGCACGATGGTGGACCCAGCCCCGTTGGGGTGCACCCACCGGCGTGGAACCCAACCCGTTGCCCGAGCACGCAGCCCCGCCACGCGGGTCAACCGTGGCCGGGGTGCGCCCACACGTGCCACGGGCGCGGGCGCTGTGCCGTGCCGCCCCCCCCCCCCCCCCCCTGTGGAGTGGGGGGGGGTGCAGACACAGCCGCGCCTCGCTCCCCTTGCCATCAAACCGACCAAGGGTGCACACTGCTGGCTCTGCTCCAGCCGCTCGGAATGTGGGCCGCAGGGCGCGCGCGGTCAACCCGGGCAAGCGGCGGCGCGAGGGTGATGACGGGGGCCCGACTCGGGTTCCCCGGGTGTCGCGGTGGAATTGCACCGGCAAGGCGCTGGCCGCCCTGCTCCAGGCCGACCTGCCTTCGATGCGGGAGTTGCTGCCATGCCTGGCGAACGGCGACGGCAGGGGCACACCAGCGCGGGTCCACGAAGCGCTGGATATACTGTCAGCCCTGCTGTGCGGCCCCCGCAGTAACGCCATCGAGTTGTCCCCTCCGCAGATGCTGGTGCTGGTGCGCTGCCTGATTTCACACTCCGCCAAGTTGGCCGAGACTGAGGCCGCTCAGGCCCTGGCGACCGCCGCCACCGGGGCCACCGGGGCCACCGGGGCCCCCGGGGCCCCCGAGGCCCCCAAGGCCCCCGAGGCCCCCGAGGCCCCCAAGGCCACCGAGGGGGTCGCCTTAACCGAGGTGGCCGAGGGGGTCGCCCAACCCGAGGCCGCCACCGAGGGGTTCGCCCGGACAGAGGTCGCCGCCGAGGCCGAGGCCGCGGTGAAAGGGCTCACCTTACCCCAGTGCTTCACCGCGTCCACGTTGGCGCCGCAGGTGTGGACTAGACTCGAATGGGGCGCACCCAGGGCTAGCCGAGCGCCGAGCGCAGCACGCGCCGAGCGCAAGGAGCGCAAGGAGCGCCGAGCGCAGCAAGCGCCGAGCGCGGAGCGCAGCGAGCGCCGAGCGCAGCGAGCGCCGAGCGCAGCGAGCGCCAAGCGCAGCGAGCGCCGAGCGCAGCGAGCGCCGAGCGCAAGGAGCGCCAAGGCGGGCGTCGAGGCGGGCGTCGAGGCGGGCGTCGAGGCGGGCGTCGAGTCCCCCGTCGAGTTCAAATCGGCCAAGTCCAACTCCAAGCCACCGCGCACGGCAGACGTGGCCAAGCGGCCTATGGACGCGGCCACGCCGCAGGTGGACGAGGCCACGTCGCGAGCGAACGCGGCAACACCGCCGAGCCCCGAGGCGCACCGCGCGTCCACACCGCCCGCGCTCCGCCCGACAGCGGCCCCCACCATGGCGCGCATTTCTAGCCCAGCGGCCCCGACCCTGGCGGGCCCGACCCTGGAGGGCCCGACCCTGGCGGGCCCGACCCTGGCAGCCCCGACCCCGGCCCTGGCGGCCCCGCCCACGGAGGCCCCACCCCCGACCCAGGCGGCCCCGCCCATAGAGGCCACGCCCACAGGGGCCCCGACCCCGGCGGCGTCTGGGTCAACCCTCGTGGACGCGGCGCCCCCAGACCACTCGGTGCACACAGCACCGGCACCGCACATGGTCCAGGTCCACAGCTCCACCTCGACCGAGCAGAATCTCAGGGTCGTTCTCAACTGGGGCTTGTCTACGCGCAAAGCCTTCGAGGGCGTCGTCTGCGGCTACACGTGCTCCATCGTTGCGCGCCTCGACCAGAGTTCATCGTTCGTGGTGACTCCGCCCGGCGGCGGCGCTGCCCTCTGCACCGCAGCGGATCTGTACCACCACTTCAACCACACGGTGGAAGACCTCGATTGAGACCGAGGGAGCCCGTACCAGTGGGGACCAGGGGCAAGCGCTCGCGCCGGGCCGCGCGAGCCTCGCGGCACACGGCGTTGGCTGGGCGCGAGGTGTGGCGCCGCGAGCGTGCGAGCCGTGGTGTGTGTGCCGCCAGGCGCTAGCGGTGTGGGGCTAGACTCGAGTGGGACGCGCCAAGGATTGGCCGAGCGCCGAGCGCAGCGAGCACAGCGAGCGCAGCCAGGCGCAGCCAGGCGCAGCCAGGCGCAGCCAGGCGCAGCCAGGGTCTGTGTGCGGCCATGAGCTCGAGTTGTGGACTAGACTCGAGTGGAGCGCGCCCAGCGAGCAGCGAGCGCAGCGCGCCCAGCGAGCGCAGCGAGCGCAGCGAGCGCAGTCAGGTTGAACCCAAGGCACGGTTGCGCGGCGGCCAAACCAGGGGTGCGGGCGCAGCCAGGGGTGTGCGTGCACGACCCAGGGGCACGGGTGCGTGTGCGGCCAGGAGCCAGAGTTGTGGGCTAGACTCGAGTGGGGCGCGCCAAGGACTGGCCGAGCGCCGAGTGCAACGAGCGCAGCCAGGCGCAGCGATGCGCGCGTGGCCAGGGGTGCTGGTGCGACTAGGGGCACAGCTTTGTATGCGGCCAGGAGCTAGAGTTGTGGACTAGACTCGAGTGGGGTGCACCAAGGGCCAAGAACTGGCCGAGCGCCAAGCGCAACGAGCGCAGCCAGGCGCAGCGATGCGCGCGTGGCCAGGGGTGCGGGTGCGACTAGGGGCACAGCTTTGTTTGCGGCCAGGAGCTAGAGTTGTGGACTAGACTCGAGTGGGGTGCACCAAGGGCCAAGGACTGGCCGAGCGCGGACAGCAGCGAGCGCAGCGAGCGCAGCCAATCCAGGCGCATCAAGGCGCAACCAGGCGCAGCCAAGCGCGCGAGGGCGTGTGCGGCCGCGTGAGCGAGCGGACCAACCAGGCCAAGCGCGAGCAAATAGGAGCGAGTGCGAGCGAGCGGGTCAATGAGGGCCAGTGCGAGAAAACACGAGTAGCGTGCGTGGGTTCAGAGATTCAACACGAGCCAGGGAGTGCGAGCGAGCGGGGCAACCAGAGCGAGCGCAACCAACCACAATTTAGCGCAAGCGAGCCGCGCGCGAGCTGCGCGTGAGCCGCGCGCGAGCCGCGCGTGAGCCGTGAGCGAGCCGCGCGCGAGCCGCGAGCGAGCCGCGCGCGAGCCGCGAGCGAGCTGCGAGCGAGCCGCGAGCGAGCCGCGCGCGAGCCGCGAGCGAGCCGCGAGCGAGCCGCGAGCGAGCCGCGAGCGAGCGGCCGGGGGGCGGGGGTCCGAACCCCCCGGGGGTGCTGGGTTTGCGGCTGGGCTGGCGCTGGACTCCCATTGGGGCTGCCCACCCGGGGCACGGCCGCAGGCACGGCTTCGGGCACGGACCTGCCGCAGCCGTCGCCGTCGCCGGCCCCGGCCCTCGGCCCCGGCCCTTGGCCCCCTAGGACCCGGCCCTCGGCCCCGGCCCTTGGCCCCCTCGGCCCCGGCCCTCGGCCCCGGCCCTCGGCCCCGGCCCTTGGCCCCCTCGGCCCCGGCCCTCGGGCCCGGCCCTCGGCCCTCGGCCCCGGCCCTCGGCCCTGGCCCTCAGCCCTGGTCCTCGGCCCCGGCCCTCATCCTAGTCGGACGCGCCTTCAGACCGGGGCGCGGCACCGGCCACCAGGTCCATCAGGCAGGTGTACGTGTGCATGGCCTCGGGCACGGACCCGCCGCAGCCGTCGCCGTCGCCGTCTCCGGCCTCGGCCTCGGCCTCGGCCTCGGCCTCGGCCTCGGCCTCGCCGTCGCCGGCCTCGGACTCGGTCTCGGCCTCGGCCTCGGCCTCGGCCTGGTCAGATGCACGCCCAGACCCCACCCGGTCCATCAGGCAGGTGTACGTGTGCACGGCCTCGGGCACGGACCGGCCGCAGCCGTCGCTGTCGCCGTCGCCGTCGCCGGCCACGGCCTCGGCCTCGGTCTCGGCCTCGGCCTCGGCCCCGGCCTCGGCCTCGGCCTCGGCCTCGGCCCCGGCTAGGCCGGACGCGCGCACAGACAGCGGCGCGGCACCGACCACCAGGTCCATCAGGCAGGTGAACGGACACACCATGTACAGGAGCGTGTTCAGACCCCTGTGGTGCGGGCAGGCGCATTGGCCCGGGCCCGCCCGACTCGAGCCGTCGCAGAGGGGGTGCGGCTCGCTCGGCGCCGCGCAATCGCACGGGCCGGCCGACTGCGCGCGCGGCGCCTCGGGCGAGGCGGCGCTGCACGCCTGCGCCCACGTGCAAGGCATTCGGGCTGGCAGGTGCTACCATGCGCTGGTGAAAACAGACCGCCGCCCTGGCGCACCGAAAGTTTCAAATGGCGCACAGGCGCGCGGCCACACGCATAGACAATGGAATTCAGCTGCACGTGACGCGGTGCACACCTCGGCGGCGGCAACCCCACAACGGGTGCCACACGGTGAACCGCGCGCGCGCACACCGGCTCGGCGCTGCACCGAACCTCGACTGCGCCCGCCCTGCCCCTGCGCCCGCTAGGGTTCACCCCGCGGGGCCGCCGCGCCTCGGCACCCCGCGCACGCCAGAACCCAATTGGGGGTTTGGTCAGTACCGGAGGAAGAGCAGCGGGGCCACCGTCCGGAACTCGTCACACGGCTCGGCGGTGCACATGGCCGCGCCGCGCGCGCCCTGGTCCTGCGCCGCCTGCGCGCAGCCGCCGTGCGCAAACGCGGCGCGCCCGTCGCCGTCCGGCCCGCCCGGGCGCTCCTCGACGGGGTCGAGCATCCGGCCACGCACAAAGAGGGGCGCGTCCGAGGCGTCGCCGCGCCGGACGAGCACCGCGTAGAGCAGCGAGATCGGTCGGTGCTCGATCTCCTCGAGCCCCTCGAACGGCGCGCCGGCCGCGCCAGCCGCGCCGGCGCGGTGGCCCCGTGGCGACGGCGCGCGCGGCCGCTTGGGCGGCGGCACCTCGAGCGTCGGCAGCAGCTTCCGCGCCATCCACGTGCCGCTCATGACCGCCTGCTCGCCCACCGACCCGATGGGCTTGGTCCAGCGCAGCTCGAGCCGGTGGGTCTGGATCGCCTTGGCCGCCTCGAGCAGGAAGAAGCGCAGCTCGGGCGTGTGCACGTACCGCACCTGCGCCTCGACGCGGAGCGAGCCCTGCAGCGCCGCCAGCAGCGACGGGGTGTGCCTCGTGGCATCGGCGGAGGCGGCGGCCGCCGCGGCGGCCATGGCGTCGGCCATGGCGTGCGGCCCGCGGACCGCCGCCTCGGCCGCGGCCCCCGCCGCCGCTGCCGCCTTGAGCGCCGGCGCCGCGCCCGGGTCGATGTGCCGGTGGATGCAGCGGCCCGCGCCCGCGTGCCGCCATGGGAAAATGTTGCGGCAGACCAGCAGCGCGCCCCAGTCGTCCCACGGGCGCGCCGGCAGCGCCAGCCGGGCGGCGCGCGCCGCCGCCAGCGCGAGGTGCTCGTGCCGCTTGGCGGCGTCCATCGACATGTTGTCCTCCACCACCGCCTCGAGCAACGGCAAAAGGTCGGTGTCCACGGCCGAGGCGGCGCGCCCCACCGGCACGCCGGGCAAGCGAGTGCGCACCGGGCCGGCCGCGTCGCGCTGCTGCGATGGGAACGAGACGCGGCGACGGACGGCCCGCAGCCTGCCATCGACGCCGCCGCCAACGCGCCCGGCCCCGCCGGCGCCGACGGCGCCGCCGCCGCCGCTACCGCCGACGCCGCCGCCGACGCCGCCGCTGGCCCCGCCGCCCGGCTCGGCGGCCGGCTCGGCCAGATGGCCTACCGCACGCCGCTGCCGGCTATGCCGCCGGCCGCGGCCGCGTCCGCGGCGGCGGCGGCGGCGGCGGCAGCGGCAAAGCCGGCGGCGGCCGGCGACGGCGGCGCGGGGGCGAGCAGCAGCACATAGGCCGGGAGCAGGTTGCACGCGTCAAAGATGAGCACGTCGGCGCCTTCAAAGGCCGACTCGTGGTCCGGGCCGCTCACCATCGCAGTCGCCGCCGTGGGGTCCAGGGCGGCGCGCACCAGCATCACCTGCGCGCATGGCACGCCGCGCGCGGCGCGCGGGCCCGACCAGGCCGCCGGCGCGCCGCACAGGCCGCAGACGGGCCGAGCCTCTCACGGCTCGCCGCCCAGCCGCAGCGTGCCCGCCAGCCGTGTCGCCGTGCGCGTCTGACGGCCCGCCACCGGCGTGCCACCCACGCACTCGCGCGGCCAGACCCACGAGTGGTCGGGCGCGTCGGCGTGGCCGGGGCCTGTGCCGCCCCGCGCCAGCCCCGCCCCGTCCAACGCGCTGCAGCCGTGCCAGAGTAGCACCTGCCGCAGGCTGCTGCACCGGCGCGCCACGAGGTGCGGCGCGTTGAGCTCGTTCCCCGGCACCGACGGGTGGCGCTCGCCCAGGTGCCGCAGCGACAGCGTGTAGTCCTCCTCGGCCCACAGGTTGCTGTAGCGCCGCGCCCCCACCACCTCGAACCCCGCGCCCAGCTCGCTGACCGCCGACTCCGTGGCCAGCCGCGTCAGGTAGGCTAGCTCGGCCGGCGACACCGTCTCCCACGCAGGCCCGCGCATCATCCACCCGCGCGGCATGCCCGGCAGCAGCACCTGGCTCTGCAGCTCGTCGCGGGTTAACCCGCATCGTCGAGCGCCACCCGCCGCGCGTTGTCGAGCGCCGCAGCCGCGCACGCCTCCGCCTCGGCGCAGTGCTCCAGCACCCGGTCCAGCCGGTTGGGGTCCAGCCGGTTGGTGTCATCGCCAGCAAGGGCGGCGAGGGCGGCGCCTGCGCGCTGGGTGTGCCTCTTGGCGAACCGTGCCGAGTCCGCCGCCTCCCGCGCCGCCGTCGCCCAGCGATCCGCCTCAGTCGCCGCGCCGCGGCGGCGGGCGGCACGCGCCCCAACGGCGGCGGCGCGCGCATCGCCCAGGTCGGTCTTCACGCGCGCGCCCTCGTGCATCAGCGCCCACTCGGCGCAGGTCTGGCCGCTCGTCAGCGTCAGCGACTCGGCCATGCACCGCGGCGGCGCCGCCGCGCCCAGGTCCGCCAGCGACGCCAGCCGCACCTCGCGCCCCTCGAGGAACATCACTTTGCCCGAGTGCGCCAGGTCCGTCACCCAGCCGGTCGGCGCCATGGCCGCGTTGCCCGGCCAGTCGCAGCCGCCGTATGTGCCGCACCCCAGCTTTGACGCGCCCCGCCGGGAGGCGCGCGCGCCGACGCACATGCAGCCGGCGGCGTAGCGACGTACGCGGATGCGGAGCTCGAAGCGGCCGCGCGCCGCGGGCGAGCCCAACGCCACCTCAGTGATGCAGCCCACCGCCACCAAGCCCGGCGGATCGAACACCAGCGGGAATAACCCCTTCTCCAGGGCCTTGCGCATCGAGCACAGCACACAGACCTGCGATGGCCGCCGCTGCGCCGCCGCTCATGAAGGTGACCATGCTCTTGTTGCTGATGCCGAAATCGCGTTTGAGCTGCTTCATCCCATCCCAAAAGAGCGCGGCATTTGGGCCCGCGATGGCCGCCGCCACGCCGTCGCACATGAAGGTGACCAGGCTCTTGCCGCTGATGCCAAAATTGCGCTCGAGTTGCTCCACCCCAGCCCAGAAGAGCGCGGCGTTCGGGCCCGCGTTGGCCGCCGCCACGCCGTCGCACATGAAGGTGACCAGGCTCTTGTCGCTGATGCCGAAATCGCGCTTGAGTCGCTCCATCCCATCCCAAAAGAGCGCGGTGTTCGGGCCCGCGATGGCCGCTGCCACACTGTTGCACATGAAGGTGACCAGGCTGTTTCCGCTGATGCCGAAATCGCGTTTGAGCCGCTCCGCGCCAGTCCAGAAGAGCGCCGCGTTCGACCCCGCGATGGCCACCGCCACGCCGCCGCTCGTGAAGGTGACCAGGCTCTTGCCACTGATGCCTAACTCGCGCTTGAGCCGCTCCATCCCATCCCAAAAGAGCTCGGCGTTTGGGCCCGCGATGGCCGCCGCCACGCCGTCGCACATGAAGGTGACCAGGCTCTTGCCGCTGATGCCGAAATTGCGCTTGAGTCGCTCCATCCCATCCCAAAAGAGCGCTGCGTTCGGGCCCGCAATGGCCGCCGCCACACCGTTGCACATGAAAGTGCACATCGCCCCGACGTCTCCGCCGCATAAATATGTCTTGACATCCTCGAGCGCCTCGACAAAGTCGGGCTTCCACAGCCGCGACCTGACGCCATGCACGTCGTAGATGCGCTTGGCGTCGTGGCCGTACCATTGGCCCAGCAGCGCGATCGCGGCGCGGGTGCGGGTGCTGATCTCATCGAACGCACTGTCACCCGTGGCTACTGCAGCCTTGATCTCGTGGATGTCAAATCGTCAGCCCATCGCCTCTGCGGTGGCGCGCAGCTGCTCGACGGTGTTGCGGCTGGACGTGCAGACAAAGACGACGCGTGCGCTGCAGTTCGGGTCAACCGGAAAGGGTTTGCAGCCGACCCTCAGCCGCACAATCCGTTCGATGTCGGTCCGCCGTAGTAGTGCGTCCGTCTTGCGGACGTCTCGGCCCACGTCGCCGTGGAAGAGCTCTTTGTCGTACTCAACAACGGCGGCGTCGATCCGGGCGTCCGAGCGGTTGCACGCGTCGCCGTCGCTCAGGGCGCGGAGGCCGCCAGCGATTTCGACGTCGTGGCCGGGGTGGAAGAGCTTGAGTACGCCCGCGATCCAGCGCACCTCCGCGCGGCTGTGTATGCTTTTGACGTTGACGCCCTTCTCGCAAACCGGCGCGAAAGGTAGCAGGCAAATGCCCCCCGGTGCGAGTCCGACGGGTGCACGACACTGTCGTCCGTTGCGACAGCTGGCATCTGCCTCGCGTTTCCGACGGGGCATCGTGCGGCCGGCCTTCCCTGCAAAGGTGCGCCAACCTGAGCTCCACCTCGGGGAAGCGCGTGTTGGGTTCCAATCTGATCCCCGCTCCCCGGGCGTGCAGCAGCACCGAAGCATGCCCCGGGGTGCAGCCGCACCGAAGCGTGCCCCGCGTGACCCAAGCCGCACAGAAGCGTGCCCCGCGTGCCCCGGGGCGTGCAGCCGCACCGAAGCGTGCCCTGCGTGCCCCGGGGCGTGCAGCCGCACCGGAGCGTGCCCCGTGCCCCGGGGAGTGCAGCCACACCGGAGCGTGCCCCGTGCCCCGGGGCGTGCAGCCGCACCAGAGCGTGCCCCGTGCCCCGGGGTGTGCAGCAGCACCGAAGTGTGCCCCGTGCCTCGGGGCGGCTCATCAAACCCGGAACTACTTTCTGCAGGACGTGCCACCTCCTCAAGCAAATACTTTGTCGGAGATCGAGCGTCAGCCCCAGGACTAGGACGTGCCACCTCCCCGAGCAAATACTTTGTCAGAGACGGAATGTCAGCCCCGGAACTACTTTATACAGGACGTGCCACCTCCCCGAGCAAATACTTTGTAGGGGACAGAGCGTCAGCCCCGGAACTACTTTATGCAGGACGTGCCACCTCCCCGAGAAAATACTTTGTCGGGGACGGAGCGTTAGCCCCAAAACTACTTTCTGCAGGACGTGCCACCTCCCCGAGCAAATACTTTGTCGGGGACAGAGCGTCACCCTCGAAACTACTTTCTGCAGGACGTGCCACCTCCCCGAGCAAATACTTTGTCGGAGACGGAACGTCACCCCCAGAACTACTTTTTACAGGACGTGCCACCTCCCCGAGCAAATACTTTGTCGGGGACGGAGCGTCAGCCCCAGAACTACTTTCTACTGGACATGCCACCTCCCCGAGCAAATACTTTGTCGGGGACGAAGCGTCAGCCCCAGAACTACTTTCTACAGGACATGCCACCTCGCCGAGCAAATACGTTATCGGGGATGGAGCGTCACCCCCGGAACTACTTGCTGCAGGACGTGCCACCTCCCCGAGCAAATACTTTGTCGGGGATGGAGCGTCAGCCCCGGAACAATTTTCTGCAGGACGTGCCACCTCCCCGAGCAAAAACTTTGTCGGGGATGGAGCATCACCCCCAGAACAACTTTCTGCAGGACGTGCCACCTCCCCAAGCAAATATTTTGTCAGGGACGGAGCGTCACCCCCGGAACTACTTGCTGCAGGACGTGCCACCTCCCCGAGCAAATACTTTGTCCTTTGTCGGGGACGGAGCGTCACCCCCGGAACTACTTGCTGCAGGACATGCCACCGCCCCGAGCGAATACTTTGTCGGGGACAGAGCGTCACCCCCGGAACTACTTTCTGCAGAACGTGCCACCTCCCAGAGCGAATACTTTGTCGGGGACGGAGCGTCAACCCCGGAACTACTTTCTACTGGACGTGCCACCTCCCCGAGCAAATACTTTGTGGGGGACAGAGCGTCAGCCCCGGAACTACTTTCTACAGGACGTGCCACCTCTCCGAGCAAATATTTTGTCGGTGACTGAGCGTCATCCCCGGAACTACTTTCAACAGGACGTGCCACCTCCCCAAGCAAATACTTTGTCGGGGACGGAGCGTCACCCCCGGAACTACTTTATGCGGGACGTGCCACCTCCCCGAGCAAATACTTTGTCGGGGACAGAGCGTCCACCCCGGCACTACATTTTGCCGGACGTGCCACCTCCCCGAGCAAATACTTTGTAGGGGACGAAGCGTCAGCCCCGGAACTACTTTATGCAGGACGTGCCACCTCCCCGAGCAAATACTTTGTCGGGGATGGAGCGTCACCCCCGGAACTACGTTATGCAGGACGTGTCACCTCCCCGAGCGAATACTTTGTCGGGGATGGAGCGTCACCCTCGGAACTACTTTCTGCAGGACGTGTTACCTCCCCGAGCAAATACTTGGTCGGGGACGGAGCGTCACCCCCGGAACTACTTTCTGCAGGACGTGTCACCTCCCCGAGCAAATACTTTGTCGGGGACGGAGCGTCACCCAGGGAACTACTTTCTGCAGGACGTGCCACCTCCCCGAGCAAATACTTTGTCGAGGACGGCGCGTCACCCCCGGAACTACTTTCTACAGGACGTGCCACCTCCCCGAGCAAATACTTTGTCGGGGATGGAGCGTCAGCCCCGGAACTACGTTATGCAGGACGTGTCAACTCCCCGGGCAAATACTTTGTCGGGGACGGAGCGTCACCCCCGGAACTACTTTCTGCAGGACGTGCCACCTCCCCGAGCAAATACTTTGTCGGGGACGGAGCGTCACCCCCGGAACAACTTTCTGCAGGACGTGCCACCTCCCCGAGCAAATCCTTCGTCGGGGACCGAGCGTGATCCCCGGAACTACTTTCTGCAGGACGTGCCACCTCCCCGAGCAAATACTTTGTGGGGGACAGAGCGTCAGCCCCGGAACAACTTTCTGCAGGACGTGCCACCTCCCCGAGCAAAGACGTTGTCGGGGACGGAGCGTCAGCCCCAGAACTACTTGCTGCAGGACGTGCCACCTCCCCGAGCAAATACTTTGTCGGGGATGGAGCGTCACCCCCGGAACTACTTTCTGCAGGACGTGCCACCACCCCGAGCAAATACTTGGTTCGGGACGGAGCGTCAGCCTTGGAACTACGTTATGCAGGACGTGTCACCTCCCCGAGCAAATACTTTGTGGGGGCCGGAGCGTCAACCCCGGAACTACTTGCTGCAGGACGTGCCACCTCCCCGAGCAAATACTTTGGCGGGGCCGGAGCGTCACCCCCGGAACTACTTGCTGCAGGACGTGCCACCTCCCCGAGCAAATACTTTGTCGGGGACGGAGCATCAGCCCCGGAACTGCTTTCTGCAGGACGTGCCACCTCCCCGAGCAAATACATTGTCGGGGACGGAGCGTCACCCCCGGAACTACTTGCTGCAGGACGTGCCACCTCCCCGAGCAAATACTTTGTCGGGGATGGAGCGTCAGCCCCGGAACTACGTTATGCAGAACGTGTCACCTCCCAAAGCAAATACTTTGTCGGGGACAGAGCGTCGACCCGGAACTACTTGCTGCAGGACGTGCCACCTCCCCGAGCAAATACTTTGTCGGGGACGGAGCGTCACCCCCGGATCTACTTGCTGCAGGACGTGCAACCTTCCCGAGCAAATACTTTGTCGGGGACAGAGCGTCACCCCCGGAACTACTTGCTGCAGGACGTGCCACCTCCCCAAGCAAATACTCTGTTGGGGACGGAGCGTCACCCCCGGAAGTACTTGCTGCAGGACGTGCCACCTCCCCGAGCAAATACTTTGGCGTGGACAGAGCGTCAGCCCCGGAATTACTTTCTGCAGGACGTGCCACCTCCTCGAGCAAATACTTTGACGGGGACAGAGCGTCACCCCCGGAACTACTTTCTGCAGGACGTGCCACCTCCCCGATCAAATACTTTGTTGGAGACGGAGCGTTAGCCCCGGAACAACTTTCTACAGGACGTGCCACCTCCCTGAGCAAATACTTTGTCGGGGACGGAGCGTCACCCCCTGAACTACTTGCTGCAGGACGTGCCACCTCCCTGAGCAGATACTTTGTCGGGGACGGAGCGTCACCCCCAGAACTACTTTCTACTGGACATGCCACCTCCCCGAGCAAATACTTTGTCGGGGACGGAGCGTCAGCCCCAGAACTACTTTCTACAGGACGTGCCACCTCCCCGAGCAAATACTTTGTCAGGGACGGAGCGTCAGCCCCAGAACTACGTTATGCAGGATGTGTCACCTCCCCGAGCAAATACTTTGTCGGGGACGGAGCGTCAGCCCCGGAACTACTTGCTGCAGGACGTGCCACCTCCCCGAGCAAATACTTTGTCGGTGATGGAGCGTCAGCCCCGGAACTACGTTATGCAGGACGTGTCACCGTCCCGAGCAAATACTTTGTCGTGGACGGAGCGTCACCCCCGGAACTACTTTCTGCAGGACGTGTTACCTCCCCGAACAAATACTTTGTCGGGGACGGAGCGGCACCCCCGGAACTACTTTCTGCAGGACGTGCCACCTCCCCGAGCAAATACTTCGTCGGGGACCGAGCGTGATCCCCGGAACTACTTTCTGCAGGGCGTGCCACCTCCCCGAGCAAATACGTTGTCGGGGACGGAGCGTCAGCCCGACGGAGCGTCAGCCCCGGAACAACTTTCTGCAGGACGTGCCACCTCCCCGAGCAAATACGTTGTCGGGGATGGAGTATCACCCCTGGAACTACTTGCTGCAGGACGTGCCACCTCCCCGAGCAAATTCTTTGTCGGGGACGGAGTGTCACCCCCGAAAATACGTTCTGCAGGATGTGCCACCTCCCGGGCAACTACTTTGTCGGGGACGGAGCGTCAGCCCCGGAACAACTTTTCTGTAGGACGTGCCACCTCCCCGAGCAAATACTTTGTCGGGGACGGAGCGTCAGCCCCGGAACTACTTTCTGCAGGACGTGCCACCTCCCTGATCAAATACTTTGTCGGGGATGGAGCGTCAGCCCCGGAACAACTTTCTGCAGGACGTGCCACCTCCCCGATCAAATACTCTGTCGGGGATGGAGCGTCAGCCCCGGAACAACTTTCTGCAGAACGTGCCACCTCCCCGAGCAAATACTTTGTCGGGGATGGAGCGTCAGCCCCAGAACCAGTTTCTACAGGACGTGTCACCTTCCCGAGCAAATTGTTTTGCCATGGACGGAGCGTTCAGTCCCGGAACTACTTTCTGCAGGACGTGTTACCTCCCCGAACAAATACTTTGTCGGGGACGGAGCGGCACCCCCGGAACTACTTTCTGCAAGACGTGCCACCTCCCCGAGCAAATACTTCGTCGGGGACCGAGCGTGATCCCCGGAACTACTTTCTGCAGGGCGTGCCACCTCCCCGAGCAAATACGTTGTCGGGGACGGAGCGTCAGCCCGACGGAG
>Ga0209491_10005559_pt1 | contig 18301 bp, 18 predicted proteins | sample BON02_FD_187213 | JGI IMG/M metagenome (GOLD analysis project Ga0209491, IMG submission 187213) | Freshwater microbial communities from Lake Bonney liftoff mats and glacier meltwater in Antarctica - BON-02 (SPAdes) (version 2) | ecosystem: Environmental > Aquatic > Freshwater > Ice > Glacier...
AAAAATCCACCAGCAAAGAAAAAACACGATTTAGACACAAAGTATCTAAATTCTATCTTTGTTAGCTAAATCAGACAAGGGCGATCGCCCACCAATTTGCGTGTGCCTCTTTTAAAATTAAAAGAGGAAAAATGACCGATCTCAACCCCAATCATCGTCTAGAACTGCTTCAGAGTGCCATTTGCGAAGATATAATTAGACTAAATTTCGAGTCGATCGCCCAAGAAGATTCTTTCAATTTTCTTGTCCCAAATGTGAAGAGACGTAACGGCGGTCGCCTTTCGGATGGACATTTAAGAGCTTATCGGCAATTAGCGGGTGATGCGTGGCGGTGCCAGGGGGTAGATGTTTTGACGATGCAACCTGCAACTTGGGGATGTGTCAAACTCGATCATCCCAGGTTTGACCACGAAAAGCGGAAACCGATCAAGTACGAGCAGCCGCGTGGGATTGAGTGTGAGATTTTTTGTCTGCGGGTGACGTGGAGATTAGGTTTGACGATCGCGACCACTCAGGGCGTAGAGCGTGAATATCTCGCACGGATAGGCGACTCATTGCCATCTGAGGAAGATACTCAGTTCTGGGCCTGGGTAGTCGCGACTCCCCAGTTGATTTTAGTCCCAACTGAGGGGGTCAAGAAAGCAGCGGCGTTGCTATCGGCTGGCTGCTTGGCGATCGCTCTACCTGGAATTTGGATGGGGGTAAGATCGAAGCGGGATGGATTACCATCGCTGCGCTACTTAGTGCCTCAGCTTGAGATTTTTTGTCACCCAGACCGTGAATTTGCGTTCTGTTTCGATCGCGATGAGCAGCCTAAGACGATTGAAGCTGTTCGCAAGGCGATCGATGCGACGGGGAAACTACTTCAGCGTAGGGGGGGCAAGGTTTCAGTGATTAGCTGGGTATATCCATGTAAAGGGGTTGACGACCTCTTAATCCAGTTGGGTGAAGCTGCTTACTTTACGGCATTTAACGAGCGGTTGAGTTTGGATAGCTGGCGGCTGGTGGATGTGTTTAGCCTCGACTTATTCCCCCAGCAGCGGGTTAACTCTCGTTACTTGTCACAGCAAGATCGACCAAAGTGCTTAGATGGGCAGATTATTGGGGTTAAGTCTGCCAAGGGGACGGGGAAAACTCAGTGGATTGGCGACTTGCTTGCACCGGAAATTGCCAAGGGTCGATCGGTGCTGATTCTCACCCACCGGATTCAATTAGCGCGGGAGTTGGCGCGGCGGGTGGGTATCTGTCACATTAGTGAAGTGCGGAACGGTGCTGGGGGACTTTCTGGCTACTCGTTGTGCGTTGACTCCCTTCATACTAAGTCTCAAGCGCGGTTTAATCCCGAGGCTTGGGAGCAGGCGATCTTGGTGATTGACGAGTGCGATCAGGTGTTTTGGCATCTCCTCAATTCCCCTACCTGTCAAATTAACCGCGTGGCAATTCTTCAGAATTTCGAGCGGTTGTTGCGGACGGTTGCCGAAACCAACGGGACGATTATTCTCTCTGATGCCGATCTATCACGGGTATCGATCGAGTATGTGCAAAAATTGACCGACGGGAGAATGCCGTTATGGTTGATGGTAAATAATTTCCTCCCCAGCCAGGGCCAGCGTAAATTATTTGCTTATGATTCTCCCGCTAGCTTATTGGCTAAAGCGATTGCGGTAATCGAACGGGGTGAAAAGGTCATTTTCCACCTGTCAGCACAGAAAGCGAAGAGTAAGTGGAGTACTCAAAATATTGAGTCGATGCTGCGAAAGCGATTTCCCAATCTGCGAATTGTCCGAGTTGATGCCGATACGGTTGCCGATCCCACACATGCTGCCTTTGGCTGTATCGATCGGATCGATGATTTTGTAGTTCAGTACGACATCGTGCTGTGTTCGCCAACTGTCGAAACGGGGATTTCGATTGATGTCGGTTGGTTCGATTCTGTCTGGTCGATCGCCAATGGGGTGCAAACGGTGGACGCAGTGTGTCAGGCAATCGAGCGGGTGCGGTCGAATGTCGATCGGCATATCTCGATTTCAACGGGGGGGATGAGCTTTTGTGGGAACGGCTCTGATTCGCTCAAGTCTTTGGTTTTATCGCAAAAGCAGCTTTTCAAGGCTAACTTATTAGCCTTGTCTCAAGTGGAGACGATCGCTACCAGTGAAGGGTTTAGCACCGGACATTTGAATACCTGGGGTTGTTTTGCGGCCAGGGTGAATCAAGGTTTTAAAAACTATCGTAAAAATATCATGAGCAAGCTGATGACGGATGGTTATGAGTTGGTTGGCGAGGATATCGATCTGGAGATGCCCACTACGGAGATTGAAGAGGCGATCGTCGCTGCCAAAACGGAGAATTACGATCTGGAGATTGAAAGCAAAATTGCTGCGGAGAATCCTAACGACTACGAGCTAGAGCTATTGAGCCAGAAAACATCCAAGACTAAGGGGGAACGCGATCGGCAAGCAAAGGGGATACTCTGCCGTAAATATCTGATAGAGGATATCGATCGTCCGCTCATCCTCAAAGACGATGACGGCTGGCATCCTCAACTGCAACTTTTCTACTACCTGACAGTGGGAGCCAAATATCTCAAAGGACGCGACAAGGGGAGGCTAGAAGGGCTATCGGAAGACGGTAGCGTAGCTTTTATCCCCGATGTCAACCGAGTGTGTTTCTCGTCCAAAATAGCGGCACTGAGAGTATTGGACATCGAACAGTTTTTCGGGGAGGATAAAACTTTCACCAATGATAGCCTGACGGAGTGGCATCGTCGGATTCTTCAGTACCGCTTCCAAATCAAAGATATTCTGGGCGTGACGATTGGTTTGACCTCCACCCCCGTCCGCGCCGCTCAAGTGTTGCTGGGCAAACTGGGGTATCGATTGGATTATCTCGATCGGGTGCGGCTTGAGGGGACGCTGACGCGCCGTTATGGTGGGGTGTACTTAGACTTCGATCGTCGGGATGAGATTTTGCAGCGGTGGCTCGTTCGCGATGCTGTGGCGATCGAGGCTGCTGCTTGTTCCACTACCTCTATAAAAGAGTTAAGAGGAGGAGAAGACGGAGCAGCAGCCTAGCCATCCAGAATCTCACTTTGTACAATCAAGTCGTTCAAACTTAAGATTGTGTGCTGATATTTAAAGCAGTTTCTAATGCTTCGACTCTAATCTCAGCGAAAGCACCAAGAATAATGGCAGCTTCAGTATTACCATCAATTGCCTCTAGGGTAGCGATCTCGATCGAGCTTTTAATTGAGATGGTATTATGTATTGCTTTCGCTCCGTCCCGATCGATCGCTTCAATTTCTTTTTATTCTTTAAGGTATTTATATCCGTGCAATTCAACCAGAGATGAGCCGTAAATGTTAATATTTTCGAGCCAATCTTCAAGTTGTCCCAAAATAGTTGTAATGATTTTGGGATCAATCCGTTTTTCTCCTGACGGAAGTAAGTAGAGATCGATGTAGGTAGTTCCTAAGTTAATTCGTTCTGTTTTGGCTAGTTCTAGCATGTTATTAAAAATTAGATCGGAAGTTCCTGCCAGCTCTATTTCGACGATTTCTAATCACCAAAAGACTCTGCTATTTTTTGGGCAAGTCTGCATGGTACTGCATTTCCAATTGCCCGTCCTGCCTGTCCCCGATTTTCGCTCCATCGGTATTCAGGCGGAAAACTTTGCCAAGCAGCGAGGCACTTAATATCTGCGGCGTAGCATTCATAGCCATCAAGGATATTAGCAGCGACTCGGTAGCTACCTTTGTCGTCGCAGTGGGGAGCCGATCTGATAGTTGGCGCAGGGATATCCTCAGCATAGATACTGGGATTACCGCCATAGTAGCCAACTCGTTCGATGAGGATTTTCGATCTAGCTGAATTCTCGATCGACCTGAGTTGATTTTTCGTTAGTTGTGACGCTGGTAATTCGTAGATGCGATCTTTTACTACCTCCCACCAGCTTGCCCAGTTGGGGAGATCGAACAATCCGATCTGGTGGGAGGGTTTCTGGTGAGTCCGCACTACCGGACTGAGATTACCAAGGGTGGCACGAACAATCAAGCGTTCGCGGGTGCTAGGTACGCCATAGTTGGCAGCATTATACATATTAATGTCGATTGTGTAGCCATTGGATCTTAGTCGGTCGAGGATAATTTTGAGAGATTTACTGTGTTGATAACCGCGCACATTCTCGATCGCGATCGATTTTGGTCTAGAATCAATCATCAATTTGGAAATGTGTTTAGCTAAATCAATATCCTTATTAGTTTCGCCACGTCTAGTATTAGCAATACTGAAGGCTGGACAAGGTGGTGATGCCCATAGTAAATCTACAGTCGGAATCCGATCGATGTTAAGGATATTTGACCGCGTAACTTTAATTTGATGATTGAGATCATAAATATTTGCAGCGAGTGCGTGATACTCCACCCCGCCGATTGAGTGGTAGCCAGCCGCAACCATTCCCACATCCGAACCACCGCAGCCAGAGAACAATGAGTAACAAGTTTTCAAGTATTTTTAGATATTTTTTCATAGTCTAATTAACGGCATGGGCGAACCCTTTTTGTTAAGATGCCTGTATTAACTTTCCTGTGCCAATTCCAGCGATTTTCTTTGGCATGTAATTACATGCCAAGATTATGACCTCAAAAATGCCTGAATCTCTTTGATATCAAGGCTTTGAAGAATCATCTTTTTGACTATATTAGCTTTAGCTGGAGGAACTCTCATAGACTGACTGACAAAGCGATCGTCTACCTTGTCCTTCCAGGTGATTTGCCATTGCCAATGCTGGGGCTTATTAATGTTTCTAGAGCCTTTAATCTTGGGGTATAAGACTACCTGCCCCTTACTATTTTTGACTTTCCTAACAAATTGATGTAATGAGCCAGATTTTCCAGCAATCGTAAGTTTCATAGCTCATAAATATCTATTCTTCTCTTAATATTTTATTATCTACTCAATCTAAAAATTACTATTTTCTTTCAGTTAAAATAATAATAATTCCTAACGTTAGAAAAATAATAATTTTGCTAAATGATAAAATATTAAATAGTTCAGTCATAAATTTAATCAACCTTGTCCCTATTATTAGGATATCTAAACTAATAATAATTTAATCAAAAACTGGTAGCTTCAATTGCTTAGAGCTACTATCAAGATGATAATCCTCAATTAGCCAGCGATCTGCACTATGCAAGTTTTGGATTATTTGGCACTATAAAGATATACTAGATTCAGGAATAATATTGAGATCGACATACTGATTTAAAGCCATGCCAGCGTCGATTATTAGTGTTCTGGCATCGAAAGTCATACCTTCTAATTTAGCTATTACTGTGTATCTAGTTGCCGCATCACTTTGATTCCAAAAGATAGAATTATAAATCTGCCACCTTTTCTCTAAAATTTGATGAGCTGCGTCTAATTTTGACTGAGAGCAGATGAGTAATTTATCATCTCGATCGCGTAAAATTTTTGATAGCTTCTCTAGTACAACTCTAATTGCGGCTGTCGATCGGTACATAAGGTGTAAATATTAAGTAGTAATTTTTATTACAAAGCTAATAATTTTTGCTGAGAAAGTACTTATAAGAAACCCAGCTTCTAGCTGGGTTTCAAATCGATCGACTTCACTAATCTTTTGCTATTAAGCCTAATATCTTTAATTATCGATTCGATCCTGATACCACTTAGATATTCCTTTATTATTAGTAATATCCAGAATATCTCGAATTTCCCTGATAACAGCTCTTGTACTAGCAAGCGTTCTCGTCTCACTTTTGCTAAGTTCCTCGATGGTATAACCCTCCCAAATTTTATGACAGAGATATATTTGATATTCAGTTAGTATGTCGTTCATGATAAAATGCTTAAAATAATGTTAACTGTGGTTGTGAATTACTAGAGCAATAAACTTGGTTATCAATGACAATTAACAAATCTGCTTTATCCAAGCGAGAATCGCTACCTTCTCGCGTGAAATGGCTTTGTCGATACGGACAATAATGTACGCGACCGAGAGTTGAAGTCTTTACGATACTTTCTCCGACAACTTTAGCTTCCGACCACGCATGGACATTTTTTCTTTTATCGCGAATAACACGTTGGCGACCCGTTTCGGAAACGTAGAATATAGCGTTTTCTAAAACTATATCTTTAACATGAGCAATGACTTTCCAAGATTTTTCAATCTTCTTTTGAATACTCATCTGTCCATTATTGAGATTTCGATATATTCTGACTGTTTCTCCTATTGCAATATCCCAGTCAATTTGTCGTATGCTCATATCTATACGAGTTTTTGAAGTGTAAAGTAAGGATTATCGATCGCTTCTGAACTAAGCTGCCAATCTTTAGCTGAAACAGTAGAAGCCCCGCGCTTAATCCGTTTCGGATAAGCGACGGGATAAATACGAGTGAGGAGAGGATTCCATCCCCGCCCAAACTGACAATCTTTAGATCTCAGCCGGAAGGGGATGGTTGACGATCCGAACAAATCCGGATCTTCTGTTGAGTTGCGAATGAAATTCAGCTTACACAAATGCCTGAACGACGCTTAACTGATTTGACCTTGCTAACATTGACAACTTTATTTTTAACGCCAGGGTAATCGGCAATTTTAACCCCAGTGCCGAGATTTTGCATTCCAATTACCCTGTAAACTATCCCCTCGAAAGAGACGTAATCATTCGGGCTGAATCGATACCGCAACCGCTTAATTCGCCGCTGACCTGGAGATACTTTCACACCACGATAGACTCGCAAATTCTCTCCATTCAGGTGTTTGTTTCGAGTACGACGACCGGAGAAAAGCTGACTACCTGACACCTTTTCTCTGGTTCTAGTATTGATGTATTTCGCGTCGTAGAATTGCTCTAACGATCTCTTGTTACATCGAACTTGCTCCAAGACTAAAGCGAATGTGCGGAGTTGATTTGTCCCACCCGCAATTACGAAAGCGTCATTGTGATGTGATTTCTCCAGTCCCAATTCTTCTCGCTTAAATTTGGTTTTAAATCCAAACGCTTCTTCTGCGTCCAAAATATTCAACAACCTTCGATAGATTGTGGTCATAAAGGTTTCAGCTTTGAAGCTTTTGACTTTTGCTTTCCAACCGTGAAGAAGTTTTCCTGGTTGATGATTGGCTGGGGTGTGGCATCTAACACAAAGGGTAATCAGATTTCCAGGTCTGTCACTTCGGTCAGACTTTGTTTTCCAGTAACCAATATGGTGAATTTGAGTCGGTAAATCTGACTTGCTTTTGCATTCGGAGTTCTGGCATTTATACCCATCTCGATGACGGATGTATGCAGCCAAGTTGTAATAGCCCATCTGCTCTCCAGCTTGGTAGCCAGCTTTTTCGATCTCAGGATTGTTAATTTTCTGGATATCGAAACTAGCAGTTTCAACGATAACTTTGGCGACGGGTAATCGAGCTTTAATTCTCTCAACTAATTTGATGTGGGCATCAAGCTTGTGTTGAATTGAGGGTGCTAACCAGCCAGCCGGACGGCGGCGATTATTGAATCTTGGGGCGCGATGTCGAAGGCGATTGCGCCGTTGAACTCGATATTTACGCCGCTCGGTTAAGCGTTCGCTAACAGAGGGCAACAAGTTCAATTCTCCGCCAATCAATTCTTCTTTCTTGGTGATTGCGCTAAATCCAATGTGCAGGTATCCAGCATCAATACCGAGTGTAATCGGCTGGACGTATCCCGCACTTCCATAAATCAATTGAATCGTGAATGGGTCGCGACCAATGATTTTGGCTTTACCACTTTCGAGTAAGACTCGCGCTTTACGGGGTGTTGTGGGCATCAAGGGACGACCATGTTTATTAATCACCAAAACTTTCATGATTTACAAATTAAGTTAACAGATAACTTGACTCTTTCGAGTGGGGTTCTTTGCCAAAGTTGCTTCAGGTTTGATGGCTTTTGCCACGAGCGGCAACAACCTGGCTTTTGCCGCGATCGGCAACAACCTGTTAACCACACTTTCCCATCTACCAGCAGGAATGTTTAATAGTTAACCGTAGAGTTCAGAACTAGAACACGGCTGCCAAACCTATATTCTGAAGTACCTGTATATTCTGAAGCAACATAGTAGTTCTGGCATGATGAACTACTGAGGCTAATGACATGCTTCCTTATTCAGAAGCCCACGCTGTACCGTACTCGGTCAGCGTGTGGAGTTGTCACGTAGGGAAGAGTACACGATCGAACAGGAATACTAAAGCCGACTAAAAACCAGTAATTTCAAAATAGAGTTTGAAACCATTATTATCTGCCCAAGTTTCAATACTTGAGAGCGCATCATCGATACAAGACTCGTCAGCAGTGGCAAAGATACAGGTAGGGTCGGTATCATTTAACCTGTAGACATTGCCTATTACGTCTCCGTCATATTCCGACCGAGCGATAACGACGAGATTACTAAATATTTCGTAGTACTGAACCGTGTCATTTGTTAAAGTATCAATCAGAATTTGAGCTGTATTACCAGACTGGATGTTATAATAATTGTTAAGTTTTAGCATAATGGTTATTAATTAAGGATTGAACAGCTAATGGGATAATAGACTCTACTAATAAGCTTCAGCTATTTATTAAACTGGCATTAATTCTGTAATAATACTTAGAGCATTATCAATTGGAATAAATACCTTAGTTCGCCATTCGATGATTTCGGTAAAACAGCCCATTGCCTTGAGCCAGTCAACCTTATCCTTACTGTGAACGGCAATTATTTCTAGGCGGTCTTCTCCTTTGTAACGGTTCTTCTTTAACTGCCACTGACCGATAGACGTACATTCATTGCGATCCCAAGTGAGCTTGAGAATATCATCAGGACTGAGTTTGATACCATTAATACCAAAACTTTCATATACCTTGTTAATATTCTCTTTATCGATCGCCCGACCTAAGAATACCTGTCCATCATTAGTTTGTAGACGATATACTTTTGGATTTTCATCAGGTAATTGTCCCCAAATCGGGAGTAATAAACCGCAGATTAAGAACATCTGTTGACGATCGAACTCTGGTGCAGCGTTAATTATTTTTTGCCATTGCTGCCAGTAAAGCTGGGTTGGTTCGGCGATTACCCATCCTTTCTCAAAATCAGTTCGATCCAACCTTTGGTAAGTTTCATGATGTACTGGAAAATATAAGCCCATGACATCAGTGATACTCCCATCACGCTTAGATCGCTGGTCGATGACGCTAGCGATTGCCAAATTACCACTTTTGATGTGGCGGTAATAGGCAAACCCCTTTTGCGCGGCTCTTTTTGCCCGATCGACGGGAATAATCTGGAGTTTACTCAGTCGATCGATCGTGTGGCAGATAGTTTCGCCACCAGAAGTATGTTGCTTGAGGAGTTGAGATTCAATCAGCTCGAAACCGCCATCGGCAGAGATAGTTTGTACCCCACGATCGTAGGTACCGTTTTCTTTAGCTTGAGCAATCCGCTCTGCAATTCGCCGCTCTAAGTCCTCGAATAACTGATTTTGGAGATCGATTTTCAGAGCGAGTAGGCGGTTGAGGAAGGTGTTCATTTTTGGTAACTCATCTAGTAAGCAGCCATCTTTATCAGTTATTCTCAATCCGGTATAGCTGACAAACTTAGCACAAGAAATACCATCGATCCCCCAACGATGGAGATCGGCGAAGAATTCACCCAGAGCAGTCTTGGCATAAATACTACTAAAGTCAATAATTCCCTGGAATAATCCTTGATTTCCAGTATTTCTCTGTCCTTTAGTAATTGCGCCCAAAGTACTCAAACGAGATGCTATAGTAGATAGAAAACGAGCCTCGCCTTTTACATCGGTACTTATTAAAATAACTTCAGGTGGCTGTGCTTGTGCGCTTCGATGAGAACGACCGACAGCTTGAGTTGCGGCTGTTGCTTCCCACCCTGATTCTACCATATAATGACGACGCAAACGTTGATTTTTACATGATAAAGATGCGTGATAACTCCGACCAGTTCCACCAGCATTACTAAATACTAAAATCTGTTTTTCATCAGATTGAAAGGCAGTAGTTTCTGCAATATTGCTACTTGCAGATCTTTGGGAAAGTTGATAACGATCGTTCTTAAAGATTACCCGCTTGCTCCGTCCGGTGACTTCGGCAACTCGATCGGCTCCAAAGTGCCAATTAATTTGGTCGAGTAAGCCATTTACAGGCGGCAACAATGAAATCCGCTCGATTAGTCGATCGCGTAGAGCCAGTGCCTCTTGCGATACGATTGGATTACTATCAACATCCTTCATCAATTCACTTTTAATATTTCCATTTTCATCTTCAAATGTTTGATAGAGATGAACGGGAAATGAATTGACGAGATAGTCGCAGATACCTTCACGCGGCGTGAAATCAATCGCTCTCATATTGTCCCAGTCACTGGTGGGAATAGTTGCTAGTTTGCGATCCATCAGTGCTGCGCCAGTCGATACTAGCTGGATGACACAAGCATGTCCCGCCGTAAGATCGCGCTCGATTGCCTCGATTAAGGTTGGAGCTTTTGCTGCACAGAGGAGTGCGTTAAAGAACCGTTGCTTAGTCGATTCAAACGCGCCGATGGCATTGGCTTTAGCCCGATTGTTAGTACATTTACCGCTTTCTGAGGTGATATTAACCGATTGGAGGACTGCATCAATTTGATGGTGGATGTGAACGAAAGCTTCGGCATAGGTGTCCCATATTTCCCGTTGTACAATAGTCAATTCATGAATCATCGTTTCAAACTTTACGCCCTCAAAACTAAGAGTACGCGCTAGGTATAGCCCTAGTCGCTTGAAATCTTGACTGACAACTTCTAGAGCGGAGATACCAGCTCCTTCCATCGATGCGATGAAGCTCTCGCGGCTTGCGAAGGGGAACGCTTTTGTCATCCACAACCCAAGGCGGCTGCAATAGGACAAGCTTGATACCTTCGCAGCACCAGTCGCGCTGAGGTAAGTTACCCGTGCATTCCACAGGCGATCGACTAGGTTCACGCCAGCCAAACCTTGGGCGGATGCCTTAGTCTGTCCGCGAACCCCAGCCTCACCCACACAATTACCGAGTAAATGTGATTCGTCAAAGCAAATCGCCCCATCCCAGTCAGCACCGACCCAATCACAGATTTGGTCTACTCTAGATTTCTTACCAGCTTTAGCCGCAGTACGCAGCCCTCCATAGGTCACAAACAGGATGCCTTCGGATAGTGTAATTGGTTCTCCCAGCTTGAACTTGGACAACGGTACAACTTGCGCTGCTTCCCCACCAAGTGCGACCCAGTCCCGTTGGGCATCTTCGAGTAACGCTTCATTCTTACTCACCCAGATTGCCTTCTTACGCCCTTCACACCAATTAGCAAGTAGGATTAAGCAAGCCTCGCGTCCTTTCCCGACTCCGGTTGAGTCCCCGATGAAAAATCCAATTCGGTGATATTTACCATCTGGATTGTCAGCGTTCGCCACCTTCATCTGTCCCCGATCGTCCATGTACCAAGGAGTGTCCATTTGCTTGCTATGAGATTCATAAGCATATAGGAGAGCTTCTAGCTGTTCGTGTGAGGCAAGATGTTCGGCTAAGATTCGTGCTGGTAGCAACGGTTGAACAGTGGGATATGGGGCGGTAATTGCTGCCATTGCCACCGACTCAGCCAATGCGGTTGGGTGCAATTTTGCGCCTTTGATTTGGACGGCACTGGCTTTGTAGGGAGTATACACACCATCAGTAATCGGCACATCTTGCTTGGCAGCGACTTGGTAACTCAGCCGCACTAACTCACCAAATTGGGTTTTAGGTTTTGGAGCTACAGCTACTTTTGCAAATGGTGTTGTAATAATTGCGGCAATACTGGAAGTACTTGTATTTGTGAGTCCGAACTGAAACAGAGGTAATTCTGCAAATACATCCATAGTAAGTTTTTGTTCGAGTGTTGACGCGGACATAAGTTTTAATTAGTAGTAAGTTTTAAGCGGCTCGGAGTATTTTCTAGTAATAATTCTGCAAGCTGTTCGATGCTTAACTTAGTACGATCGATGGAGCTAGTCCGATGTGATTGCGGAACTTTATCGAATACTAAAACGCGGACATCCATTGTGGTACCGTGATAACGATAATGTCTACCTTCAACAAAGAAACTGGATTGCAATTGTGCTGGAAGATTTGCGAAGTATTGAGGGTATTTTTCTGGCGATAACCAGTGGGCAACGATCGCTACTAGTCTCCCTTGCGGCTTCAGTCTCGATAAAGCCGACCGGACATGTTTTAGACAAACATCTGGATCGCGTTTACTACGACTAATTGAGGAGCTAAAAGGCGGGTTCATCACAACTATATCTGGTGATAGAGTTTGTGGCAGAATATCATTCAAATATTCGGCATCGATCGAGTAAATTGGTGCTACTGCAAATATCTCATACAATAGTAAGTTTCTACTTTTAGAAATCTCATTTAAAATCAATAATTGTGGATTATTTTGAAGCTTATAAATACTACTTGCAGCTAAAATTCCGGTACCAGCCGATGGTTCTAGGACTGTATCTGTAGATTGAATTGCAGCTAATTCTTTAACGATCCAAGCTAGGGGTAATGTGGTTGAGAACTGCTGTAGTTCCATTTGCTCCTCCGATCTCACTTGATGATGTGGTGCGAGTGATTGTAAGTGGGTAAAGTCAGTAAGGGTTTGGTGTTGACCTTCCAGGACGATCGATGACATTGCACCTTCAATTAAATCTGTGGCTTGTTTCCAATTCCAACGTCCCGTAGCAGCACCACCACCAAAAGCATCGGACATGATATCGAGTACAACTTTTTGAACTAACTTATTGCCAGATTTTAACTTTGAGACTAAATTTTGGAGTACTATTCGATCTGACATTTTTATTTACTTATTATTTTTGGTACTAAAAAACCTACGATTATCTCGTAGGTTTTTTATGACATGTATATAGAATTTATCTCTAGCAACTATATAATGTACTGATAGTTAGATCGTTCCAATCCGTAAGATGTTTTTAAGATTTGATACGAGGTAAATATCCTAATCTTTGTAATTTGGGATCTTTAAACTCAGGAAGAGCATACTTAGTTTTTCGATAGCAATATCAGGAATACTCTTTATAAAATCTACTCATCTAACTAGATTTCTGCTAGTAATTCCTTGGTAAATTCCTTACGCTTGGGAGGTACTTTTACTTTTTTTTGCTCCCAAGGTCGATCCAATGATTCTTCACCATTTGTAATATTTTGCAGAATTATCATCTTTCGTAATTTTACTTGTTCTCCTTTACTTAGGAGTCTTGATGCCACAGATAATAGGTACTTACTTCGCTTGTGTCTAATAGTTTGTAACTCCTTTAGTAACTTCTTATCTTCATAACTCAGTACTAAGGAAAGCTGCGTCGAAATTGTAGCGCAAAGACGGTTATACTCATCAAGTCTTTGGCGATCGATCTCAGGTAATTGAGCTATAGCTAAGGTTCTTAGCTTTTCATCCCAGATACTATAGATATCTGCAAAGGCTTCCCACATTTGAGAGTCCTCAAAGCTCACAATTAAGCTGAGGGTACTAGCTACAGATTGAATATTTTCAGTTTCTAGTGTATTCATTTTAGTTATGATATCAAAAATCTGCCAAAGAGTATTTCGCTTCTCTTGAGCAGATTAAAATGAAGAGATATTAATTTTCCTATTTCTATTATGCCTAAGTAGCCAACAAAAATAGATAATAAAAAACCTTGAACACTTAATATTCAAGGAAGTATTAATATTTAGTTTTACTCAAACTTTTTCAACAATCAAAGTGTGTCGCATCCACTCATCAGCCGTGGATAATTTAGGTGCGTAGCCTTCCTTCACATCACCAACGATATTACGATGGTATACACCTTTACCTTTCTTCTGGAGAATCTTAAACTTGCCATTGTCCGTACAAAGGGTCATTCCCACCGACAGGATGACATCGCTGTCGAGTGGGTAATCCATATACATTTTGATCGATTTTGGTTCCATAATATACTATTAAATTGATAACTACCGCCGCTCTTGGTAAGCGCGGCGATACTTACGATAATTTTTGGGTAATGGTGGTCTGTTTGATGGTGCAAACCACGCATTCAAGAAATTGGTGCTGGCAATACTGCCATCAGTCAGACGATCGATAATAGCATAGCCGACGCTGAGGATAATTAGCCAGCCTAATGCTTGGCTCCAACCCCAGAGGGAAGTAGCGATCGGCAGGTAGATTAGGACTGCGATAATTTTACGATTCTTTAAGATTTTCATTTTCTGTAGTTTTCATGATTAGATAGTTAAGATACTTGATAGACATAAAGGTTTACTTTAATATATTATCACCGGTTTGATTCGCAGAATTATAGTTGCTAAATAGTGGTTAGTATTCTGAACTTTGCCAGTAATCTCTTTCTGATAGCCATTGTTTTTCCCGATCGGTAAGTTGCAGGCTTTCAGCGACTGATTCAGCAATGGTTTCGAGCAGAAGATCGGCGATGTCTCGAGTAATTTCTGGTCTTTGCGCTAACACCATAAAATTTCTTTTCTTTTGGTAATCGGAAATATATCGACAAAATTGGAATAGATACACAAAAGCAGCGGCTGACTCTCGCTGATTTTGTGGTACTAACGGTTAAACAGGCTGTGTACTAGTTCGATCGCATAGTCACGGCTGAAGTCTGACAACTGTTCTAAATCGTCTCCCAGACGCTCATAACCTAGATCCGTAGGATTAAATAACACAGTAGGAATATCGAGGTTAATGCAGTTAAGTAGAATCTTGGCTGCTTTGAGTTTGCCTGTAAGATCGTTATCGGGCAAGATTGCGAGTAAGCACGGATTTAGCTTACTTACGATTGAGGTGAGTTTCGCTGCAATTGTCTTCTCAGCATAATCCCCTGCTTCTAAGCAAATAGTAGGGATGTGGCGATTGAGTCCAATTTCAACCGTTTTCTGTCCTTCAACGACTAGTACCAAATTTAGCGAGTCTGGTTGTGGCTCAACGCCAGCTAATCCATAAATTGACCAACTTTCACGTCCAGCTCCTAACAGCCATTCACAATTATCGGGCGACACACTATCGCGAACGATTCTGTGCTTGGGTAAAAATCTTTTGGATGTCTGATAATCATATCGATCGACTCTTTGATTATCGGAATAGTAATAGCTAGTTAGATTACGCACTGTCAAAACTGTGGGTCGATTGACAATACTTGGATACCGGATTTGACTTGAATTGGGAATCTGTGGTAGCCAATTGTAGAGGTTAATATTTTCTTCTTGACGAGGAATGTGAATAGGTGCATTATCAGCTTGAGTAGATTCTCCACTCTCTGGAAATAGCGTTTTCATAATCTCGATCCGATGATAACGGCTGGGATCGTTCCAACAATTCCAACGCCCGTCTTTGTGGAAAGACAGATTATGTCCACCACAAGCTGGGCAGTAATACTTACCTTTTTCTTTTTGATAAGGTATCAGTAAGTTTGTAGAGTCTGCTAATATTACTTTTTCTCTAGTTGATAAAACCACTTTTATTTATAGTTAAGTACTGAAAAAGCCAGTAGTAGTTTACTACTGGCTAAAACTCGGTCTATTAATTTATTTATTTTAGACTGGGGATAGCGATGTAGAAGGGTTTCTTAGGTACATTTGGCTTGGGGGTTAGGTATCGCCACCAGTCCGCAAATACTGGCACTCCCACCGCGATAACCCAAGTCATTGACGTAGTAAAATCCATTTTGACGACTAAGAACGTTGTACCAAAGAGCAGTAGGGCAATCAGCACAACGATTGAGGCTTGTCGCTGATGGGGTTTGGGTGTTGGCGACTGGGTTACTGTCGATTGGGGTGCTGTTGGCTGCTGGGGTATCAGTAAGGGCAGTGACTCAACCTGTAGAAAATCGAGTGATTCTGACTCGTTGACGTAGGCTGTCCCTTGGACAATCGCCAATTCAAACTGGTTCTCGAAGGGGTCGGGTATTTCTACCGCTTGAGCTACTTCAATTACTGTTTGCTCGGACTGGAATGTCTCTATAGAGAAGATGTAGGTTGCCTTTAATCGCTTGTCGCCTACGGGTTCGATCGTGTGGCTGGTACAAAAGGCTTTGAGTTCAGACATCGACAATGTAGCGAGTTTTGTAGCGTTCATTTGGTTAGTATCACGTAAGGCGGATCGGGATAGAGATTCTATCCCATATGACTATTTGAATATTGAACTAGTTGAAGTCTTCATCGATCTCGCCATCGATCGCTTCAGTAGCAGCAGGTAAAGCTAAAATACTTGAAGCTGGGAGAGTTAGCTCTGTAGTTGGACATAGGATGTTCAATAACCGATCGCCAATTTCATCATCACGACCAAGAAAGAACTGCTCCCAATTTGCTTGAGTAGGTGCGGTATGGCTATGAACTTTACACGCTGGAGACTTAGCTTTAGTTCCGGCTAGTTCGCGTTTAACAGTAAACTCAAATACACAAAGACTAGTAAATCGGACATCTTTTGCTCGTGCTGAGATTCCATTAGCTACTGCATGACACTTGGTAACTTCATCAACCAATTGTTGCCAGTGGATACTAAAGCTGGCTTGACTTGCACCTTTAGGTACAAAAGCAAACCCAATCTCATGTAATGGTTGATTATTACTATCTAATAATAATACTTCAAAGCACTGGGATGTACCATATTTCTCACGATCGCTATGAAGTTGCTTACTGTATTGTCCGGCAACAACTGTTTTTTCTTCAGCGCGAGAAGCTTGGCGATCGAAAGCGAACAGGGGCGAACGTGGTACTACTAACATACGAGGCGATTTAATTAGTATCCCACGTTCTTTACCACCACTGTTAAATTCATAAATGATTAGTTCAGCTTCTTTGATATTTTTCCACCCAGCTTTAATCATTTCTTGCTCGACCACAAAATAACCGCATTCTTCCGCACTGTTCTCGCCGCGTAATGCCTGGATCTTCGGTAGTCGAGCATTTGGATTTACATATTCTGCACTAGCATAACGATCGCGCACTATAGGATTAGTTTCACCAGTTTTTGAGGTTGCCATAATTAAATTTGGTAACTTTTTTTAATTTTGAAGTATGTTTATTTAGTTCATCTAAATAAACCATTTAAGCGTGGCGATAGCCATGAACCAATCAAACAATCTACGCATGAAATGTAAACTTACTAGTAATTATATATTAATTATTACCTAAAATAGATCCTAAATTAATGTTATAAATCTTAATTATCTTACAAGATTAATATTTAGTAACTTACTCAATTAACTCCCAAATAAATTAATCGATTCAACTTTAAATAAAGACTCTTCAGTATTATTTTTTGAGCTAGCTGGCTCGCTAAAACGTTTGGCTTGGTTCTCAATTGCTAGGATACCTTCTGGGTTACGTTCATACAGTGATACAGTATCTTTACGGGCACTCATGAGATTTTGATAGTTAATTAGGGTAGAATTATGCTGATAGAAATCTAACTTAGCTGCGCGATCGACGATCTGTTTGAGTTCTGCCCCAGTAAATTTTTCCGTCTCGTTGAGTAAATTCAACCACTGTTGTCGATCTAGTCCGCCATAAACTGAAGATTGATATACTGGGTCGTACCTACCCGCATAAAGTCTGATAATTTGGTATCGTTCTAACTCATTTGGAAAGCCGATATAAAATTGACGATCGAAGCGTCCTGCGCGGGTAAGTTCTGGCGGGAGCTTTTCCAATCTATTCAACGTGGCGATAACGAAGGTTTCGCTGGTCTTTTCTTGCAACCATGTTAAGATTACCCCTAAAATCTGAGCGTCTGTCGTACTGCTAAAGAATTTATCAAGTTCGTCAAAATACACGACACATGGTGCGGTGGCTTCAATTCTGACTAGTAGCGACTTGAGTAAGTCTGCACCACCCTCCTTAATGGCATCGATCCCGACACTGACTAGGGGCCACCTGAGTTGAGTGGCAATACATTTGGCGGTATGAGTTTTCCCCGTTCCTGGTGGACCGACAAATAACCATCCTTTCGGTCGAGCGATGCCAACTTTTTGAGCTTGAGGTGAAAAATCTTTGATGACTTCGATCGTTCCTGCGGCGATCCGATCGAGTCCACCAAATTCTGAGACATCTGGTGCGCCGAGAAATTCTAAGCCTACTTCTTTGAGCTTGGCGATCTTGTACTTCAGTAAACTTTGTTCGATTTGGTCGGCATCGATCGCGATCGCGTGAGTAGTTTTTAAGGCTATTCTTAGTCCGACCCGAATCTCTTCACACCCTAGTCCAGCACAGATTGTA
>Ga0209491_10005560_pt1 | contig 18299 bp, 17 predicted proteins | sample BON02_FD_187213 | JGI IMG/M metagenome (GOLD analysis project Ga0209491, IMG submission 187213) | Freshwater microbial communities from Lake Bonney liftoff mats and glacier meltwater in Antarctica - BON-02 (SPAdes) (version 2) | ecosystem: Environmental > Aquatic > Freshwater > Ice > Glacier...
CCGCGCGCTGCTCAAACAAAGCGCAGGTCGGGGCGAATGTCGAGCTCCTCGCGGGTGATGCCCATGCCCTCGAGTTCTACTCGAGTTCCGCCATGGCGGCCTGGAACTGCCGCTCCTGCCGCTCCATCTCCTCCGCCTGGCGGTCGGCGGGCTGCACGACCGACATGCCGAAGCGGTTGTTGATCTTCACGTGGTAGACCTTGCGGTAGGGGTTAACCTGACACAGTGGCCAGAGCGGTGACGTGGTGGCCTCGCAAATAGGAGTCGAATCATCTGAGCTATTTCCAGCCGCAGGATTCTTGCCAATGCATTCGAGCCGACCGAGCTCCGGCTCGATTAAACCCGGCGGCCGGCGGCGCAGCGCGCCGCCATGGCCGTTACAAATTTTATTTTAAGACACGTTTATAAACATAACATAAACAGCTGTTTATGAACACCTAAACCAAAAGGAGATTTTCTAAACTAACTAAACTAAACGGGGTTCATTTATAAACAAGCGCTCGCCGACCGCAACAAAAATAAACAAACTAAACAAACTGTAAACAGGGCGTGTTTACTAAACGGTTTAGATTTAGGTTTAACTGTTTATTTAAACTCCTCACGCTGAATTACGCTGTTCAAAAGTAGACGTGCGTACGGGCGTTGTAATGGTGATGTGTACCTGTTTATTGCAAAGACACGAGCTTACACCTTTTCCTTCTAACGCCAGCTTGCTCTTGCTCTGGTGGGCCTATGACTTCCTATTCCTAGGTGTTGAGGGTGGCGTGACGCACTTTACCAGTTGCGCCACCTTTCCTAAAAGCGCTTTGAGGAAAGGTGGCGCAACTGGTAAAGTGCGTCACGCCACCCTCAACAAAACATCGGCTTTCTGGAAGGCGCTCACCCGATTGCCGCAGAGTTACTCAACACTAGGCTCATATGAATATGAACGCTTATGACGAGAGGAGCTTAACTCCGAAGGTATAAGCTGAGATGCCAAGATTTCCATGATAAAAAATACTTAGAGCGTCGTTGTCGGGTCGCTCTTCCAGGGCCTCCGGACGGGCTCCGGGGCCATGCCATCCAATATTTTTCCATCAAGATCAAGGACTCAGAGCTACAACTTATACCAGCGGTTATGGCTTCCTTGTGAGCATTGCTAGGGACCCTCCAAAGCTCAAAGTCTGGCCCTGAGCTATGAGCCAGTCGTTAGAATGAAAAGGTGTATGGGCCCCTGCGCTGCTCCAGCCGGCCGCCGGTTGATTGGGGAAATGGGAAATGGCTGTGAATAGCCATTCACAGCTAGTTTCTCTTAATCTCAAACCGCCGACGCGGAACCGACCACCCGTGTTGCATTGGGCCGCCGGGTATGCGGGTACCCCGTGGGAATCAAGCCTTGACTTACTTCAGCAGAAGACCTGCGTGCGCCCCAAGCCCCAAAAGGCATAGTTTAGGATGGTTATGGTTGAGCTTGTTGCAAGCCTAGGTCCTTAGCCTAAGTGGTGTGGCTTTATGTAGCCTCTGGTCTCAGTTTTGCAAGTTTTGCTCTCAGCCTATACCAATAGTATACCCATCACAGTTACAAAGGCCGTATACTGTGAGTTTGTACAGCACGCAGTAGGCAGTAGGGGCAGTGGGCATGGCATTTTTTTTTAATTGATTGGACATGCACCCATGCACATGGAGCTCGCATATAGCAGTCAACAGCGTAAGCTAGCGTATAAACGCATAAATTGTAAACTGTAACTGTAACCGTTGGCGTTGTCTGTTGTAAAATCGTTTTTTTTTTCTACTGTGACTGTGACTGTGAATGTGAGGATGTGTACCGGTATAGGTATAATTTGTTATTGCTATAGCTATAAATAATATTAATATTAAATAAAATACATATATATGACATCCTTTACCCTTTTACTTTTATTATCACACACTTTACCTATCAGCAAAGCTCAAGCAGCAATCTATGCTCTGTGCAAGTATATATATAGACAATATTCTAATATTACAGAAAAATAAAGGAATCGACCTCCCCCTTCTCTCTTCTCTCCTCCCCGAATTGATTGGACCCCATCGGTGCGTCGTCATCGGTTACGTTCAGCGCTTAGCGTGTATAGATCAGTGGCAAGTATCAAGTATAGTTTGATTGGACACGCACTCAAACTCATGCTCATGCTGCATGCTGACATCCTGATGACGCCAAGCCGGGTACTCGTCATTCAAGTGTGTGTTAATAACTGTTATAAGTGTTAAAGGCGCCCCTCCTGTCCTTTAAGACCACTTTCCCGAGGTGTTCACAGTTCTTTAACACCTCCACCCACAGCAACTGTTCAAGGAGATACGTGATTCCTTCGCGCTCAGGTTGAACAGTTTGAACAGTGGTTTGAACAACCGTCAACCGCATTGGAACAGTTGAGATTTCCTCTATAGAATGTATGGGTTTCCGAAATTCTGGAGCTTCGAAGCTCCAGAATTTCGGAAACCCATAAATTATACAAACTTTTTTTACTCTAGTTTAACAGTATTTGTATTTGAACAGTCGTTGAGAATACCTTGAACAGTCGTTAACAGTCGTTAACACTAGACACTAGTGTTGAGGCAACTGTTCAAGAAAACCTTTAACACCTTATTTTTCTGACTACTGTAACGCGCCGGAAGGAAATCTCGGTTTCACGTTAAACTATGGGCCCTGGGCCCTGGTACTCGTACTCTCACTCGCGTATCTCGCCGGTATCGGTACTCTCACTCTAACGACTCTAACAGCTAACAGGCTATATGCTATATGGCTATGGCTATCATAATACTCTGATTCTTGGCGGAGGGCGGTAAATGGAGATAATAACTAGTGTGGATTCAAAACACGCTTGTGTGGATCCAAACCAAAAAGTTAACTTGTGTGGATCCAAACCAAAATGTTAACTTGTGTGGATCCAAACCAAAAAAGTTAACTTGTGTGGATTTAACCCTTCTGTGCGGCGCACCGAAGCTCGGCGCGCTCGTGGCACGCGTCTTGGCGCGCTGCTGCTGGTTCTGGCCAGAAGAAGTGCGCTTCTGGGTCTGCTGCGATTGCCCAGCGGGCTGGTTCCGCCCGATGGTGGAATGCTGCGCGGTTGGCGCCATTTTAGCGGTTTTGGATCCACACTAGTTACACTTTTGGTTTTGGATCCACACAAGTTAAATTTTTGGTTTGGATCCACACTAGTGAAGTTTGGATCCACTCAAGTTAACTTTTTGGTTTGGATCCACGCAAGTTAACTTTTATGGTTTGGATCCACACACAAGTTAACTTTTTGGTTTCGATCCACTCAAGTTAACTTTTTGGTTTGGATCCACGCAAGCGTGTTTTGGATCCACGCAAGTTATTATCTCAACTCCAACTCAATGGCTAAGAAGCAATAAAGAAGCGAAGCACGAGACTTGCTGGGTGGTTCGTTCACGTGCCTTAATAACATTAACATGATTTAAGCTGAGTCGTCTGATCCAAGGCTAGGACTAACTTCAGCCTATTAATGCGGCGCCCTTTTGCCTCGTTTTCTTTCGTCTGACCTATAGGAGATGGAGACTGATGGTGACTGAGCAATGAGTATCCAAGAATCCAGTATCTGCGCGATATCCACGGATTCTTGGATTCTTTGTGCTGTGACAGTTACATAGAAAAGTTAATTGCATGTTGCGAATGTTGAAAAAAAAAAAAAAAATTGTTAATAGGCGGGCCGAGACCTATTAATAACTAATAACACCCAGCCGGAAAACTCAATCCATTAACAACTAACCAGTTTTTCAACTACGACCACCACAAGCAAACCATACACACCACAAGCAAAATACAACCAACACACACACTCCTACCACTACAAGCAAACCGCACACACCACAAGCAAACCACAAACGCCCCGCACAATATACACCTACTTATAGGCGGAGCGACATAGCCACCGCCTCTGCTCTACGCTCTGCGTTCTACGTGCGTGCGTTGCAGATTGTAGAACACGCCGCCGGCACCCTCGGTGGCCGACGCGGCGTAACGAACTATAGGCGGAGCTACGTAGCCACCGCCTCTGCTCTACCTGCTACACTCTACGCCTACGCACGTCGCAGATTGCAGCAGAGCACACACACACGTCGTAGTATTGCAGCGGAGCACGCCGCCGACACACACAGTGACCGACGCGGCGTTACAAAACTATACGCGAGGCTACACATAGCCGGGCCGACTTTGCTCCGCTTTACAACAACAACGATAACAAGAACAACAAAAAAACCGCTGCGCATGACAGATGACAGGCTGGTACTCGAGCTCGAGCTGTTCTGGCATAGAGGAGCTATAGGTGGGGGAGTTATACCACCCTTGTTTTATGCACTGTAGCTGTAGAGTGCTAGCAGCCTGCTTGTCTAGTGACGTAGCTGCCGGAGAGAACAGCTTGCACACATGTGCCACACACTTTGCTAGTCGAGTGCCCCTGTCGGCGAGTAAGGTGTACTTAGGGAGCATATGATCAACAGCTTGAAAATATGCTCAGGGTTAGGGAACTCACAATGACGCTCTCCTGTTTTCGCTCGGGAGGGTGGGTGGGAGCGAGAACTGGGTGGCCGGGATGCCAGACATGTTTCTGCTCTGGGGCTCTGCTGAGGCTCCTTGGCTTGATGGGATCACGCCAAGAAACATCAGTTCACACGACGGTATCCGGCAGTTTTCTTTTCGCATCTACTTTAAAGAAGAACTGCCCCAGGTATCCAGGCCCTCTTGCAGATCTTACGGCTTACGGACTCGAGAGCCACGCCCACCAAACCACTCGAATTTCATAATAAGATTAAGATCTAGCTAGTAGCCTAGAACCAGTACCGTCGTCGACTGAGACTGCGCACGCTACCACAGAGGACACAACTAAAAGATAGGTTTACAGAGGGCAGTGCTGCGGCAAAGATTGGAAGGCCCCAACGGAGAGAAAGGGGGGGGGGGGACTCGAGGACTGTGTGAAGACACTTACTAAGCCTTCTCTGGCCTCGCGTCCTCGCCCCCCTGGCCCCCACAGCGTAGGCTACGAGCCGTAGCGATGCGGGGCGGGCCACAGATAGTACGCTGTAGTATCTCCCAACGACCCTGAAAACAAAGGTCCCTCTCTCTCCCCGTGCTCAACCTGCCGTAGCAGCGCCACTGCTACGGCAGGTGCTCTACAATCTATAACGCGTAGAGCGTTGAGCATAGGCGGTGGCTATGTAGCCCCGCCTTTAGTTTGTTATGCAACGTCGACCACTATGCTATGTACTGTGTGTGTCGGCGGCGTGTTCTACAATCTTCAACGCGTAGTAGAGCGTAGAACATAGGCGGTGGCTATGTAGCTCTGCCTATAAGTTCGTTGCGCCGCGTCGACCATTGTGTACCGTCGTGTGTGTCGGCGGTGTGTTCTTCATATCTACAACGCGTAGAGCGTAGACCACAGGCGCTGCTATGCGGCCCCGCCTGTAGTTTGTTACGCCACATCGACCACTGGGTACCGTGTGTGTCGGCGGCGTGCTCTACAACCACCACCTACAACGCGTAAAGCGTAGAGCGTAGAGCAAAGGCGGCCCTTATGCCGTGTTTGCTGTTACTGCGCGCTCTACGCTCTACACGCGTAAAGCAGCGGCGGGGGCGTGCCTGGTTTGCAGCCCCGTAGCTCGTTTTTGCTTTTTGCTACGCCGCTTCCAGCCCCGTGACGCCGTGTTCGTGTTGGCTCGAGTGCGGGGCAACGCTCTTCTACAGCTACAGTGCATAGAGCTACGGAGGTGTGGCTCGTGGCTCCCTCCTATAGCCCCTTGTATGTATGTATGTACGTATGTATGTATGTGTCAGGTGCCAGGACAGCTCGAATACCCAGGCGGTGGCCTGTCGTCTGTCGTGCGCAGTGTCAGTGTTATTGTTGTTGTTCTTGTTGTTGTTTTGTGAAGCGTAGAGCAAAGGCGGTGGCGGTGGCTTTGTAGCCCCGTCTATAATTTTGTTACGCCGCGTCGACCACTGTGTACTGTGTTTGTCGGTGGCGTGCTCTACAATCCTACAACGCGTAAGAGCGACTGCGTGCGTCGGCGGTGTGCTCTACAATCTACAACGCGTAGAGCGCAGAGCACAGGCACAGGCGGTGGCTATCTGGCTATGTAGCAGCCCCGCCTATAGTTTGGTACGCCGCATCGACCACTAGGTACCGTGTGTGTTGGCGGTGTGCTCTACAATCTACAACACGCGTACAGCGTAGAGCGTAGAGCAAAGGCGGTGGCTATGCACCCCCTTACGCCGTATCTGTTGTTGTTGTTTGTTTGTTGTTTCACGTTGTCAGTTATTGTTTGGTTGTGTGTTGTTCCGTAGCTGGTTTTGCTACGCTGCATCTAGCCTCGTCACGCCGCATTGGCTCGAGTGCCGGAACGCCCTACAGCTATAGTGCGTAGAGCAAAGGAGGTGTGGCTCCCTCCTACAGCCCCCTTATCCCAGGACAACTCGAATACTAGGCGGTGGCTTGTTGTCCGTCGTGCCCAGTGTTGTTGTTGTTGTTGTTGTTATTCTGTAGAGCGCAGAGCAAAGGCAGTGGCTATGCACCCCCGTCTAAAGTGTTGTTGCGCTGCGTCGTCCACTGTGTACTGTGTTTGTTGGCGGCGTGCTCTATACGCTCTACATTATTCCTACAACGCGTAGAGCGTAGAGCACGGGCACGGGCGGTGGCAATGTAGCCTTCGCCTATAGTTTTGTTACGCCGCGCCGCGTCCACCACTCGTGTACTGTGGCCTATACAATTTGTTACGCCGCATCGACCACTATATGTACTGTGTGTATCGGCGGTGTTCTATACAGTCCACAACACGTAGAGCGCATAGCACAGGCGGTGGCTGTGTAGCCTCGCCTATAGTTTGCTATACGCCGCGTCGACCACTAGGCACTAGGCTAGTAGTACTCAGTTACTAGGTACCGTGTGTGTTGGCGGCGTGCTCTACAATTTGCGGCGTACTCGTACTCTACCATCTCCATCTACAACGCGTAAAGCGTAGCAGCAGAGGCGGCTGCAATGCAGCCCCGCCTATCGTTTGTTACGTCGCGTCTGTTGTTGTAGCTAGAGCTATCGTTGTTGTTGTTGTGTTATTGTTGTTGTTGTTATTGTTTGCGGTTGACACGCCGCGTCTTGCTGCTGGAGCTGGAGAAGCGGTACGCCTGCCGCCGCGGCGAGCCGGTTGAAAGCTGGCCACGTGTACCGAATCGGCCGGGCATACGGCGCCAAGGGGCCGGGGGCAAAGCCCTAGTGATTCTCCAGAGTTGCCCCGGCTTGCTGCTAGGCAAGTACAACTACTCGCTCGACGGCCCGGTAAGTATGCTTGTAAGTTTATAGCTGCCTAAGCTTGTAGTAGTATAAGTATAAGCCTATTAGAGCCTATTGCCGTTCACAGGTCAGTAATTATAAGGTTAGTAAGTGTGTTTAATATGTTAGTAAGTGTCCACGCGCGACGGCTACGTAACTTGTAGCTTCGCCGATTGCTCTGTTACGCCGTGTCCCAGTGCACGTGCCGGCGGCGTTATAGCAGAGACCGTGGCTATGTAGCCTTGCCCACCTAGAGCAGAGACCGTGCGTGGCTGTAAAGCTTTGCCCATAGGTTTGTTACGCCCGGCTCCCCGGTCCGCTATGCGGTGTGGGCTAAGATCCCCTCTGTACAGAAGCGAGGAAAGGATTTTATTACTGGCCCTCGGACAATCTAGCGCAGTTGTCACGCTTTCTCGCGCATAAAGCTGCCGCTATGCCGCTATGTCTATGTCGCAGGGTGAATTAGTCCGTCTTAGTCCTAGTCGACTAATACAGATTATCGTTGTTGTGTTGCTTGTTGCTTTGTCGTTGTTGTTGTTATTGTTCGTGCCCGTCAGCGTCTGTGGCGGAAAATGCGTTCAGTGATCAGTGATCAGTGGGAGTGTGTGCAGCGCTGCTACGGCAGGGGGGAAGAGAAGGACCTTTACCTTTGTGAGCGGCGCTGCTACAGCAGGCTGAGCACGGGGAGAGAGAGAGAGCCTTTGTTCTCAGGTTCGTTGGGAGATAGTTACAGCGTACTATCTGTGACCCCGCGTCGCTATAGTTTGTAGCCTACGCTAGGGGCTATCGGGGGCGAGGATAGCGAAGGCTTAGCAAGTGTCCTCTCAGTCTTCGGATGTCCCCCCCCTTTCTTCTGCTCGGGCAGAAGAAAGGTCGGTTGGGGCTTTCCAATCTTTGCCGCAGCACTGCCCTCTCAACCTATCTTCTAGTTGTGTCAAGTTATGTCTCTGTGGTAGCGTGCACAGTCTCAGTCGACGACGGTACTGGTACTGGTTCTAGGCTACTAGCTAGATCTTATGAAATTCGAGTTGCTTGGTGGGCGTGGCTCTCGAGTCCGTAAGATCTGCAAGAGTGCCTGTATACCTGGGGCAGTTCTTCTTGAAAGTAGATGCAAAAATAAAACTGGCCGAATACCGTCGTGTGAACTGATGCTCCTTGGCGTGATCCCATCAAGCCAAGGAGCATCAGCAGAGCAGAACATGTCTGGCATCCCGGCCGCCCACAGTTCTCGCTCCCACCCACCCTCCCGAGCAAAAACAGGAGAGCGTCATTATGTTCCCTATCCCTGAGCATATTTTCAAGCTGTTGCTATTGATCATATGCTCCCTAAATACACCTTGCTCGCCGACAGAGGCGCTCGACTAGCAAAGTGTGTGGCACATGTGTGCAAGCTGTTCTCCGGCAGGTACGTCACTAGACAAGCAGGCCAGCACTCTACAGCTACAGTGTATAAAACAAGGTTGGTATAACTCCCACCTAGCTCACCTATGCCAGAACAGCTCGAGTACCAGCCTATCGTCTGTCATGCGCAGCGGTTTTGTTGTTCTTGTTATGCGCAGCGGTTTTGTTGTTCTTGTTATCGTTGTTATTGTAAAGCGGAGCAAAGTCGGCCCGGCTATGTGTAGCCTTGCCTATAGTTTTTTTTTTTTTTTTTTTTTTTTTACGCCGCGTCGGCCACTGTGTGTTTCGGCGGCGTGCTCCGCTGCAATCTACGACGTGTGTGTAGGTAGAGCAGAGGCAGCGTGTGCTCTGCTTCAATCTGCGACGTGCGTAGACGTAGAGTGTAGGTAGAGCAGAGGCGGTGACTACGTAGCTCCGCCTGTAGTTTGTTATGCCGCGTCGGCCACTGAGGGTGCCGGCGGCGTGTTCTACAATCTGCGACGCACGTAGAGCGCAGAGCGTAGAGCAGACGCGGTGGCTATGTCGCTCCGCCTATGATGTAAGTAGGTGTATTGTGTATTGTGCGGGGCGTGTGTGGTTTGCTTGTGGTGTGTGCGGTTTGCTTGTTGTGGTAGGTGTGTGTGTGTTGGTTGTTGTAGTTTGTTGCTTGTGGTGTGTGTGGTTTGCTTCTGGTGGTCGTAGGTGTGTGTGTTGGTTGTCGTGCGGTGTGTCTGTGGTTTGCTTGTGGTGGTAGTGACTGCGGCCCGTTGTTGTTTCCGGGAGACGCCATGCTTTGACGTGGCTCCTATGGAGGGCCCCCCTCTTACTCTTAGTATGGCAATGGCGGTTAGGCCGCGGGCCTGTCCAGGCGCGTGCGTGTGCTTACTATACCGACCAAATGCGGAGTGTTTCATCTCCGATAATGGCCTTGTCCACGTCCCAGCAGTCGTCTGTGCACGAATGAATTGTGGTGTGAGCGTGAATTGTGGTTGGGGTTGGTGTGCGCACAGGCACAGATGTAAGACACTAATAGGCAGTTTCGAAAACTCGGTAGTTGTTATAATGGTTAGTCCTAGCCTTGGCCTTGGTCTGATCTATGCCCATACATAGGAAGCCCCCCTCTGTCTGGCGTATGTCTTTGGGATATCCCGGTTTTGATATGGTGGGATATGGTGATAATGGTGGGATATGGTGGGATATGATGGGATATGAATATGATGGGAAATATAGTCACATATAGTCGGATGATATAGTTGTGGATATAGCAGCGGATATATAACTTGTTGTCTATAGCTTTCTCCTTGTGCTTTACAGCAAAAATAAACCCAATAAACATCTCAGCCTGCGGCCTGCGCAGCGCGCGCATTGCTTTGTGTGACAGCAAGTAGCAGTCTACTTGGAAGTTACTTGGGCTACGTATACGTACCCACCACCCCATAGCACTACACACACACCACCCAGCCACCAGCCCGCCACACCCAGACGACGACCACCCCCACCACGATCCGCCCCACGCCCCCCACAGTCACACACACACACACACGCACTCACACTCAGTCAGCAAGATAACAGACTTAATAGTATCATAATAGTCACACGTAAGCCAAGTCCTCCTCCGCCTCAACCCTCTAACCCCCAACACGACATGTCCAGTGGCACCAATGCAGGCACCACCCACCAACCACATTACCATTACCATGCAGCCCCGCCCATCCCACGGAGGCCTCCCGGGGAAGCCCCGTACCCTATCCCTATTCCCCCTTCTTTTCTCGCCTGCTCGGAATACCTACCCAGCGATACCTATGCCACTAGGATCCATAAACCATATCCCAACCACTACCGGCCCACGCCCCACCCACGGCGGCTACCCCCCTCCTGCCTTACACCACCCTGCTAATCACCCACAAACCAATAACAGTGCATACCCTCGCGCTCTCAAAAGAGGAGGGAGAAGGAGTAGGCGCACGCCCCCCACCACAAATATTACCGACAACACATCCGCCCGTACTCAAACCATAAAATCTGGACAGCTCACTCTACTTAACCTCTCTCCCAGACACCAAGACTACACTACCCCTCCTCATCATAGGGGATTGCCGCCTGGTGCAGCATCACCCCCTATCCCTCCATACCCGTGGTTTCCGCAACAACTGTGGTGTCGGCTTGAGTGGGTTTGGGGTATTGGCTCTGCCACCCCCCGACCCCTCTTGCGTCGCGATGCCGTTGGACTGCGGCGGGCAGCCACCCCACACCTGGCACGATGATTTGTGCGGATTTTTGAAACTTCGTTTCAACGCCGTGTGGACGGGCTAAAACCGGCGTCCACGTGCCTTTGGACTGTCCCCCGGGCCCAGGCCCTCCTTCGGGGGCGAGCTTGGGTGGCCCAACTATGGGCCAAATCGGTTGGGGCGGTCTGTCTACGGGCCCTACCCTTCTTTTTGGTGCAACAGGGGTGTCTCCGTTTCTGTGTGAGCCGCTGCGGGGGCCGGCTGCTGTGGTGGGGAGGGGGTGTTAGGTGTTTTGTAGGGGTAAACTTATCATCAGCCAAGCATGCAATAAAGTACACACATACACACATCACCCGCCATGTCATCCATGTGGGTGTGGGCGCACTCTGCTCCCGACTCTCTCTTGTACTCCACCCTGTTCACTCCTCCTCCAGTTCCTCCCTAACCAATTGATTAATTGGCCGCGGGCTTAACCCAGAGTCCAGAGGCCAAAGATAGAGGGAAGTAGAGAAGCGAGCAGAGAGTCGAGTGGAGAGTCGAGTAGAGAGTTGAGTATAAAGAGTCGAGTAGAGAGTCGAGTAGAGAGTCGAGTGGAGAGTCGAGTAGAGAGGCAGAGGCGAGTATAGAGGCGAGCAGAGAGTCGAGTAGAGAGGCGAGTAGAGAGGCGAATAGAGAGGCGAGTAGAGAGGCGAGTAGAGAGGCGAGTAGAGAGTCGACTAGAGAGGCAAGTAGAGAGGCGAGTAGAGAGGCGAGTAGAGAGTCGAGTAGAAAAGGGCGAGTAGAGAGGTGAGTAGAAAGTCGAGTATAGAGATGAGTAGAGATGCGAGTACAGAGAGTCGAGTAGAGATGTGAGTAGAGACTAGAGATGCGAGTAAAGAGGCGAGTAGAGTCTAGTAGAGAGGCGAGTAGAGAGGCGAGGGAGTACAGAGGCGAGTAGAGAGTCGGGTAGAGAGTCGAGTAGAGAGTCGAGTAGAGAGTCGAGTACTCTGTAGAGAGTCGAGTAGGGAGTTGAGTAGAAAGGCTATAGGAGAGAGGCGAGTAGAGAGTCGAGTAGAGAGGCGAATAGAGAGGCAAGTGCAAGTGAGTAGAGAGGCTAATAGGGAGTCGAGTGGAGAGTCGAATAAAGAGGCGAGTAGAGGTAGAGAGGCGAGTAGAGAGGCGAGTAGAGAGTCGAGCAGTAAAGGCGAGTAGAGAGACGAGTAGAGATAGAGAGGCGAGTAGAGAGTCGAGTAGAGAGGTGAGTAGAGATAGAGAGGCGAGTAGAGTAGAGGCGAGTACAGAGTTGAGTAGAGAGTCAGAGAGGCGAGTATAGAGGCGAGTAGAGAGGCGAGCAGAGAGGCGTGTAGAGAGAGTCGAGTAGAGAGTCGAGCAGAGAGTCGAGCAGAGAGTCGAGCAGAGAGGCGAGGCGAGTAGAGAGGCGAGCAGAGAGTCGAGTAGAAAGGCGAGTAGAGACTCGAGTAGAGAGGCGAGTAGAGAGTAGAGAGGCGAGTAGAGAGGCGAGTAGAGCGTTGAGTAGAGAGGCGAGTAGAGCGTTGAGTAGAGAGACGAGTAGAGAGGCGAGTAGAGAGGCGAGTAGAGAGGCGAGCAGAGAGGCGAGTAGAGAGGCGAGTAGAGAGGCGTGTAGAGAGTAGAGAGTCGAGTAGAGAGGCGAGTCGAGAGTCGAGTAGGGGGTCGAGTCGAGAGGCGAGTAGAGAGGCGAGTAGAGAGGCGAGTAGGGAGTCGAGTAGAGAGTTGAGAGTTGAGTAAAGAGTTGAGTAGAGAGTCGAGTAGAGAAGCAAGCAGAGAATCGAGTAGAGAGAGTCGAGCAGAGAGGCGAGTAGAGAGGCGAATAGAAAGGCGACGAGTAGGGAGGCGAGTAGAGAGGCGAGCAGAGAGTTGAGTCGAGAGTCAGTCGAGTACAGAGTTGAATAGAGAGGCGAACAGAGAGTCGAGTTAGTACAGAGAGTCGAGCAGAGAGTCCAGTAGAGAGTCGAGTAGAGAGTCGAGTAGAGAGTCGAGCAGAGAGCAGAGAGAGGCGAGAAGAGAGGCGAGTAGAGAGTTGAGTAGAGAGGCGAGTAGAAAGGCGAGTATAGAGAGGCGAGTAGGGAATAGAGAGTCGAGTAGAGAGTCGAGTAGAGAGGCGAGTCGAGAGTCGAGCAGAGAGGCGACTAGAGAGGCGAGCCGAGGGTCGAGTAGAGATAGAGAGTCGAGTATAGAGGCGAATAGAGAGGCGAGCAGAGAGTCGAGTAGAGAGGCGAGTAGAGAGTCGAGTAGAGAGTCGAATAGAGAGAGTCGAGTAGAGAGTAGAGAGGCGAGTAGAGAGGCGAGTAGAGAGGCGAGTAGAGAGGCGAGTAGAGAGGCGAGTAGAGAGGCGAGCAGAGACAGAGAGGCGAATAGAGAGTCGAGTAGAGAGGCGAGTAGAGAGAGTCGAGTAGAAAGTCGAGCAGACACAGACAGGCGATTAGAGAGGCGAGAGTAGAGAGTCGAGCAGAGAGTCGAGTAGAGCACGAAGCAGAGAGTACTACTACTACTGCTGCTACCAATACTTCTACTGATACTGCCACTGCTACTTCCACTACTTCATCTACTACCACTTCCACTACTACTAGTACTAGTACTACTACTACTACTACACTTCTACTACTACTACCACTACTACTACTACCACCACCACTACTACTGCTTCCACGTCTACCACTACTACTACTGCTACTACTACTGGTACTGGTACTATTACTTTGGCGAACTACGAACGTGAGCCTGTTTACAGCCATACCTTCAGAGCCCCGCCTCTCTAGCCTCTCGCCGCTCACACCACGCGAGCCCGTTATTCGCAGCTACTTTCACAGCTATATGCCTCTGCTCTGGGTTAGGGTTAGGGGTTAACCCTGACACCCTGACGCCGCGCGTCTAGCTGGCTAGGGGAGAGGGGAGGGGTTTAATGGAGCATGGGCGGCGCCGCGCCCGCCGCCGGGGAAGACTGCTGGCTGCTGGGGAAGGGGATGGACGCGGGGGGGGGTGGGGCGGAGGTGCGGAGGTGTGGTGACACTGACGTCTGTGACTGTGGTGTGCGAGGGGAGCTAGGTGGTTGGATATGAAGGAAACGACGGCGCGCACAGGGGCGAGGGATATACCAGCACTTAGCAGAGTGAGAGACGAGAAAGTATACAGTATACAGCAGCCGCAGCTATACGCTATACATGGGCTTAGATATGGCTAGACACAGCGATACAGCAGTCGGGATATCCCAAAGATATACGCCAGGGCCAGGGGGAGGCTATAGGAGTGAATAGGCTTGAACTCGCACTCGCTGTGCGCTGTGCGCTGTGCGCTTTGCTCTCTTTTTGTGTGTTGTCAGATGTTGGATCTTTTCTATGTAGTCTATGTATATGTTGTAAAATTGTAATTATTATTATATGTATTCTATAATTGCCGCCGGCGCGTGCTCGGTGAAGCATGGTGATGGTGTGTGATGGTGATAAGTGATAATGGGGGTTTGCTGCGCGTGGCTGGCTGTGTGCTGTGTGTACGTACTGAGACTGAGTGACTGAGACTGGACTGGAGCAGTGACGAGCAGTGTTTGGGGGGGGAGAGGGGGGTAAATGGTTAAATGCCGTGAATGGTATATGCGATATAGTATATGGTGTGTGTTGTGTGCAGGGCCTATACCTATATCTATATAGTTTAACGTTTTCACGAGTGTGTGTTTTAGTTAGAGTTATAGTGTGTTAAAGTTCAAGGTTCAAGGCGCCTCCTTTAAAATAACTGTAACACTGCTGCTACTGCTACTTTAACACCACCCCTCTCTCCCCACACAGCCACAGCCCACAGGCCACAGGTATATTGTATTCAAAGGAAGGCGTATCTTCGACACCTCACACCTCTCCATCCACGTACCCGGTAAGCTCTCCCCTGCTGGAGTATATTTTTGGTACGTCATATCCCTTTTCCGAGGCAGTGGGATACGGTGAGATACAGCGGGATACAGCTAGATACAGTTAGATACAGTTAGATACGTACGGATACAGCTGGATACAGTGGGATACAGCGGGATACGGTGGATGTGCTGCAAAATGGCTAGATACAGGGATACAGCGGGATACCAAGGCCACGGATACAACGGTGAGATACAGGCAGGATACAGGTGGAATACGGACGGGAGCGTATCCCATTAATACACGCCAGGGGAGGGTTGCAGTACCCAGCAACCAGTAACGAAATTGTTGAAGAAGGAGAGCTAGGGCTAAGTTTAAGTTCTAGTTGAGCCTCTGTTAACATTAACATGTTACAGGTGTTATAACTTATGTGTGATACGCAGAGGTGTGTTTTGTGCTTTAGCGTTTTGTAATGGTAATAACATAACGGCCGAAACGGTCATTTGAAAAGTGTCGAGGCACGTTGTGCCTTCGCGCTTCGTCAACAAAGTTGCACTAATACTAATGACCACTAATTTTTTTGGTGCTGTGACTCATACTGATACTGAGCGGCGGTTTCAGTTTCGACTTATCCAATCGCCGGTCACCGCATGTTCTGAATTGTTCCAGTCTATACGTTTTCATTGGTCGGGTTTAACCGGGTTTATAACCGAAAGCCCAAGGCCTCGACACTCTTTTGCTTACTCGTTATTATTAAAATTTCATTTGCTCATCATCATCATCATCATCATCATCATCATCATCATTATCACTCACAACTCACAACGACAGGTATTATTATTGTATTAAGAGAGTAAAATAATAACTGCTTTTTATATACTATAATAATATACTATATACCGCCCTAAATTAACAATAAATAACAAACCCCCTGTACACTGCACCTGCACTGCTACAACACACCACACGGTGACACACGCCACCCACAGAGCCGCACACACACACGAACGAACTGTGTATTATGTGCACATAATACACACAGCATACAGTATATAGCTACATTATTAAGCATTGGCATGCAATTAATTATGAAAAGCGAAAAGCCTACGTATATACGCATATACCCATATATAGCACCACAACCACAAACCACAAACCACAAAATAAACACAAACACCACCATAATCATACATGCACATGTGTTGGTGGCCAGGACGTCGGCCTGGCGTGGGGTCGGAAGGGTGGGGGTGGTGCCGATGCCGGTGCGCGCCGCCGCGTGCGCTGATGCTAGCCCGAGCCCGAGTCTGGCGTGCCGCAGCCCGGGGAGGGCTCGCGGCATGTGGACGCGTCCTCAGAGAGAAAGCGCGGTCGAAAGACCGGAGGGGGCACAGCCCCCAAACACAAACACCGCGAAGGGGAACACCACAAGAGGGGAGACAGAGACAGAGACAGCACACGACAGCACACGGGCAAACCCACCCACCCGCCAACAATAGATACACACACCATACAGCACAGCAGCAACAGTAACAGTAACAGTAACAGCAGGTCAGTGCACTGTCAGTGCCAGTGTAAGCTAGGCCAGCAGTGGAGCATTGCTGGAGCTGGAGCAGCGCGCGCAGCGAGTATAGAGAGTAGCTTGAGTAAAGCTCCTCCTGCCGCAAGAGCGTGTGCACCACACACCACAGACACAGACACAACACACAACAGACACAGACAGGACGAAATCGACACCGACTTACACATGTACCACGGGCGGCGAGCCACGACAACACACAAGCCACAAAGACACAGCGAGAGAGAAAGAGATCCCCCCGCCCCCGCACAAGCAGACCGCCCCCCGCCTCCGCCCCCGTTTCCCGGCAAAAGAAACAAACACATCCTCAAAAATCGACCGGCGTGGGCGTGAGCAGGCTTTTTATTGTGCACAAACAAAACAGACGCAGACGCGCCCTTGCCCTGGTATCGCGTATATGTATTGGTATTGCGCGAGGGTTGTGTGTTGTTAATGAAGCCCCCGGTGTGTGTTAATGACCTGCTGCTGCGGAAGTGCAAAAGTATATAAAGTATAACGCATATAGATATAGCACTCTTTTTTTATAATTTTAATAGTTATAATAGTCGGGCCGAGACCTTGCGCATTCGCTTCAAGTCTCTGCCTGTGCGCAGGCTATATGCCTTTGCGCAGGCAGTGGCCTCTGTAGGTTTGTAACCAACCCCCACCCTGCTCTGTGTTCAAGACGCCATTTGCTGGCGTCGATGTTTTCGTGTCTGTCTGGCTCTGCGTGCCTTTTTCTCTTCTGTCTTCTGTGTATGTATGTAAAGATTCGGCGGCACCAGCACACGCGCGGTATGTATAGCAGTTGGTAGCACCAGTCTCGTTTGTGCTGTGAGGAGTGTCTCTAAAACGCTAGCGCGCTTTATAACCACAGGACGTGTGGGTTCGACTCCCGGTCTGTCTCATTCCCACCGCCGGGTTTTGACACATTCACTTAAAGAAGTATATATGTGTATGTAAAGATTCGGCGGCACCAGCACCAGCACAGGCGCGTGCACTTAATTGAAGAAGTATACTTGTACTTGTTAATATAGCATATAGCATATAGCGTGCGGGAAAATTCAACCTATTACTATGATATAGCATATATAGCTATTAACAATAACTATAAGCCACTAAGCAGCTTACTTCACTAAGCAGTTGTAAAAGTAAAACACTTATCAGAAGGCAGATGCGCAGTTTCGGATTCGGAAACTTGCCTGTTCAATTGATGGTTTTATCCCCAGTGGTCCCCAGCCTCGACTTGACTTTGATATTAAATACTATAACGCATAACGCTAACGCTTATACACACTTACTCTTACTTTTACTTAGCTTAAGCTGCTTACTATATAACTATAACGATAAGGCTATATAACTATAACTATAACTATGACCACACTGAGACACTATAACAGTAATAAGTATATATAACTAGTAGTAGTGGTAGTACTACTAGTAAACGCTGCTAGCAGAAAGCAGAAACCTACTAGCTACTAGTTTAATAATATTATTTTAATAGCTTATATATACTTATACTTTATTTAATATACTTATATTTATACATTATATATTATTTATTATATATATATATAATTATATTATAATATAATTTAATATATATATACATACATATATATATATATTATAGCTCTATATCATATAATATATGATATAATATATATATAATAAATAAATATATAAATATAATAAAATGTGAGAAAAGTAGGTATTAGTAGCAGCAGTAGGAGCAGGGGCAGCAGCAGAGGTTGATGAGGTCACATGGGGTTATGGTTGATTAAAGAAATCACACAACATCACGACGATCATGAAACATGAAACATGAAACACCCACACATACACCTAGACCTAGACCTATATTACACTAGAGTTGACATATAGAGAGCGCGCCTAACTCCCCCCCCCCCCCCCCCCACCCCCCCCCCCCCTCACCCCCCCCCCCCCCCCCCCCCCCCCCCCCCCCCACCCCCCCCCCCCCCCCCCC
>Ga0209491_10005561_pt1 | contig 18296 bp, 24 predicted proteins | sample BON02_FD_187213 | JGI IMG/M metagenome (GOLD analysis project Ga0209491, IMG submission 187213) | Freshwater microbial communities from Lake Bonney liftoff mats and glacier meltwater in Antarctica - BON-02 (SPAdes) (version 2) | ecosystem: Environmental > Aquatic > Freshwater > Ice > Glacier...
AATAATTCTGCCTATGATGACTTAAGTTCAAAATTAAATTCAAATCGTGGACACGGTAAAATTGCGAATTATTCAAATAAATCATGAATTTAGATAAAATTACCCAACTAACGTTGGGACACTAGTGAATTCGCAACTAAAAAGGAATTTTTATGAAACATGCCGTACTTAGGCCTGACGAAATTAAAAGCCACGACCGAGGTGGTGGTGCACGAACAACGCCCTTGGTATTGCCTTCAATGGGTGCAAGCACATTTATTAATGGCATTACAGAGTTCGCGCCTGGCACAGCTATTCCATTTCATAGTCACAACTGTGAGGAAAGCGTAATGCTATTAACCGGGTCTGCATTTCTCGATATCGATGGTGAAGTTCATGAACTAAAACCATATGACACAACATTTATTCCACCTAATGTGTCGCATCGTTTTCGTAACCGATCAGATGTTGAACCTATGAAGATTTTATGGATTTACGCGTCTGTCAATGCTACACGCACAGTAACTGAATCAGGCGAGACCCGCCCAATTTCAGCTGAACATAACAAGACAGTTCAATAAAGGAATGCGACATGGGACTACGTTTTTTAGAGCACTTGCTGATTTTGACTCATGACCCTGATGGGACAAGAGACTGGTTTTGCGAGAACCTTGGGTTTACGAATGGCTACCACCCTGAATTTGGGTTTCCCGTTTACTGGCTCTACATCGGAGACCAAGACGTGATTCACATCGGCAAAGCTCGTTATTCAAATCACCAAAACACTTATTTACAAACACCGTCTGACGTTGACGGCACTGATTATTCAGCCGCTGGTGCACCCGGCTCAGGGCGCATAGATCATCTTTGCCTGAACTGTGAAGGCATGGAAGAATTTGTTGAGCGTTTGACAAAGAACGGGATTGAATTCAGTGAAAGAAAAGCGCACAACTCGAACTTATATCAACTCTTCATGCGTGAACCTATAAATGGAATAAAAGTTGAGCTCAACTTTGCTTGGCATGAAGCCGTTCGAATGGGGCGCGTACCTGAATGGACAGATAGCGGTGTAAATAGTAAATCTGTAGAAGATGTCATGGCATCAAAAGACGCACCTGTCAAATCTTCAACATTTTAATTAGAGATCAATTATGAAAATCGTTCGTATTTATTCCTCTGGTAGACCAGAGGTTCTTAAAATTGAAAATTTAGAACTACCAGAACCTGCTCAAAACGAAGTGCGAATTAGACATACTGTCATTGGTTTAAATTTCCAAGATATTTATGCACGCTCTGGCCAATATGCGGCACCTATGCCCACAGGTTTAGGAACAGAGGCAGTTGGCGTGATCGAAGGTTTGGGAGAAGGCGTGACCGACTTCAAGATAGGCGATCGTGTCTGTTATGCCAGCGGGCCAGTGTTGGCTGCTTGTGCGACGCACAGAAACTACCCTGCGGCACGCTTATTACATGCACCTAAACATATGCAGGACGAGCAAATTGCAGCCTCATTGCTTAAAGGTATGACCGTTGAATATCTAATGCAACGTTGCTATGAAGTTAAAAAAGGTCAATTTGTCTTAATGCATGCTGCTGCTGGCGGTATTGGTTTGCTGGCTGGTCAGTGGGGCAATTATTTAGGCGCCCACATGATTGGTGTGGCTGCCGGTAAAGAGAAAGTTCAGCTTGCGTTGGCCAATGGTTATGAGTACTGCATTGATCGATTGACAGAAGATATTCCTGCCCGAGTTAAAGAAATTACAGGTGGTGTTGGCGTGCCAGTTGTTTATGACTCTGTCGGTAAAAACTCTTTTGAACAGTCACTTAATAGCCTCGCAGCAAGAGGTTACTTCGTGTCATTTGGTACCACAACGGGTGCCCCACCACCTATTCTTGCTAGTACGTTACAAAAAATGGGGTCTTTATATTTTACTCGCCCCACACTTGTGACCTATACCGCTTCAACTGAAGATCTACGAAATTCGGCTGCAGTTGTATTTGATTTATTTGAAAAAGGGGTTCTTAAAATAAATATTAATCAACGCTATGCGTTAAGCGATATTGCCCAAGCACACTCCGACCTTGAATCGGGTCGCACTACTGGTTCAAGTGTGATTATTCCTTAATTTATAACCACCAACGTTAAAAAGGAAGCAACCATGCTAATTAATAAAAAATTTAAATCTATCATTTTGGCCGGTATCATTGGCACTTTTGGTATGACTGCAGTACAAGCAGACAACATTAAGTTACGTATTGCATCAGGCCATCCTGCTGCTAATACATACGTTAACTTGATGCAGAATTTTTTTGTACCTGAAGTTACCAAACGTGTTGCCGAGCGCACAAAACACAAATTAGAGTTTGTTGAAGGCTATGGTGGGTCAATCGTCAAAGTTGCAGACACACTTGAAGGGGTGCAATCAGGCATTATTGACATCGGTGCATATTGCTTTTGCTTTGAACCTTCAAACTTACCGTTACAAGCATTTCAAGTGATGCTGCCTTTTGGAACGATGAGCCCAGAAAAAAGTATTAAATTAGCTCGTACGATTTATGACAAAGTACCTTATATGTCAAAAGTGTTTGAAGATAAATACAATCAAAAATTACTTGCCTTGATTGCAGACAATGGCTACAACTTAGGCACTACTTTTGAGTGGAAAAATGTAAGCGACTTGAAGGGCCGAAAACTTGCAGGTGCAGGTTTGAATCTTAAATGGCTTGAATTTGCGGGTGCTGTTCCAGTTCAGTCTTCATTGCCTGAAGCTTATACATCTATGCAAACAGGCGTTTACTTTGGCTGGATCATGTTCCCTTCTGGCTGGGTCAATTTTAAGTTGAATGAAGTTGCGAAGTATTACACCGAAATCGGGTTTGGCTCTATCTCTTGGCACGGCATGACTATTAATAAGAATAAATTTAACAAATTACCAAAAGACGTGCAAAACATCATTGTCGAGGTGGCAAAAGAGTATGAAGCTAAAACAGGTTCTGTAAACGAAACAAATTACCCTAAGCAATTGGCTGAACTTAAGTCTTTAGGGGTTAACGTTAATTCTGTACCCGACTCAGTGCGATTGGAATGGGCGAACTCTTTGAAAAATTGGCCACAAGCACAGGCTACCTTACTTGATAAGCAGGGTCTACCCGCTTCACTTGTACTCAAAACCACCTTAGAAGAGGCTGAAAAGATGGGGCACAAGTGGCCTGTTCGATACAGTATTAAGTAGTCTATTTAGCCAACTGATATATTTCATTTTGTAAAAGAACCCACATGGAAACACTGAAAAAAATCAATGTTCAGTTAACCCGAGCGTTGTTGATACTGGCTGCAATTCTTGCATTTTTTCTGTGCTTTCTTGTGGTGGCCGATGTGATCGGACGAGTTGTTTTTAATAGCCCAGTTAAAGGCACGACAGAAATCGTGTCTTTAACGATCGTTATTATTTGTTTTTTACAAGCTGGGTTTGCCGTACGTTCAGGTGGTATGTTGTATGTTGACATGTTTGTCAGTAAGTTGGGGCCACGTGGCCAAAGTATTATGTCGGCTGTCGCGGCCTTAGCCGGGTTAGCTTTCTTTGCTTTTGTATGTATTGGTAGCTTTGAAGGTGCTGCTCATTCTTGGTTTGAAAACGAATTTGAAGGGGAAGGGGCCTTAAGGGTTCCGGTGTGGCCTGCAAGATTTGTATTATCTTTAGGCACATTTGTTGCGTCATTTAGCTATTTTCTGATGTTCATTGAGAACGTTGTAACTGCCATCAGAGATGAGATGCCTAGTCAAACTTCGGCAACTCACTAAAGGACTGACATGTACAGCACAATAGATATGATGCTTTTAATTGGTGTTTTATTGGCATTGGTTTTTTCAGGTATTCACATTGCTGTTGCATTAGGCTTAGCAAGCATGTTTGGTATTTACTTGCTGACTGAAGATTTTTCTGCAATGTTAAGTTTTGTATCTAATACCAGTTACGAAGCGCTTAGAGATTATATATTTGCTGTCATTCCCTTGTTTATGCTGATGGGTGAATTTTTATCTAAATGCGGTGCAGCCAGTGATTTATTTACACTCATTAATCGGGCTACCCGTTGGTTACCGGGTCGTTTAGGCGTTGCTACAGTGTTGGCAAACGCAGTATTTGCTTTTGTTACTGGAGTTTCGATTGCTGCTGCAGCAGCATTTTCAAAAATTGCTTATCCTGAAATGCGGCGGCATGGATATGAGCGTAAATTTGCTTTGGGTTGTATTGCAGGTAGTGCGTGTCTAGGCATGCTGATTCCCCCTTCAGTACTGATGATCGTTTGGGGGGTTTTAACTGAGTTGGCGATAGGCAAGTTATTTATTGCAGGCATTATGCCGGGTTTGATCGTGGTGACTCTTTATATTTTATATATTATGTGGGTTGCTAAAATGCAACCTCATAAAGTCGGGGAAGGCGAAAATCTACCAACCGCTCAAAAAATCGAACGAGATATAAATTTAAAAAAAACAGAAAAAGATTTGTCCAGAATTTTGTTGAGTACCTTAGGTATTCTTTTGCTTGTGATTTTAGTGCTCGGAGGAATTTGGTTAGGTTTCTTCACACCAACAGAAGGTGCGGGTGTCGGGGCTACCCTAGCATTGTTGCTGGCAATTAGTAGAGGAATGAAACTAAAAGAAATGATTGAATCAGTTGTTTCGGTTGGACGTACAACAGCTCCTTTACTTTTATTGCTCGTAACGGCTCAACTTTACTCTCGTGTTCTGTCTATGACTGGCATAACAGGTGCAGCTAAAGAGTATTTTTTAGCTTCAGGCCTTTCGCCTTATGCTGTACTAGCGTTGATGATCGCTGTATGGTTTATATTAGGCGCGCTCATTGATTCAATCTCTATCATTTTGTTAACTGTTCCAGTGTTTGGACCGATTGCTGTTGCGATGGGTTTTGATCCGATCGCTTTTGCTATTATTGGAATTTTATCTATTGAAACAGGTCTTTTAACACCACCTTTTGGTATTTTAGTTTTTACTGTAAAGGCAGCACTTCCTGATGAAATAAATCTTAAAAATGGTGAAATTTTTTACGGTGCAATTCCATATTGGATTGCTTTGTTAGCCGCTATTTTTATCGTCATCATTTTTCCAGAAGTGGCTACTTGGTTACCTAACTTAGGAAACAAAACCATATCTTAACGAAAAGAGGCAAATAATTAATGGCCGCATATTGGATTTCTCGTTGTGTCATTCATGACCCTGTAAAGTACAAAAAATATACTGATCTTGTTCCAAACATCATTCAAAAGCATGGTGGTAAAGTTTTAGCCCGTGGCGGGCGTTATCAAGTAATGGAAGGGCCTGAAACATTCAAGCGCTTTGTTGTGATTGAATTTCCATCACTTGATGCTGGCGTTAAATGTTTTCAATCACCTGAATATGTAGAGGCAGCCTCATTTCGAAGAGGCGACGCAGGTATAGTTGAAAACGTTATTGTGGAAAACGGCGATGCGACGTTGTAGCACTAATGCTATTAGAATATTTAACCGCAACGCTCTATTACTTTTTAATTAAAGAGATTTAGCCCTCAGTCTAATTTGCTTTTCTAAATCAAATTAAAGGTAAGGGCATTTTTGCGCCAACAGGTGCCGGCGTACCTGCACCGTTCATTACAACTGAGAGCATGGTGTAGTAGCCCACAATACCCAGCAGATCTACCGCACCGTGCTCGCCTAAATGCCGTTGTGCATCAGCCCAAGTTGAATTACTAATTTTTTTATCTCTCAATGATTGCTGAGTAAAGTCGTAAACCATCTGCTCATCAGCGTGGTTGAATTGTGGGGTTTGGTTCAGCCCAAGTGCATGAACAATCGACTCATGAATACCCTCACGAATGGCAATGGGCGCATGTATAGCCCATTCAACTTCTTGCGACCAAAAGCGTGCTGTAACCAAAATTGCCAACTCTGATAAGCGCAAACCAATAGCACTTCGGTAACGTAAATACTCACCCATTCGTTGAGCGTGCGTACACAGTTCTGGACTTCGTAATAGCGGTATAAAGGGCTCAATAACGGCACCACGCGGGCCTTGAATGATTTCATCAGCACACTCTCGTTGTGCTGCATTCCATTGCGATTTTGGAATTGGAGGTAAACGATTTTGAGTCATAGTATTTTTTTTAAATTAAATGATGGCCACGATGGCCTTGTAAAGTCGCATCATCATGTTGAAAGGATGCATTGCTGAAGTAACATTAGTCTTTTGGTGCTCATTTGATCTACAGTTGCTGATTACGATAAACTATTATATAAGTAAGTAGAACCCAAAGGAGCAGCGATGTTGGCTACAAAAGACAATTTTACACACGAGACAACAGAGACAACACCCGTTAAAGTTGGGCTTATTGGTTATGGATGGTGGGGGAAAACTATTGCGCGACAAATTTTAAATTCGTCTTGGTTGCAATTAGTAGCCGTTGCCGAGGTCGATGCTAATGTGCGACATGCCATGGCGTTTGACCCAGTTCTAGCAGATGTCGCCATTATTGACTCGTTAGAAAGCATGATGACTCACCCTGAGTTAGAAGCTGTTATTTTGTGTACGCCACATCAACAACATGCCGATCAAATGGTTGCTGCGGCACAGGCAAACCTTCATATATTCTGTGAAAAACCGCTGTGTTTAACACTTGCTGATGCACAACGTGCCGTCGCACTGTGTCAGTCTAAAAAATTGGTGTTGGGTATTGGTCATGAACGCCGGTTCGAACCTGAAATCATGGCTATGCGGCAACTCATTGCCGAAGGTACATTGGGTGAAGTGCTGCAAATTGAAGCCAATTTCAGTCAAGATAAATTCTTTGCGCTGCCGAAAGATAATTGGCGTCTTTCGAATAAATTCGCCCCTGTGGGGCCACTGACTGCAACGGGCATTCACCTAGTTGATTTAAGCATTGCCTTGCTTGGCCCTTGCGAATCTCTGTGGGCCCGTTTGGCTACATTGGGGTCAGATTTTGAAAATGGCGATACGCTTGGCATTATGATGGGTTTTCAAAGCGGTGCAAACGCCATGATCAGTGCCGTTTTGGCTACGCCTTTTGAAGGGCGGTTCGCGGTCTATGGTTCTAAAGGCTGGATCGAAATTCGAGACCGCACCCACCCTGAAAACCCCACAGGCTGGGACATCACCACGGTGCTTCGCGGTCAAACTCCACAAAATCGCTTTGCCCCTCCCCATCCTACGGTGTTGGCCAACCTAGAGGCGTTTGCTAAAGCCATACGCCAAGTTGAAACTTACCCTGTCAGCACACAAGAAATGTTGGCCAACGTTGCTGCGCTAGAAGCTATCATGACCTCAGTGCAGTCGCGCAGTTTAGTCGACGTGGCATCACCTTACTTATAAATAAAATGGTCATAAAAAAAACTTTAAAAACGAAAAAACCTGCTACTGTTCGACTGAGCGCAGCAGAGCGAGAAAGCCACATCGTTCAAGAGGCGGTTTGTTTTTTTTCTGAAGTCGGCTTTGGTGGTGACACCCGCGAATTGGCAAAGCGCTTAGGCGTCACTCAATCGTTGCTTTATAAGTACTTTCCCAGCAAAGAGGCACTTATCAATCGGGTTTACGAAGAGGTTTACCTTGGTCGTTGGAATCCGTTTTGGGAAAGCGTTGTGCGCGACAGAAGCATACCCCTTACAGATCGATTGACATCACTCTACATTGAATATGCCAAAGCTGCTTTGACCCGTGACTGGGTCAGAATCTATATGTTTTCGGGTCTTCGCGGTGAAGATATTAATCGCAGGTACCTTGATCGCTTGCAGGAACGTATTTTGAAGCCAATTGCTAAAGAACTGCGTCACGAATTTAAATTGCCTACTATTGACGAAATCCCGTTAAATAGCAAAGAAATCGAATTGGTGTGGAGCATCAACGCGCGCTTGTTTTATTTTGGCCAACGCCAATGGATTTTTGACGTGCCCATTGAAGATGATCTTGATGATCTCATCTGCATGACTATCGATCATTTCATGGCGGGCGCTAAAGTTGTGTTACCCACATTGTTAGATATTCCAATAAAAGCTAAAAAATTCGAGAGCAAAAACAAAAATAAGGGAAAACCCCGATTGTTCTAGATCATGTGATCACTATAAAGTGAGCGCATGTATACTAATCAAACTATTACCCAATATTTTGATCGTACAGATCTTCGAAAAGCTCTTGGCAGTTTCGGAACGGGAGTCACGATTGTTACAACCAAAGCGCCAGATGAGCGCTTGATCGGTGTCACCGGCAACTCATTTAGCTCTGTATCACTTGAGCCCGCTATCGTTTTGTGGAGACTTCAAAAAGCATCACCCAATTTGGCTGCCTATGACCACTGTGGCCGCTTTGTAATTAATGTCTTGTCACTTTCTCAAATCGAACTTTCGCGTCTTTTTTCTAGCCCAGTAGCAGACAAATTCAATGGTGTTAATTACCGTCTTGGGTTAGAAGGCTTACCTGTGCTCGAAGGCTGTAGTGCCACGTTTGAGTGCCGTACAGTGCAGCGCCATGATGTGGGCGATCACATATTGTTTTTAGGTGAAATTCAAGCATATCACCACCAAGAAGAAACCGCACTGCTTTACGTTAGAGGTAAATACTCGCATGGTGCAAGCCTCGACCGGCAAACAGCATAGTTGCAATTTTATTCAACATAAAGGATTTGTCCGACCATGAAATACAGTACCTTCATGATGCCTTTGCACCCCCCGGGTCGAAACCCGACAGAAACGCTACAAGAAGACCGCGAAGCCGTTTTTTTGGCTGATCGTTTGGGTTTCAGCGAAGCCTACGTTGGTGAGCACGCTACCGATGCAGCTGAATCTGTTACTTCCGGCATGATTTTTTTAGCCACATTGGCTTCAGAAACCAAGCAAATCAAGCTTGGTACGGGCACCATCAATATGCCCAACTCACATCCAGCGGCAATCGCTGGGCAAGTTGCCATGCTAGATCACTTGCTCAAGGGCCGTTTCATCATGGGTATTAGCCCTGGGGGCTTAATGTCTGATGTTGAAGTGTTTGGCAATCTTGGTAAAGACCGTAACGCCATGTTCGTCGAATCTATCAACACCGTTTTGAAAATTTGGGATTCTGAGCCTCCTTACAACATTGAAGGTCAGTTCTGGAATATCTCAGTCGAGAAAACAATGATTCCTGAAATAGGCCAGGGTTTTATTCTCAAACCTTATCAAAAACCTCATCCACCCATTGTTGGTACTGCGGTTGCACCTTTCTCGCAAGGTGTAACCGAAATGGCCAAACGTGGCTGGGGCCCGATTTCTGCTAATTTTCTTATGCCTGAGTGGGTCAAAACACACTGGCCTAAATACGTTGAAGGCCGTGAGGCGGTTGGTGCCATAGCGCATCCATCTGAATGGCGAGTAGCTAAGAGTATTTTTGTTGCTGACGATGAAGCCACAGCAAAACGTTACGCCTTGGAAGAAGGCGGCCCTTATCATTTCTACTTTAAACAGTTGATTCGCAAGTTGGTCACCGGGGGTGGTCGCAGTAATTTATTTAAAACTGACCCCAATATGCCTGACAGTGATATTACACCAGACTATGTCACGAACCGCTTGGTGCTTGCTGGAACTGTGAATTCAGTTGTTGACAAAATTTTGGCATTCCGTGAGCAAATTGGCGACTTTGGTAACTTAGTTTATGCCTGTCACGATTGGGCTGACCCGACATTAGGAAAGCGTTCGATGGAGCTTTTTGCGAACGAAGTTATGCCGCGTGTGAATGCCGCCATAGCAAAGCAAGAATTTAGACATTTCAGATGAACGATGGATTGGTGCTACGCGCTTTATGAACTTTGAGCTTCACAGCGCTAACGAAGTGGTCTACTCCCAATTTACCTAGCTTAACTGTACATACCTTGCAGCGTCGCTATTCGCGCCCCTTCATTGCCCAGGCCGCTATTGGACCAGCTTGCGCAAGTCGTGCAACTCAGTGAAGACCAAGTCGGGTTTGCCATGCGCCGGGTGCAGCACGAGTAGTAGATATTCAAGCAGGTGTTAACGATGCGGGGCGTATCTGTAACTGGAAAACTCAGGGGTGGTTTACGCAATGCGATTCCCGCCTATGATATTTGAGACCTTGCCGTTGAACATCACTTTCTTGATACATCTCCCGTGCGTGTGTCGGCCTTAATTATCTTAGTGACCCTTGAGCTCGCTACGTGATTGATGCGGTACAGTACTCAAGTATTGGTAGCGGCGAAGTGGCTACCGGACCTTGCGCGGCAGCACTGGGCAATGCCGTGGCGCATGCATTAGGCATTCGTGCTCGACATTTGCCGCTCAGCACCGAACGACTGATGCAAGTGATTGAACAAACCAACGATTAATTTCACTTTTAATGACAAAGGCACGCTTATGAAAGAAAATATTGATGGTATTGACATGCACTTCGAAGTGTCGGGTAGTGGTCCTTGGGTCACGCTATCTCATTCTTTAGGTGCAGATTTTGGTATGTGGGAGCCTCAATTGGCCTTGCTTAATCAGCACTTCACCGTGTTGCGCTATGACACTCGTGGTCATGGTCAAACACAAGCCACAGATGGCCCCTATACCCTTGAACAATTGGCTGACGATGCCTATCGTTTACTTGAGCATCTCGGCGTAACGCGCACGCACTGGGTCGGTTTGTCTCTTGGTGGCATGATTGGACAAGTCTTTGCCATTCGCTACCCAAATCTAATAGATCATGCCGTTATTGCTAACAGTACGGGCAAAGTGGCGCCTAATGCTGCCGTAATGTGGGGTGACCGCATCATGATCGCTCGAACCCAAGGCATGGCGGCTTTGGTTCAACCCACTTTGTCGCGCTGGTTCACCGAGCCATTTCGTGAAAAACATACTGAATTAATGGCGCACATTGGGCAGATGATTGAAAGTACCCAAGTTCAAGGGTATGCCGGTTGCTGTGCTGCCATTTCAAAAATAGACACCCATGAAGAATTAAAAAAACTTAATGTTCCAGCCTTAGTTATCGTAGGCGATCAAGATTTAGCGTTACCACCCGCCATGTCAGAGCAGATTCATGAACACTGGCCTAAATCTAAATATGTAGTTTTAAAAGATGCCGCCCATTTATCTAACCTTGAGCAGGCTTCTACATTTAATGATGCAATCATGAAATTTCTTGTAGCTTGAATGAGTGCTATTAAAGGTAATTTATCTGTGGAAGTCGTTATGAACCCTGTACTCAGTGCGAGAACACCTTATTCAGCCATTTTTGATTGACCTATATTACAACTACCCAATAATGGTCGAATGTTGGTATGGTTGATTGGGAAAGCCCCGGTCTAACTGAAAACGACTTTACCCTTGACCGTCATGCTTTGCAGAGCAAATGTATTTTGAATAGGAAGGTAAAACAGATGATCGGGGTACAGTAGTGAAAGGGTCTCTAGAGTCGTCATAGCCATTGTCAGGATCTTTTAATGTATCTAATATAAGGGCACAATCAGCAAGTGACTTGGCAAGAATGCCCGTACGGCCACAATAAATATCTGCACCGATTCCGCCTCCATCGAAGCCTAGCATGGCTTTATGGGGCAATATTAAGGCCACAGCATTGTGATTGGCTGACCCACGAGTCGACACTGACGCGTTTCCTCACCAAGGTTAGCCATGACTAAATTCGCACTGACTGATACGCCCCAATTCAATGGGTAGGCCTTGATAGTGATTTAAGTCAGGTAATAATGTGTCGATAGATACTGTATTGCTTAACCACGCCGACGCAATTAATTTTATTTGTCAAAATAGCGTCATGCAGCGCTTTAATACTAGTTTTTGCTACTTGAAAAATAGCAGAAATATCGTTGTGGCCCGACATTTTTTTCCAAAAAAATTATCTACTTAATGAAGGCCTGTTTTTGTTTTAATAAAAAAATATATCTCTGGCACTCCATATCAACTTAAGTGAGACCATGAACAGTGCCATTTGAACCAAAGTAAAAAATAACGTATCGGGCAATTTTTTTGTCAGAATGGCACCTAGAACGGTGCCACCTATTGCAAACGGAATTAAAACTATTGCGCTTGTCAAATCGTTTGTGGTGTAGGGTCGTAAATTTTGATATGGCAAAATTTTAGCTAAATTAATGACAGCAAATACGAGAGTTGAGGTTCCAGCAAACACTGTCTTTTGTAATTTTTGTGGCAATACAAATACTTGAAAGGGTGGCGCGCCAGCATGTGAAATGAAACTGGTAAAGCCAGACAAGGTGCCCCAAAAAATACCAGATAATAATTTTGGCGACCTTGGGCCCTGAAGTTTTTTTTTTGCGTAACCAAATATTTAAACAAAACATTACGCCGATTAATCCGATCAGTAGTGTGACCATTTTCTCAGAGGTGATGCTAGCGGTCAGCCAACCTACAAATACGCCAAACACGCCAGCAGGTATTAAAACTTTTAAATTCCAAGAACTAAAATTTTTACGGTACAACCACACACCAACCATATCAGAAATGACGTAAATGGGTAGTAACAAAGTCGCTGCTTTGATCGGTGAGATAACGAGAGACAAAATGGGTACGGCTAATACGCCCGTTGACGGTAAGCCACCTTTAGACAGACCGACAAAAATTGCACCCAATGCGGCATAAGGAAAGTAAGACCAATCAAGCCATGAATTCAAGTTCATAGAACACCTTAAAAATAACTTGCGTTATGGTTTGGTTTCATTAAATTCACCCTTGTACCCACACCTAACCGCCTGAAACGGCGAAGCCGCAACTTTAACGGGACTAGGTTGTAACACATCTAATTTGGGTAATTGACCGTGCGGAGCGTGAGGCAGAGAAATAGGCATCATTAACGTCAGTTCAAGTATACGACGTAGATTGAAGCATCGTCTCACCCTGAATGAAGACGGTTTACTAAACAGAAAATAATTTTTTCATAAGCAGAAACGAATTGAGATTCTCAACGGTTTCCTCTAGCAGATTGCTGCCCAAAAGATAGCACCAAGAAATCAACGAATGCCCGAACGCGAGCAGCCAATTGGTGACGTTGGGGGTAAACCGCATGAATATCAGCGTCAGGGGTGGAGTACTGGGGTAATACCTGCACCAAGCGACCGCTTTGTAAGTGACGTTTAATGTCCCATTCTGAGCGCATTAAAATGCCGTGGCCATCAAGTGCCCAATTGACTGCAATTTCACCGTCATTAGTGCTTAAGTTACCTCTGGTTTTGATCACGGTTGTTGCAGATTTTTTACCTCGCCCTAAAGTTAAACGCCATGAACCGTAAGCTTCTTCGCCTTGCCTAATACCGATGCAGTTATGAAATGCCAAATCATGGGGTACTTTGGGCGTGCTGTATTTTGCCAAGTAATTCGGTGAAGCGCAAAGCAGCCGACGGTTTGCGGCAATATGTCGTGCTATGACGCGCGCATCGGGTGGTGGGCCAAAGCGAATGCAAATGTCAAATAAATCGTCAGTTAAAGGAGGGGGGTTAACTGACAGTTGTAGTTGTACTTCAACCTCAGTGTGTTTTCGAATGAACCGTGATATGAGGGGTGCAATGTGGCTGCGACCTAGACCAAATGTTGCATTAACGCGTAAAAGACCCATTGGTGTCGCCTTTGAGCCTCCTAGCAACGCTTCCATATCATCAATATCGCTCAGAATACGTCTTGCATGCTCAAGAAATAATTCACCCTCAGTGGTGAGGCTCATGCGTCTTGTTGTGCGATTTATAAGCAGTAAACCGATGCGCATTTCCATTTGTGCGAGACGTTTGCTTACTGCAGGTGTGGTTATGCCAAGCTCTCGACCAGCAGCCCCTAAGCTGCCAGCTCGTGCAAGGGTTGAAAAAAAACCTAAATCTGCAGGTTGAACGCTATTGGTCATAAGTGTTCCTTTTTAATTGATTGTTAACTAAATGTTAACAATGCTTTTACTTTAATGGTGCATATGTATGTTGTCTAATTTTTAAAATTAGAAACTGGTTTTAATTACATGCTACGGATTTTCAGTTATGAAAACATACTCAATTGCAACTATCCCTGGCGATGGCATCGGTAAAGAAGTCATACCCGCAGGTCAAAAAGTGCTTGAGGCCTTGGCCAGCAACAGCAATCGCTTTCAGTTTCAGTTTGAAAACTTCGACTGGGGTGGTGACTATTACCGTAAACATGGCGTCATGATGCCCGACAAGGGTTTAGACGATCTGCTTGACAAAGACGCTATTTTATTTGGTTCAGCGGGTGACCCGGATATTCCTGATCACATTACCTTGTGGGGTTTGCGCCTAAAAATTTGCCAAGGTTTTGATCAATATGCCAACGTGCGCCCCACGCGCATATTGCCTGGCATTGATGCACCGCTTAAGCGTTGCGGCCCGCATGATTTGAACTGGGTCATTGTTCGAGAAAACTCTGAAGGTGAATACGCCGGTGTAGGCGGTCGTGTTCACCAAGGGCATCCGATTGAGGTTGCCACCGATGTGTCGATGATGACGCGTGTTGGCGTTGAGCGCATCATGCGCTATGCATTTAAACTGGCACAATCTAGGCCCCGCAAGCTTTTAACTGTTATCACCAAAAGTAACGCACAACGCCATGCCATGGTTATGTGGGACGACATCGCACTTCAAATTTCTAAAGAGTTTCCAGATGTCAAATGTGACAAAGAACTCGTCGACGCAGCGACTGCCCGCATGGTCAATCACCCTGCAACGCTTGACACCATTGTCGCGACCAATTTGCATGCAGACATTCTCAGTGATTTGGCCGCTGCCTTAGCGGGTAGTTTGGGTATTGCTCCCACTGGTAACATTGACCCCGAACGCCGTTATCCGTCAATGTTTGAGCCTATTCATGGTTCGGCCTTCGACATCATGGGTAAGGGCTTGGCAAACCCGGTTGGGACCTTTTGGTCTGTGGTGATGCTTTTAGAGCATCTAGGTGAGATCGAGGCTTCTAAACAGCTTATGAATGCAATAGAGCACGTGACTGCAAACCCATCTTTACACACCCGTGATTTGGGCGGTCACGCCACGACCGAGCAAGTGACAGAGGCGGTTTGCAAAATATTATTCACGAAGATTACTTTTTAACAGCCGCAGCAGCTTTGCTACCAGCATCTAACCCACCCTTGGCTTTCCATTCATCAAAGCCGCCTTGCAAGATACGCACATTTTCCCAACCGGCCACGCGCAGGGCAAAGCCTGCTTGGGCTGAAAGACTGCCACCGTTGCAGTAAATTAAAACCATTTTGTCTTTTGGTATTTGATCGGTTTTATTCAATACTTGGCGCCATTCTATATTTACCGCGCCGGGTATGTGTGACTGGGCAAATTGCCCAGCATCACGGGCATCAATCACCATCATTTTGCTGTATTGATCACGGGGTATTTGTTCTGCAAAAATAACCCCACCACCATATTCAATAAAATCAAGGTAGTCTGACATTTCATCAACCGCTTGCGTTTTGCTGTCTGCATGTGCAATAGGGGTTTGAAGTAAAAGCGGTATGCAAAGCACCGCGGCTGTTAAAATTTTACTAATGCGCATGTGGGGTTACCTAGATTTGAAAGGTTAAATAAAGACTGAATAAAGAGTTATTCTCTTATGTTATCAAGAAGATACTGATACTGATACTATTATCCCAATATGGAATATTTAAATATTAACTTTCAAGCCCGTTTAGGGTTTTTCAACTCAATATGCGTTAAGCGCGTTGCTGTGTTTTGTTTAGTGGGCTCGGTTGCGATCACACTGTCTGGTTGCGCAGGTAGTTTACTTTCTGGGTCGGGCCCCGACTATAAGTCTTTAATTGCAGCAACTGATAGTAATCAAGTTGACTTTGAAATTGTTGACTTAACGCCTATGACCATTTTGCCTTACATGTTGATGCCCGCACCTGTTAATCAACATCTTGTACAAAACCAGGTTTTGCCCTTAGTGATGATGCCCGGTGATGTTTTAACAGTTGAAATCGCCGAGACTGAGGCATCACCCAAAATGTTTGCCTCCCTCTCTTCGGGTGGTACGCAATTTGAAAACGTCCGCGTGACTGATCAAGGCGAAATTGATCTACCCTATGTGGGGTCAGTTAAGGCGCAGGGACTGACACCTAAGCACCTCAGCCAAAAGATCAAACAGTCACTGATGAAAACCTTACCCTCGGTACAGGTCAGGGTGACACTGACAAACGATGTTTCTAGCGCGGTACTGGTGTCGGGTGCCATTAAAAACCCTGGGCGCTATTCCCCTTTAAAAGGGCCCATGACGCTGGCTGACGTCATTGCGTTGGCCGGTGGGGCGACGGCTGAGCCTCACCTCATCAACGTTACCGTTAGAAGTCCTGGCAAAGTCGAGTCGTTTAGCTATCAAGATGTGTTATATGGTAAAAACCAGCTGCTTAGCTCTAGGTCTGAGGTTGTTTTACAGCGTAATCGCGAAAGTTTTATTGCTATGGGTGCAGTCGGTACACCAGGGCTCTTTGATATGCCCAGTAGTCACTCGTCATTGTTGCAAGTACTGGGTGTGGTCGGGGGCCTACAACAGGCAACGGCAGACCCCTCGGGTGTGTTTATATTTCGGCGGGCAGGTTTTGCAGCTGATGGCAAACCCATCGCCTTGGTATTTAGGCTCGACATGAGCCGCCCCGAGGCTATTATGTTGGCCAGTGCTTTTCAGGTTAAACCTGAAGACGCGTTATACGTGACCAATGCAGGTATTTACGAGGCACAAAAAATAATTTCTCCAATTGTGCAGATGATTATTTTGGGTAACACCGTGACGGGTTCAAATTAGTTTTAATTCGGTTTAACGTGGTTTAATTTTTTTTTAATGATTTTTAATTTTCTATTGAATTCTAAAATTATTTAGTTCAATAAGGTATATATGAAACTTTTACGCTACGGCCCTATCGGTCAAGAAAAACCCGGCGCACTTGATGCACAAGGCAACATTCGTGATTTATCTAGCTTGGTGCCAGATCTCACACCAGATTGGTTAACGCCCAAGCAGTTGGCTGTATTGTCTAGCATTGATTTAACAGCTATGCCGTTAGTTGATGCGGGGGTGCGCATAGGCGTGCCGGTAGCAGGCATTCGCCAGTTTATTGCAATTGGTTTAAATTATAGAAAGCATGCAGAAGAAGCTGGCTTGGGTATGCCTGAAGAGCCCGTGGTGTTTTGTAAGGCTATTACATGTATTGGTGGCCCCAACGATGACATTCAACTGCCAAAAGATTCTATTGCCACTGATTGGGAAGTCGAACTTGCTTTTGTTATGGGTGCCACGACCCACCAAGTGAGCGAAGCTGACGCCTTAAACTATGTTGCCGGCTACTGCTTATCGAATGACGTGTCAGAGCGCGACTGGCAAATTAATCACGGCCCAACTTGGTTCAAAGGTAAGAGTTTTCCAACCTTTGGCCCCCTAGGGCCTTGGTTATTGACAGCTGATGAAGTGCCTGACCCGCAAAACATTCCTTTATCTTTGCAGGTAAACGGTGTCGAAAGACAAAACAGCAATACGGTTGACATGATTTTTTCAGTCAAACAGATTATTGCTTATCTGAGCCAAATCATGATTTTGTTGCCTGGCGATGTGGTCATCACAGGCACGCCATCAGGCGTTGCTTTGGGTATGAAACCACCACAATATTTAAAAGCAGGCGACGTGGTCACTTTAAGTGCCGGCGGGTTAGGGTCGCAAACGCAGCGGGTAAAGTAAAGGTTAGATCCAAAAAACCCTTCAATTGAGCTTTTCAACTTCAACCATAATTTCGTTACGGCGAAACATGGGCAACGTCCAAGGTGGGTTGTATCTTGCCCGTTGTGGCGAGCCAATTACTTTCAATCCTTAGCTCAGCCCATTGCGTCCAAAAAAATTACGTAAACTCGCCAGCCAGCATAACCTTTGTATGGGTTTGTTAGGGCTTGAGGACCGAACGGCGCATGACCAGCGTTTGCATCAAGCCCTAATTGATCTAAAAATTCACATCTGGCCTTTTGTGGGTGCCATCGACGTTGTTGAACAAGAAGGGTATAGTGGTCCCGGGATTTGAGACAGTAGTTTAAGCTGTAGCCCTGAATCAAAAGGGTTACCTAAAATGAGTCAAGTCAAGAAGCGTCAGATCCACAGTTCAGAGTTCAAGGCCAAAGTTGGCTTGGAAGCCATCCGAGGCGTGAAAACCATTAATGAGATCGCCCAAGAGTTTGGTCTGCACCCCGTGCAAGTCAGTCAGTATAAGAAGATGATCTTGGATCAGGCAGGGCAGTTATTTGAGGGTAAACGCGGTCCAAAGCCCGTGAGCGAGC
>Ga0209491_10005564_pt1 | contig 18294 bp, 18 predicted proteins | sample BON02_FD_187213 | JGI IMG/M metagenome (GOLD analysis project Ga0209491, IMG submission 187213) | Freshwater microbial communities from Lake Bonney liftoff mats and glacier meltwater in Antarctica - BON-02 (SPAdes) (version 2) | ecosystem: Environmental > Aquatic > Freshwater > Ice > Glacier...
GCATGGTCGGCGCGTCGCGCGAGCGCGTGAACAAGGCGATCGGCAGTTTCATTCGCTTGGGCTGGCTAGAGCAGCACGATCGTCAATATAAAATCTTGATGCGCGATCGTCTCTCAGTTCGCTCTAGTTAACTAGCCAGCAACCAGTTCTTCGTCGCGTTAAAAGCGTCAGCGGCGTCGGCGTCGCGGTGCGCAGGTCGTGATGCATCGTGAGCGAATCCGTGTACCGCTTCGGGGTACGCCCGCACGGTGACGCCAAGTTTGCGCAACTCATTGACGTGATCGGGAGGCGTGTACGGGTCTTGCTCGCCGACTATCGCCAGCACCCGATCGGCGTGGCCCGCGGCTAAGTAATCGATCGGGTCGCCCTGGGTTGTGCTGCGCCACCCCTCTGGCACGTGAATCATCCCGTAAAAACTGCTGATGCGCGCGAACCGATCGCCGCGCGCAGCCTTGTGGCAATACATGCCGCCCATGCAAAACCCGATCAGCCCAACTCGCGGCGTGCCGAGCGCGTCGGCGGCTTCGAGTAGATCGCGCATCTGAGTCTCGTCGTTCAGCATCGACATCGCGGCGAAGCGAGCATCGATGTCGGTACTCGGATCCATGCCGGGGAATGGCTCGACCGCAGCGACGGCCATGTTCCACTCGCGCGCCAGGCGTGCCACGAGTTCATCGAACAGCGGTCTTAGTCCAAAAATATCTGGTGCGATCACGAGCCCCATCGCAGGCGCAGAGGCCGACTTATCGACTTCTGCTGGTGTGCCCGATGGAAGCGTGATGCGCATACTCTGCCGAATATAGACGAACCGGCAAACGAATCGGTAGATGGACTAGGCCAGGAGGCTCCGCAGCATCCAGGCGTTCTTCTCGTGGATTTGCATACGTTGCGTGAGAAGATCCGCCGTCGGCGCATCATGTGCGGCGTCCACGGTGGGGAACAATTCGCGGGCAGTTCGCACAACCGACTCCTGTCCCTTGACGAGACGTCGGATCATCTCTTCCGCGGCGGGTGCATCGCTGTCCTCTTTAATCGACGCCAAACGGGAGAACTCCGCATAACTACCCGGGGCTAGGACGTCGAGCGCGCGGATTCGCTCGGCGATGAGATCCACGGCAAGGGCGAGTTCGGTGTACTGCGTCTCGAACATCAGGTGCAGGGTCTGGAACATCGGTCCCGTCACATTCCAGTGGTACTTATGTGTCTTTAGGTACAGCGTGTACGTATCGGCGAGGAGCCCAGACAACCCTTCGCCAATAACAATGCGGTCCTTCTCGCTGATTCCCGTGTTGATCGAATCCATTGTGGCTCCATTGTTCACTTGAGATGGGGTGCTATCGACACGCTACCAAATGACTTACTTGGAGATTTCAACGCCCCGAGTACGAAATCTTCTCGGGTGAGAGTTGTGGTGAGACCTTCAAGGTCAGGCGCGGTGAGCCACATGCGGATGCTTCTGGGCATGACCACAACAACTGCAAAAATACAGCAATCCCGCATCTGCCACCCAGGTTCACAGTTACCCATTGTTCGACGGCTCGTTGAAGATTGGACGTTGCTGTGCCGGCGCGACGAGAACATCAAGCGCTGTAACGGTTGGGGCCTACCCGGCAAACCCGTCAAAAATCTTGACGACGTGCTTGTTCGCGCCGGTTTCAACACCGGGTTCGCCGACTCGAAAGGCGACAGATACCTACTGTTGCTCGTCGAGTGCGCAAAACGCGACGAGCTAGCGGCACGCATCGTACTGCAGCGAATCTTGCCGCCGCTCCTGTCGGTTGGTTACAGGCGCGGGCGAATCGTGCAGGGCGGAGCCAGCGAGGCCATCACCGACACTCTTTCGCACGCCTGGGAGCTGATTCGAACTTACCCGATCGAGCGTCGGCCCAACAAGGTCGCGTCAAATCTCGTTCGCGACGCTGAGTACTTCGCGTTCGTGCGTAACTCGCGCAGGCAGACACTCAAGTTCGAGCTCAAACATTCTCCCGATCTCGAGCGATTCGCCGAGCCATCGCGTGAACGCACGGCCAAAGACGAGATTGACAAGGTGCTGATCGATGCCGAGAAGTTGGGGCTACTGCCAAAATATTTGGAAATACTGCGGCGGTTGGCTGACGGCGAAAGTTACGAGAGTATCGCTAAGCATCATGGGGTTGCAGTGCGCACCGTGCGCACCTGGCGCCACGACGGAATTATCGAGTTGCGTGAACGAATGCTGTGTGAGGCGTAAGTTTCGTGCGGCGCAATCGCAAACTGTTGCTGACGACGAACACGCTCGATAGAACTATCGCCAAGCTGGCCCACATCGGGTTCATGTAACCAAGCGCCGCTAGTGGGATTGCTGCGACGTTGTAAGCGAACGCCCAGAAGACGTTGGCACTGATCGTGCGTAACGTGGCGCGCGATAGCAAGATCGCATCAGAGACAAGGCGTAAGTCACCGCTCACGATCGTTAGGTCGCTGGCGTTCATCGCCACGTCGGTGCCAGTGCCCATCGCGATACCGACGTCTGCCTGAGCCAATGCCGCAGCGTCGCTAACGCCGTCGCCGACCATCGCCACCGCGTAGCCGCGTTCTTGCAAGTCGGCAACAATGCGCACTTTTTCTGCCGGTAAGACGCCGGCGATCACATGTTGTTCGTCGGTCTCAATGCCCACTTGCCGAGCTACAGCGATCGCCGTTTCGCGGTTGTCACCAGTGAGTAACACCGACCGCAAGCCCAAGTTTCGCAGGTCTTGAATCGCCTCCGCACTTGTCGGCTTTGGCTTGTCAGCAACCACGCACACGCCACGCGCCGAGCCATCGACGGCCACGAGAACGGCGGTATTGCCCGAATTGCGAGCCTTGTCAAGAGCGATTTTAAGGTCGAACGGAATGATTACCATCGCCGAGGCGATAAGCGGCTCGCCGCCGACCATCACGCGGCAACCATTTACAACTCCAACGGTGCCGAGCCCCGCGCGCGACTCGAAGTGTCCAACGATCGGCAGATTGCCCAGTTCTTGCTTGGCGACAGTGGCGATCGCCTTGGCTATCGGGTGCTCGCTGGCAAACTCGAGCGCGCCAGCATATTGCAAAACCTCGGCGCGAGTCGCCGTCTTGACGCAGACAACATCGATGAGTTGCATCACCCCCGTCGTGATCGTGCCCGTCTTATCGAACACGACCGTGTCAATGCGTCGTGTGCTCTGCAATACGTCGATACCTTTAATAACGATTCCCATCTGCGCGGCGCGGCCGCTGCCGACCATCAAAGCCGTCGGCGTGGCTAGACCGAGCGCGCATGGGCAAGCGATGATCAGCACCGAGACGGCGGCCGTGAAAGCGTTGGCGAGGCGATCGACGTCTTTGCTCAACCAGTACCAGGCAACAAACGTCAGCAGCGACAAGATAATTACCGTCGGTACGAACACGCCACTCACCCGGTCGGCGAGTTTCTGTACGGGTGCCTTGGTCGATTGCGCGTCGCGTACGAGTTTGGTCATCTGTGCAAACGTCGAGTCGGCGCCTATGCGTCGGGCCCGTACGACAAGTCGCCCCGACAGGTTGACAGTGGTACCAGTTACCTTGCTGCCGACCGAGACATCGACCGGCAGGCTCTCTCCAGTCAGCATCGATGCGTCGACGGTGGAAGCACCTTCATCAACGATCCCGTCCGCGGCGATGATTTCGCCAGGCCGCACGACGATCAAATCGCCGACTTTTACCAGCGCAGCATCGATCACAACTTCTTGACCGTCGCGCAAAATAGTGGCGCTGCGTGCGCCAAGCGCCAATAACGCGCGCAGTACGTCGCCAGCGGTGCGTTTGGCGCGGGCTTCAAAGTATCTGCCGGCCAGCAAGAACACGGTTACCGATACCGCAACCCCGAAGTACACGTGCAGGCCGCCACCCATCCCGCTCATCGTCGCGTGCGATGTGACGTCGCCATAAACCAGCGCCCAGACCGACCAAGTTGTGGCCGCGACGACGCCGAGCGAAATTAGCGTGTCCGTCGTGGTGGCGCGGCGGCGCGCGTTCATCAGCGCGGCGCGATGAAACGGCCATGCCCCCCACGTGATTACCGGCGCCGACAATGCCAATGCGTACCACTGCCAGTCGGCAAACTGCAGCACCGTAAACATCGACACCAGCACAACGGGGATTGCCAGAACCGCGCTGACGATGAGTCTGGTCTTAAGCATCGCCACGCGCTCACGCACTTGGGCGTCGAGCATGTCGGGCGTCGTGTCTTGAAGTAACCGCGCGCCATAGCCCAACGATTCGACTATCGCCACCAATTTAGTGGTGTCGATAGCACTGGCGTCAAAGACCACGCGGGCCGACTCGCCCGCAAAGTTGACGGTGGCCTCGACGCCACCGAGCGAGTTGAGGCCCTTCTCGATCGTCATCGCGCAGGCGTTGCGCGACATGCCCGTGATTGACAGATCGATCTGGTCAGGCATCGTGGGTCGCCAGGGGCTCGAACCCTGGACCTGCGGATTAAAAGTCCGTTGCTCTACCAACTGAGCTAGCGACCCGACGACGAATCAAGATCACAAGCCAAACGCGCTTCTAATCATCAATCCGAGTCGGGTTCAGACTAGTTGCTGGAGAGACCAAATGGTGCAGTGATTTTAGAGTCACTTGGCGCACCGGTGCGAGTAGTTCAGGCAAACCTGGCGACGAGCATCCCGACGCCAGCGAACTGCACGGCCCCCGCGGCGACTGTGAACACGTGCCACAACTCGTGGTAGCCAAACACGAGCGGCTTCAAGCGCGGGCGTTGCAAATAAAACAAGATCGCACCAACCGTGTACAAAACTCCGCCGATGGCGAACAGTAAAATGCTTGTGCCGCCAGCGCGGTGATACGCGATGGGGATAATGGCGAGCACGGCCCAACCGATTATTAGATACAGCGCACCCGTGAACTTGGGCGCCTTCCACGCAATCTTGAAACCCATGCCGACCGCGGCAACGCACCAAATTGCGATCAGAAACGGAATGCCAATGTGCCGCGGCAGCGCAATCAAACACAGCGGCGTATAGGTGCCGGCTATTAATACGTAGACCATCGCATGATCGATTTGGCGCATCGTGCGTTGCGCACGCATCGAACGCGTGAATAGGTGATACGAGGCCGAAGTAGAAAACAACGCGACGAGAGAAACCGCATAAATGATGACGGCGAAGCGCGCCAAACCCGGCGGCGTCATAACGGTGAGCGCGATACCGGCTGGCACTACTAGACCCACGGCGATGGCGTGAATTCGTCCGCGCCAACGTGGGCGCAACATGCCCTTAGCGTGCTCGAAAACTGGCGTATGTTGCATTTCGGCGGCTCCAATACTTTTCTGGCACTCCTATTAAAGAGTGTATGTTTTTGGAATGGCTTCCCTTCGGCAATACGACTTTGACCGCTTCCTTCGCTACGACGAGATGGTCGAATGGCTACAAGATCTTGCCAAAACGTACCCGACGCTTGTAACTATCGAGACTTACGGCAAATCGCATAAGGGTCGCGACCTGTTGGTGGCAACGGTCACCGATACGTCAACTGGTTCGCACGACACCAAACCAGCGCACTGGATAGACGCCAATATTCACGCCACCGAGGTCACGGGTGGCGTCGCTGCGTTGCACGTGCTGCACTATTTGACAAGCGAGTTCGGCCGCGACGCGCAGGTCACCGAGGCGTTGCGCACGCGCGCTTTCTACGTCGCACCGCGTGTTAACCCAGACGGCGTCGAAGACGCACTTCTCGATACCCCGCTGTATCACCGCTCGAGCGTGCGCTCGTGGCCGTGGCGCGACGGTCATCGCTGGCCAGGCCTGAGCGTGCAAGACATCGACGGCGACGGCCGGGTATTGACGATGCGCATCGCCGACCCAGACGGAGCGTGGATCGAACACGAACAAGAACCGCGAGTGATGATTCGCGTAAGCCCGACGGGCGACGCCAACACTAAAACGCGATACCGCCTGCTTGACGAAGGTTTGATTGCAAACTACGACGGCTTTACTATTCCGCAACCTCGCGATCCGTCGGGGCTTGACCTCAATCGCAACTTCCCAGCCGGTTGGGGCAGCGCTGTTCTCGGTTCTGGCGACCACCCGATGTCAGAGCCAGAAATTGATGCGCTCGTGCGCGCTGCGAGTGCGCGCACAAACATCTGCGGCTACAACGCCTTTCATACCGCCGGTGGGTTTATGTTGCGACCAAGCAGCACCCGCCCCGACTCGTCGATGCCACGACAAGACATTTGGGTATACGACGAACTCGGAAAAATTTCGGAGCAACTGACCACATACCCGGTGCACTCGGTGTTCGAGCACCTGACGTGGGATAAGAACGACACGATGAGTGGCGCCGGCGACGACTGGGCCTACGAACACATGGGCGTGTATTCGTGGACAACAGAATTTTGGGACATCATCTTCGCCGCCACCGGCGAACACTCGCCCACGACGATCTGGTATCTCGGACCAACGCCAGAACAGGAAGTCGCTGTGTGTAGATGGACAGACACGCATGCACCGGGTTCGTACTCGGCGTGGAGGCGGTTCGATCACCCGCAACTCGGCAAGATCGAGATCGGCGGTTGCGACATGTTCAGAACATGGACCAACGCGCCGCCATCAAAGTTGCGCGCCGAGGTTGAACCGCACGTCAAGTTTGCGCTGTTTCAAGCACTGGCGTCACCACGACTCGAAATCAAGCTCGCCGACGCCGAGTCGCTCGGCGGTGATGTTTGGAAGGTACGCGTCGGGGTTGCCAACACCGGTTGGCTGAGTACCGAGGTCACGGCGTGGGCCCAAAAGCATAAGATCGTGTTGCCGATAACCGTAGACATCGCGGGGGCGACGCCGATCGAAGGTGGCTCGCGCGTGAAACTCGGTCAGTTGTTTGGTCGGGCTGCGTTCGCCGTTAACGGCGACGCCAAATCAGATGGCACACCCGATCGCGCGCTGCACTCTTGGCTGGTGCGCGGCAAGCGCGGCGACACGGTGACGATCACGGCCGCGCATCAACGCGCGGGCACGGTGACCGCGTCGGTCGTGCTGCCGTAACGGCGGTGCGAAATAACCGCGCGCACGCTGATAAATAGCGCGCATGGAACAAGCAAAATATTTGGCGTAACGACGAATGGGTCTTTGATCAAGAGGCCATATCCGCCCCACGAAATTGAGGTGACAAAGATGATCGCGTACGTCGTCGCCGATACTCCAACTTGATGACTTGTACGCGCCGAACGAATCGTCTGCGGGATTATCGCCGTGCCGCCGATTGTTACCGCAACTAGTCCAATCGCGTTTTTAGAGATCAAGGCCGTGGCGACGCCAACCGTTGCAACGCTCAACTGGCTCATCAAAACAACATCGAGCCGAGCCGCCTTGTACCTGACCTGGGTCGAGATAACGAGCCCGAGTGCGAACAAGGCGACGATGTTGGCAACGGCTAGGAACCACACTCCGGCCCGTATCCCATAAATAGACCACAGCAGCGAGCCTGTAAAACTATGGATAGTGCCCCAAACCGAGATGCCTTCGACGGTTTTCTTACGCAGCACCCGAAACACCTGTGGCCACATGAAAATAATCGAGAGAGCGCTGGCCCAAACCGCCAGTACGTTGCGAAATACCACGTAGCGACACTAGTTCGCGGGTCTACTGAACTCGCCGCCTGCTGAACTCACCGCTAATGGCTGGGCGAAGAGCGCGTGATGCTGGGGCGGATATTGTCTAGGGCGATGCTGACCACCTACGCAATGTCGCTAACCACAAAGGTGTTCACAGCGGCAATGCGTGCGTCACTTGTTGATTCGGTCTCCGATTGGCTGGCGGCCTCGTATCCGTACGACACCAGGCCGACGACGACGAGTGTGCGCGTTCGCGAGGGCGCGGACGACCCTGTGTTTCGTGTTGAGATCAGCGAGACCGACAAGACCAATTCTGCCATCTACCAAACCCAAGTGACTGTTGCGGCCTTAGACAACAGGCTGGTCTTTGAGGTGCGCAAGATATTGCGCCCGACCGGCACGGCCGTGCTGCCGCGCCGAAAGTTTTCGCTGCCGAACCCCGCTCTCGAGAAATTGTGCGAGCAAGCGGCCAACCAATTCAAGGTGCGCGATGCCGAACAATTAATAGACGGTCAAGTTCACTTGGTAGCCCAAAGCGTGCAGGGCCAGGCCTTAGCCGCGTTCGCCGATGCCCCGAGCCGACAGTTGCCGATCGTGATCGAACAGACACAGGGTCGCGTCTCGAGCGCGTTAGCAACTGCTGGTCTAAGCGGTGTGCTAATCGGGATCGCTCACGTATTTCACTTGACGACCGCCGATGCGACCAATGGCTTCAACGAATACCGCGGCGACAAACTTCTAACGCCAGAGGCGATCACAATTATCTGGCCAGCGTCGCAACGGCCACTGCAAATATTCGATAAAGATGCGTCGCACGTGATCGTGCCGCTGATCGAAGCCGCGACGGCGTCGATATCGCCGGTGATCGTGCCGCCAAAGATAGGCCAGCGAATTTCTGGTGCCACGGTTGCTGCGCCTTCACCTAGACCAATTATTGCGGCGGCGCCTGTCGCACCAAAACCGCCAGCGGTAGCGGTACTCGTGCCGACAGTGCCAGACCCGCGCGTTGCCGAGCTTGAGTCACAGGCTGCTTCGCTGCAGCAGCGCATTGACGATCTGACGGTCACGCAAGACGAGTTGATGGAAAATATTGAGGGCACAGATTTACTTAACTCTGGTCTCGTAGACGAGCGCGATCGATACCTAAATCAACTCACTGGGTTGTTGTCCCTGCAGGGTTCGTCTGATTGGCCGCACACGCCGAGCGACGCCGTCGCGCGCGCACTGCAGATGTGCCCAAACCTGGTTTTTCACGAGCGCTGCAAAACTTCGTCGGATGGCGTACAGACACCGAACGGTAAACGCGTTCTCGAAAGCCTCATTGAACTAAATAACCTTGCGTCACGCCTTAAGGACGGTCGTATACCGGTGCATATGTTCGACCTTCACGCGCGGGATCGCCTCAACTTTGCGGCCGATGTTTCAGATACCGCCAAGCACCGCTACAGCGACGACTACGCCATCGACTGGCACAATGAAATCGTCTACGCCACTCCGCATATTCGCTGTGGCGACATCCGCATCCATTTTTATGTCGATCGCGAACGCCTCCAGATAGTCGTGGCCTATGTTGGTCGTCACCTGCGCGACAAAAGTACTCATTAAACAAATTTCGTCTATCGTGGCGCCATGACCACAATGCCGCAATCCCAATCTGCCGTCTACGCGCTGTCTAGTCGCTACATCGAAGAGCTCGCCGCGCTTGACCCGGGCATGGCAACCGCGCTTGGTATCGCCGGCCACGACCATGAGATGACTGACTTCAGCCCAGCAGGGCACCTAGCTCGCGCCAGCGTGACGCGCAAAACTTTGTCCGACCTTAACGCCACTGATTCGAGCGCCGATGCAGACAGGCTCGCCGCCGGCGTGTTGCGCGAATCGCTCGAGTTAGGAGTGATCGAAATCGACGCGAGCGAACAATTGCGATCGATTCGCGTGATCGCCGGCGACATCGACGAAGCCCGCGCGATCTTTGATCTCATGCCGACCGCGACTGCCCACGATTGGTCCGTGATCGCCGAGCGCATGACACACGTGCCCGAGGCGTTTGCCGGAATGCGCGAGTCATGGAAACTCGGAATGCAACGAGGCATCGTCGCCCAAAGTCGTCAAGTTAGTGCTGTCGCCGAACAGCTATCAGCATGGTCTGGCAACGGCACGCCCGCATTCTTTGAACAGTTCGCCGAAAGCGCAAGTTCCGTATCTGGCGCGCCGCTCGAGGCACTGCGCAAGGCCGCCAAACTTTGCTCGGCTGCTATGGCCACCACCGCAACTTTTTTGCGCGAAGAGTACGCGCCGCACGCCGACCCGCGCGACGGCGTAGGCCCAGAGCGCCACGCAATCTCGCGCCGCCGATTCATGGGCATGGACGTTGATGCCAAAGACGCGTACGCATGGGGCTGGGGCGAAGTCGCCCGACTCGATAAAGAGATGGCGCGAGTCGCGCAACAAATTAAACCGGGTGCGTCGCTCGCCGAAGTGCGCCACCTACTCGACACAGACCCGGCACGCGCAATCAACGGCGAAGCGGGCCTACGCGACTGGCTGCAAGAAATCATGGACGAGGCGATGTCGTTCCTGATTACCAACAATCATTTCGAGATCCCGCAAAAGATTCGCCGCGTCGAGGCAATGATCTCGCCGCCAGGTGGCGCGGCGGCGATGTATTACACACCGCCGAGCGAAGACCTAGTCAGACCAGGCCGCACCTGGTACCCAACAAACGGGCGCACATCCTTTCCGTTATGGAGCGAACCAACCACGGCCTATCACGAGGGCGTGCCGGGCCATCACCTGCAGGTGGCCATCGCGACGATCAACTCAGAGAAACTTTCGCGCTTTCAACGTAACACGTTCGTCTCGGGTCACGGCGAGGGCTGGGCGCTGTATGCCGAGCGGTTGATGGATGAGTTCGACTTCTTCGCTAACCCCGAATACCGCTTGGGCTATTTGTACGCACAAGCGTTTCGCGCCGCACGAGTCGTCATCGACATCGGCATCCACTGCGGTTTCGCGATCCCCAAAGATTGGTCGTGGCACGCGGGCGAACAGTGGACGCCAGACCTCGCGCTCGAATTTCTGGCGGCACGTTCGTCAAGCGACGACGCCTTCAATCGCTCAGAAATCAACCGCTACTTGGGCTGGCCCGGCCAGGCGATTTCGTACAAGCTCGGCGAGCGAGTGTGGCTCGATCTACGAGATGATGCGCGCAAGAAACACGGCGCTAACTTTGACCTGCGCAAGTGGCACGCCTTCGCTCTTGATCTCGGCAACCTCGGGCTCGACCTGCTGCAAAAAGAACTATCGCGTTTCTAAGAACTTTTCTGCGCGCTTAGAGCACGACGACAACGGGCGTGCCAGCTTTGGCCCAATTGAAAATGAAGTTGGCGTCGGCTGTCGCCGAGCGCAGGCAACCTGCGCTCAAGAACTGTCCGAGTTGCTGGACGGTCTGCATCGGTCTGCCATAGCGCATCGGGATGTCGTGAAACCCGACGTTGCCGCCGTGCGGACCACGTGCGAAACGGGTCATATAACGAAACGTAGCGCCCGGAGTATCTAGGCTGTACGACGACGTCGACTGGCTGAAGACTTTGTAGTTGCCGGGTAACGGTACGCCTAGTCGGCCCGAGACCAAGAAGGTACGAATTACTTGCTCATCGGCGCTGACGACCCACACCTGGCCGCTCTTGTTTGAGTAGACAACGCGGCGACCAGTGCCAGACTTGGGCGGCAACTGGGGCACGACGACCGCGACTGTTGTCGTTGGCGATGAAATAGTTGGCGATGTAGTTGGCGATGTAGTAGGCGATGTAGTTGGCGATGTAGCTGGCGATGTAGCTGGCGACTCGGGTGCCGTTGCGGCGACGGTCTTACTCGTCGTCGCTGATTTATCTACGGAGGCGTTGCCAGAAATGCTGCCACCCGCAATGAGCGCAACAACGAGCGCCGCCGCAATAGCCAAGCGCTTAGTCGGAATCGGCATCTTATTATACTACGCCAACGCGAACGCTGCCTTGCACCATGGCTTCGAGCCGTCTGCGACGACGCGCCCATCTTCGATGAGCTTGATCAGGTGCGAAAGCACGCTGCGACCAGCCGCCTTGTGCAACGTCTTGGGCACTTCTTTGTACAACTGCGCCACAATCTCGGCAATTGTCGACATGCCGTCGCGCAGACAGTCAACTATTTGTTCTTCGCGTTCAAGGCGGTGCGCCAGATACTGGGCCAAATACGTCTGCGGGTTCGTGACTGGTCCACCGTGAGTCGGCCAGATCACGGCATCATCGCGAAGTTGCACTTTTTTTAACGAGTCAATATACGAGCGCATATCGCCGTCAGGTGGCGACACGACAGTCGTGCTCCACCCCATAACGTGGTCGCCGCTGAACAACGCGCGTTCTTGCGGCAGCGCGATGCACATGTGATTGCTGGTGTGGCCTGGCGTGGTGACGGCAACAAGCGTGAACTCGCCAGTGTCGATAATTACGTCGCCGTCTCTAACGATATTGGTCGGCACAAAATCGCGATCGATATCTTCACGAATTTCGACAGGCGCGCTAGTTAGATGCGGCCCGACGCCATAGGTTGGCGCGCCGGTCGTCTCATGCAACCACTTGGCCAGCGGCGAGTGGTCAGAGTGGCAATGCGTGATCACGATCGCCACGACGCGACTGCCCACAAGTGCACGCTCGAGGGCCTGGCGATGGCTGTCAAGAACTGGGCCCGGGTCGATCACGGCGACGTTGCCGTTGCCGACGATGTATGTGCCAGTGCCGCGATATGTGTACTTCGACGGATTCTCGGCGATCACGCGACGAATCAGCGGTGAAACAAGCATGGCATCGCCATACGGCGCGTCGTCAATGTGCGTGACAAAATTTATTTTCGCCACGACACTGCTACTTGGCAAAAAACTTTTTGCCGCGTCGGCGCCGCTTCACAGGCTTGGCAGCAACATGCACGAGCGGGCTGTCGATCACATCGTGGCGTTCGCCCCAACTGCTGGCGAGAGCCTGCAGCATCGCCGCCGCCGGCAATGCGAGCACTGCGCCAACGGGCCCGAGAATCGCTGCGCCGATTATCGCGGCGCCGAAGGCAACCGCGGCGTGCACCTCAAGCGTGCGCGCCGTGATGCGCGGCGCGAACAAATAATTTTCAACCTGCTGATAGATAAGGATGAAGGCGATCACGAGCAGGGCCTCGAACGGCGAATCTAAAAATGTCAACAACGCCGGCAAGATACCTGCCAAGTACGTGCCCACAACCGGCAAGAACTGCGAGACCAAGCCAACCCATAGCGCCATCGCAATTGGCGCAGGAATTCCGATTATCTGAAAGGCAACCCAGTGAAAGAAGGTCGATAGCAACGCCAGCAGCAGGCGCGATTGCAAGTATCCGCCGGTCTTGGCGATCGCCAACTCCCAAGTGCTGAGAACCGTGCGTTGCCGCTCGGGTCGAAGTCGGCTGCAGATGACCCGGCGCAGTCGCGGCCCGTCGGCGACGAGATAAAACGTGAACAGCAGAACCGACAACAACTGAAACAACATGCCGAGCGCGCTCACAGACAGGCTCAACACTTTGTCCTGTTGGTTATCGATGAAATTTTGCACGGGGCCATTCGGGTCGGCAATCGAAGCATTGACCTCGGCCGGGTCGATCTTGGTGTTGAAGTTTGTGTTCATGAAGTCGACGGTGTCATTGACGTATCTCTCACTGTTTTTTAAAAGGTCGGCGGCCTGACTGCCAACCAAGGTTCCGATTGCGCCGACGAACACGCCAGCGAACACCAAGACCGCGAGCAAAATCACCAGCGTTCCAGAACCTCGCCGCCAACCCCGAGCCGCCAAGCGGTTCACGCCCGGCTCGATCGCTAGCGCCAAGAACAGCGCGACGAGCAAAAGTAAAATGAAACTTGAAAGCCTGTGGAACAGTTCGCGCATTACGACAGTGGCGATTAGCCCCACCCAAAACAGCGCAATTGCCCGCGGCACCCACCTGGGCATGGGCGTTGAGGCTTCGTTGTTGTTCATGTCATACACAATAGTCATGGGCGGCGATACGCAGGTCGCACGAATTGCTGGCACAATAGATAGGTATGTTCACCGAGGCGATCGCCACCCTGCGTCTCTCGGTGGCTGATGCGTTGCGCTCGCGCGTCGCCGGCCCCAACCCAGACCAGCGCGTGCAAGAAATTTTGGACGCCGATGGCCCGCGCTGGTTCGCCGGCGATCGCCCGATTCGCAAGGTTCACTGTGATTCTTCGATGTTCATCGGCGGGCTGCGCGCACTGCTATTGCAATCGCTGCACCCCCTGGCGATGGCCGGCGTCGCCCAACACTCTGACTACAAGAACGACCCGTGGGGTCGACTGCAACGCACCGCCGACTTTCTCGTCAGCACGACATACGGTCCCGCCAAAGAAGTGCAGCGCACAATCGACCGCATCAAGTTTGTGCACACCAAGGTGCAAGGCGTCGCCAGCGACGGCCGCCCATACTCTGCCAGCGACCCGCACTTATTGCGCTGGGTGCACGTTGTCGAAGTGGATAGTTTTCTCGCCGCGTATCAGCGCTACGGGGCAAAAAAGTTTGATCAGAACGACCGCGACAGATACGTCGCCGACATGGCCGTGATCGCGCGTGCTCTTGACGTGCCTAACCCACCAGAAACTGAGCGCGAGTTGCAGGAGCAGCTCGATTCGTACCGACCAGAACTGAACAGCACTGAAGAATCACGTGACGCGACGCGATACCTGACCGGAAAACCGCCACTCGAGTTTCCGGCGCGGGCCGCGTATACCGGGCTAGTTGCCGCCGCGATATCGACATTGCCGCAGTGGTCGCGCTCGCTGCTCGGTGTGCCCTATCTGCCGCTCACCGAGAAGTTTGCGTTACGCCCGATCGGCGACGGCATCACGCGCATTTTTCGGTGGGCGACCCTACCGACTTCGCCGTACGCGAAGTAATTACTATCTACGCGCGCTCGCGACAAAAAAATCCGCGCTCGCGACAAAAAAATCATAGAGGCGTTGTTGCACGGGGTCGGTAGCAGCCGTATCTTCTGGGTGCCACTGCACGCCGATTAGCCAATGTTCTTCGTGCTCGACGGCCTCAAGCAACCCATCTGGGCTCGAGCCGACAGCTTTAAAACCAGACGCCAGTCGGCCGATGCCCTGGTGATGAAACGACGCGCCGTTGATAGAAGTGGTCGCCATCGCCTTGGCGATTTGCGAACCCTCAACAAGTTGGATGGGGTGCAACGCGAACTCTGCGCCGACCGGAAAATCGGTTGGCGCGTGGTTTACCAACTCGCTCGCGTTTGGCAAGTCGCCGAGATGTTGCACGAGGGTGCCGCCCAGGACAACATTGGCCAGTTGCATGCCGCGGCACACCGCCAAAACGGGCATGCCCGCGCGCAACGCGGCAAGCAGTAACGCCGACTCGAACGCGTCTTGATCTGGCAATACGCCGTAGACATTGGACCCCGCTACTTCGCCATACAGCTCAGGGTCGACGTCGCTGCCGCCCATCAACACCAGTCCGTCGAAGCGGCGGATCAAACTGTCAGCATCGACGTCGGTGATTTGCTGCGGCGAAATGACAACGGGCTCGCCGCCCGCTTGCAAAATGCAGTTCAGGTAGCGACGGCCAGCAAACGCAACAGAATCGCGCGAGACCCTGCTCGGTGCGCCATTGCGACCAGCAACAGCGATTAGCGGAGACACGGTCGTCATGCTACTAACGCCTCTTGGTGTTGTTGACCTTGAAAGCCGAGCGCAGTTGCGTCGCCAGGTTTCCGTTGCGCTCGACGACAACAGCTTCGAGGTCAAGCCACTGGGTCATCTCGACGAGTTCGTCCGCCAAGTGCCGGGCGATCTCAGTGCGCGAATCGCCGCGCGAAAATGCAGGTTCGACGAAGGCGCCCTTGACGCGCAGAGTTTTGGCGGCGCGATCGGCCTTGAGATCGACGCGGCCCACTATCTCGCCGTTGATCATCAGCGGCAAGACGTAATAGCCAAACTTGCGCTTCGGTTGCGGTGTGTAAATCTCGATGCGGTAATGAAAATTGAAGAGGCGCTCGTTGCGGGGACGACACCACACCAGCGAGTCGAATGGCGACAGCAGCGCAACCGCGCTTATCTGGCGTGGCAATTTTGCGCCCTGCGACAAATAGGCGGGCTCCTTCCAGCCCTCCACGCTGACCTTGTGCAGTTCGCCTGCTTCGACAAGTTCGTTGATCAATGGCCGCACGACAGCATGCTTTTGCCTGAAGTAATCGGCCAGATCAAACGCCGTCGCCACGCCCATACTCGCCGCGGCGCGCAACAGCAGCTCCGAGCGAGCGTCGTGCTCTGTCGGCGTCGGCATCGCCAATACGGGCGCCGGCAACACGCGCTCGGTCGTGTCGTAAACGCGCGCAAAATCGCCGCCCCTCTCGCGCGACATCAGTCGCCCCGTCCAGAATAAGTACTCGAGCGCGGTTTTCGATTCGTCCCAGTCCCACCACGAGCCCTTCGGAGTCTTGCGCACCGACAACTCGCGCGCGCTCAGCGGCCCATCTTTGTCGATGCGGCGATAAATCTTCTCGACAAAAGATTTGTTCTCGGTGTAAAAACTAGAGAGCCCCCAATGGCTTGAGTCGCCACGGCGTGCAGCATCCATCTTGAAACGAAACAACGGTTGCATCGCCACGGGGATGTGGGCGGCCTCGTGCGCCCAATACTCGAAAATCTTGCCCCGCTTCGTGGCGTCGGCGATCGCCGTGCGTTTGTGCGCGCCGAGCCGCGCAAACAACGGCAACTCTTGGCTGCGCACTAAAACATTTACCGAGTCGATCTGAATCACGCCAAGCGCATCGAACACATTGGTGATGTGTTTGGCGGTGACGGCACCAGCTGGTCTGGCAGCACCGAAACCCTGCGCCGCACAGGCGATGCGGCGGGCCTCGCCTATTGCAATCGAATTCGAAACGCGCGGCACGATTAGTGGCGCATGCGCGATCGTATTAGTCGGCCACCGTGATTGTCACCGAGTTGATGATCACGTCGGTCGTCGGGCGGTCGCCCGAGCCAGTTTTCACATTCTGCATTGCCTCAACTATTTCGAGACCCTTAACGACTTGGCCGAACAATGAATACGCGGGTGGCAAGCCACAGCCAGACGGGCCGCTGACAATGAAGAACTGCGAGCCGTTGGTGTTCGGGCCCGCGTTAGCCATCGCCAAAGAACCGATTTGATACTTGCCCGGCTTTGGCAACTCGTCGGCGAACTTGTAGCCAGGGCCGCCGCGACCGCTGCCATCTGGGTCGCCACCTTGGCACATGAAGCCGCTGATGATGCGGTGAAAAATTACGCCGTCGTAATAGTGCTGGGCGGCGAGATATACGAAATTGTTAACCGTCTTCGGCGCGGCGATCGCGTCGAGGGCGATGACCAAAGTACCGAGCGTCGTCTCAATTGTGGCGGTGTAGCGCTTGGCTGGGTCGATGCCCATTTCGGGCGCTTGGCCGAATCGTTGTTGCTTGGGTGCTGAGCCGTCGAGGGCCGGAAATGTGTTGGACATAGCGTCAAACCCTAGCCTGCATTGGGGTTATTTAGCATATGCTTAGCGCATGTCACAAGCCACTGTCGGCAAACTCGACTTGAACAAGATCGAAGCCGACCTTCTAGATGTCGACGCCGCACTCGAGCGGCTCGAAGCGGGCACCTACTTCACCGACGAAGTCACGGGTCAGCAACTCAGCGAAGAGTTGCTAACCAATAATCCGATTGCCCGTCGCGCGTAATTAGCGCTCGGTCGTCACAAAATATTTAGCGGTCGCGCAACTTCGACAGCAAGCGCAAGATCTCAAGGTACAGCCACACCAGCGTGACGAGCATGCCGAACGCGGCGTACCACTCCATCGCCTTTGGTGCGCCAGCAGCCTCTGCCTTTTCTATGAAGTCGAAGTCGAGCGCCAGGTTCATCGCCGCGATGCCAGCGACCAAGAAACTGAAACCGATACTCATCAGGCTCGATCCCTGCGGGAAGATATTTACGCCTAAGAAACCAAGCAGCATCGAGGCCATGTAAAACACGAACACGCCGAGCGTGGCGCCAACGATGACGCGACGAAACTTGGCTGTGACTCTGATGAGACCTAGACGGTACGCCACCAACATCACGATGAACACGCCGAGCGTGGCGCCGACGGCCTGCAACACGATGCCGCTGTACATATTGTTGAACGCCTTCGAGATCGCGCCGACAGCGACGCCCTGGGCGAGCGCGTAAACGGGCGCAAGAAAGCGCGCCATCAGCGGCTTAAACGTGATCACCAGAGCGACCGCGAGGCCGACGAAAATGCCACCTATTGTCCATGAAGGGAAGGCGGGCTGTGCTCCTCCGATTGCGTCGGGAACCTGCGCCCAACCAAATGATGCGGCTGCGAGCAACACCACCATCAGCAGCAACGTCGCACTCATCGCGCCGTTGGCTGTCATCGGGGTTTCGCTGCGCCACGGGGTCACCGGGCCGTCGGTGACGGGCGGGTTCCATTGTGTGGGAGCTTGCGCGTTGCCGTTTGGTGAGGCCCAGCCAGACTGCTCTGGGGTTCTCGCTACGGCCCGGTTGAAGGCTTTGTTATTAAGGATGGGATTGGACATGACGCCATCTTACTTAAGGCTCGGACACAA
>Ga0209491_10005565_pt1 | contig 18292 bp, 22 predicted proteins | sample BON02_FD_187213 | JGI IMG/M metagenome (GOLD analysis project Ga0209491, IMG submission 187213) | Freshwater microbial communities from Lake Bonney liftoff mats and glacier meltwater in Antarctica - BON-02 (SPAdes) (version 2) | ecosystem: Environmental > Aquatic > Freshwater > Ice > Glacier...
GCATGGAATTTCTTTTCCTCCCTCTCTTGGGCCTCGCAGCGACTGCCGTGGTCATCGCCGTGGCGCGAAGGAAACAGCAGGGCACACAGAGTTCCCCACGGAGCCCGATGTTTGGATTTCACAGTCCAGTCTTTAGAACCCCGACAACCCAATGCCCACACTGCCTCACAGCAATCGGCTGGGAAGCGACCAAGTGTCGACACTGTGGGATGGCCACCGCCGAGCACAACGGTGAGGAGGACTCCTCCGAGGAGGAGGACAGGAAGAAGGCAAAAGCAAAGAAAACTGTTCAAATTCTTATTTTTGCGGTTGTGTCCCTGATGTTTTTGTTGCTGGGTGCAATTCTTCCCCTCTGGCCATTTTTGCTTGCTGGCGGCATCATCTTTGGGATGTTAGCTTTCCTGGATTGGCGCGCTAGCAGGGGTTCCCCGGAGGAAAATTGACAGCAAGCTTCTCTGCCCTGTCACGCATGTTCCACCGGCTGCACGAGCTGAGATGTCCGAACGGGGCTTCCTGGATCACCCCATCACAGTGAACAAATGTCGACAAAATCTCTGAGGCCCAGCTGTGTTTCGGCCAGCAATGTGGGCAGATCGCCCACAGTGTCCAGGCGCGGGTCCTCCACAATGTCGAGGATTGCGCCAATTCCTGTGGTGACCTTCCCATGGGCAGTGGCGAGCTCTTCATTGACCGGGGTGAGTGCGGTGAACTGGTCAAGAAGCTCACCCAGTTCTGTGCCGTAGGTGCCTATGGCCAGGGGATTCCCGAGCGCCAAGAGAAGAATGTCTCGCATGTCGTTCACGATGAGCCCAGACTCAGCACACACCTGAGCGGTGGAGAAAGATTCGGCCACACTCTGCGGCGAGCATCCCGCGAGAAAGAGTGAAGGAATCAGAACAAGTCCCGCAGCTGACCGTAGCTTCATAGTGAAACTCTAACTTCTGCACGTCTGCGGTGTGGACCACCGAATCGCCCCTGCAGCCTCGAGGGATAGGGCCCGATTACGCTTGGATAAGACCCTTCATGCGACCATGGTCCTCCTCGCGTGCGCGATTGTTGCGCTAATAATCGGGAGCCAGCAGGCGAGCGCCATATGCGGATTATGAAATCAATGCCTCTGAATTGGATGGTGCGGGTAGGTGTTGGCTCACATTGCGTATATGAGTAAACGGTGGTGGTTTAGCGATGGTGGTGGTGGAACGCGATGGAGGATGGCACTCAATGCGCCCAGACAAAATGGCTGCCCAGGGCATACGGGCTTTCGCCGACACCCGTCGAGTGAGAGCCCGTCTCCCACCCCGACCGGCACGAACAAAAAGGAGGGGGAGGCCGACTTAGCGTCCGCCTCCCCCTCCTTCTCGTCAAGGGAGATTCTTACTTACTTAGTGCCCGGCTCCTCGGCGTCCTGGTGTCCTTCTTCGTTGGGGTTGACATCGGGGCCAACATCGGGACCATCGTCAACTTCCGTGGCTTCCGCTTCGCCAGACTCATCGGCGTCCTGGTGTCCTTCCTCGTTGGGGTTGACATCGGGGCCCACGTCGGGGCCATCGCTAATGTCTTCAGCTACGATTGAGGATGAATCCGGCTGAGCGCTCGCGGCGAGAGCGTTACCGCCCACAAGAGCGGCGGCAATCATTGTCGTCGCGGCGAACGCAATGCTGGTTTTAGTAATTTTCTTCATTATGTTCCTTCCTGATCCAAAAGGTTTGGATACGAAATAAGACTGACCGGCCGACATAAAGTGAAGCTGAAGCAGGCCGCCGGGAGGCACATTCTTCAGCGAATCTTAAGTTGAGGAGCAGATAGTCATATGGTGACCCGAACTGCTCGCATCCTTGTCCTCGAAGACGAGGAAAGGCTCAGCACTGAGATTCACCGCGCGCTGACCCGGGCGGGCTACCAATGCAGGGTTGCGGGCGATGGAGACTCTGCTATCCGCGCAGCACAAGAATGGAACCCCGACTTGCTTATTGCCGATGTGATGGTTCCCGGTAAATCGGGTTTTGAGGTTGCCAAACACGTCACTCAACTCCACGCAACACCGACAATCTTTCTCACCGCACTGGACGATCTCAGAAATAAAACGGAAGGTTTTGCTTTGGGGGCGGATGATTACCTCACCAAACCCTTCGTCCTGCAGGAGCTACTCATGCGCATCAGAGCGGTGCTGAATCGTGCGGGTTTTCGTTTCAGACCTCTTGAATTTGGCGACATCGCTGTGATCGAAGAATCGGGAGTACTTACGGGTGGTGTGGGGCAGGAAACTCTGACACACACAGAGCTTCTCCTACTGACTGAACCGCCCTGGGTTTGTTGGAGATTTCATACTTAGGAAACGAGGATGGAGTCATGGACAAACACGACAAGCGTGGCCGGAGGTATTCGGTGGAAGAAAAAGCTGCAGCGGTTCGGATGGTGAGGACGTTGCGCGCTGAGCTGGGAACGAATCAGGGGACAGTGCAGCGGGTGGCAACCCAGTTGGGTTATGGGCTCGAGTCTGTGCGGGCTTGGGTGACTCAAGCCGACATTGATGAAGGCAAACGTGAAGGGGTTCCTTCGGATTCTGCTGCTGAAATTCGTCGACTTGAACAGGAACTGCGGGAAGTGAAACGCGCGAACGAAATACTGAAGAGGGCTGCGAGTTTCTTCGGGGCGGAGCTCGACCGCCAACACAAGATGTAGTCGTTTTCGTGAACGCCAACAAGGACGACATTGTGGAAGGCCGAAAACTGGGGGTCGAGCTGATCTGCAGAGTGTTGCAGGTTGCCCCCAGTACTTATTACGCGGCCAGGGGCCGCGTGCCCTGCGCAAGAGCACTTAACGATGTGGTGCTCTCACCTCAACTGTGTGATCTGTGGAAGAACAATTTCCAGGTGTATGGGGTGCGCAAACTCTGGAAAGCTGCCCGCCGGGCAGGTATCAATATTGGTCGTGACCAGACCGCGAGACTCATGAAAAACCTCGGAATGAGGGGTGTTCTGCGGTCCAGGCGGGTGAAAACGACAAGGCCAGACCCGACGGCAGTGAGGCATCCGGATCTGGTGAAACGCCACTTCAGTGCGTCAGCGCCGAACCAGCTGTGGGTGACGGATTTGACGTTCGTGGCGACCTGGGCAGGAGTGGCGTATGTGTGTTTCATCATCGATGTGTTCTCCAGGATGATCGTCGGCTGGAGGGTCGCCAGTCACATGCGAACAGAAACTGTGTTGGATGCGATAGAGATGGCCAGATGGTCCAGGGGGCAACAATTACCTGGTTTGCGGTGCCATAGCGACGCGGGAAGTCAATTCACGTCCATTCGCTATGGGGAACGCTTGGCTGAAATTGGAGCTGTTGCCTCGATTGGGACTGTTGGCGACAGTTATGACAATGCACTGGCTGAGACCGTGAACGGGTATTACAAGGCAGAGCTCATCAGAGGGCCAGCCCGAAAGGGGCCGTGGAAAACCGTCGAAGAAGTAGAGCTAGCGACCCTCACCTGGGTTCACTGGCACAACACTGAGCGCCTCCACGGATACCTTGGGGATGTTCCACCGGCAGAGTTCGAAGCAACGTTCTATGCTGGGGCCAACCGGCCAAAAGAACTGGCCGCAATCAAATGAACAGAGTCTCCATTAAACCCAGGGCGGTTCAGACGGAACTTCTCCATGCCCGCGGACGGGTTCTTTCGAAGACTTTCCTTCTTTCTCAAGTGTGGGGCTACGAAGACTTTGATAAAAACCTCGTGGAAGTACATATGAGTTCTTTGCGTAAGAAACTTCGCCACGCCAGTAATCGAGTAACCATCAAGACGTCCCGAGGTTACGGGTATTCGTTGAGTTTTGATGTTTAAGACCTTGCGCAGCCGTGTGATTGCGGTATCTCTGGGGGGAATCGCTGCGGGACTTAGCCTGGTTGCCGCCGCCGTCCTCCTCACCCTGCCTCCAGCACTGGAATTCTCACAACAAAACCTTGTCAAAGAAGTTGCCGCTGAAGCACTACGCCTCGATGGCAGAACCGGCGTCGACGAGATTATTGGCGCGCTCAGCCAACCGGGGGTGTCTCTGTTTGTCGAAGCAAGCGAGGAGGAGTCCGACACCCTTGAATCCCATACACCCGCCAGACTCAATGAACTCATAGACAATGATTCACTTATTGCTCAATCGGTCTTTCTTCCTGAGTCAGACGCTTATGTCACCGTCACAGCGGCAAAAATAAATCGTTCGACTCTGTCTAACCTCGTGTTTGCCGTGGCTGTCCCTGTCAGCATTGTGGTGTTCCTCGTGGTCGGTTTAGCGCTTTTCTTTTCGGTCCGCCGCGCATTTTTACCGGTCGAAGATTTTGCGGACAAAGCTCGTCGAGTGACGAAAGGTGAGCGCGGTGTGCGCCTTGCTGATGAGCGTCAAATTCCAGAAATATATTCGGCAGCAAGCGCCATCGACACCATGATGGAGTCACTCGAAGAATCCGAAGCGGAAATCCGCCGGATGAGTTCTGATGTAGTCCACGAAATGAAGACCCCTTTGAGCACTATCGTCACCATGTCCGAAAACCTCTTGCGCAGCGAAGATAGATCGGAGGTTGAGGAGACGGCAATTGGGATTATCCGAGAAGCCCAGCGAGCTGCATCCATCGTCGGTGACTTGACTGCCATGGGAGACGCGATGTCTCCTAAACCTTTAGGGATGGCTTCCACGACTGTCGGAGACCTCCTAGCTGGCTGGCCCTTCTCTTTTCAGGCACCGAATCACAAGCAGATGAACCTCATCGCTCCTCCCGAGACACTCGCGGTCACACTCACCACAGACGCCAGAAGGGTTCAACAAATACTGACGAACCTAATCACCAATGGCCTAACTTGGGCGAAAAGTAAGGTCACTCTTGAGGTGTACCTCGACGTGTCTCACATAAATTTTGTGGTGACAGATGATGGTCCAGGAGTGTCCTTCAAAGAGCGGGACCTCATCTTCGAAAGATTTTACCGCGGAGACAAATCGCGGAGCCGCTCCACTGGTGGCGCAGGGTTGGGCTTGTCGATTAGCAAAGCGTTCGCGATGCAATTGGGGGGAGAACTGCACTTACTTTCCCCTGACGATGGCGGTCACTTTGCTCTGCGTCTTGCGCGATAGAAATACCCCGGCCGTGCTAACCCGCCGCGCGTTGCTCGCCCTTGCCTCAGAGGCTCGGGTAGCCGAACTCACAACACCCCTCTCAAGGGGTGCCCCACCGGCCATGACGAGATAGGGGCCATGTTCGGCGGGTCCGCTCGATCCCGTGCCGGCGTTTCTGGAGGTGGTCTTTACGCTCTTAGTCGGCCAGGTCGCCGACGCCCGAGCCCTTGGTTGCGGTTGCGGTGACGGGTTGCACGCCGTGCGCGCTAACTTCGACGACGAAGTCCACCTGGTTGGGTGAGAGTCGGTACAGACTGAATGGGTTTTCAGGGAAATGCCCGGGAGCACTTTCTCCGTCAAATTCGATCGAGAAGGCTGCGTCAGGAGCCAAGGAGAAATCCGTCAGGTCCTGATAGTAACTTTCTACCGCTCCGGTAATGACGTCTGTCATGGTGTAAAACACCTCGAAATTTTTCAGTTCCTGAGCGGTGTCATTGCGCACCTGCACTTGGAGACGATCGGAAATTGCCTCGCCTGTCCTGGAATCAAGGTTGTCCTCGACTGCCGCTCCCACAAGGGTTAGCCCCGGAAGCATGCTGGCATTGGTGATCGGATTGGTTTGGACAGGCAACACCGCCTCTTGCGTCGTTGGTGCCGTGTCGTTGGCTGACACTGCGGAGCATCCGGTGAGGGTTGCTACGGACAGTACTGCGAGTGCGAGTGCGGTGCGAAGAGCTGTGGTGTGGTTTCTCATTATTTTCTCCTTGGTGAAGTGTTTCGGATGTGTGCGGAAAGGGAAAGCGAAATGGTGACAGCGAGCACGCTACTGAGGGCGCAGGCATAGCCCCACATGTCCGCCCAGATCAAAGCTATGGATTGAAGGTTGTACTTGTCTTTGATGCCGAGCAACGCGAAAGTAATGCGCTCAAAAAGCTTGCTTACCGACGAGACTTCGAGTCCATTTCGGATGGTGTCATAGGTTGCGAATTGCGCGAGAACCTGGAGCTCATCTGCTTTAACAATGCTTAACGCAGCGAAGAGACCACCGGGAACCTGATTATCGGGGTCCATCGTGTCCCCAATCTGCGGAATTATGAGGACAATCATGAGCCAAAGCGCAATGGACAGGACAAGAGCGGTCTGGGGCCTCCCAAAATATGACGTCATGGCCACTCCCACCGTTGCCCAAATCATCAGATTTATCCAGGAAAAGACAGCCGCCAAAGCGATTTTGGTGACGTCCAGAGCATCCAACTGCGCACCACCGATCACCATCAGCTCAATGACCGTGGCGAGGTTCAGCGCAATAACGATTACACACCAGAAAACAGAGAGACCGATAATTTTTCCCGAAGCGTATGCCGCCGCTCCAAGTGGTCTCGTAAGTATCAGGTCAAGCGTCCCTCTGCTCTTCTCCTTTGCGATAACGCCGTAGCCGGAAAGCAACGCGAAAAGCGCTCCCAGTATTTCGAGATATTCCACTCCGCCGCGCATCAGCTGGAGAGGAAAAAATTCCACAACGGGCGGTGGGTTCGTCACGCCACTCATGGCGAGCTGGCTCACATACGAGTTGTATTCCGCGATCTGTATTTTCATGTCATTCGAAGCGACCGCCAGGGAGAGAAGGCTTGCTGTCGCTAAGAACCCGAGCAGGGCGAGAATGACGGGGTCCCGCGACAGGTCCCTGAGCTCTTTACGCGCAATGACGAGCGACTTACGCATCGAGTTCCTCCGTGATGGTTTTGCGCCGACTCCTCGTCGAGAGAACTGTCATGAGAAGCGCAAACACGACGACGGACGCCACACCGCCCGCGACATCCCCCGACACGTAGGGTTCTTGGAGCAAGAAACCTGACACTGTTTTAAATTGCTCCGTGACCGAAAGCGGGTGAACAATGTATGACAGCCAACTAGCTAAACTTCCACCTCCAGCCGGAGTGGGAACAGGGTTGAGCAGCGAAATGGGCCGTGCCGCTGTCCCCATCTGCGGCAGGACAAAGGCAATCACACTCCATGCGACAAAGGGCGCCACATAGGCGGTGCTCTCGTGCCGGCTGCGGGTACCAAACATCATTCCAACCCCCGCAAAACCCAAGAGCAGCACCCACGAGAGCATGCCGAAAACGCCCAATCTCAAGGTTTCTTCGAGCCCAAGGGGAGATCCCACTATGGCGCTGAGCATTGTCCAGCTCAGCGCCATACTCAGAAGTAAAACTGCCGCCAGTACAAGGCCAATTCCCATCAGTTTTCCCCGCAAGACGTGCGTGAAGGCGCTGGGTCTGCTGAGGATGAGGCTGACTACTCCCGCCCGCCGATCGCGAAGGGTGGATTCCACGCCTAACACAATGGCCATCAATGACCCAATCATCACAACATAGATGACCGAATTCCTGGCGTAATAGAGAGGGGAAACATCGGCGAAGGGGTTGGCCGCCACGGTCAACCCGTGTTGCACCAAAGACTCGTGAATGCGGGTTACCGTTCGATGCGTCTGAAACCCAATGGCGGCGGAGACAACGACCATAGCCGAAAAAATCCCCACCAAAAGATGGCTCGACCGCTCGCGCAGTGCGTGGGTAATCTCAGTTTTCGCGACAACGCTCAGCGTTGTCCTCACACTTCGCTCGTTTCTAGAGAAAAGTAGGCCTGCTCTAAGGACTCCTGGCCGGGAAACTTGGTCAGGGTATTGACGAGAGTGTCACTGTGTATGAGCTCGCCATTGCGGAGGATGCCAATACTTGTGCAGGTTTTTGTTACCTCGGACAAAAGATGGGTATTCATGAAAATAGTGAGTCCATGATCTCGATTCAGGGAAATGATGAGCTCTCGCAGAGTCCGGATTCCCTCGGGGTCTAAGCCGGTGGTGGGCTCGTCCAGAAAAAGGACTTTAGGGTCATGCAGAATCGCTTGAGCAAGGCCAACCCGTTGACGCATGCCCTTGCTGAATGTGCCAAGCTTCTTCTTCTCAAACCCGGTGAAATCCAACATGTGAAGCACTTCTTGAATTCGGAGTAAGGGCCTCCTGAGCCCAGAGAGTTTCCCAAAAAAAAGGAGGTTCTCTAATAACGTCAAATTGTCATAGAACTGGACGTTTTCGGGTAAATAGCCAATGATGTGACGCGCATCAGCCGGCGCAAGCGCAATCGGGATTCCCCCCACAAATGCGCTTCCCCCACTGGGTGAGAGGAGCGTTGTCAGCAAGCGCACCGTGGTGGTTTTGCCCGCCCCGTTGTGCCCGAGAAGCCCATAAATTTCACCCGACTCCACGACAAGATTCAAAGGGCGCAAGACCTCTTTCTCACCGTAGGACTTGTGGAGCCCGACAGTTTCGATGGCGGAAACTGTCATGACAAACACTCCGTCGCGTGTTGGGGCAAACGGGAGTTATCGGTCCCCAAGACGGTCCGATCAATGTCCATCAGTGACCACCACCCTCAAGAACATCGGTTTTCTTGACGCTGAGGTACGTAATGGAGAGCACTATTGCAGCGAGGAACGCAACACTGGTCATCCCCGTACCCAGCCCTAAACCTCCAGCAGACGTATCCTGGGACAGCAAATCACCCAACGATGCACCCAATGGCCTGGTCAGGACGTAGGCGAACCAAAAGGACAGGACAGGTCCGACGATTCGGATCCGCCAAGCCACCGCAATGAGAACGACCGAGGAGACAAAAATTGCGAGAGAAATTCCATAGCCAAGACCCACGGACTCTGCGAGTTGGTCACCCGCGGAGGTGCCTAGCGCAAAGGTTGCGAGAACAGCGGTCCAATAAAACACCTCCTGTCGAGGGCTGACAATGCTTTTCATGGCAAGAGTTTTTTCTGAAAGGAACCAGAGAAGCAAAACAGCGCCCAACATCACACCGAAAGCAACGGTTGTCACCCATAATTCGACGCCGAGGAGATCATGGAGGCCATCTGTGACAAGAGTGCCGACAATGCTGACGAAGACGATTGCTGGCCAATAGAGCCACCTTCGATAAGCAGGAGCACTCAATTGAGCCACAAGTAAGGCGGCAAGAGTGAGGACGGAAATCGCTGTCACAACGCTGAAAGCAGTCACTTCGCCAAACCCAAAAACGTCAGCAAACAGCGTGTTCAAGTAGTCGGCGAAGGTTTCTCCCACTGTGGTTGAGAGGACCTTGATCAGCCAAAAAAGAGCTGTTATGGCGGGTACTTTGGCAATAAATTTTAGAGGTTCTGAAAGTGTCATGCGGGAAAGTTATCGAGACAAACTAAAATTCAGCTTAAGAAATCACCCATGTCGGCTCGAGTGCACGCCTCCTCATCCAGTCCGAGAATGGCGTGGAAAACATGATCCGACAATCAGAGAACATGCGCAGCCAAAACTCTAGATGGGCACACCGCAGGGGGCCGGACTTGAACCAGCGACCGACGGATTATGAGTTCGATGTCTAGGTGTTAGCTGGTGTTAGCTGACGTTGCGGAAGCCAGCAAACAGCCGTGGTTTGGGGTGGATGGTGTTGGAGTGTGCGAGACGGTGATGTGCACTTAATGTGCACGCTCGGACCCCGGGCATACGCCCGGGATGTGACGTCCCGTCTCTCCAAGGTTCAACCCGCTGGTTGGAGGATCGCCGTCAGCGTCAAGTCCTTGCTCGGCATGACCGCAGAGGCTTTGACAACTTTTCCCTCAAACCAGTCCTCGCCGCTCTCGACGGCCGGGTACTGAGCCAGAGAGGTGGAAAAAGCTTCCAGGGTGATGCCAAACACGTCCAAGAGCGGGGTCTCGGAGTCTGGCTTGGCCGGCGGATTCAGCGCGAGGGCCAAGGCTTGTTCTTCGGTAAGGCCCCGAGTGGTCTGGAGTTCTTTCGCCAGCGCGAGCACCATGAACGTTTGAGTGGTGCCGTTGAGGTCCGACTTGCCCTGACCTGCGCCACCATCTCTCTCATAGAGTTCGAAATCTGACGGGTCATTGAGGGCGGTCGCAATAACGGGCGACAAGTTGTTGTCGAAGTCGCTGGAACCATAGTGCTCAGCGGTGTGAAGGTTCTGCACCACACCCGCCCCGCCCTCCCACATCCAGACCGGCCAGCCATTGCCCTGAGGAGGAGAATTTGCCATCCAAGCTCCTCGCTGGTAAAGATGCCATAATTCGCGGGCAATAACGGCGCCAGTGGTTCATCGACGTATCCTCCGGACTTCCCAAGAATTGTCAGCGAAAGCATCAGCACGCTACCTAATCAGCACCGCGGCCGCCGTGCCATCAAAATCGGCGACCAAATCGAGATTTTCGCCCGAATAATCGAACCGCTAGCTACGAAAAGCCACTTAGCGGTCGTTCGTGGCGGCTTTCCTAAGGAAACGCGCTCAATGCCCCTGAGATGGCGCGTCTAACCGCGGGCGGCTCTTTTTTCTATCTTTGGGCCCTCGTAGGGCGCCGTCAAAACTAACGAGTCGAAGTCGAAACCAGTGGGACAATCGGAGGTGACCACCTCGTAGAACATGGTGCCACCGGGGAAACCACCGGAGTCAGGTTCGAAATACTCGGCATAACACCGTGGACTCACATAAAAAATTCCCACTGGTCCCGACACTGCCGAGGTAGATCCACTGGAGAGCACAAGAAGTGTTTCTTTCAAGTTTCCTGTCATCACATAGGCCGTTTCGGAGCCAAACTCTTGCGCATAGGCCGCTGTGATCGTCATCGCCAGTTTTGCCCCGGTGATGTTAGCCCCCGAGGAATCCAAGCGGCTCTCCCACTTATCTCTCGACGTTTTATGGACCTCGTAGGTGAAGCAATCAAGGATGTCGTGGAGTCCATCGGGTTGCACGTTATAAAAGTACGTCCCAACACTGTCAGTCATCCCCCGGCACTCATCAAGTTGTGACTCCACGTTGTTCGCCTCAATAAACCAGCCAAGCGCCAGGATTCGGTTGGCATCATTGGCGATTCCGATAGGCCGCTTCTCAATGTCAACGTGTTCTTCCCCCAACTGGTCAATGAGGCAATTAGGAGCAACGTGGTAATGATAATCATCTCCTCGCCCCGCGTGACCGCCACAAGTGTCAAGTTCTCCCATCTCAGAGGTATGGGTGCGAATCTCGGCCTGTGTCCAGGGACTAAACAGGGGAACACCATCTACCGCGACACCAATTGGTCCCGGATCCGGCACGGTCGGTGTTGGGGAGAAAGTAGGAGAGAGCGGAAAAGAAAACTCGTAGCTGTGGGGGCGGGGATACTGCTGGTTGGTGGCTGTGATTCCTACCATCACGTTCGCCAAATTATCGGGCAGCCCAATAGAGCCGAAGGTGACATGGGTTAGTGAGCAGCTGAGATTGGTCACCCGAGAGGTATATGTATCTTGATCACACAGCTTGCTTGCGACTTCCTGGACCACTGACTCCAGGGGCTGAGCTTGAGGAGTAGCACTGCTTTCAGTGTCTTCACGGGGAGAGTCCTCCAATGAAGCGCTCTGACCACAACCGGCTAAAGTCAGAAATGCAAGGGCTCCCAGAGCTCCAAACCTTAATAATGACCGAAATGATGCCATGGGCGTGAGACTCTTTTCTCCCGAAACTTCGTTAAGGAGTTTCAGCGTACCCGAATTCTAGTTCGAAGTGCTACGCGCGCGCCCCTGATTTATGCACCGTAGTGCCTCACGTCAAGATGCTCGCGAAAGTTGCACTTTCGCCGTAGCTGATTACCTTGTACCATGTCGCTGCAAAGACGCCTAGTCAAAAACAGCAGGCAAAATTGATTGAAGGAAAAATTTGAAGACTCTTTTCACCCTCAGCAGGTTTTTCGCAATTCCCCGTGTGCTTGTCATCTCCTCTCTCGTCCTAGCTGCTTCGGGTTGCTCTGAATTGCCCTCCGAACAAACTGTCGTTGCCCCAAATGAAGACGATTTTGGAACGGGTGATCCTCCGTCCTTGGAAGAAAGCAATTCGGCAGTTGAAAGCGTCACATTCCTCGGTGAATATGAGGTGCTCGATTCGACCTACGGAACGGAGACCACGGTCCGCTTCGAAAACGGTTATCGAACAATCACCTCCAATGCGCTGCCGGACCACGAAACTGGCGCATTTCCGAACGAGAACAATCCCAACACGATTTCCGCTCAGAGTAAAGTGTGGTCTTTTCCACTGGACCCAGTTTTTACCGGTCAGGCTCAGCCTGCCTACGAAATTGGAGTGGCGATAAACGGGGTGAAGTTTGAGCCAGGAACAGATGAAAAAGTTATCTGCGACAGCGGTGAAATATATCCGGTGGAAGGGCTTCAAGATGTGGTCAATCTCGGGATGGATTTGAACAATGCGCACGTGCAGCCGAACGGGGAATACCATTACCACGGTATTTCTGACCTGATGGTGGAAATTTTGTCTCCAGAAGCGGACCTAGTGCACGTGCGCTTTGCTCGCGACGGCCACCTCATTTACTATTCCAAGAGTTCTCAGTACTCCCCCAGTTTCCAACTGGGATCCGGTACTCGAAATGGTTCTGGATGCGTTTACACTCCGGGCCGGGGGGAACCCACCACTTTTGGTTCGGCAAAAGACGGCAGTTTGACCGACGATTGGGAATTTAATTCTTCCTACGGTAACTTGGATGAATGTAATGGTGCCTTAGTTGAAGGAGAGTACACGTATTTTATTACCCGCACCTTCCCTTTCTTCCCCCGTTGCCTCATGGGCGAATTCGAGGCTGAGGTCCGCGGCCCTTCTGCGGGAACGCAAGCACCCCCAGAAGGTAATCAGGGCCCGCCCCCCGGTAAGGATGGCCCTCCGCCCCCGGCGTAGTTGTCTCAAATCAAGTCGCTTAGCCACTCTCCTCTTCGGTGATGTCAGCCCAAACCTCGATACGTCCAGGCATGCGGTGACCACACACAAACGCGGCTAAGAAATAGTCCATCGGGAAAACCGCACGATTTACGGGGACCAGTCGAGGGTGAATCAATGATTGTCGGAGTTCTCAAAGAGCCGATTTCGGGTGAAAAAAGGGTTGCGGCCACGCCTGAATCGGTCAAGCAGCTAATTGGCAAAGGCCTCAAGGTCTCCATTGATGCAATAAGCGAACAGGTTTCCTTTGAAGAAGGGACTGATGCAGGTTTAGGGGACAAGGTGACCCCTTAACCTGCATCAGTCCCGTCTATGACGATATGCGTCTTGAATACGCCCATTGCCTCATGTCAATACCTCCGGGAAGGTTGATCATTGCCTCAACTGAGAACCTCCGCGGGGGTCACGCGTTCCAGGCCGGGTTGATAGCTGGTTTCACTGTGGCGGGTTTCTTCGCCAGGGCGAGGGTTTCAAGCTCGCCGGTCAGCGCGAGGATGTTGCGGGACAGGGCCGCCGGTCTGATGCGTGTGAACTCCGCATTCATCTGGATGATCGGCCGTTTGGCCATGTCGTCCCGGGCGACCGCGCGCTGATGCGGGGTGGTCGCGGTGTCGTATCTTTTGGTCACTTTCGCGCCGTTGCGTTGCGTGAAGATGAGTTTCTGCTGCGGCAGGAGGTAGTTCGTGAATACCCGGTCAAGCTCCCAAATTTCGTTGAGCTTCGACAGTTCGGTGGCCGTGTCGTAACGAAGGTAACCGACCAGTTCCCGCACGTGAGTCCAGTTCTTCTGCTCCACGTGGGCACCGTCATTACTGTGGCCTGCCCGCGACCTGGTGAAGGTGATCTCATTCGCCGTGCAGTAGTCAAACAGGTGGTGGTTGATGAACTCGGACCCGTTATCCGAATCGATGCCGATGATCGGAAACGGGAACACCCCCATCACGTGTTGCAGCGCTTCGAACACCCACTTCTCTGCTGTGTTGCGCACGGAACGATTCACCGTCCACCCGGTCGCAATGTCCGTAACCGTCAGGGTGAAACAGTGTTCACCCGACGCATTAGTGTTCGCCAGACGCGTTGCCGCCTTCATGGCCGACCAAGTCGATCTCCACAAACCCGCGGACCGCGTCGTCCCACTCGGCCCAGGTGCGGATCGGAATCTGCGACTTCAACAGTGTCCCGGGTTTGGTATGGGACCGCCCCCGCAACATCATCATAAATCGTTCCGGTCCCAGCCGACGGTCGATCGTCGCCGCACTGATGCGCACCAACAGGGCGGCTTCCGCATCCGTGAGGTCGAGTTCACCATCCCGGCGCAGCATCGGTACCACCACGGCCAGAATCGGTGCCAGGCGTTTGCCCGCCGGTGCCCGCAACACCGCCCAACACTTCGCCAACGCCAGTTCACCAGCGCCACTTCACCAGCGCCACTGTCACCCGCGGCCCATACGTCGGCTCCCGACCACGCCTGGGCTTCACGATCTTCAGTGTCAACGCATCCCGCAGTGCCGCCCTGGCATAGTCGCGATGCCACCCGGTCAACTCAACCAACTCGTCCAAGATGCGGGACTTGCCCGACCGGTCAGCACTTCGGTAGGTGAGTGCTTTCTTCTTCGTCACAGCCTGCCGCTGTTGCAATGTTAGCTCCATAGGAACGGGCGCAACCCACACTCGTCACCGATCCTGTGAAACCACGCCGAAGCGGAGGTTTTCATCTGAGGCAACGTATGGAGCTACGCGGAGGTTTCTTATGAGTCAACGCGTAACCTTCCCACTAAGCATCTGGCCGCGGTAGAATAAAAGGTGGATAATACGCCCTAGCACCGTGGGAGGTGACGGCAGTGAAGAAACTCTTGGTCACTCAAGAAGTAATCGCGAAAGCGGCGAAAGAATCTACGCGCGCTTCTGCCCGTTTAGAAAACCGCGTGGTTCCCCCTGGCTTTCAGCGATCCCCAGAGGTGGAGAAATACCTCGAAAGTAGACGCGAAAAAGCCTGACGGGTATTTCGCCTGACTACGGCGACACCCCACTCTCGGGCGATGAGCTTGATGCCGTGTTACCAACGCTCGCGGAGCTTCTCGGCACTACGCCCGGCAAGAGCGCCCTCTACGATTTTGAACAAGCAATCCATGTAAACGTTGCCCAGAAGTTGATGGATGACGCTATCAATGGCCGCTTAGCGGTTGACGCAATCGTGACAGGGCGGTTCATTCGTGAACTTCACTGGGAACTCTATGGGGAGATATGGACATGGGCAGGCGCTTTTCGTCGCCATGAAATAAACCTCGGGGTGGCTCCTGAGCAGATCCCTGCAGAGACCGCGAGCAGCCTCGACACGCTTATTTACCGATGGCGAAACACGGCGGACTGGAGCTCCCGTCAGATCGGAATCAGTGTGCATGCCGAGATTCTTCGAATTCACCCCTTCGCCGACGGCAATGGCAGAACATCACGCCTCGTGGCAGACCTCGTATTTCTCTCCACCCAAGACAATGACTCCGTTTACCTCTACGAATGGCGCATAGATAAACCCCGTTACATCTCGCTCCTTCGAGAGTACGACCAGCATCGAAACCCAATCTTTCTGGCGGAATTCATACCCATTCGATCACTGGTGGATTAAGCACCGGTTACCAAACTTCGTCAACACACGAGAGCCCTCTATCGCCCATCCGCAAAAACCAGCACAGCCAAACTCTTAATCGCAACCTGAAGAATTTCACCTTGGTAGGGCGGACGGGACTTGAACCCGTGACCGACGGATTATGAGTTCGATGCCTAGGTATTAGCTGGTGTTAGAAGGTGTTAGCTGACGTTGCGGAAGCCAGCAAACAGCCGTGGTTTGGGGTGGATGGTGTTGGAGTGTGCGAGACGGTGATGTGCACTTAATGTGCACGCTCCGACCCCGGGCATACGCCCGGGATGTGACGTCCCGTCTCTCCAAGGTTCAACCCGCTGGTTGGAGGATCGCCGTCAGCGTCAAGTCCTTGCTCGGCATCACCGCAGAGGCTTTGACAACTTTCCCCTCAAACCAGTCCTCGCCGCTCTCGACGGCCGGGTACTGAGCCAGAGAGGTATAAAAAGCTTCCAGCGTGATGCCAAACACGTCCAAGAACGGGGTCTCGGAGTCTGGCTTGGCCGGCGGATTCAGCGCGAGGGCGAAGGCTTGTTCCTCGGTAAGGCCCCGAGTGGTCTGGAGTTCTTTCGCCAGCGCGAGCACCATGAACGTCTGAGTGGTGCCGTTGATGTCCGACTTGCCCTGAGCTGCGCCGCCATCTCTCTCATAGAGTTCGAAATCTGACGGGTCACTGAGGGCGGTCGCAATAACGGGCGACAAGTTGTTGTCGAAGTCGCTGAAACCATAGTGCTCAGCGGTGTAAAGGTTCTGCACCACACCCGCACCGCCCTCCCACATCCAGACCGGCCAGCCACTGCCCCCAGGAGGAGAATCTGCCATCCAGGCGCCTCGTTGGTACACATGCCAGAATTCGTGGGCAATAACGGAATACTTGAAGAGGTTTTCGCCAGCCAAATCATCCTGATACATTTCCAGAATCATCCAGGTGTCGCTCCCGTTTCCGGAGATGCTCTTTCCTTCCATCCCCGGCTTCTCCTCAGGCCAGGGGTTACTTACAGCGTTACTCCAGGCATAGATTTTCATCGGTGACTTCACTGAATTTTCCCCGGTCTCATAATCCGTGAAGTCATGAAGGCATGGCGAAATGGGAGCAACCGTCTGCAGATTGGCCATGATGACAGCAAACTCGGTGCGCCACGACTCTGGCAGGCTCTCGTCAAGTTGGGGATCAAATTCGAACGCACCCTTGGGGTGAGGAACCGATGGGTCGCACTCTTCAACAGCCTCAACACTTGAGGTCTCTGGCTGCGCAGACTCTTCCTCAACCGCTGCTTCCGTGCCGCCGACAGAGTCCACTGACTCCCCCGCGCTACACGCAGCCACCAGCAGAAACAATGAAGCAACGCTCACACTCATAAACCTTCTCATGAGCAGTTAGCTTAGCAATTCATCCACCAACAGGATGGCTCTCACAGATACTCGGCGGGAGCCTAACGAGCCAACTCCCTGGCTCGAATTTCGTTGTCGGAGGGTAAAATCTTGATTTGCTCAGCTCTTTCCTCGAGCATGAAAGCGTCAAAGTCTCGGTAAAACTGCTCAACCGGCATCGCGAATAATTCTTCGAACAAAACTTCCCAACCGCTTCCCGGGTTGGCGTTCTCCGTTTCCGCCCACTGTTCATAAAAATCGACCATTAATTTTTCATAATTTTATCGAGGACAACATTTTGAAGAAAATGTTTGCACTGGGAAGACCCCCAATCGAGATTGCCGCACAACTCAACAGAGATGAACTTGGGGTTTGCTACCGAGTGCTGACCCGCATCCTCGTTGTTGTCCCGCATGAAATAGTTGAACGGTTCAAGCTAGACCACGCCTACACGCCCACAGCCCTGAAGCCCGATAGGGGCACCCCGGCATAAAAAGGGAGTGGGGTCAAACCTCACGCAGCAAAGACCCAACACCCCTTAGCCCAGTGTTTTGTGCACACCGCCACACAAAGGGTCATAATTTCGGTCACCCCTACAAACAGCCAGAATCCCTGGTCGGCGCTGACCAATGGTTGGCTGCGCTGCTTTCTCGCAAGGAGCAGGTTTGGAGTTCAATTCCCCTGGGTGGCTCTCACGAAGGCTCGTCATGCCAACACATGAAGCGGAGGGGGCGTTCTCACCGTCGCGGGAGTTTCGCTGAGTAGATACGGCGGTCCCAACAGCTTCAGGGGACCGATGGGGCTGTCAATAACCTGCACCATCTTGTTGTGGGCGACCTGGGGGTCTGCGAAACCTTGCTCCAGGGTGTTGACAGGAGCAACGAACATGTCCTCCTTCTCCATCAACGCGAGCCACTCGGCGGTGGTGCGCTTGGCGTGAAAATAACCCGCCGCTTGATTGTGGGCGCCAAGCAGGCGTTTTCAACCCACGTGGATTCCAGGCGCGAAGCCCCCATGCGTCTTTTTCGCTCTCGGGTTCTCTCTCCCGGGCTCCTCGTCGGATTACTGGTGCCGACCCTGGTGTTGGGGCTTGCGACCCCAGCCCTCGCTGTAAACGTCGGGGTGGTCTCGTTCATGCAGAACTCACAACCCTCTAACTTCATTGAATCCTTCTACGAGTTTCCCGAGAACATTGTCCAGCCTGAAGAGCCCCTCAATGTGGTGATGATCTATGTGGAATCCCTCGAGAACACCTATCGCAACCCAGACCTCTGGGGTGAGAACCTTCTGGATTCTCTCGACTATGAAACTCGCGACTGGGTTACCTTCCCGAATTTTGAAGAAGTTCGAGGCACCGGCTGGACTATTGCGGGCTTAGTGGCCAGCCAGTGCGG
>Ga0209491_10005567_pt1 | contig 18287 bp, 15 predicted proteins | sample BON02_FD_187213 | JGI IMG/M metagenome (GOLD analysis project Ga0209491, IMG submission 187213) | Freshwater microbial communities from Lake Bonney liftoff mats and glacier meltwater in Antarctica - BON-02 (SPAdes) (version 2) | ecosystem: Environmental > Aquatic > Freshwater > Ice > Glacier...
GCCGACCGCTTGTCGATGCGAAGCGCCGACAACGTGTCGGTACAGGTGCGGAAGTTCGCGTTGAAGCCTGAGTCGGGTTTGCCAAAAGATATCCGGGGGTGGAAGAAGAAAAATCAATGAAACTGAAAGCAGAATACGAAATTCGTTTCCTGACCCCGTTCTCCGGGGGTGGAAGAAGAAAAATCAATGAAACTGAAAGCAGAATACGAAATTCGTTCCCTGACCCCGTTCCCATGAAAAAATCAATTACTGTCGGATGGATGTGTGCTATCGCCGCGACGTCATTGGCAACAACATTACGGACCACGCCTCAAAGAGTATCGAGTGATCTTGCATATATTCTCAATGAGTACTCGCAAGCCAATGCCGGAAGTATTCCCGATAGCTGGAAACAGCTGGACGACTTCATTATAAAGACTGAGCAGCTTAAGAATCCGGCGCCCAAGGAGCGTTCCTTCATGTTCGAGTCGTTTGATTCGATCTTGAAGCGGAGAGTGGAAGATTACTTCGTCTTCCTTCCCTCCGGTTCCGTGAAGATGGCGAAGCATGGGAAAGACGACTTTTTCGCGGGAGGGGCGATCATCTCCACTGGGACCGAGCCTGTCAAAGGAGACCGGAGGAACGAAATGGGGAGATACGTGGTCTGGCAGGATGCTGGCGGGCGAATCCGTTCCAACTGGCTGGAGGAGGCGGTGATTAAAGCTCAGTTTGCCGAGGCGGGAGTAGAGTTACCGACGGGGCCTCCAAGAGTTCAGCCACCCACGTTCGAGGTCGAGGCCACTCGGGTTGCAAGCGAATACGCCGAGAAAAACTTCAGGGATCCGAACGCGCCCACTCCCGAAGAGATTGAGAAGTTTCGGATATACCTCGGAGAGAAATACAGCGACAGCCCGGTCGGATCGGAGCGGGATGAAACGGCAGAATCCAGTCGGTCTCATTCTGGCAAGAGCAAGCCAGAGCCCGCGTCATCAGAGCAAAAGTTGAGACCTAAATCTGGTATCTCGTCGCTTGCCGTACTTGCAGGGATCGCAATCTTTTGCGTGGCGGCTCTTGCGTTCCGAATCTACATGAGGAGGCCGTAGCAATCGCGGGCGTCGCAATCCTCATCCTCCTCATCCGAGCCTTTTTGCGAGGTCGTGCGTCGTAGCGCTGGCGCACAAGGGGGAGCCACCCCGTCTGAATTCACAGGGACAGGCTAAACCTCCCCATTTTCGCCCTTGATAAGCTGTTCAAACGTGCAATTTTCTCCGACCATGAGACAAGCACGCATCCGGGGCACCGGCCTCAGTTATTACCACTGTCTGTCCCGCGTCGTTGACCGGCAATTCATCCTCGGGGACGAGGAACGGGAGCATTTTGTCGTCCTCATGCGCAAGCTCGAAGCCTTTCTCGGACTCCGGAAACGGGAAACGGGGTCAGGGAACCAATTATCAATTTGACAAAGCATCGCTTCTGTAGAACCATCCGAAATGCCTCGTCAGGTGCGAATCGAATACGAAGGAGCTTTCTACCACGTTATGGCGCGTGGCAATCGACGGAACCGAATCTTTGCTTCTCCCAACGGAGTAGATGAGAAGCTCTTCCTCAAGACCCTGGGGGAATTCTGCGAACGCACCGGGATACGGGTGTGGGCGTGGATATTGATGGGGAACCACTACCACCTTCTCATTGAGACCCCGGGAGCGAACCTCGTCGAGGGCATGGGGTGGCTGCAAAACACCTACACGCGCCGATTCAACGCACGCCATCGCCAGTGGGGAAGGCTCTTTGGCGACCGCTATAAATCCGTGCTGATCGAATCCGGGGGAAGTGACGGTGACCTTTATATGAGGACACTCTTCGATTACATCCACCTCAACCCGGTCCGCGCCGGTCTCGTCCCCTCCGATTCTTTCGAAGGGCTACTGAACTATCCGTGGAGCAGTCTTACGATGGGGTATGCGCTGGCCCCGAAGAAGCGGGAGCCGTGGTTGGCCGTTTTGGAGGGGCTCGCCCTCTTCGGCTACGATGATCGGGTGGCGGACAGGAGACGATTCGTGGAACGTCTCGAAGCAAGAGTGAACGAAGAAGTCCGGGAGAAGTGTGGTTTGTCGGAACTCGAAGGCCAAACCTTGCAGAGCACCTTGAGAAAAGGATGGTATTGGGGAGGCGAAGCATTCAAGGAAACCCTCCTTGATCAGCTCGACCAGTTAAAAGACGGGAAACTTCCCGTGTCGAAAGACTTTCGGGGTAGCGATCAAGCCAAAGACTATGCGTTGCGGGACGCGGAGGCGATCATATCGGCAGCAGTGCGGCATTTCAAGATGGAGGGAGGAGGGCAAGACGATTTCGCGGCATTGCCGCGCGGCGACGTGCGCCGGGCGGCTGTGGCATGGGCTCTGTCGCGAAAAACCTCGCTTAGACAGTCATGGATGGCCGACCGGCTTTCACTGCGAACCGCCGGCAACGTTTCGGAGCAGGTGCGGCGGTTCACCGCGAAGTCTGAAAAGGATTTCCCCAAAGAGATTCGCAACTGGAGAAAACTGAACCAATGACCAGTGTGCTCGATGGCATGACTTTTGACCGCTCCTAACTCTTTGGATATTGGTTTCCTGACCCCATTTCCATTTCTTTTCCTGACCCCATTTCTTTGAGCGATGGATCGGTTCATCTCCGAGCGGACAAGAGTGGGAAGACCTTCCAGGCCATTCTCAAGCTCGACCAGGCACCCACTGATGCCTGGCATCATCTCGTCTGGGTGATGGATTCCCGCGACTCCGTTCTCTACCTGGACGGAGAGGTCGTCGGAAAGGTCAGCGGAGAAGGTTCCAATGTGGGATTCCATGGGGCCTTCATCGGATGGTCACATGACGGGATCAGCCGCAAGGCGTTTGGTGGGCTCTTTGATGAGTTCATGATGTGGGGTCGCGCGCTCGGTAAAGATGAAGTAGTCGAGCTTTGGAAAAGGGGGCAGTGAGCACACCACTTTTCCCTTCCCACACCGGGCTTCCTCCGCTTACAATCCCCCCCTATGAACCTCTCCCGCCGATCCTGGATGACCGGAGCCCTCGGGCTCGGACTTGCCCCCACCTCTTCAATCCTCGCGGTCACGGAACCGTATCCGCGCAGTGGAAAAGCGCTCCGAGTCGGGCTCGCAGCCTACTCGTTTCGGAATTATTTTGAATGGTCTCGCGGCAAGAAAAATCCGAAATTCGAGGCCGGCGAAAAGGCCATGGACATGCCCGGTTTCATCGAATACTGCGCCCGCCTCGGCCTCGACGGGGCTGAGCTGACAAGCTACTTTTTCCCGCCCGATTGCGAGGCGTCCTACTTCACCGACTGCCGCCGCATCGCCCATGTCAATGGAGTGCAGATCTCGGGAACGGCGGTGGGTAACAACTTTTCCCATCTCAAAGGCGCCCCGGAGCGCGGCGAGCAGATCGCCCATGTGAAGCAGTGGATCGACTATGCGGTGCTCATGGGCGCTGCCCACATCCGTGTCTTCGCCGGGGCACATCCGAAAGGCGTCAGCCCCGAAGACGCCGAGCAGAATGCGATCGACGCTCTCGCCGAGACAGCGGTCTACGCGGCGGAAAAAGGCGTCTTCCTCGGCATCGAGAATCATGACAGTATCACCACCGCCGACCGGCTCCTCCGCATCGTGCGGGGCGTCGATAGTCCCTGGGTGGGAGTGAATCTCGACAGCGGCAACTTCATCGCCGCCGACGTCTACGCCGAGATGACGGCCTCGGCGCCCTACGCGGTCAATGTGCAGTTGAAGACCGAGATCAAGATAAAAGACAGCAAGGAGAAGGCACCCGCCGACCTCGAGCGGGTCGTGAAAATCCTCAAAGACACCGGGTATGCCGGCTACGTCGTGCTCGAGTTCGAAGAGGAGACCGATCCCTACGAGCACGTCCCGCCGATCCTGGAGAAGTTGCAAAAGTGGTGCGGGTGATGGCTTAGAATCGACTGTGCCTCCGACTCCGCGTTGCCAGGAAGGCAGACCGGAGGTTTCCGTAGCCCCGGGAATTCATGAGAAACTTGTCAGAGGCGTGCTGCCTCCCGGCAAAGGTACCGTGCTCGACACCTTTGCCGGTGCCGGTTCCACTCTCGCGGCGGCGAATCGTGTGGGTTACGATTCGATAGGCGTCGAGGTGAATCGCGAATACTTCGAGATCAGTAGAGATGCGATCCCCGCGCTGGAACGCCTGAAATGAAAAGGCGTCAGATCTTGTCGATCTAGACCCTTTGCCAAAAATCTTTGCCGAAAAACCGATTGTTTTTTGGGGTTGGCAATTGGCTCGCTTCGCTCGGAGCCTGGATCAAGATCAGCCAAACTTCCCCGTAGCGTCGTTCCGCCCTCAGTCACGCAGCCCGCTGCGCTCCTTCGTTCGCGCCTAGCCACAGAAAAGTTTAACTCGATCTTTTCGGCAAATCTTTTTGGCAAAGGGTCTAATTGCCGCCGCGACCAGACAGCAAAGAGAACCACGAATGGAACTAAATTCACGAATGGGGATTTGGTCGAGAATGGGAGACGAGGGTAGGGCGAACCGTCCCGGTGAGCCGATTGGGCCGACGTATCTCATGCACCGATCACGGCTCGGCGGGGACGCCTCGCCCTACCTGGCGTCTGGCGGACAATGGGATTCGTCCCATTCGTTTCATTCGTGGTTAACCCAAGTTTCCGGAAAGGATTGGCTCTCGCAGGGGGCGAATGCGGGTCAGGCAAGGGGCAGAACTTGTAGATCCAATTCCGCCGCAGTATCAGGATTCGTTCCCTGCGAAACACGGCCCTGAGCGTCGCAATTGCGTCGATTCTGACAGATACGCCTTTTCCCGTTGACAGTCGGGTGGGATTTTTGTCTCATTCCGGTGGGAAAATTGCTTATCCGTCTCTCTGATGTCCGGTGCTTCCAATGCCTTGCTGATGATCTGGCTTCTTGCCGGGCTGCCGCTATTGGGGCAGGACGTCGCAGAACCGCTCCCGCCACCCCCGCCAGCCGCCCCCGCTGGCGGTCCCGACCTTGAAGCCGAGGGACCCGCCCAGCTCCTCGAGCGCGGACGCACCGCCTTTGCCGCCAATGATTTTGTCGTTGCCGAGGAGGCGCTCGAAAAATTCATCATCGACTACGGCGCGGCTGAAGAGGCGAAGGAAGCGGTCCGTCTGCATCGTCCCCTCGTCGCGATCTGCAAGGTCGGCTTGAAGAAATTCGACGAAGCGCTCACATGGATTGACGAGTCGCTCACCGATCCGAAGATCGAGCCCGCGCTCTCCGACGAGCTGCGTTTCTGGCGGGCGATCTGTCTCATGACGGCTGGCGAACTTGTCCCCGCCCAGCGCGCCTTCGGCGAATACTGGGCGAATGAAAGTCACAACGCCTTCAAGCGGTACGAGGCGCTCCTCCTCTTCGCGACGCTCTACATCCAGCAGGATTTCCCCGCCGAGGCCGCTGATTTTCTCGAGGAACAACTTCCCAAATACCGCGAAGTCGCACCCGAAGCGGCGAGCCGTGCCGTCGTCCTGGAGCTTTATGCCCGGCTGCAGGCGGAGCAACCCGACAAGGCTCTCGCGGTGCTGCGCCGCGAGCACGGCAACATGGATCGCATGACCCAGGTCATCAGCTTCCAGACTCTCGCCCTCCAGCTCGGCGCGACCTTTTTGGAAAAGGAGCAATACTACGACGCGATCACCTGCCTCCAGCGCATCTGGCCCTCGGCGCGGCTCCTCGACTATCAGAAGGCGAAAATTGCGGAGATCAGTGACCGCATCAACGTCCTCGAGCAGCGTGCGAATACGCAGAGCATCGTTTTCCAGCTCAAGGCGATTCTGAAACGCGTCGAGCGCGAACTCGAAAATTTTGCGGCTGTCGAGAACTTCGACTCCGCGCTGCGCCTGCGCCTCGCGATGGCCTACCAGGGACTTGAGCGCTACACCGAGGCGGCCCTCATCATGGAGGAGATGCTCGTTACGATGCCGCCCGATCCCATCGTCGAAAAAGCCACCCTGGCGCAAATCCAGTGCTGGATGGAGGTGCGGCGCTGGCCCATGGCGGTGGCGGCTGCAGAGCGTTACGAAGATGTCTTCGGGGCGGACGGACCCTCCCTCGCCACGGTGCTTTTTCTAAAAGCCGAAGCCCTGCGCGAGGACCCGCGACTCAATGCCGCGCAGCTCGCCTACGGGGATCTCGTCGATCGCTTTCCCGCCGACCCCTTTGCGGCCAAGGCGATCTTTATGCAGGGATTTCTCTACCTGCAGCAGGATGACAATGACGGTGCCCTCTATCAGTTCGATCAGGTGGGGCGGCAGCATCCCAAGTCCGGGATGGTCGAGGACGCCGACTACTGGACGGGGATGACCCACTCCTTTTCCGGTCTCTACGCCGAAGCCCGCGAGCATCTCACGGGCTATCTGAAGCGCTACGACTCGCCGAAGTATCGAAAAGAGGCGACCTTCCGCATCGCCGTCTGCACCTTCTCGCTCGCTGAATATGAGGAAGCCATCGGGCTCCTCGAAGCGTTCAATACCGCCTATCCGGGTGATCCCTTTACCGACGAAGCCCATCTCCTCATCGGCGATGCCTGCCTTGGCGACGGGCGGATCGAGGAGGGATTCGCTGCCTACGAAAAGGTCCGGCCCGAGTCCGTGCGCTTTTTCGAGGACGCCTGGTTCAAGAAGGGCAACGCCTACAAGTTGCTCGAGGAAGTCCCGAAGATGCGGGAGCATTTCGAGTCCTTCGTCGCGACCTACCCGTCCAGTGCCCGTCTCCCCGAGGCCGTCTACTGGATCGGCTGGACTCACACGCAGGAGGATGAACCGGAACGGGCCCGGCGCATCTATTGGGAGACGATCGAAAAGCACGGAAACGATCCTGACATGACCACCATGGCGGACCTTTTCGCCGGGCTCCCCAAGGTCTATCTGCCCGGCAGCGAGGACGGGCGCGAGGAGCTACTGACCCAACTGCAGATCCTCAAAGGCCGCGCTGCAGCGGAGAAAAAGCTAACCCTGGCGCTGCGGGCGGGGTGGGCCAAATCCCTCGTTCAGGAAGAGGCCGGGCCCAGGACCGGGCGGACCGAATTGCTCGACATTGTGAAATGGGTCGATCCGAAGATCCATGATCCCATCATCACGATCGCTGTGGCCGAGGCGATGCTGGAGTCGGGAAATCTGCTGACCGCGAAGGAGCTCTTCACCAACATCCGCAAGTGGCACCCGCGGACGCCGGGGCGGGATCGCATCTACCGGGCGCTCGGGGACATCGCGGCGGAGGAAGGGGACACCACCAAAGCGATCGGCTTTTACACCCGCTTCGAACGGGAGACCGCCGCGTCGCTGCAACTCGGCGAGGTGCGGTTGAAGCTGGCCTCGCTCTACGACGCCAGCGGAAGATCACGCGAGGCCCGCGAGACGCTCGAGTCCACGCTCGAGACCGCCGGAGTCACCGCCGCGACCAAGGCCGAGGTGCTCCTGCGACTGGGGCAGTCCCATGCCGGGAGCAACGATCACGCGAAAGCGATCGTCTACTTTGAGCGGCTCTATGTGGCCTACGGCAAGTTCGCCGAACTCAACGCCAAGGCTTACTGGGCGAGGGGACAATCCCTCGAGAAGCTGCAACTCGACCGCGAGGCCCTCGAGACCTACGAGGAACTCGCCGCCCGCGAAGATCTCAAGCCATTCGACGAAGCCACCAAAGCCGCCGGCCGCATCGCCTCCCTGCGCCGCACCCTCCCGGCGGAACCGGAACCCGGGCAAAAGGAGGCCGCCCTATGAGAGTCGCGCCTCTCCTCGCGGCGTTCGTCACGACGATGACGACGCTCTCCGCTCAGGATATCATTTACCTGAAGACAGGTGAATCCCTCGCCTGCCGTGTCGATGCACTCACGGATAACATCGTCAATTTTACCCTGCTCTCCAATGCCGGAACAGCGGGCGGATCAGCGCGGCGCACTGTCCCGGCGGCGCAGGTGGACTATGTCGAGTTCGATTTCCGGGAAGGGGAGGCGGCTTTTTTTGAAAGGAGAAACGCGGCCACCTCGGAGCAATTAAAAAGCTGGTGGGACTACTATTTCCCCCATCTCCATCGTCCGCGCTCTCGTGCCGCCGCCTACGGGATCGCCTTTGCGGCGGCGCTCCTGCGCGAGACTCCCGAAACGGCGGGGGAACGGGCGCTTTCGATCTTTGACCGCATCATCGAGCGGGCCTGGTCGGCCGACGATATCGCCCTCGCCAAGCAGGGGCGACTGCGGACGCTCATGGCTCTGGGTGATCTCGAGACGGCGACGGTCGAGGCGCGACTGCTCGCCTCGCAGACGGAAGATCCCGGGTTGCTCATCGAGGTGAATTACCTCCTTGCGACGGCCGATTTTCAAAAACTGAAAGATCTTCAGGAGGAGCATCCGCGCTGGGAGGAGGACGACGAAGTGCGGCCGGAGCGGAACGAAATCTACCACCGGGCTCTCGACCAATTCCTCTGGCCGCATCTCTTCCACGCGACGCGGGAGGAAGTCGCCGCACGCGGGCTCGCGGGCGCGGCCGGTCTCTATCTCTTCGCAGGCGAGATCGAGGCAGCCCGCGCCCGCTGGGACGACCTCGTCCATCTCTATCCCGACTCGACCTTTGCGACAGAGGCGAAAACTCTTCTCGAGACCCACCCATCACCCACCACTGCACCCACCGATACAGAGCCATGATTTTTCCCCGCCTCTGGAGACGCCTCGCGGTTCTCCTTCCCATTGTCATCGTCAGTCTATCGATCACCGCAGCGGCGCTCGCTCAGGAAGCTCCCGCGCCGGCATCGCCCGTGCCGGTCGGGGTCGAGCAAAATGTCTCGGCACTCGATCTTTACAAGCAGGGCGGCGGGTTCATGCACGTGCTCCTGATCTGCTCGATCGGGACCATCGCGGTGTCGGTCTATTGCTTCATCCAGATCTCGCGAAAGAAGATGGCGCCGCAGAGTCTCGTCGATCAGGTCAATGCCGCGATGGCCTCGCGCGATGTCGTGGGGGCTTACAATGCCTGTCAGGCAAATCCCGTCAGCTACGCCCGCGTCATGACCGGAGCGCTTTTGAAAGTGAACTTCGACCGCGACCTCGCGAACAAGGCGAGCATGACCGATGCCGCCGCCGAGGCCCTCGACGAGGAAGAACATCGCCAGATGGTATGGGTGAACTACCTCAATATCTTCGCCACCCTCGCGCCCATGATTGGACTCCTCGGCACCGTTTGGGGCATGATCGAGGCCTTTGACAAACTCGCCACGACGAGCGGCGACGCCAAAGAACTCGCCGGCGGGATCAAGATCGCGATGGTCACCACGGCAGGCGGACTGATCGTGGGGATCCCCTCGATGTTCTTCTACTTCTTCTTCCGGGACAAGCTCCAGGGTGTCATGACGACCGTCCAAAAACACGTCAGCTTCGCGATCGACATCCTCTCGGGCGAGATCCGCCTGCAGGGAGCGAGCGAGTCGCCGCCCGCAGAGGCCACCCCCCTGGAAAATGTAGACGCCGCCCCCGTCGGAGCCTGATCGCCATGACGCGCCGCCGCAAGAGTCCGCTCGACGAGGTGAGTTTCCAGATGACTCCCATGATCGACATGACCTTTTTGCTCCTCATCTTTTTCATGGTGACCCAGCGCATCACCGAGCAGGAGCTCAGCGTCCCGGTGCGGCTGCCCGTCGCCCTCAGCGCTGCCAAGCCCGGGAAAGTCGAGCGCGATGTCATCAATCTCGACGGCGAGGGCAACTACTACATCGGCGACCGCCAGGCCACGACCGAGGAAGTCCTCGCCCACCTCAAGATCAAGTTCACCGATTTCCCCCCGCTCCAGATCTACCTGAGAGCGGATCAGAACACCCCCACGAAAAAGATCCGCGAGTTCGTCGAGATGGCCACAGAGGTGGGGGCGATCGACCTCATCTTCGGAGTCCATGGGGAATGAGAAAAAAGTCAAGAGGGTCAGGTGCGACAAGGAAGAGGGTTGAGTCCTGACGAAACAATAATGAAACGAGGCCGCAAACGACATCAAACCACTGTGGAGATGCAGATGACGCCCATGATCGACATGGTTTTCCTGCTGCTCGTCTTCTTCATGGTCGCGGCGAAGCCCGTCATCCCCGAGCGCGATATCCCCATGGGCCTGCCCGGTCAGTTCGCGCAGGAGGAAGTCGTCGATATCCCCGACGAGGCGCGTGTCATCATCGAACCGGGTGGACAAATCGTGCTCAACGAGCAGAATCTCGACTCGCCCGCGAGTTCCAGCCTACCCGAGCTACGCGCCGTCCTCGAGCGATTCCGGCTCTCGGCGGAGAATGCGAAGTCCGAGGCTCTCGTCACCCTCGCCCCGCACGACACCGTGCCGCACCAGCGCCTCGTCGATGTTCTCAATGCCTGCGCCGAGGCGGGGATCAAAGGTATCACTCTCGCGGGAGGTGGAGATGAGTGAGATCTCCCTCTCCCTCAATCCCGGGCCGCCGAAGCCGCCCCGGGTGAAAAAGAAACGGCCGAAGAAGCCGAAGCCGGCGGTGGAGGATCAGGCAAAGGCGAATCGACGTGCTCTCATCGGCTCCATCATCATAGGCAGCGTCGTGGTGCATGTCATCGCCCTGCTCCTCTTCGGGCTCTGGACCGTGGCCAAGCATTTCACCCGGCCCGAGGCCCGCTTCGAGATGAAAAAGGTCGTCAAGATCCCGCCAAAGACACCCGAGCACAAGATGAACGTGGCCAAGCACGAGGCGATGGCGCCGAAGCCAACCTTCAACGACAAACTCATCAGCACCCGCCCGATCGATTTTGCCCTGCCCGATCTGCCGCAGATCGACATGGACCAGATGCTGCCGCTCGACCCGTCCGAACTCATCTCGGATCAGGTCAACAGCCTCGTCGGCAGTGCCGCCCTCGGCTCGGGGCTCGGGCAGGGACTCAGCGGAGGCGGCGGAACGGGGGAGGGGATGAGCTTTTTCGGAGTAAAAGCGCAGGGGGATCGTATCCTGCTGCTCTTCGATGTCTCGTCCAGCGTCGTGAACAAGGCGGAAAAAGCGGGCATTCCCCTCGAGCGCATTCAGGAGGAAACGATCAAGATGATAGGGACACTCCCTATCAGTTCGCAGTTCTCCTTGATCCAGTTCACGGGAAACTACATGCCATTTACCGAGGAGCTCATCGCCGCGACTCCAGGGAACAAGGATCTCGCCAAGAAGTGGGTTACTGATAAATGGGTCACGAGCGGCACGATGAGCTCTGCCTCGAAGTCTGTCGTGTCGAATCTCACCGGGGTCGTGGGGGTCCTCGAGCGTGCCGCCGCGATGCGGCCGGATGTCATCTTCCTCATCTCCGATGCGAGTTTCCAGTGGCGGCCCGACGGCGGGGGAGGGTTCAAGAATGTTCCTTATGAAGATATTAAAAAAGCGGTCGAAGCACTCGGGAACGGGACGAACGGCGACGTGCCGCTGCATTTCGTTGCGTTTGAACCCAAACCGGACGATGTCAAAGAGTGGAGCCGCATTGTCAGAGCCACGGGTGGCGAGTTTCGCGAAATGAAGGGAGAATAGGCGCTACTTTTTTAGAATGTTTAAGATAGCTGAATAGCTAAGCCATGTTTATACCTTGTTTTTTGTCGCACTGTTTTGAAATGCGGGTATTTTACTACTTGAGAAATTTAAAACTTTTTCTAATCTCTCGCGTATCTTTAGTATTACCGCGTGTTATGAATCCTAACTTCTTTCGTTCCGCTGTCCTCGTGGCCGGGCTCACGTCTTTGACCGTCGGGTGCAAGACGCGGAACCAGCAGCAGGCGCCTGTGGCGCCCGCTCCGGTCCCTCCCGCTCAGTATGGGCAACCGCCCCTCGAGGGGATACCCGCCCCGCCGGAGGGTGCGGGGGGACGATTCGGCTACACCGGAGCGCCCCCTGCTCCCGGAGCGCCCCCTGCCCCCTCGACAGGCCCGGCCCCAGCGCCACCCGCTCCCGCTCCGGGGATGCGTGACGTGCGCGACATTGGTGGTGCCCCCAAACCGCCCGCTGCGGACACGAAGCCTACCCCTCCTCCGAGTTCGACGCCTTCCAGTTCGGACATGCCCTACGCCAACGCCGTGGCGGGTAATCCGCTCGTAGTGACCCTGCCTGGGTCCAACGCTTCGCTCGGGCAAATCTCGGTGGAGAAATACGATTCCTCGGGAAATCCCACGGGGGAGCCGCTCAAGCGAGGCACCCAGGTCCAGATCCCGGATCCCAACAGCCCCGGGAAGAAAATTTACTTCAAAGTGCCCTGAGTGCGGCGGACGGACAGCCGTTTCAGCACGTGGCAGTTCTCAGCCCGGGTCTCATAGGTGGCTCGGTACTGAGTGCGGTCCGCGCTAAGTGCCCGGGGATACGCTTAAGTGCCTGGGTTCGACGGCCCGATGCGCTCGCTGAGTTGCTCGCCACGCCGGGCCTCGTCGAACACGCCTCGACCGATGTGAACGAAGCGATCGCGGGGGCCGACTGCCTCATTCTCGCGATGCCGACGGGAAACATGGCCGAAGTCGTCGCACAGATGACCCCTTTCCCCGCCGGGTCGAAGGTGCTCGTGACCGACGTGGGCAGTGTCAAGGCGCCCGTCGTCCGGGAGATCGCCCCGCTCGTTGCGGCGCGGGGAGGAGTCTTTATCGGCAGTCATCCCATGGCCGGGTCCGAGAAAAAGGGGCTCTCCTTCGCTGATGCGTTTCTTTTTGAGAAGGCTGCCGTCATTCTGACTCCGACCGACGGAACTGCGCCCGGAGATGTCGATCTCGGGCGGCTCAGCGACTTCTGGGAAAGCCTCGGCGGCATCGTGACCCTGCTCACGCCGGAGCATCACGACGAACTCGTCGGCGCCATCAGCCACCTCCCGCACCTCGTCGCCTCGGCCCTGGTGCGCTCTGTCCTCAGCCGCGTCCCCGAGGCGGCTCCCCTCAGTGGCGGCGGATTCCGCGATACCACCCGCGTCGCCGGCGGACCGGAAGGAATGTGGGCCGGGATCCTTTCGGATAATCACCTCGCCGTCTCTGCGCAACTCGGGGAACTCATCTGCGAGCTCGAAATGTGGAAAGAAGCCCTCGACACCCTTGACAGGGATCGTCTCCTCCGCTTTCTGTCCGAAGCCCGCGCACTTCGCGGGACCCTTTAATCACAGCCTTCACAGGCGGGGCCCAGCGGCTCACATTTGCAACACACATCATGGCCGATCTTCGTGTCAAAAAAGTTAAGGATTTCGCAGCGGAACTCACTGTCCCCGGGGACAAGAGCATTTCCCACCGTGCGCTCATGTTTTCGGCCCTCTCGAATGGTCCCTGCGAGATCACCGGCTTCCTCGCGAGTGAGGACTGCCTCGCCACGATGCACGCTCTTACCGCCATGGGGGTTGAGATCGAGCAACTCGGCGCGGGCGGTACCAACATCCGAGTGCATGGCTGTCGCGGGCGGTTCAAAGATCCCGGGAAGCCGATCGACTGCGGCAACAGCGGCACGACGATGCGGCTTCTCGCCGGCATTCTTGCTTCGCAGCCTTTCGAAACCACGCTCGTCGGGGACGAATCCCTGATGAAGCGCCCCATGAACCGCATCGCCCTGCCGCTTGAGAAAATGGGGGCGAAAGTCAAAGGCCAGGGCGACCGCTGCACCGCACCGCTCAAGATCACGGGTCGGCCGAAGTTGACCCCGATCCAGTACGATTCCCCCGTCGCCAGCGCCCAGATCAAAAGTGCGATCATGCTCGCCGCCCTCGCCGCCGAGGGGAAATCCACGGTGACGGAACCCTATCCCTCGCGAGATCACACTGAGCGGATGCTCAACTACCTGCTCGTGAAGAATATCCGTGAGGGCAAGACCGTCTCCATCTGGGGCGGTCAGACTCCCGAATCGCGCGACATTCAGGTTCCCGGCGACATCTCCAGCGCCGCCTTTTGGATCGTCGCGGCTGCCGCGCGCAAGGGGGCGCGACTCCTCATTAATAACGTAGGGCTCAACCCTACCCGGATCGGCATCCTCAGCGTCATGATCCGGATGGGAGCGAAGATCACCGAGCGGGTCGATGAATCCGGCTGCGAACCGATGGGCTCGATCGAGGTCATCGGAGACGGCCTTGTCGCCACCGAGATCGGCGGAGCCGAGATCCCGACTCTGATCGACGAGATCCCCGTCCTCGCGGTCGCCGCCGCCCTCGCGGAAGGCAAAACGGTCATCAAAGACGCGCAGGAGCTCCGGGTCAAAGAGAGCGACCGTATCTCTGCCGTCGCCGAGAATCTCCGCCGCATGGGCGTCACCGTCGATGAATTCGCCGACGGCATGGAGATCACCGGAGGCGCGACCCTCAAGGGGGCCGAGATCAACTCCCTCGGCGACCACCGCATCGCGATGGCCTTTGCCATCGCCGGACTCTTTGCCGAAGGTGAGACGGTCATCAAGGGCGTCGAGTGCATCGAGACCTCCTACCCCGGATTCATCCGCGAGCTCGAGCAACTCCAGGCCATGAGCCGCTGATCGGCGGAAAAGTCATTGCCAATCAAAAAACGAACATCCGAGTGATGAGAACTCGACAGTGAGGCTCTGAAAACCTATAATCGCGCCGTGCAAGAGTACGCTTACATTCACGACGAGGATGACATCCCGGCCCCGCTCCTGGAGGTGCCTTTCCTCGAAGCCTTTACCAAAGAGCATCTCGATCAGGTGCTCCACGCCGCCGCTTTCATCGAATGCGATCCGGGAGACATCATTATCGCGGAAGGGGACGCAGCGTCCCGCATCTTCATTTTGCTCGCTGGCGAGGTCGCGGTGGTCAAGGGAGGAGAGCAGCTCGTGACGATGAATCAGTCGGGTGACATCTTCGGCGAACTCGCCGCGCTCAAGGACGAGGTGCGATCCGCCTCGGTTGTTGCGGTCAAAAATGCGTTCTGTCTCGCGGTGGATCAGAAATTCCTGCAGCACATTCTCCCGAAAAAGGACAATGCCCCCTTTTACGCCTGCCTTTACGAATTCATCGCAAAGCTGACGACAAAGCGGCTCAAGGCGACGTCCCAGTATCTCGCGAAGGTGGATCTGGAGCTGCGCGAGTTGAAGGCTCAGCTCGCGGCGAAGGTATAGCCCAGCGGGGTCAGTCGGCTTTCGCGGCGGCGATAGCGTCTTGTGCCTGGGTCGTCGGGTTTGCCTTGAGATCCCGCCAGATGATTTTCCCATCCTTGATGAGGAAGCTCTGGCGTGAGGCGAAGCCCCTCTCATTGGCGGGTACGCCGAAGGCGGCGATCACCTCCCCTGCTTTGTCGGCGAGGAGGGTGAACGGGAGATCGAATTTCTCCGCAAAGGCGAGTTGGACCTCCGGTGTGTCGGAGGAGACACCGAAGACTTTGATGCCTGCCTTTTTGACGTCTTCAAAGGCGTCGCGGAGGTTGCAGGCCTGCTTGGTGCAGCCGGGCGTGTCGGCCTTGGGGTAAAAGTAGACGAGGCTGATGCCCTCGCCCAGCTCCTTGCCGAGATCGACCGGGTTGCCTTTTTGGTCAAGGGTCTTCACGGTCGGGGCATCGGCGCCCACCTCGAGGGGAGTGGCGTTGGAAACGACGGGGAAAAAGAGACTGAGGGCAGCGAGGGGGAGTAGGAAACGGAGTTTTTGCATGAGACTACAATGAATAGTGACCCTCGCGAAACGCAAGGGCGTGGATCAGGGGCCGGGGCGATCCCGGGGGCGATTCTGAACGGACCAGGAGACTCGCTACTCCGCGAGTTTGGTCTTTTTCATATCCTTCCGCTCGACGTATCCGTCGCTGAAGAGGAACTTGAGGTCGTCCATCTCAAGATTGCGGGTAAAGCCCTCTTCGCCGAGGACGCTGGTCATCATCTCGCTCTTTTGCTGCTGCAGGATGCGGATCTTTTCCTCGACGCTGTCGCGCATGAGGAGACGATAGGCGTTCACTTTGCTCTCCTGCCCGATACGGTGGCATCGGTCAATGGCCTGATTTTCCACGGCGGGGTTCCACCACGGATCATAGAGGATGACGTAGCTGGCGGAGGTCAGGTTGAGACCGCTGCCGCCCGCTTTGAGCGAGAGGAGGAAGACCTTGGGCTCTTTCGTCTCCTGGAAGTCGCTGATGACTTCGTGACGGTTTTTTGTCTGCCCGGTGAGGTAGCTGTAGGGACGTTCGCGGTCTTCCAGCTCTTCTTTGATGATGTCCAGCATCGAGACGAACTGGCTGAAGACGAGGACTTTGTGGCCTTCTTCGTGGAGCTGGTCGAGCAGGTAGAAAAGGGCGTTCAGCTTTGCGCTCTCCTCGTAGCGGTGCTTCGCATCGATGAGGCCGGGGTGACAGCAGATCTGGCGCAGACGCATGAGCCCCTGCAGAATGACGAAGCTGTTCTTGCGCAAGCTGTCATCGTTCTCGATCCCGAGCAGCACTTTCTGGATGCGCTCGAGTTCGGCGCGGTAGAGTTGCTGCTGCACGGTCTCCATTTCGCTGAAGACGTCTTCTTCGATCTTCGGCGGCAGGTCGAGGGCGACTTCGCCCTTGGTTCGGCGCAGAAGGAACGGGCGTAGCCTGGCGGTGAGGCGGCTCTGGGACTGCCCGTCCTTGCGTTTGTCGAAGTTGTCCCGAAAGTACTTTCGATCGCCGAGAATGCCCGGCATCGCAAAGCCCATGAGACTCCAGACGTCGAGGAGACGATTCTCGATCGGCGTACCGGTAAGGACGAGGCGGTTCTGACTCTCGAGAGCGCGGGCCGATTTGGCGGCTTTGGAATCGGGATTCTTGATCTGCTGACCCTCGTCGAGAATGATCCCGAGCCATTTGATCGACTTGATCTCGTCGGCGCAGGTGCGCAACTGGCTGTAGTTGATGACGAGCAGGTCGATGTCTTTACCGAGGCGATCCACTTCGAGCTCGACCTTGTTGCGGAGCACCTGGACACGAATCGAGGGAGAGGCCTTCTTGACCTCATCGCCCCACACGTCGAGGACGGATTTCGGACAGACGACGAGACTGGGCGCGGCACCGTCGCCGGCTTGTTCGCGCAGCCAGAGCAGCCAGGTGAGCGTCTGGATCGTCTTCCCTAGACCCATGTCGTCGGCGAGGATGCCGCCGAACTGGTTCGTCGAGAGGTAGGCGAGGAAGTGGAAACCCTCGATCTGGTAGGGCCGCAGGTTGACGTTGAGTCCGGGCGGGATCTCGGGGCGAACCTGAAGCTTGAGATTCTTCGCGCGATCGGTGATGCGCTCCCACGCTTTTGCATCGAAGACTTCGCGCGCGGCCGGTTCGGCCAGCTGCAGGGCGTGGAGGCGGTGGATCTCTCCGGTGAGGTCGAAGGGATCGAGACCGATCTTCGACACCGCCATCTGCTGCTCTTCGCTGAGATTCATCTTCAGGCGCAACCATCCGCCGCGCTCCATGCGGACAAACTGGCCGCGGGCCTGGACGAGGGAGCGGATTTCCTCCTGGGAGAGGTCCATGCCGTCTACCTTGACGACCACCTTGAGGTCGAACCAGTCGATCTCTTCGTCGACCACTTCGAAGGAGACCTGAGCCTCGATCGGGTCGGCATCGAGCGTGGCAAGTTCTTTGTCCGCGCGGATCTCGATCTCGGCCGGGAGTGACTCGAGCCACTCGGCGTATTTTTCGGGAAAATTCTTTGTCACGCGGGCGCGGTAGCAGCCGAGGTTGCCGTCGAAGGTCGGCTGCATCGGGGCGATGAACCGGCCGACGCGACGCTGCAGGTTGCGATCATAGCGATAGAGGATCTCGGCCTCGCTCTTTTGCTGCGTGATCACTTCCCAGCCTTCCCGGCCCAGAATCTCCTCGCGCGTGCCCTCGCTGTTCGCGGCCATGATTTTCATGATCATGTGCTCGCTCGAGGCACCGGTGGCGCTGGACGAAATGCTGAGGTCGAAAATGATGCGGAGCTCTTCCTCTTTGATCTTCTTTTCCAGTGCCTCGGGGATCGCCGCATTGAGGCGATAGAGGAAGGCAACACCCGACTCGCTCTCGATGACGCTGCGGGGAATGATGACGCGGGGATCGATGAGGGTCTCGGCCTTGACCCAGTGCTCGGGCCCCCGGAAGACCCACTCGTCGCTCATGTAGAGGGACTCGTCGCCGGGGAGGAGGCGCACGGTGTGCGAGACGTCGCGGTCCTCTCCGGTGAGAAGTTGCAGCTCGTAGTCGTCGCTCCCCATGGAGTCGGGACGGCAGGTCCAGTGGAGCGGCTTTTCCGCAATGCGGAAAGGGATCTCGTCGAGATTGACGATCAACCCCTCGAGTTCGGGCTGGTGGAAAAGGCGATTGAGAAAGCGGCAGTTCTCGATTTTGTCGA
>Ga0209491_10005571_pt1 | contig 18278 bp, 17 predicted proteins | sample BON02_FD_187213 | JGI IMG/M metagenome (GOLD analysis project Ga0209491, IMG submission 187213) | Freshwater microbial communities from Lake Bonney liftoff mats and glacier meltwater in Antarctica - BON-02 (SPAdes) (version 2) | ecosystem: Environmental > Aquatic > Freshwater > Ice > Glacier...
TTTTCATTAATAGTCTTAAAAATTGAGGCGCTACATTTTTTGGTCGGATTATAGCAATTGCTTGGTTTGTATTAGCAGGTAAAATTGATTTATCTGCTATTGCAACTCTTCCAATTGTTCCTGCAATCGAAAAAAGAATATCTCCTAGCTCAATCTTTGACCTTTTCGGGAGCTCATTTGTTTCCTCATCAATAAAACCAAATTTCGCCTTTAGAAATGACCCTGATTCTGAAATGCTTTCTACTTTGATAAAATTAATTCCAACGTCAGTAAACTTTCCTCCGATGGTGGTAGGTGTAGTTCCCTTAGTAACCAATTTGCATATGTCTCCGATTACAGATACTTCCCAACCCTTCGGAATCTCCCCCAATTCAGAGTCTATCATCTCTCCACCAGAGGACTTATAGGGCTCTCCGTTTTCATTGGGGAATTCAAAGTCCACAAACCACTGCTTAAACAATGCCTGAGCTAGTGCTTCCAGATTCTGGTTGATCTGATTATTCAACTCGATCTTATCATCTAGTGAAGAGAGGATTTCTGCAATGGCTTTTTGGGTATTAGGGCCAGGAATACTAAATTTCAGGTCATTTAACCTTCCTTGGGTTAAAAGAGGGTGGCTAGACCCCCCAGCATATTGGTTAAGATTTTCATTTCTCAATAAGTAATAGAAATATTTTGAGTCATTACTCCCTTTTGTTTTGAGATACAAAGCATTATCTGAAACCCAAATTTTCCTATTCTCAAAATAGACTGAACCACAATAAGCTCCAACCCGACCTATTATTACAGTTTCCTCAGACACATTAAATTCACTGCTGAAATCTAAAATCCCATTACCCCCATAAACAGGAATTGAGCCTTTGAATTTTGGCCTAGATTTCCCATTCTTAATTTCGGATATCTCCCCTAATTTATATTCCATCCAGTTAATCATTGGCTTTGGTTGTTAGAAAGTTTGGCATCAATAATTTTTAGTTTCAGCTCTTCAGAATAATCTTCTTCATAAAGAAGTGAGGTAATAATTTCAAAAAGCAAATCTTTATCTATACGGTTATCAGCTACATCCACCACAATATTTTCCATTTCAATAATAAACTTATCAATTAAAATATCTAAGCCATTTATAGCTAAAAAATAAACAGAAAGGGCTAAGGAGGCTCTTTTATTACCATCATTAAAGCAATGGTTTTTGTTGAAAGAGAAGAGCAAATGCGTGAGTTTATGTTCTATATCGGGATAATAAAGCTCGTTTTGCATGTGGCCTAATGTGCTATCAATAAGGCCCGAATCTTTAATGCCCATAAAACCCCCTGATTCTCTAACTATACTATCGTGTACCTCTATAGCATACTGACTCGTAAAATATTGAAATTCAATACTCATCTGTTTTTCAATCTTTTAAAAACGTCAATCAGTTCTGGGTTATCAAGGACACGGTCTATAAGATCTTTGCTGCGTTCTCCCAAAAAGCGGTTGTAATCTTCCTTACTTAAAGCTCCAATGTAATTTTTTAAACGTTGATGAATGATGTTACGCAATCCATAATCTCTGGTAGCCATTTTAGCTCTGGCATCTTCTATTTGCGGAATCCAAAGTCTTTTGTTAGCAAAACTGTCTATCAATAAATTAAGCTCTGAAGGCCTTAATTTTCTTCCTAATTCTTCTGACTTTTCTTGGATTTCATCCGCTATTCCTATTTCAAAAGAAGCAATGAGTTTTAATACTTCAGAGTACATTGTGTCTCTTAGATTGTCTTTAGATTCGAGCTTTAGAATAGCCTTATATTCTTTGGCATTTTCCTTGAAAATAGAGGTATAAATTGCATCCGTGTAAATGCTATATTTCATTGGCCCCATATCTAAGTATAGATTAAGGGCATTTGTAAACTCTTTTCTGTATTGTGGCTCGCGGGTAATGGCAACTAAAAATTCCTCATCACGCTGGTTGATGTATTTCGTAGAACCTCCAATACGCTTGTTGATGGTATCGATAACTACATCCAACATTAAACTACGCACTTGTTTTGCTTTTTCGCTTTCGTTGAGAAGCATGCCGAGGTTCAAAACTGCTCTAAAATTAAATACAGCAAGTGCTTTTATCTTCTTATATGATTGATTTTCAGTATTTTGATTTAACAGGGGGACATCAGCGTCCCTCTGTGAAGCTTCATCATCATTTGCAGACATTAAATAACCAAACAACTCCTTAAACTCTTTAAGTTTGGCTCCTTTTAAAACTACATAGCCATTGTGTTGTATTTCATCTTCAAAATTCTCAACATACCTTTTAACAGTCCTTACATCTACTTCATAGAAGTCTGCTACCATTTTAGTGGTAAATTTAAATTCATCATTATACAACAAGCCAGTTAAGCCTAACTTAGCTTGTATAAGCTCAAAGGCTTGGGTGTTATTTAAAATATTCTGTCTGTCTATTGCAGACTGAGTAAGGTCTCTTGTCATAGCTCAATCCCGATTTTCCCTAAATTCTTTTTGATTCGCTCTTGAAGCTCATTGGACTTGGCAAACTGCTGTTGAAGACTTTCTGTGATGGTAGCTACTTTTTCACCAAATGGAATACCATCATCTTCGATGTCTTCAGCACCCACGTACCTTCCAGGAGTAAGGACAAAGTTATTTGCCTCCACTTCTTCTAAAGTGGCAGACTTACAGAATCCAGCTAGATCTTCATAATTCCCATCCTTTGATCTCCAAGCAAGGTAAGTTTCTGAGATTTTAGCTAAATCTGTATCATCCAGCTTCTTGTTCTTTCTGGAGATCATCTCTCCCAGATTACGAGCATCTATGAAAAGTATCTCATTGCTCCGATCTCTGAACTTATGATTTCTCCTGTTTCTTGCTAAGAACCATAGGCAAGCTGGGATTTGAGTATTGAAAAATAGCTGAGTAGGCAAGGCTACCATACAATCTACCACTCCTTCTTGGATCAGCTTCTTTCTGATCTCTCCCTCATTACCTGAGTTGGTCGTCATCGAGCCATTTGCCAAGACTATCCCAGCTGTTCCATTTGGATTAAGCTTGTTGATAAAGAGTTGTAGCCATGCATAGTTTGCATTCCCTGCTGGTGGAGTTCCATACTTCCACAAGTGACTATCCTGTAATTGCTCACCTCCCCAGTCTGAAATATTAAATGGGGGATTAGCCATGATAAAATCAGCTTTTAGGTCTTTATGCCTGTCTTCATGGAATGTGTCACCCAATTCTATCTTGGCATCTATCCCACGAATAGCTAGGTTCATTTTAGCCAATTTGTAGGTAGTTGGATTACTCTCCTGACCATAGACAGCGATATCACCGATCTTTCCACCATGAGCTTTCAAGAACTTCTCACTCTGCACAAACATCCCTCCACTGCCACAGCATCCATCATAGATTCTGCCTTGGTAAGGCTCTAGCATCTCTACAAGGAGTTTCACAATACTTTCAGGAGTATAAAACTGACCTCCACGCTTTCCTTCAGCATCTGCAAACATTCCTAGGAAGTATTCATAAACTCTTCCAAGCAAATCCTTGCTATCCTGACCAGACTGCTTAAATCCTACATTGCCAATCAAGTCTAGCAGTTCTCCAAGTCTTTTCTTGTCCAAAGCTGGTTTTGCATAGTCTTTGGGAAGCACTCCTTTAAGTGATGGATTGTCTAATTCTATGGCATCCATCGCATCATCCAAGTCTTTACCTACGGATGGTAGCTTTGCTCGTTGGAACTGTAGGTAATTCCATCTTGCAGAAGGTGGCACGTAGAATACATTCTCAGCTAGGTATTCATCCTTATCCTCAGCATCAGCATAAGGATCATCCTTTAGCCTATTATGAAGGTCTTCAAACCTATCAGAAATGTATTTGAGGAATATTAGGCCTAGAACAACATGCTTGTATTCGGCAGCATCCATATTGTTACGGAGCTTATCAGCTGTTGCCCAAAGGGTCTTTTCAAGGTCTTGGGTCATATTTATTAAGTAAATGCTAAAAAGAATATGGTCAATGCAATAAATACAAATACTGCGATCATTATATAAAAACCAATATTATCAGACCCCTCTACAGAAGTCACAGGTTCATCGTTAGCTATTGATCTACGGAGATTATTCTCAATGTTAATTATTGATTTCAAGTATGAAACCAAGTCCAAATTTGGTAATTCATTTTGATTGGCAAAGGATAGAAAATCTGAGGCTAATCCATCCTTCTTAAGAATAAGGGCTTTGCCATCAGCAAAAACTTCATTCATAAGCATCTTCTTTCCTCCGATTTCTATCACCAAAGAACTCATTGCAGGAAGATACTCCCATTTACTTTCTTGGATTTCTCCTTCTCTGACGATATACAGGGAATTGTCTTTTCTAAAAATGAGTCTTTGCAGATTCAAGTCTCCATCCACCATTGTCCATGGGATATCCACGAGTAGATTCTTATTAGCCAATTCCTTAGAGTAATTCTTTAGGGTTGATTGTAGGTCTTTAATGAGGTCTTGGAGCATTATTTGAAAAAGTAGCTGAAACTAAAAATAGCGATTAAAATTTCATTCCCAAATTCATTTAACAAAATGGACAGAACTGATTTTCATTTAAGGAAAAAAATGGGTCTTGTCCACCCTTTATTTCAGGCATTTTGGGATACATGCATCATTGCAAGAGATACAATTGTAAAACATTCCAACCCGTTCTAACCTCTCCTTAATAGCTTGATTTGCTTCAGAAAAATAGTAGCACCTTGCTGCAAAGCACTCCTTCATATCAAATTCTTCCATTAGAGCTTTGACAGTTTCATCACGCTCATAATGCTCCCAGAAAAGTGCTCTGATTCTGGAATGGATTAGCTCAGGAACTTGGAATGAGTTCCATTCTTTTTTGAGTTCTTCTTTAGCCTTTTTTATATCTATGTCAGAGAATTTCAAAGCATTCTTTTTTTTTGGTAGGAATGGTACGTTGACATACTTTCAAATGTCACCTTATAAATTTTTTCATTTTACCTCGACTCGTAATTCCATGATTAACAAATCTTCCATGTTACCTCCAAACAAATCCCACTTATATGAGATCCCTAGGAAAAACTCAGGAAACTCCCAAAATAATGATGAATCAAACTTTGAAGGATCAAAGTTAGTCTCTTTCATTTCGGATTTAGGTTCAAAAGAGTTTACCTTCTCAATTATTTCGTTCCTGAAATTTTCAACGTCATTTTGGTTGAAGGCTGGCATTTTTAAAGTTGTAGTCAAAACAGTTATCTCCTTATTATTTAATGATGCATCCCTATCGTAGCCTACCCCTTTAAAGCTTTGCAAAGCATTTTCACTATAGTATTTTTCTTTAAATGTCATTGAAGAGGATCCTGCAGGCCTAAAGCTCTCATCCCTTTCAATTTTTTCCTTTATTCTTTTAACTCCATTTTTTATTAGGATTGGCACATATGGAAAGTTTTCTTCAGAAAACACATCACTCACAATTTTTTCATAATTCCTGAAACAGCTAACAATCGTCAAGTCCGAATAAAAATCTCTGTAGTACTCGTCAAAATCATTAAAAATTAACTCCTGACTTTCAATTTTCATCAAACCTTTTTCATTCCCTTTTTTAAAAAAAACTGCATCTACAAAAGGAACACTCAATTCATCATAAGTTGGTTGAATAATAAATTTCCCTTTTTCATCAATTACCCCCCAAGCACCATCACTAAGTTGGACGGTTGCAAATCCATTAATAAAATCTGAAGCTTCAAGGTATAGAAATGGAATTATCTCATTTCCATTCAAATCAATAAACCCAAGTTTTTCACCTATTTTGACTCTTGCTTTTTTATCTGAGAAAGCAAAAACTTGATCAAAGTCTCGGTCAAATAGTTTAACTCCAGATTTATTTATGAAAAAATTATTTCCATCCTTCCTAGCAATAGCAATTCCGTTTTCATCAAATTTAAATGCGTAGTCGAATTTTGGCCATATTTGTAATTTCCCGCTTTCATCTATATAACCCCATTTTCCTCGACTTGAATTCTCAGTATCCTCTGGATAACAAACATCACATTGAATTGCAGCTAACCCATTGGAAAATTCATCAGCACTCATGTATTGAGGTGAAATAGAAATTTGACCTTTATCATTTAAATATACTGGCGTCCGAGTAAAACTAAAACTCTGAAAAAATATGCTCCAGTTAGCTCAAAATGAACATTTCAACGCCTTTCTGAAAACTACCCCCCTTTTGAACCATCAATGATACATCACCTAGGGAGATGCAGGGAAATTTCCAAATACTCATTTCTAAGCCGATTAATTTCCAAGAACGAAATTTTGTCGGACGCCAGTAATTTAAATATCCAAATCTTCTGGCCTTTTGAATCACTGCAAATCCATTTTGGAATTTGGAGGCCATCATTAGCCCTTCAATTTCAGTTTCATTCCCTGTTTTATCAATCATAGTTGGATAAGCTCCATCAGAACACACAAATGCAAATCCATTCATAAAATTAGTACCTACAACATATTTTGGTGGAATAACCTCATTTCCACTTAAATCAATGTACCCAGTTTTGCCTAAGGAATCAGTTATTTTAATGAGTTCGAGATCCTTCCCAAAATTTGAGAAATCAATTTGTCTGTACTTGGGAGTTAAGACTACTTCTCCTTTATTATTAATTAAACCCCATTTCCCTTCCCGATTAAATGGAATAATATTTTCGGGTTTCGTACAAGAGGTGATGAATACCGAATAAAACACAAGTGCAAAAAAAGATGTCTTCATATTTTTTAAATATAGGCGTTTTCCTGTCAACAGGAAAAAGTCTGAGATTGAATAACTGTTCTTATTCAAAAACTAAATATTTTTAATCATAAAAAGCAACAAATTTCTGAAATTGACTTAACTCAACTTCTTTATTGATTTTTATATACAGCTTCAAAGTTTCAAGCTTCTTATGACCAGTAATACCCTGGATAATTGGTAAAGGTATCCCAGCTAAGATTGAATTCGTGATAAAAGCCCTTCTTCCTGTATGGCTTGAAATCAATTGGAATTTAAGTATTGATTGATAGACTTTATTTCCCTTCTGGTATCGCACTACCTCCACCATGTCATTGATATCAGCTTTTTCACAAAGGATCTTGATATAATCATTGAACTTCTGATTACTTATTTTTAAAGCGGTTACATCATATCCATACGCACCAAGGAGTTCTTTCAATTTGGGATGAATTGGAACTGATACCCTTTCCCCTGTTTTTTGGGTATTGACTACTAAGAATTCCCCTTTTAACCAAGATTTGGATATCCTTATAGCGTCACTAAATCTAAGGCCTATGTAGATCAGAATCAAGAACAGGTCTTTCACCCTTACTAAAGATGAAGTCTCAGGCTGGTAATTGATCAACTGAATAACTTCTTCCCTACTTAATACTACAACAAATGTTTCTACTTCTTTGGGATGCTGAAGCCTTCGGTATTTGGAGGAATTAAGAATATCCTCATTGTGTAAGTGGTTTAGGAATTGCCTTAGGAACTTGAAGTTCTTGGAAATGGTATTGGGTTGAAACCCCTTATTATCTCTCCAGAAACTTGCTAGTTTATTCACAAAAAGCTGATTAAACTCTATTGGATAAACCTTCCTCTTTCCTAGAAACTCATTTAAATGCTTCTCTATGGCTTGAAGCTTTTGAACTAGCTAGGGTTTCAATGTTATCCTTTTAAGCTCTATAAAGTCCTTAAAAAGGCTCAATAAATCTTCTTCCTGTGGTATTTCCTCTTTAAAATACTTCTTTCGAAATAAGTCAGCATTGCAGAACCCAAACTCAGCTTCAATTTCAAATAGATTCTGCCTTACTTCTCCATGAATCACTTCCACTCTCTCCCATATTTGCTTATGATTTGGATTAGATTTAGATATTTTACTACCCAAAAAGTGGTGGCTAATAACTTTTTCGTTGGTAAAGATGTAGACTCGTTCCCTTTTTCCATTGGAAATAAAATGGACTCTATGACCAAATTTCCAAGATTTGTTACTTTACTAACTGATTTTAAGATGACTTTTGTACGGTACATTTTAGGTGGCTATTAGGCGGCTAAACCTTCCAAAAAGCACCATTTCAAGAATTTAGAATTAAGGAATACTTTTTAAACCTAATCTTATTTTAGATTTATATACCGTATTCGAACCTAGACCTACTGACCTGTTTTACAGATAACTAGGTGTGTCACCCAGCATAGGCCGAACGAAAACCCAACAGGTGACTAAGCATGTAGACGGTACGCTGTTTCCTTATCTGGACGCGAGTTCGAATCTCGCCAGCTCCACAACTTAAAGGTCTTTCAAAATTATTTGAGAGACTTTTTTTTAATAATTTTTTGACCCCCAATTTCAATCAAATTACCGTGAAAATATAAAGCTAATGGCATGAAAAGAACTGGTTTATTCTTCAAAATAAATCTTTAACCTTCCTTCGACAACTAGGTAATTTAATAGGCTGAGAACACAATTTTTTTGGATTAAAAATTCTACTCATTCAGAACTTCTAGAAGTTAAAGCTTTGAATAATATCTTGATCGAAAGATTCTGAAAAAATATCAAGTATTACTGTAATTACTTAAGCTCTCGCGATGATAGTTTTGAATTGGCTAATGGCTTTCAGGACAACACTCAATAGAGTGACCAGAAAGTTCATCATGCGACAATATTAAGACTGAACGCGCTTTGTCAGAAATTCCTAAATAGGAAGTCAGCATAACACAGTAGTTAATCCTAACTTCTTAACTTGACAACACTGATCTCTGATAGAAAGATAAAGAAGTTCTGTATACATCTTGTTTGCAAGGTGAAGTAATATCATTTGGTGGTTACGCTTGGAAATCGCTTTTTTTATTTTAGATGATGTATACCCGCAATTGAATCAGTAAAAAACAAGAAGTAGCTCAATATATGGTAAACACTAGCATTACTGATTCTTTGGTCACAGGTCATTGGTCTTCCCGCTAGTAAGGAAAATTAGGCTACTGGCATACTTGTGGCTGATCGCATTTTAGATAAATGGCTTTTGCGAATATAGTCATAGCATTACAGATGTATTTATTAGAAACTGCATACGCGATTGTTTGCACAAGTGCTATAGAGGCGGTCCGGTAGTAATTACTTTAGATATTTTTCATCAGGCCAAGATTGACAGACTACCTAAAGGTATGTCTATTACCTTAACAGCCTGTGAAGGGTCATCGGTAGAAAGGAACTTTTCTCTGGCACATTGGCTAGAGAAAAATGATAAAAAAAATGCCTTCACAATCTTTCTTTCTACACCTACCAAGGCAATCGCTGAGGCTGCGAGAAACCATTTTGAATAAGTTAGTGCCCATGATGGGCAAAATCGGCTACAATTATAAGGCAAAGACCAGTGCTGTCAAAAAGTATATAAAAGGTGAATAGAATTTAATAATGGCTCCAGTCAGAAGGCAGAAATTGCCATTCCTTTGCCCTTGGGAAGGTCATGAATTTTTGAAAAAATTGCCATTTTTTGATTACAAAGGAACTATTATCAACTATTTATCCGTTCAAAAACCTAACTATCAAAACATTTTTTCGTAGAGAGATAATGACTCCAATACGGTCCCAAAAATCAAGTCGCTTGGACCCATGGAAGCCGAATTATTGGCAAATATTCTAGTAAAGGAGTTAGGCATAATAATAGAAGATAGGTTGATGAAGTTTTAGTCTTATGCATAAACAGTATAGGCGGAACCAATGGATTTTATATTCGCACTGATGAATAATGAAGCGGCAAAGAGGGTCACTTTGAAATGGGAGTTATTCCAAATACTCTGAAAATGGGATTTAACAGATGTACTATAACTTTCGTACTGAAATTCCATATTAGGGTTTGGTAATAGGTAAAATCATATATTTTACTTGTGAAGCCAACGCACTTATTTTAAAAGGAAATGAAAATACGAAAAAGCTTAGGGATTGGGCTGGATCATTCCATTGCTAATTTGAGTGATACATCTGAGGAGAATAATCATTATTCTATCTCTTCAAAATTCACTTTTAGCACAAAAGAAGAGGTATTGATTGGAAGTGAAAATATCATGAATAACAATGAATAGCAGATACAAGAAGCCTATTACTAGGAAATTGCAAATGAAATTTTAAAGTATGATCATATCTTCCTGTAAGGAACAAAAGATCCGTTCAGTGGTAGAGTTAGCAGTAAATATTTCAGAGGTAAACTTAGAATAAACTCAAAGGTAAATTATTCATACAAAGAATAATAAATAGTAATTCGTAGGATTTTATCGTAGGTGACAGCAACTTCAAAACACACTATTTTCAATTGAAACCAGTAATTAGTTTCACACTAGTAAGGTGATTATATAGTCTGAGTAGAAAAATAAATTAAGTGGTTAAATAATTAATTATTAATTATTAATACCTAAATTTGGTAGCAAAAATAGCTCGGAATATGATATGTACAAACAACTAAATATAAATTATGAATCTATTATAATACTAATTTAGTAGGTTTATTTCTTAAAGGTAAGAATCTCATTAATTACTAAAAACTTCAAAGATGAATAAGTTACATGTCGCTATATTTTCAGTTTCATTTATAATACTACAGTATGTAGCCATTGGTTGTACTAATCGGCAAGATGTAACTAATGATCGCAGTATACAAGATACTTTACCTCGATCAACCGATAACAATGTTGGCGATATAAATCTTTCAAATGGCAATGTGAATTTTGTAACGGCGGCAAAGATGACCGTGCCAGCAGTTGTACATATTAAAATCAACTTCAATGACGCTTCGGGATACGGTGCATCAGGATCAGGGGTAATTATAAGTCCTGACGGATTTATAGCTACAAATAATCATGTCGTTGAAAATGCATCTGCTATTGATATTGTACTTTATGACAATCGAACTTTCTCTGCAAAGTTGATTGGCCGTGATCCCAACACTGATTTAGCACTTTTAAAAATAGAAGCTAATGATCTTCCTATCGTTAAATTTGGAAACTCTGACAAAATACAAATAGGTGAATGGGTTCTAGCTGTTGGTTTTCCTCTTTCACTTAATACAACTGTAACTGCAGGTATTGTAAGCGCCAAAGCCAGAAGTATTGGAATCATAAACCGGCGAGGCAGTACTAGCAGGCAAAATGATGAGTCGCCTGAAGGCAATATGGCTGTTGAGTCATTTATTCAAACCGATGCTGCCATCAACTCCGGCAATAGCGGGGGTGCACTTGTCAACACCAGCGGGGAATTAATAGGCATTAACTCAGCTATAGCATCACAAACTGGCAGTTATGCAGGATATGCTTTTGCCATACCTGTAAATCTGGCTAAAAAGATTTTAGATGATCTAAAAAACTATGGAGTTGTAAAGCGAGGTGTGTTGGGTGTTTCTTTTCCGTCTCCCGATGCAAAGAACCAATATCTGAAACAGCAAGGACTAGATCCTGCCTTGATACAAGGCGTCTACATTATTGATGTGCAAAATAAAAGTGCTGCTGCTATAGCAGGCCTGAAAGCAGGTGATATTATTCAAAGTATAGATGGTGTTTCCCTCAACTCATCAACGATTTTTTCTGAAAGAATAGCGAGACAAAAGCCTGGAGACACTATTAAATTAACTTACCTACGTGACGGTGCTATTGGTACAGTCTCTGCAACGCTGCAAGTCCAAGATGTCACAAAAACTGAAAACCCTGAAGCTAAAAACAGTAACGCACTAAAGGAGATATATGAGAAGCTTGGAGCCACTTTCGCCCCGCTTACTGCTGAGATTAAGCAATATTTCAGTCTGAGTGCCGGAGTCTTGGTAACTAACGTACGTAAGGGTGGTTTTTTTGATCAGGCTGGTATTGCTCCTTCTACCATAATCGTTTTTATCAATGGCAAACCAATTAATAATCCGAAAGATATTGATACAGCACTTTTAACTGCTCAAAGTGGAGTAATTCAAATCCTTGCAATTGCGCCCGATGGCTCAAAAGTGGTATTTGACTTCTCTATTGGAACGTAAACTATTCTTTAATGTCTGACTAAAATAAGGAAGAAACATAAATATATATTCATAATATAAAATATCGCCTGTACTTAAATATTATTTGGTTTATACAGTAAATACACCTTTTGAGTATCATAAATCAGCTTATAGACTTAATATTTAAAAGTAAAATTAAGATTAAATCAATAAAATAAATAACACATTAATATTTTCACATGACTAACCTTTTTGGAGCTCCAACAATTGATCTACAAAACATACAAAGCTTTATTAGCGATGCCCCAGAGATTATAGTGTGGGCAGCACCAATACTGTTCCTATTTGTTTTAATTGAATGGGCTTATTCAACATTACACAATACGAAAACTTATGATAAGACGGAAACTTTTGCATCTATCTGTGTAGGTATTGGTAATATTTTTGTTTCATTCTTGCTAAAGTTTGCAATATTTTATAGCATAATACTGGTATATAATGTACTACCGTGGCGACTTTATTTCAATTGGTGGACACTAATCCCATGCTATGTAGCTCTGGACTTTTGCAGCTACTGGGCACATCGTATCTCTCACCATCAACGATTTTGGTGGGCAACTCATGTGGTGCATCATAGTGGAAAAAATTATAACTTTACAACAGCTTTTAGATTAAGCTGGGTACAACATATTAAAATTATTTTCTTTTTACCGGTTGCGCTTTGCGGTTTTCATCCGATCATATTCTTTATCGCTAATCAGATTGCAATACTATTTCAATTTTGGGTACATACCGAATATATTAAAAAGCTACCACGTTTTTTTGAATATGTTTTCGCTACACCCTCTAATCATCGTGTGCACCATGGATCACAAGATAAATTCATTAATAAAAATTTTGGGGCAACTTTTATTTTATGGGATCGCATATTTAACACTTACCAGTCGGAAGATGAAAAGGTAGTTTACGGAATTACTCATAAATTAGATAAGCCCGGCAATCCTTTTTATATAAACTTTCATGAGTTTATTGACATCTGGAAAGATGTGTACAGAGCAGACGGAATTAGAAAAAAGATGTTTTATATGTTTGGTGATCCTATTGACGTCGCAAAAGTTAAAATGAAATCTGGAGATGAGATCAAGAGTGTAGAAAAGTCAGCTGTAAGGAGAAAAAAAGCTCCTCTTAAATCTACTAATATTAGCTATTGAAATCTACTGCTGCTGTCTGTGGGAGCATCACAGGTCAAACAATGATGAGGAACCTGGAAATGGTCAGATGGTGAACCAAAATTCGGGGATAGGAAATAAGTCCGTAAAACCAATAGTTACTACAACCACACCCATCAAATATCATGAGTGATAAAACTTGAAGTTGGGGAATGGCCTAAGAAGTTTAGATCATTACACTCCTTTTAACAAAAAAAATTACCTATTTGTGAAATTTAAAGGGATAAAATGAATAATATGATTGTGAGCAATTATGACAGTAACCTAATTTTCTTTGATTAACTATCGGGAAAACCCGCTAGGGCAAGGTATTCCTATAATAGGTGACTGGAGTATTATCATGTTTGTTTTTACTACGTATTAAGTTGGCCTTTATCTTTTACAGGTGCAACCGCAGATATAAATAATGAATAAACATCGCTGGAATGAAAGCGATAATCAATGAAATAATGGGTTCCCCATTGACCAATAGCCTAAACCAATGAATAAAGTAATACTTCTGAACAAAGGCCCACACGGAAAACTGTCACTAAACGATTTTAAAATTATCAGCGAGGAAGTTCCTGATATCAGAGAAACGGAGATTTTATTCAAGACATTATATATTTCTACCAATACATATTTGCGAGGCAAAAGGAATAAAGCCAAACCATATACACCACCTTTTAAACTAAATAAACGCATGATACCGGGTATGATAGCCGAGGTAATAAAAAATAGAAATGTGGATTTCAAAAAAGGTGATGTTATTTCTGAGATACTGGCTTGGAAAGAATATCAAACTTCTAGAGGAAAATACCTGCTAAAAGTGAATGGCAGTGATGCTAAATTATCAGACTATTTGGGCATTCTGGGAATGACAGATCTTATGACATATTTAGGTTTGACAGAAATAAGCAGGCCGAAGAAAGATACAACAATTATAGTTTCCCGGGCAGGTGGAGCTATTGCGATGGTTATAGGTCAGATTGGCAAATCACTGGATTGTAATGTGGTTGATATCTCTGGTTCAGATGAAAAGGTAGCCTTGATTAAATCAAGGTTTAAATTTGATCATACCGTCAATTATAAAATCACAACTGAGTTAAAAAAAGTGGTGAAAAGTACTTCTCTTGATGGAGTAAATATTTGCTTTAACAATTTAAGTGCGGAGATTTCAGCTGCTGTTTTAGCCAATATTAATAAGTATGAAAGATTATCCGTTTGTGGTGAAATGTCGGTGAACAATAAAACGAAAGTCCTACTAGACCATCCATTACACTCTCTAATCCTTAATAAAAGCGCTACGATATGTGGATTTATAATTGGTAATTTTTCAGAAAAATTTCCTGCTTTCACAAAACAACTAACCTCTTGGCTAAAGGATTCTAAACTAACCTTTAGCAGAGCCACTGTGGAAGGATTTAACGATATTCCGCAGGCATTTTTTGATTTATTCGCAGGTAAAAATCGGATAAAAATGATTGTAACAGTTTAATGATAAGTCTAAAAATAAAAACTATGAAAGTATTAATGGTATTAACATCCCACAGCGAGTTGGGAGATACAGGAGAAAAAACCGGTTTTTGGATTGAAGAATTTGCGTCCCCCTATTATATATTGGCTGATGCAGGAGCGGAAATCACCATTGCATCCCCAAAAGGAGGTCAGCCACCTGTAGATCCAAAAAGCGAATTAAAAGATGCCCAAACTGCCGCAACAGAGAGGTTTTATAACGATAATGTCTTAATTGATCAAGTAGCTCATTCAGTAAAGCTCAACGATGTAAAAGAAGAAGATTTTGATGCAGTTTTCTATCCCGGTGGGCATGGACCTTTATTTGATTTAGCCACTGATAAAATATCTATCAAATTGATTGAAGCTTTTTACAATAATGAAAAGCCAATCGCTTTTGTCTGTCATTCACCTGCTGCATTGGTCAATGTGAAAGCAATGAATGGCGAACCACTTGTAAAAGGTAAACACTTAACAGGTTTTTCAAATACAGAAGAAGAGGCAGTGAAACTAACGAAAGTGGTACCTTTCTTACTGGAAGATGAACTCACAAAACATGGTGCTCATTACTCCAAAGGAGCTGATTGGGGTTCTTACGTCAAACAAGATGGTTTACTAATCACAGGTCAAAACCCGGGTTCATCAGAAGAAGCGGCTAATTTGCTGCTAAAAGCGCTCCAAGGAAAAGAATAGATGCTATTAGAAGGCTCTGCTACTGTAATCTAACGATTTTAGAATGCTGAGGAAATTAACAACACTAAAAATAGAAAATTTCAAGTCAACATTGATCGTTATTTAAAAATCGTTTATATCAATAAATTTATATTTGAGTAATCTATAGTATACTCTATTCAGTAAGATATGAAATATTTAGTGTTGTTCTTTGACTTTATCCTAGGCCTTGCTTGGCACAATGAATTATAGTATTAATATTCCTATTTTATAAGATTAACAGATGGACTTGATCTGATTTAAAAAAGTAAAGTTTCAATAATCGCTATTTTAAAGACTTTCACTATTATATAAGCTTTTATCCCTATCTAGAAGAGTATTTATAATACTTTGGAACTTACCATTCCAGCCTTTAAGATAATATAATATTCTTTATTGCTTTTGAGATATTAAAGCCAAATAACTAAATATTAAAAACTATTTAAAATTAATATAGCTATTTCACCTTTGACTATTCCCGTGCCAGAAAGATCAGAAATAATAGTTAACGATATGAAATTGATAAAAAACTAATTATTTATGAGTATTTATTACAATTGTAGTCTCGCCCTATTTATATTTCTTGGCTATAAAAGGTTTAAACATAGCGAATAGGTTGTAAAGTTGTTTGAAAAAATTTCCTTTTTAGAAGACTCGCGACAATCGTTTTAGGTGTACTGGCAACTAATATGCTATTGGAAGAGATTCACTTGGCTTTTAATACTTTGGCTAATTATTGAAACGCCAATAAACTTGAAAATATAGGATATATGTAAATCTTGGTATTAAAAATATAATGTTTTTGTACTTTAATAAACCAACCTTAATGCTTACACAGTTGAGTAAAAATATCAATGGGGAACGTAATCAAAGTCATACTGATCTTTTTATACATATTAGTTGGTACATCGGATATTCAAGGGCAAGCTTTCGAAAATTCGGGAGAAAAGTTCATTGATAGTCTCAGAAAACAGCCTTCCTTTACTATTTTTGGAGACAATTACATAGTATCGGGTACGGAAATTGGAAAACCCCCATCCAAATTCAATAGCGATGCAAAATTTCAAATAGGTTTTAAGCAGATTCTAGCTGAGTTTGACGCTTTCTTCCACAGCTTTTTGTTCCTAACTTATCGTCAAGTAATTTTCTGGGATATTTATCAGAATTCCTTTCCATTTCGAGCTACTAATTACAATCCTTCTCTGGTCTTGGGAAAAGTGCTAATTAAAGATAGCCAACCATCAGGTTTGGTGTGGTTTGCCTTGGAACACGAGTCTAACGGTCTAAGCGGTGAAGACTCTAGAGGTTGGAATTTCTTGTCGTTTCAATACTCAACGAAACTACGTAAAAGTTGGTACGGTTCATTGAAAGGATGGATTCCGATCGGTACACCAGGTGAGAATGAAACAGATCTACTAGATTATAAATCCTATTTCGAAGGAAGGTTGACCTACTATCCAACAGAAAAACTAATCTTTGAAAGTGATTTTCGAAGGTCCTTCACTACCGAATGGTTGGGAAAAATAATGCTTACTGCTAATTATAGATTGAGTAAACATGGAAATCAGTTCATTTACTTACAATATTATAATGGCTATGCTGAATCGCTTATTGAATATCAACAACATGTGCATATGATCCGGGTTGGTATAGCTTTTAAAGATTTAAGCTTATTAGTTTTTAAATAAACTGTCAGTATATAATTAATGTATTTATCCACAATTATGCCAGTAAGCTAATTTCTTCACTTAATTAGCGGGAAGACTTATCACGGAGGATCGAATTACAGGCAAGTATTTTTTTTAATCGATCGCTATTTTAATTTTTTTACATTAGTTAATATTTTATTTTTTACTATCTAGCTAATTGATTTATAAGCTATCAATCAAGATAAGTAGCTAAATTTTTCTGAAATAAGTAGGTCTTGAAAGAAAATGCTTAAGTGAAAAAATTACTATTACTAGATTAGAATTAACAGCGTTGAAAAATTCAAATACCATGAGTTTGTACTATCGTATTTTTACTAGAAAATTTACACATACCATAGATTTTAAGCAATTTGATTTAAAGGCCATGTTAGTAACTTTTAGCATGCATATAGCTAACTGATTTTGGAATTTTATACATAAACCAATGGCCTCATATTTTCCGAAGAAAAGGGGATGTCTATTCAGTAATTCACCATTCTAAACAAAATTGAAAAGGTTAAAGAGCTGTTGCTCTACGGAGAGTTTAACCTGCCGGAAATTTCCCACAGACTTCATTACCACAGTATTAGCCACTTATCCAATCAATTCAAAAATTTACAGGTATGTCTTCATCCCTTTATAAAAAAATGAGAGTTAGAGTGAAATCTAACTTGGAAGAATTATGATTTTATCCCGACCTCAACTAGCATGAAAAAAAGTAATATTGATAAATCAGAATTGCCTAATGAATATGTTATACCAATTTACATTTTAAACACCGCATTAAATTCATTTAGAAAATGGTGATTTGAAGTGATTGATAAAATTGTTGCTTCAGACAGATTCTTCACGCTTTCATACAGCCATTCCTTCAAGTCTTTCATGGTAGTAAATACCTTGTTTTTGAATCTTGTTTTCATGTATGCCCAGACCTGTTCGCAAGGGTTGAGCTCCGGAGAATAGGCGGGAATGTTGAGCAGGAAAATATTCGCGGGAACGGTCATGTTTTTGGTAGAATGGAACCCTGCATTATCGATTACGACTAGTTTGAACTCTTTTGGCCGATGCTGGGATAACCCGTTGAGATAAGCCTCAGATAGTTTGGTGGAGACTCCTTCAACCTCCCAGACAAAACTGTCCCCAGCTATGGGTGAATAACTGCCGTATA
>Ga0209491_10005573_pt1 | contig 18273 bp, 16 predicted proteins | sample BON02_FD_187213 | JGI IMG/M metagenome (GOLD analysis project Ga0209491, IMG submission 187213) | Freshwater microbial communities from Lake Bonney liftoff mats and glacier meltwater in Antarctica - BON-02 (SPAdes) (version 2) | ecosystem: Environmental > Aquatic > Freshwater > Ice > Glacier...
GCCAACTGGCTGGCACGGGAACCAAACGCGCCGGGCGGCCCAGGGCTTGGCCCATGCGGCGCAATAGCCCGGTGGTGGAAACATCTTCGCCATCGGACACCAGAAAGGTTTGATTGGCTGCGGCGGAGTGCGAGAGGCAGGTCACGATCAAATCAACCAAGTTGTCCAGCGCCACCAGACTGCGCTGGTTATGGATGACGCCCAGCGGCAAGGGCACGCCACGTTTGAGCCAGCGCATCATGGCGGCAAAGTTAGCCTTGACACCAGGGCCGTACACCAAAGGCGGGCGAATGATGACCACCTCCATACCGGTCTGGACGGCCAGATCGCGCAAACCCTGCTCAGCCTCCATCTTCGACACGCCATAGGCATCCAGCGGCGCAGGCTTATCGTCTGCCGTGAACGGCTGCCCAAGCTGCGTCTCCTCGCCATTGACCTTAATGGAACTGACAAACAAAAAACGCCGCACATCCGCTGCGGCAGCTTGCCGCGCCAGATTCAAGGTGCCCTGCACATTGACCCGGCGAAATTCCTCCAGCGGGTTGGTGGTAGTCTCTTGCATCACATGCACGCGAGCCGCCAGGTGGACGACGACTTCACAACCCGTGAGTGCATCGCGCCAATCGTTAGCTTCGTCAATGCCACCGACTACGATGCGCTCGACCCCCGTTGGAACATCACAGACAAAGCTTCTGACAGTTGCCACTATTTCAGTAGCCAGTTCATCTGCCAAAAGTCGTTGTACCAGTGCAGCCCCTACAAAACCATTTGCCCCCGTGACGAGCACCTTCATTCAATGTCCTTTTTGAGCTACCGTGCAGATGTCTGTAGCCATGGCTTGCATGATGTTGGCGCGAGAAAATTTGCGTATGAAATCTAGCCGGACGCTGTCTTTTAACTCAAGTCGCTGAAAGGCAGCCATCGCGTCGTCCACATCACAAGGCTTGAACACAGCAGCATTTGTGACCTCTGCCTCAATGAACTCTGCCGGATAGCCCGAAACCCCAGCCCAAACAGGCTTGCCCATCGCGGCATATTCAAAAATCTTGGACGGCAACACCTTTTTAAATGCGTCATAGTCATTTAAATGCAAAAACAACACATCAGCTTTTAAATACTCTTGAATCAGCGCATCACGCTTGACTGGTGGAAGCAAAACGACGTTCTCTACTCCAGCCGCAGCAAGCGCCCTGCGCAATGCCTCCTTGCGCCCGCCGTCACCAATCACTCTGAACACTGCCCGACCATATAATTTTTTAGCGAGGGCCGACAAAATGGCGTGCAATCCTTGCCCTTCCCCCAAGTTGCCGGCGTACAACACCGTCACCAAACCCGCGTTCTGAGACGAATACTGCGCTGTTGCCCTAGCGGTATTCAGAAACTCGGCGTCAATGCCATTTGTAAAAAAAGAAAGCTGCAGTCGCGGATAACGTTTCTTGAAATAGCCCTCGAACCCTCGCGAAACCAAATTGACTTTATCCGCCCTCTTCACGGCCCAATTCTCGAGCCAGGAGAAAATCGGTTTGATCGCAAACGTTATGTGCTTCGGCAAAATGTCCTTGATGGTATCTACAAAAATATCGCGAATATCCAGATAAAGAAAAGCTTTTTTCTTTTTGGCCACCCGTGCAGCCATCACAGCTGTCATCAATCGTGAAGAGGTGCCAAACACCAAGTCGTAATCTCGCCCCTCCACATGTTTCATGGCCTGACGATAAAAAGTCAAAAAAGCCTTTGATTGATCAATCATTCCGCTTTGATGGTCGGGTAACGCGATGCGGCGCACATGCAATCCAGGGTGATTTTCGATCGCAGGTGCATCCACTGAAAAACTACTGTACCGGTTAGGCAATGTTGTGACAACGTCAATTTGGCAGTTTGGCGGAAGACAATTGAGCAGGGCATCCACCAAGGCGGCAGCCCTGAAAGACCCTGCACACAAATCAGGTGTGTAATAAAAACTCAATACCAGTATTTTCAAACCAGGCGTCCCCACTGGATCATTGTTTTAATAAATGCTTTTTCAAAATGCACTGCCAAACAGGAATTTGGCACAGTCGTACCAAACTGGGGATGCCAACTGCCGTCCAACAATTCCAAGCACCCGCCCTCCACGGCAACGGTCACACGCCGCCCTGGCCCCAGTTGCAGAACAACTTGGCGCTGACGCATCTGCGTGACATCCACACGCACGTCAGGATGCAAATGGAAATAGGCAACCGCGTCTGTGAACGGCCCTTGCACCGCATCTTCAATCGTCAAGCCTTTGGCATCAAAAATCCAATGCCGGCAATGCATGTTTTTTCCTGTCAAACGCTGGTAGCCGTTGTGGCAACCCTCAATACGAACTGCATCGGACTGCTTCAGCACTTGCACCCCAATTGGGTAAGCGCGCCGCGCAACCCTAAAGCCGCCCCACACCTCTGAAGAGTTTTCCCCGTTGACCACCACTGTGTTGTGCGCAGCTGTGCTCCGCTGGCGCCACCTTTCGGCATCATTGCCATAGCAAGAGGTACCAGAGTTAACCAACACCCGCTGACCAAATAGGCTCAACTCGAAACTCAAGGTATCGGCGTGTGCATGCCCTGGCAAATAGTCTGGCCCCACCCGTGCCACATCCAACAGTGCAACACATTGGCCCGGCATTTCTACACGACAGTAGCCACTTTCCGGCAGATGACGCACCTGCGGCCACTGCACATCAGTGGCGCGCGGCGCTAGTTCAGTAGCCACACTTAGTGCAGCCGCATAAGCCCGCAACTGTGCAAAGTTTGACGATATACCAATTGCCGCATCGTTAAAAAAGGCAATTTCACCATCTGGGTGAGACATGACTTGCATCCAGTCTAGCCCCCTTTCGATCACTTTCTGCCAGGATTGCTTGCGTGCATTCAGCTCAGGCAAATCGACAACTTGCGCAAGATTCAACAAATCGCACACATCCCACAACAGGGTCGCATGGTACATGGGCGATAGCTCAAAATGCCCACCGTCCGGCAAAAACTGCTCCGCCACTTCACGGTCAAGAATCTGTAGCCCCTTCTTCAACCAAACGTCAGCCTGGGTGCCTTGAAAAAACACGCCCGCAAAAACCAGTGCCTTGCCATTGGCAAACAAGTGATTGCCCAAAATATGAAACTCAAGCCGCTTTGTAAGGGCATGGGTCTGGTCCGCCAAGCTGGCCAACCAAGCGTCAGGCGCATCAGTCAAACCTGATGACCACCATTTCACCCAATTGACAATACGCAAGGAAACAGGATAAGGCTCCCAGCCATTTCCATGCCCTCGCGGATTCCCCTTGATCCAGCGGTCCACCAAAGCCACATGCAAAGTACGTCGTTCAGAGGCACCACTGGCGTTCACATCGTCAAAGTAATGTAGGTTGTATAGCCATAACTTCGAATATTCGCTGTCATTCCACGCGTCTGTGCCCTTCAAGGCGCCCCGTTCGTTCAAAAAAATCCACTCGCCGTTCGGCTGCAGGCAAGGTGACATCCAAGTGGGCCAAACGGGTTGGGCAGCCCATGCGCGACGCGGCTGAGGCCCAATACAGCGTGGTCGAGACTTCATGAGTGAGTAAAAAACCCGATACGCCAGTTGCTCCAACCGGAGATACCGCAAGGTGTGCCAAAGGCGTAAAAAAAGATTCAGCATCATCAAGGATGCTCAGTACCCTGCCGCCGCGCCATTGGCCAAGTACAGGATGGTGCCAAACGAGCCGTTCACGTTTCCCCCTGAATCAACGCCTGCACATCCGTAATCAAGCCGGTCACCAAATTAGATAGCTCCTGGATAGTGGATTCTTCCACCTCCAAATAACCCTCGTACTCAGCCAAATTTCTTTTTTGGTGCGCGCCGTCCAGCACGCGCCACTGCGCGGGTGCCCAGCCTACCGTATGTGCAAGGCACTGGAAAACGGTGAATCGATTTTCGCTGCGGTAACCGTGCCAGCGTAGCGCCGACAATGCCGCTGCATGGGCGGCGCTATAAGCGCTGATGAACCTTCCGTCGCGGGAAAGGTGACTCAAGTGGGCATCAGCCAAGCGCGTTTTGGCCATTGCCAACAATCGGTTGACTTCAAGCACATTGCGCGGCTCGGCCTTTAGTTGGCCAATGCGTACCAGGTTATCCAGCGCGACCAAGTTCATCGACGGCTCCAATCAGTGGCAGGGTAGGTTGTGACAGCACGCGGTTGACAAACGAATCAGGCTCGGCGCGGCGCGATTCAAACTCGGCGGGCGAATAGCAAGTGGGGTTGATCTTGCGTCCAAGTTTTGATTCCAGTGGTACCAACTGTTCCAGCACATCTCCCAGTAAAAGATGGTTACCCACCAGCATCACGTCAACATCGCTGCGCGCGGTGTAGGTTTGCTTCGCTACCGACCCATAAATCCACGCAGCCTGTAGATTGGGAGTCAAGGTCATCAGCGCTTGGCTCAACATCGGCACTATCCCCAGCGTCTTGCGTGTTAGCGACACCAGTTCATCAAAAACCGGGCTGTCCGGGTTAGCCTTAAGGCACCGCAAGTTACCCACCCGCTCTGACACCAACAAGCCGGCATGGGTCAACCGGTTAAGCTCGCGTTGCAAAGAAGCGCTACCCAAGCCGGTTAAACGGCGTAACTCGCTCAAGTGATAGCTGCGCTCAGGCTGACCAAACAGCCAGGCAAAGACCCGCGACTGGCTGTCGGTCAGAAAAGCTGATGCGATTGACATAGCCAAATATTAGCATGAACATGCCAATTAATAGCATGATGAAAACTCGTCATTGCCGCCGCAGTAACGCGGCCACGTCGATGGTGACGCGTGCCACCTCAAAAATTTCGTCCGCCGGAATGGCAGGCGCACCCTTTTCGATGGCCTGCAGAAATGCCATCGTGCAGGCGTTTTGGCCCTTGTCCTGCTTCCACAGGTTCATCTTGCTGAACCCCGGCCAACCATAGCCCTTGAGCTTGCGAAAATTATCAAGCTGTAGTACGTGGCCGGCTGCAAACACCTCTACCCGTTCCTTGGGGAAACTGGCCGCACCATTGGCCAAGTACAGGATGGTGCCGAACGAACCGTCTTCAAACCCGAGTGTGATGGACGCCTTGTCTTCGGTGATCACCACGCCCGGCGCATCGCCCATGCGGCGCGCCTGAACGGACACGATGGGGCTGCCCGCCAGAAAGCGCATCAGGTCAATGAAGTGGCAGGCCTCACCAATGATGCGGCCGCCGCCCACGGCGTTGTCCTGCGTCCAGTGGTTCGCTGGAATGGCGCCCGCATTCATGGCCATGATGAATGACTTGGGTTCTTTCACCGCTTGCAACAAGGCCTTCATCTTTTGCACCTGCGGCGAAAAACGACGGTTGAAGCCCACCATCAACTGCGGGCCTTTACCGGGTTGATCGGATTGATCGGATTGATGGGCAGCATGGTATGCCGCTTGCACCTCCGCCAACTCGGCATGGTGAATGGCCAGCGGCTTCTCCACAAACACATGCTTGCCAGCCTGCAACGCCTGCATTACAAAGCGCGCGTGGGTGTCGTGGCGGGTAACGATGGCCACCGAATTGATAGCGGGGTTGGCCAGCATGGCGGCCATGTCGGTGGAGGCCTCTGCAAAGCCGGTTTTTGTACCATGGATCACGCCATTGATACCGCCTGCAGTAACGATGGTGTGAAACTGCGCGCCTGCCGCCTTGAACGCCGGAATCAGCATGCGCGCGGCGTAATTACCCGCGCCAATGAAACCCAGCACCGGGCGCTGCGCGTCAAACCGGGCAGCGGGTGCCAGCGTCACGCTGCGAATGGTCCGCTCGGCTACCGGCGAGGTGTATCGCAGCAAGATACCCAGGCCGCTCTTGTCTTGCGTCAGCGTCTGATACGCCTGCGGCGCGTCTTCAAATGCAAAACGGTGGGTGATGAGCGGCTTCACGTCGAGCTGGCCGCTCGCCAGCATATCGAGCACGGCCTCAAAATTGCGTTGTTCTGTCCAGCGCACAAAGCCCAACGGGTAATCGTGGCCCTGGTCTTCGTAGTCCGGGTCATACCGGCCCGGGCCGTAGGAGCAAGAGACCTGAAAGCTCAGTTCTTTTTCATAAAAGTCAGCGCGGTTCAACTCCAGCCCGGTCACGCCCACCAGCACAATGCGCCCGCGCTTGCGGCTCATGCGCGCGGCCTGCGTAACCGGGTCACTGGACTTGGTGGATGCGGTGATGATGACCCCGTCTACCCCCTGCCCGCGGCTCAAAGCCATACCGGCGGCGACCGGGTCTTCACCCCGGCCGGGGTTGCAGCTGACGGCGCCAAATTGGCGGGCCAGCGCCAGCTTGGCTTCATCAAAGTCAATGGCCAGCACACGGCAGCCCTGCGCGCGCAGTAACTGCACCGTCAGCAACCCTATTAGGCCCACGCCAGTGACCACAAACGCCTCACCCAGCGTGGGCTGCGCCAGGCGAATGCCCTGCAGGCCGATGCTGGCTAGCACCACAAACGAGGCTGACTCGTCGTCCACACCATCCGGAATGCGGGCGCACAGGTTCTTGGGCACTTTCACCATATCCGCATGCGGTCCGTTGGACGCTACGCGGTCACCCACCTTGAAGCCCTCAACCCCGGCACCCACCTCGGCCACCACACCCACGTTGCAGTAACCCAGCGGTAAGGGCTGCGCAAGCTTGGACTGCACCGCCTCGATGGTGGTCATCAGTCCGTCGGTCTGAATCTTCTCCAACACCATCTTGACCTTTTCAGGCTGTTGGCGGGCTTTCTCAATCCAGCCGGCCTTGCCAAAGCCAACCAGCATGCGCTCGGTACCGGCCGAGATCAGGGTTTGCGAAGAACGAATCAACAACTGCCCGCGCTGGACCGCCGGACACGGCGCTTCGGCGACTTCGGTGGCGCCGGTTTTAAGGGATTGCAGGATTTGTTTCATTCAACTCTCAGATCGAACCACTAAGAAAAATCGCCATCGCGATAACGAGAAATTACCCCACCGGCGGCCACAATCAGAACTCGATCTGCCGAAGATCCCGTGCATGGTGCAACACACGGACCACCGTAATGCCCGCCCCGTCTACAAGGTAAAACAGAATGTAGGGCGTAGCCGTTGGCCAACTGCGGATACTGTCGCCCAGCTCAGGACGAGTGCGTCCCATCAGTGGCTGTGTTGCCAAGAGGCTGACCTCTTGCTCGATAGTATCGAGTATGTGATCCGCAGCGTTGAGGTTATTTTCTGCAATGAACAACCACGCCTCCAGTAAGTCAGTCTGGGCGCTCTGGGCAAAAATCACCGAAGCCATCAGCTTCAAGGTTTGGCTTGCAGTTGTGCCCGACCCATGGCCTTGATCGATGCCATATCGACGGCACCAACGCGACCAGCATGAACATCGGCCATGCCTTGGGCGATGTCCGCCTTCAGAGCAGCCAAACCGGATGTCTTGACAGCTTGGTAGGATTCAAATAAGCGCAAAGCTTCACGGATAACCTCGCTGGCAGAGCCGTACAAACCCGAAGCAACATGCTCACGAACGCGGTTTTCCAACTCTACAGGTAAAGACACATTGAGCGACATTGCATTCTCCTATTGATGACAGTCTTTGCCATTCTATGCCACTTCAGACGAAGTCAGAACGCGTGGAAATTTGGTCGTGGCTCCGTGAAGGATCTTCGCGACCTCAACAATTTCGTCAAGCTGGCCAATCCAGGCTGTTGGTCTTTAGGCACGGATCGCCTCGGCAAGGTAGGTGGCTCCCTTGGCCATGTCTTGCAATACTTGTTTCATTAAAAAATTCCCTAGTTACATCAAGCGAGTAGGACGCGTATAGCTGATCAAAACAGCACGGTAAGGCCCTTTGAAAACAAACATGCTGCCAGCCGCAGCACCAACGACGCCCACGGTATCAATCAGGTCCTGCATGTGCCCGATTTGACCAGCGCCACCAAGAATCGACAGCGGCGAGGTTATGGATGCGCGGACTCGCTTGGCGAGTTCCAAGTCGTATCCGCTCATAGCGCCATCGCGGTCAATGGAGTTAATGACGATCTCCCCCGCGCCCAAGCTCACCGCCTGCTGGCAGAATTCGAGCAGGTCAACCTTCCGCTTGTCACGGCCATTGTGGGTATAGACCGTGTAGCCAGAAAACAGCGTATTTTTGCGCACATCCAGCGTCACGACAACGCTCTGCGAACCCACCGCCTCGGCCATTTCACCAATCAAGGCGGGACGCTCCAGCGCAGCTGCGCTGATGGATATCTTTTCAAACCCGAGCGAGATGACACGCGCCGCTTGCGCGGCAGTAGTGATGCCACCCCCGTAACACAGCGGCATGCGCGACTCCACCGCAATGCTTCGAATTAGCTCGAAGTTTGGTGTGTGCTGCTTTGCCGTGGCGTCAATGTCGAGAAGCATCAGTTCATCGACGCCCTTCTCATTGAAAATTTTCACGGCATTCAGCGGATCGCCGACGTATTTGGCATCCTTGAAATGCCGTGTCTTCACCAGCCCACCGTCGCGCAGGAGCAGACAAGGAATAACCCGGGACCGCAGCATATTCATATCTCCGCAAAGTTCCGGAACACAGCCATCCCGTTGGAATGGCTCTTTTCTGGGTGAAATTGCATGCCAAATATATTGGCTCGCGCAACTGCACAAGGCATTTCCATACCGTACTGCACCGTGGCCGTGACATCGTTCGCATCTGTAGCGTCAAAGTAATAGTTGTGCAAAAAATAGAAGCCGCGCTCAGCATCCACGCCTTCGAACAAGCGGGCATGATCCTTCGGGGTTATGGAGTTCCAGCCCATATGCGGGAGCTTCGGACTGCTAGGCAGAAGGTTGGCATCAATTTTTCGTACCCGACCCGGAATCCAGCCCAAACCGGCCAGTTCGCCTTCTTCGCTGGACTCTGCCAGGATCTGCATCCCCACGCAGATACCCATGACCTTTTTTCCTTGCCCGGTAATCTGCTCATTGAGTACGGCAACTATTCCGGAATCATTCAAATAGCGCATAGTGGCATCAAATGCACCCACGCCAGGCAGGATATAGCGATCCGCCTTACGCAGCTCTTCTGGAATGCCGGTAACGACATGTGGGATCTTGAGCTGCTTGTAAATATTAGCAACTGCTGCAATATTGCCCGACCCGTAATCAATGATTGCAATCATCGTTTAATTGCCCGCTCAACGGCAAGCAGCTTCAGCACCTTCGCACCCAGATTAAACAGCCATTGCTGATTTTTGTAATCACGAAATGTTTTCAATGGCATTTGATGGTAATGCCTCAACTCCGCGACCGTGATGCCAAGCTTTGTTGCAATATATTCAAAATCCTCATCAATAGTAGCCGGGTCGTAAGCTGGCATCTCAAGCTTGTGAAGCGCTTCTTCTCGCGTCATATGACCGGTAAGAATCAAACTAGAATATTGCACGCGGCGAGTATCGTATCCAAAACGCGTGGGCAACCAATACCCCTCAAAGAAACGAGTAAAACGAGATTCAAAGTGCTTTTGCGGATACGGGCGCCAACCGTAGGTTTTGGAAAGGACCTCTGTTGCATGCTCCTTGGTATAAGGGAGGTAATTGAGCGGCTTGACCACTTGCACGCCCTTGATATATCGCAGATACACCTTGTGGAACAAGATACTGCTAAAGGGATAAGTTTTCAATGGACGTGTACCGAATCGCCTCTGAATATCGCGCAACTGAGCCATATCTGTCCCATAATACAGCCACTCTAAAGGGTTACGAACACATTCGGTAGAATAATTCCCCCCGTTAAGAATATATTTAACGTTGTACTTGTTCGCAAAGTGATAGAGCGTTGCAACGAAGGCATGATCCTGCGGTATATCCAGATGCGGCACACCTGACTTAAAGAATGCCAATTGAAAGTCTTGCATTTCCTTCCAGTTAATCACCTCGGTATAAAGATCCAGCCCCAGCTTGTCGACCAACATCTGGATATTATTGACCGCAATGTCGGTGTTCCAGCCGCCATCGACGTGAAAAACCAAGGGGCGAAGGTTGAATTCAGTTACGGCCAGATGGAGTAAGTAGGAACTATCCAGACCTCCACTCATACCCATAATACAATCGAAATCTTTACCCTTACCTGCAATTTTTATTTTCTCCACTACATCGCGGAACATCGCCTTGCCTTCATCATTAGGATGCCAGTTAGGTAGAACATCATTCTTGAAGCCATTGCAGTGATCGCAGACGCCATTTTCGTCGAAGACGATTTGGCTATCACTGGTATCCATCACGCAATTGGTGCAAATTCGGTATTTTCTCATCATTACTATCTCATTAATCAGATAACGGAAATCTTCTAACGTCGAATTGTCGTATTTTATTAGTTCACCCGTGTCTATCAAAAATTTTCACATACTTGCGGTATATTTTGTGGGATTGACGCGATATTTCCCATACCTTTCTGTTAGGTAGTGAATTCATTGTCGCGTGCCAATGATGTGTGAGCTGAATCCCCGGCTCGTAGTAAATCTGCATGCCTGCATCTGTCACCTGTTTACTTAGGAAAAACTCTTCCCCCATCAAAAAAGTTGGCGCCCACAATTCCTGAAATTTCGCAAAGAACAAGGGGCCTAGCAGATAGCAGGAACCGTGGCCCTGATAAATAGGCTGGGCGGTTTCCCAGCTTTCCTCGTCGCTTCTGTCGGTGAAGGAATTCGACAGGTGCGCAAGCCATTTGACCAGCAGGCCAAGGTGGTAATTCGAAAAATACAGGTCGTACATCAATTCGCGAAATTTTCCGACGCGCTGGATGACATGCGGGTTCTGATGAACCCCATCCACGGTAATCACATCAGGCGATACCACCGGATATTTTTCGAAAATTACTTTCCTGGCTTCAATCGAGTTGATGAAATTCGGCGCGAAAGTCAGATCGTTATTTCCGATTATCATGAATTCTGTCAGGGGGTGATGCTCCCGAAGAAATTTAATCCCTGTATTTAGTCCTCTGAAGTAACCCAGATTTTCCTCATTCAGAATAACCTTTATTTGCGGGAAATCGGCTTGAAGCTCAAGTAGCTCAATTACGCTTTGCGGATTAGATTTATTATCCACAATGACGATCTGCAAGTCATGATTTTGGTTTAACAGCAGCGAATGTACGGCTTCGCGTGTAAACTTCGTGTTGTTATAGTTTGTACAGACAAAGCCGATTTTCATTTTGTGCAATTTACTTCTTGGTGTGTGTGTTGATATCTTGTGTATGCTATCGTCAACAATTAACGATAACTGGACGGGTTTTTACACAATGCCGATTTTTTGCTAAGATAAAGTCCAAATATAATAAACACCAAATAGTTGAATGGATATACGTCAAGTATAGTGGCGGTCGAACCTGAGAACGCAACAATCAAAACAGTTGCTGGGTAAATAAAATGAGGACCACTATCGTTGTTAAATTTCGACTCAAATTTTGCGTATTTAATGGACTTAATAAGCAAATAAAATAAAATTGCGATGTAAACGAGCAAGCCAACCAGCCCGATCTCAAGATACAATTTTAAGTAATAATTATCAGGTTCATACCAATCATCTTGATATCCTCTAGATATTAATGTTGCGCCATGGCCGAAAATAACTTCCTTGTAACAATCTGAGCACTCAAATTCGGAAATAATATTGTTCCACAGCGTGAATCTATTATTATCGACTACCAATCTATCGATTTGAAATCTAGATATTATCAGATCGCCAAGGTAGCCCAGTGATTGAGCCCACGAAATAAATTGAACAAGGAATACTATTAGAAGTCCTGCAAATAGGAAAAGCCTAAAATTAATATAGTTTCCGTGCAAGTAGATTGCCAATAATGTTATAAGAATAAACAGCAAGAACGTTGATCGAGAGGTGGTTAAAATTAATAGAAAAAATAATATACAAATGTATAGCAAATGTTTCTTTTCATTCGTTATTAAGTACTTCTGAATTGCAATAGAATACAAAACACATAGAACATAACCAAAGGTGTTAGGGTTTGTTAAAAACGAAGCAACCCTTAGAGTATCCGGGCCATCCAGCGAAGTATGCACATGAGCGAGATTTGTGGATGGATATATCAAGCCTATAATAACTGTAACGAAAAATATTGGCACCCAAACCTCGTAAAATCGCTCGATAAAGATATCGACTTGCCGGCAAGTTTTGAAAAGGGATGTGGTAATAAATATCAGACTAAATGGAACAAGATAATCTCGTCCAACAAAGAAGAATGTACTGGCTTTAATGTTATTTGCGCCAAGAAGCGAAATTGCCATAATTAAAAGCAGAACAACCAATGCATTAAGAAATACACGATTGACCCCATCTTTTACTGCAATTACCAATGATGAAAAAAGAAGTATCGCATAATATACATCATCATAAAGCGAGCTCATGCCATGAAATATAATGATATATAACTGCAAAAAAATTAGGAGCACGAATCCATGAAAAGCTGTTAACGCACCGTAATTATATAGTTTGTTGTGACTGGCTTTAGTGTTCATGGCAATACGCCCCCCCTAAAATAGAGAAGTAATTACTTCAAATTGGTTTAAGTGCTGATTGCTTCCATATTTATAAGCCCGCCACCACTTGTAGGATGCCCTTGAGTTTTCTTCATGGCTACGGTTTGAAAACTTCAATCCTTCCAGATTTTCTGGGCTAATATACCAGCTCGCTGAAGCCACTATAATAGGTTGAAAACTTTTGTAGTCATTGAATGTTTTACGAAAAGATGTGATATTAGTGGTCAACAATACGCATCCGTACAAAGAGGATTCAATAGCGGCCAATCCGAAAGCCTCATCCCTGGATGGCTGAACATATATATCAGTATTACTAAGATATGAATGTATACCTTTAACCGGTCCTGTCAAAATCAAATCAACGTCATGTTTAGCGCAGATGGCACGGCTTTTCGCATAGAATAATTCGTTTAAAGAATCAGATATTAAGTATACGACTATCTTTTTCATGGTATTGCTTTTTATAACTTCTAGCAATTTTTCAAAGGCTTCAGAGTTAAAAAAATCAGCGCCTTTAACAAGATTATTTCGCAATATCGATGTGACATTAAAGTGATCAGATGAGGGTTTTCTCATTGACATCTCCACGTTCAATGATAGTTTCTCATTGATTTCGTTTCGAATTTCGATTGATTCAAGATCGACGTAATTGGAGAGTGTGAATACTTTATTGACCTGTATATTTCGCTTTTGAGTAAGCTCGTTTTTTAGGCTATCTGAAACTGCTAATACTATACCCGTAAACCACCGTAAAACGGTATTTTCAAGTGCAGAAAATATATAAGTTTTTATATTATTTTCCCAAGGCGACCCAGATGTTATCGATCGATGTATTACAGTAGCAACACGATAACCAATTGTATAAAAAAATGGGTTAACTAATACAGATGTACGTTCAGTATGCGTGACAATTAAAGTGTTATTTTTTACTTTATTTCTTAATAGTAAAAATAATCTTAATGGATATGTTAAATCTAATTTTCCAAATTCTTTTACTAAGAAAACCGGTATTTCTGAATGCGATAGTGCTTTTTGTAGTGTGCCACTGTTTGTTAAGTAAACCTCGATTTTGTATTTTTTCCGTAGGGCTAGAATTGAATTAAAAAGCGCCATTCCGCCGCCACTGAAATATTCGTGGATCGATGCGATAACAACCACCTCTAAATCTCTTATAGCAGAATTGTCATTCATATGAATATAACTAAGCTTGTGCTATGTCCATTTTGTGTAGAGATTAACGTGAAATACTCTTCAATGAGATAAAACAAAGCCATGTAGTCAAAACGAGCGCTTTTTGGGTTATTTCATGATACTGGTCGTCGCACTCTGAGTCATGAAAATCAGGTAAGAAGAACACTGCGTGAGCGACCAACACATACTAATATCTAATCTTGCAGCTTCTTAAAGGCCTGAGTTGCATCGTGTCGAAGGGTCGGTTGAATTAAAGAAACTCGCTTAATTAGAAGCGCTTCAGATAGCTCACTTACATTTACAACGGTTGCAAACATGGTGCACTAATCACTAACTTGAGGTGTGAATATTAGCATACAAGTCTTCTATGTTATTAATCTCAACTATTTTTGATTTTTCGCCTTTAATAAGTTTTTTCGCTGAATTGAAAAATAAATCACAACTTATAAGACTTAGGTTGAATAGCGTTGCAAACACAGAGCAGCCAAGATATATTGCGCGATACATCTCCTTTACTTCAACCCCAACTTTTGAGGGTTCAAGTAATTTTAGAACTAATTCTTTTGTAATATTTCTCCAGTAAATACCGCCATGGATACATTCTATTTTTCCAGCTTTCTTCGCTATTTTGTTATAATCATCAATAATAATATTTGTAACCGTGAATAGGTCGCACTCAACATTATTCATTGCTATAGTTTTGTTTGATTTCCCCATCATGTACTTATATCTTTCATTTTTTGGACTTTCAAACAATTCTTTTCCATTTCCAATTTTCGATGTTGTGACTGCAAAAAGAGATTCGCCGCAATTCCAATAATCATCAATGCTGTGTAAAAGTTTAAATCCTGATGTCATATCAGGCGATATATCTTCAAATAAACATGCATCGAAATTTTTGTTTATTTCTAAGATCAGACTTTTAGGCATTGAGCAACAAAGGGCTCGCGGAATTTTAAAAACTTCTCGTACTATATTGGCTCTAAGTTTATTTAGCTTACAGTGCGCTTTTATGAGCCTCCCCTTTATATTGCTTTTCTTTATTAGCAGGGTCCGATTATTTGTATCATCGACAACATCGTAATTCCAATATACAACTCTGGAACTCGATCTAGAAAATGTATTGCGGATCAATTCAAGGGCATGCGGATACATCACCATCTTATCTTCTATTACTATTATATTATCGCCGGTTGCAATGTCGAGTGCATTGTTCCAGTTCTGTACCATGCTAAGCCCACCCGTCCGTGTATATTTTATATTTGCGCTACTAGTAGATGAGCAAAACTCACCCAATATTGTTTCGTTTGATCCGTCGCTATTGTCAGAAACCACAATTTCATAATCATTAAACGATTGGGCTAATACGCTTTTTATTGCGTGCAAGGCAAGCGTGTCTCTATTTTTTGTCGGGAGAATTATCGAAAATGTTGGCATATTAATTAAATTCAGTTCAATTGTGATAACTCATTTTTAAAATCTAAATTTATTATAAATAAATGTTTGGTCATGTTATTGAACTGACTGTAGTTTATATGAATGAATATTCTAGAGTAGCGTGATCATCTATTCTGCATAAACGTGGAGTGGGTATGCAAACGCTAATGGCGTTGGTATGACATTCGCAGCTTGCACATGTATTGCAATATTTGGATTTACTTCCATAGTGTTGTGTGGGCGGATGGTTAGTTTAGTTTAGTTTAGTTTAGTTTAGTTTAGTTTAGTTTAGTTTAGTTTAGTTTAGTTTAGTTTAATTTAGTTTAGTTTAGTTTAGTTTAGTTTAGTTTAGTTTAGTTTAGTTTAGTTTAGTTTAGTTTAGTTTAGTTTAGTTTAGTTTAGTTTAGTTTAGTTTAGTTTAGAGGCCCTCTTCACCGAAGGCACGGCGAAAGCGCCCGATCTGGGTTGCGTCGCAGGGCAATCGAGGCTCGTAATACTCCAGGCCGCTGAAGTATTGCCAGACTACGTTCTCGCTCCAGCGAACAACCAGCTCTTCGTCACTGAGGTTGTAGCTGTTCTTGAGGTACAGCAGACTGGCCATCAGGCGCAGGGATAAACGGGGGCGACCTGCGGCACTGATACCACCGCCAAATTGCACTGCGTGTTCACCCAATAAATCCGCAGTGCGTTGTTCTTTTGGAGTTCGGTCTTGGTGAGCAAAATTCGGAGCCAGGGCTGCTTCAATCCCCCCCCAAGGGAATTGTGCAGTCAGCACCACCAAGGGATGTCGCATGTCAATCATGGCATCAAGGCGGGAGCGGAAAAAGTCTGCTGTGTCCATGTCAAAATCTCAAGAATCTATTCTTCAAATAACGTTTTATGAGGGATTTGGTGCACCGTTTTCACACAAAAATGTGAGGATTCATGCGGGTTTTGCGGGTTTTGCAGGCTGGACTATATAAGTTATTTGTGAGTCTTTGAGTGCATGATCTCTACAGTTTCCCCTGTTGAATCTGTAGATGCATTGCCAGTAATAATGAGCTCACAATCCATAAAAGTCTGCTCGAGCAAGGAGCCCAATGGTGCACGAATAAACTTCTAGCCGTTATAGACGGACATGCCAATGCCGACTTTCGGGTTGTGCTTCTGTTCCTCGTCGGGTTGGTTCATTCTCAAGTTCCACTTATGTTTTTTTTGAAAGTACTCTCGGCTTATGAGTATCGCCAGTGAAGAGATCGCTCCATGATCGCTAACAGCCGGGGCCGTATGCGGCTAGCCAGCGCGGTTGATGCCGCCAACGCAAGGCTGCCGGTAATCAGTAAAAAAGCAAACCAGTGCCAACGATCCTGGTAGCTCGCGGGCTGAATCTGTTGAGCCAGCAGCATTACGCCAATCGCTCCACTAATGGGCAGTAACAAGTCGGCAAAGTACCATCGCCACTTTTCCTCCGGGATCAGCCTGCGGTGCATGAACTGGAGGCTGATCAGAACATAACCTGCATTCAAGGCCACCCATATCCATGCCGCGCCCACTGCGCCGTAGTGGGGAACAATCCAAAAGATGGCAGGGATGAGCACGACAACTGCCACGACATTTGTCCTGATGGCAAGGCTGGTCCAGCCGTGGGCAAGCTGGCACTGATAGGGCATCCACATCAAGCCGTTCAGAAAAGACCCCAGCACCAGGGGCAACAAGATGGGGGCAGTATTTTCGGCAAGGTTGGCATCCCCTGACCACATAAAAACAACCCCACCGGCGAAGAAGCTGAGCAGCATCACAGCTGGCGCGGTCAGGATGGTGACCAGTTGCGCCCCTTGGTGGTAGACCGATATCAGCGCGGCCTGATCTTCGCGCGTGGAGAGTTCCACCATGCGCGGAAAGATCGCCACCGTAATGGGGCTGATGATCAGGGTGAGTACCCCGGCGACAGTCGCCGCCAAAGTGTAGTAGCCGAAAGACTCTAGCGTCAGCAGGCGCGAGAGCAGTACCTTATCCACCTGCGTGAGGAGCAGGGCTAGAAAGGTGATGCCCATCATTCCACTGGCGAACTTCCAGACTCCGGCGAGGGCTGCGCGTGAGAATTTAGGCGGTAATGGGGGTTGGGGCAATGTTCGGTGAACGCTTGCGGCAAATACGGTGATAGACAGTAGGGAGACGAGCGCCTGCCAGAGAAAAAATGCCTGCACGGTGGGCGAGACCCATGCGAGAACCGCCACGGCCCCCCCATAGCGCAGGGTGGCGAGGATGGCGTTGGCACCGTTGTACCAGACCTGCCGTTGCAGTCCGAAGAGTGAGCCGCGATAGATGCCCTCAACAAAGCGCAGGGCGACCACGAGCGCTATGACCGCGAGAGCCTGGGCGACGACTGCGGTGGGGAGTTTTTCGGCCCTGAGCCAGTCGCTCGCCAAATAACCTGATGCAGCCCACACGCCCAAAGCAATCACCGCGGCGAGGCTGAAGCAAATGATTTCCAGACTGCGCAACAGATCGCGGATGGATTGCGGGCTGTGCGCACCGGCGGTATAGCGGGCCATTTCCCGGTTGAGGGTGGGCGTCATACCCATATCTAGGAGCGTAAGCCACGCCTGCATGACAGCGAACAGGCCAATGAGGCCGAAGGCCTCCATCCCGAGGTACTTGATGTACAGAGGGATAAAAGCGAGGCCCATCACGGCAACCCAGCCCTGGCCTAGATAGTTGGCAATTAGATTGCGTTTAAGCACGTGCGTTGACGATTAGGCGATACGTTTCAAATAACCGTCCGGCGCCACAGTAATCAACAACTTGTGCTGAATGCTCTTGTCGATCTCAAACTCGGGGTGGGTTTTGAGGTATTCCCAGACTGCGGTCTTAGGGTTGTCACCAGGGCCCCAGGGGCGGTCTGGGAACATGGATTTTGGCATGTCTTCCACCAAGGTGTCAAAGACGCAGCAGTAGCTGCCGACACTGGTTAATGGCGCGTAGGCTTGTAACTCGTCCAATACGTGGGCGTGGGTGTGGCTGCTGTCGAGCATCACCAATACGCGGGTGTAATTGGCTGCCACGGCATGCACCTGCGCGATGATGTCGGGCGCGGTGCTGGAGCCCTGAATCATCTGGATGCGCGATGCCATAGGGT
>Ga0209491_10005577_pt1 | contig 18269 bp, 14 predicted proteins | sample BON02_FD_187213 | JGI IMG/M metagenome (GOLD analysis project Ga0209491, IMG submission 187213) | Freshwater microbial communities from Lake Bonney liftoff mats and glacier meltwater in Antarctica - BON-02 (SPAdes) (version 2) | ecosystem: Environmental > Aquatic > Freshwater > Ice > Glacier...
ACAGCCCGAAAGCAGGGGCTCAAGATCCTCGACACCCTGACCCAGCCCCCAGACGAGATCATCGCGCAACTCTAACGGCAGGCACCGTGCGCAACGTTGCCGATGCAGCGGGGTGCTTGGGAGTTACATCTTATGTTCTAATGTCTTGACGAGCACCAATCAATCCTGTTTTATCCTATTTCATCCACAGGCCCTTGGGGACAACATGACCGACAACCACACACTCGCCGACCGCTTGCGCGCCCGCGCCGATCAGCTGGGCCTGGCACCGGCCCACGTCGCAGAAATGGCCGGGGTCAACCGCTCCTTCGTCTATGACATCCTGCGTGGAAGGTCGGCCCGCCCCGGCATAGACCGACTGGCCGATGTGGCTCGCGTCCTGAAAGTTGAGCGAGAGTGGCTGATCCACGGCATCGGCGAGGTCGAGGGCGCGTCACCCTTCATCGATAATCCCGACGATGCGTTCGTGGCAATCGCGCATGCCACTCCCCGCCCAGCGATGGGTGGCGGGGCCGTCGTGGGCGATGATGATGGTGACACGCCCGACCGAGCCTATCACTTCCGCCGCTCGTGGATAAAGGACAGCCTCAAGGCAAGCCCGTCTCAGCTGCGCATCATGCATGTCGCGGGTGACAGCATGGCACCGACCCTGCTCGACGGCGATACCGTGCTGGTAGACATGACCCGCCGCAGCCCCAACCCGCCTGGGATCTTCGTGGTACATGACGGCATGGGGCTGGTTGCCAAACGCCTCGAACACATTCCCAACAGCGATCCGCTTGCCGTGCGCATCATTTCTGACAACCCCGTCTACAGGCCCTATGAGGTCACGGCAGAGGAGATCAATATCATCGGGCGTATTCGCTGGTTTGCTCGGGAAATGTGATAGCCAAAATGCCAGTCAGCAGCACCATTCGGTGTCTTTCGAAAGAAAAAAGCGCTCGAGGGATCTTTCCCTGAACGCAAATCGACCATTATTAAATAATGTGTCAAGAGGGCTAGCTTTGTCAATCACTCAGTCGCGCCATGGTTTACGGAAAAGGTCAATATTATCGGGTGCATCCGCTGGCCTGTTCTAAAACTGTTAAAAGCGAATTGAAGACGAGCCGACGTTGCAGCGACCGAGCTGCAAAATGGGGTAAGAGCGCTGAACGGGAGCAGAATGGACGAGTGAATCGCCCCGGGTTTACTGGAGGGTAAAACTCTCAAAGGATGAGCCCCATGGAACAGAAAAAATCACCCCCGAAGTACACGGCTGAATTTCGCGAACGCGGCGTTCGGCTTTTCCAAGAAAACCGTAGCAACTATAGCAGCGACAACGCAGCATTTAAGGCGATCGCACCCAAGTTGGGATGCTCGCCTGATAGCCTGCGTATCTGGTGCCAACAGTCTGAGCGCGATGCCGGTGGGCGATCTGGGCTGAGCAGCGCAGACAAGGATCGGCTCAAGGCACTGGAACGGGAGAATAAGGAACTTCGTACTGCCAATGAGATCCTTAAGAAGGCGTCAGCGTATTTTGCCCAGGCGGAGCTTGTCTTATGATAAAACCTGGCTCCTGAGGCAAAAAGGAGCCGCTGCCCAGCACCGCAAACTGCGGGGCAGCGGCGGGGGTGGCGTCGTGCGGAGCTTGGTCTTTTAGGACCGTGGTCGAGTTTGACGAACCCCCGTCTTTTCTCAAGGCCTGAACGGATACGTGGGCTACGGGCCCGAACGACAAGCAAAGGTAAATAGAAAAGATGGCAAAAGATACCATGGGAATCGACGTGTCGAAAGATCGTCTTGACGCATTTTGGCACTCACAATAAGAAGCGCGCAGTGTCGCCAACACCGCAGAAGGTTTTGAGCAGCTCTGCGCCTGGATTGGTCAAAAAGACGACGTATTGGTCGTCTTCGAAGCAACTGGAGCCTATCATCGTGGACTTGAGCGACACCTCAGTCTGGCTGGCCAGCCCTATATTAAGGTAAATCCCAAGCAGGCACGCAGGTTTGCGCAAGCGATCGGACGGCTTGCCAAAACAGATAGTGTCGATGCAAAGATGTTGGCGCGTATGGGTGTTGGTCTGGATCTGACCCCACAGCAAATCGAAAGCGAAGATGTTCATGATCTCAGAGAGTTACTGACAGCACGGCGCGCGCTGGTTAAGGATCAGATCACGGCAAAAACGCGCCTTTCCACAGCCGTGAACCCACTTATCCGTGAGCAACTAAGTCGCCGGATTGGCCATATTTCCGCTGACGTTAAAGCGTTGGATGAGGCGATTGCACAAATCGCAAAGCAGCGCGGAACCCTTGAGGAACGGATCCGCCGGCTGACAACAATTCCAGGCATAGGCAGATTGACTGCGACAACACTCCTAATCGACATGCCGGAATTGGGGCAACTTGATAGCAAAAAGATCGCTGCGCTCGCCGGACTGGCACCGATGACACAGCAGTCTGGTAAATGGCAGGGCAAGGAGCGGATTACTGGTGGAAGGGCATCCCTGCGGCGCGCCATCTACATGCCAGCGCTAGTCGCAATTCGCTTCAATCGCGACCTGCATGATAAGTATCAGCAGATGGTAAAAGCCGGTAAGGCCAAAAAGGTCGCTATCACTGCCATCATGCGCCGCATTATTGTCCTAGCAAACACATTGCTACGCGAAGGGCGAGATTGGCAGCCACAACGCCCTTGACCAAGACGGATACTCGACCGCCCGTTTCGCAAATGATGGATTTCATTGAGGAAAGCCGAGAGGCATTCGGGGTCGAGCCGATCTGCAAAGCGCTGCAGTTTGCCCCTTCCACCTAATATGACCGGCGCGCCATTGTGCGTGACCCTGAGCGGGCATCGCGCCGAGCAAAGTCCGACGCTGCAATGAGCCTCAGGATCGATGGGGCCTGGGAGGACAACCGCAAGCTCTATGGTGCGCGCAAGATTTGGCATGTCTTGCGCCGCGATGGCCAGGACGTTGCCCGCTGCACGGTGGAGCGATTGATGCGCGCCTTGGGCATCAGGGATGTGGTTCGAGGCAAAAGGGTCGTCACCACGAACCCGGACACGTCACTGCCCTGCCCGGACGACAAGGTGAACCGGATCTTCAAAGCGGATCGGCCAAACAAGCTGTGGGTTTCGGACTTCACTTATGTGCCGACCTGGTCGGGGACAGTCTACGTAGCCTTCGTGATCGATGTCTTCGCACGGCGGATCGTTGGCTGGCGCGTGTCCACATCCATGACGACCAAGTTCGTCCTCGACGCGCTGGATCAAGCGATCTGGCAAAGAAAAACGCTGGATAACAAAAGCTTGGTCCACCATTCCGACCGTGGATCGCAATACCTGTCGATCAAATATACCGAGCGACTGGCTCAAGCTGAGATCGATCTCTCAGTCGGAACCGTCGGTGATGCCTATGATAACGCACTGGCCGAATGCGTCATAGGCCTGTTCAAAACCGAGGTGATCAACCAGATCGGCCCGTGGAAATCGATGCGCGAAGTCGAATGGGAAACCCTGAAGTGGCCTTACGGCGATGCAAGCATCGCCTACCGGCTAATAGGTCGATTGGTATAACAATCGTCGCCTGCTCGGCCCTATCGGATACGTCCCACCCGCTGAAGCAGAGGAGGCGTTCTATGCAAACCTGAACACAATCGATATGGTCGCCTAGTCGTTGAACAAATCACCCTCCGGTAAACCCGGGGCGGTTCAGTAAATGACCGGCACATGGCGGGCCGGTTCGGTGATGAAATCAAGGCTCATGTCAGTCTCACAGGAAAGGAAGATCGGTCAGTTTTCCGGGCTGCATCACGCCCGCCAATTGCACCTGAACCGTATCGCCGATGACACAGGCACTGTCTAGCAGCGCAAAGCCGATGTTCTTTTGCAGACGGTAAGAGAAGATGCAGTTGGTCAGGTCCCCCACCTTGAGGCCGTCCTTGAAGATCGGGTTCCACAGGAAGCCGGGCTTCACCGGCTCGCCCGCATCCAGAATGATCCCCAGAGAGTGCCGTCTTGGCCCATCGGCCGCGATGCGTCTCAGGGCGTGGATGCCTATGGTATCGTCAGGCACCTGAAGATCGACATATTTGCCCATCCGCACTTCATAGGGGTTGGTGGTGCCGTCGGTATCTCCGCCGTAGGCGATAAGACCGGACTCTACCCGCTCGACCCAGTTCGGTGCACCCGGCCCGATGCCCCAAGGCGCACCCGCCTCGCGGAAGATGTTCCACAGCGCCGTCCCTTTGGTGCCGTCGCGCAAATAGATTTCGAACCCGCCCTGTTTGGACCAGCCGGACCGCTGGACCACCACGGGGATCCCCTGAATCTCGACCTCGCGGAACCAGAAGTATTTCAGCGCGCGCACCCAGCCACCGCAGACATTGGCAACAACGTCTTCGGCCTTGGGGCCCTGAATTGCCATGGGCGAGACATCGGGTTCGCTGACCTCCACATCCAGTCCCCGCTCGGCGGCGATGGCGCTTGCCCAGAGCCAGATGTTGCTGTCAGCAATCGACAGCCAATAGAGATCATCCGTCAGTTTCAGGCAGATCGGGTCGTTGATGAGGATGCCTTTGTGGTCGCATAGCGGCACGTATTTGCCCTGTCCCACCTTTTGCTTCGACAGGTCGCGCGGCGAGAGGATCTGCGCCAGCCGCCCGGCATCCGGCCCCTTCAACTGCACCTGCCGTTCAACCGCGACGTCCCACTGGCTGACGCCATTGATCAGCCGCCAGTATTCCTCCTCGGGATTGCCGAAGATCGTCGGCATCAGCATGTGGTTGTAGGTGGTGAAGTTGGTAACGCCTTCCTTCACAGTGGCCTCGTAGAATGGTGAAGGGCGCAGTCGGGCAGAGGGGGTAATTCCAAACAATTCAGGCTCCGGTCAGTTGGAGGAAAGATCGAGAGTGGCTTCTATCAGGGCGACAAGCTGCGCGTCGCTGACCGAATGGTTGTAGTCGTCGCGCCCCAGAACCACGATGGCGTCGCCATTCGGCAGGGACAGCACGATGTTGCCACCAGAGCCACGCATGCCGGGCACGTTCAGAATGGTATCGCCGCGCTTGGCGACAGTACGCCAGAAGGCAAGGCCATAGTTGGGGCCGGCAGAGAGGCTTGCGACCAGTGTTTGATCAAGGATCTGGCCGCCATCCGGGCCCTTGCCGCCGTGCGCGATCAACTGTCCGGCGCGGGCCAGCGCGTCGATGGTGGGCAATGCCCCCCAGGCGGAGAACGGGAAGCCAACAGAACCATCGGGGGTGTAGTTGGTGCCCGAGACGAAATGCGGGGCGCCGATCGGGGTGTAGACCTCGGCTTCCAGCATGTTCAAAATGGTGGCATCCGGGCCTTCCTTGTATTGCAGAAAGCGTTGCATCGCCAACGTAGAAATCCACATGTCCTGATCCATATAGACCATCTTCTTCCCCGGTCCGGCGACGTTGGGGTTGGGTTCCTGGTTGAAGTAATGGCTGATCTGATCAGCCAGCGCGTAGGAATAAGACCATTCGTAGGTGTTGGTCGACTTAGAGTCCCAGTTGGCATCATAGCCATCCGACCCCATGCCCGATTGCATGTTGAGCGCGTTTCGGATCGTCACCTTGTCCATCCGCTCCTTTGCTGCGGAAGACGGATAGGTAAAATCCTCGCCCTCCTTGAAATAGCCGACGATGGTCGTGTCGAGGAACTCCGGTCCGTATTTTTGCGCCAGCCGCAGCGCAGCCATGCCAGGGATCAGCGATTTCGACGCGGACCAGACGCCAACGCGCATGTCCTGCGGGTAGGGATGGGTACCGAAGGGCGTGGTAACCGGGTTCATATAAAGCGTGCCCTTGTGCAGCACCGCCACGGCGAGCGTCCGGACGGGGTCGAGCCCCCCTGCCGCCGCCTTCATCGTATCGCCAAGGTCATCCAACGGTTTGATAGGCAGCCGCGCGGCGCGCTCAGCGTTGAAATCCGCGGTTACCGCCGCGGCGTCGATCTTGGCAGTGCTGTCGAAGGTTGCGGGAACTTCGGCCCAGGCCCTAACGTCGAAATCAGGATCCCAGAACAGGAAACCACCACCAGAATCCGATGAGAATTGAACTTGCAGTGGTGTCACCTGCCCGTCCTTGTATTCGAAGCTCGCCAGGCCCAGCCAGGCTTCTCCCTCTTGGCTTTGCACCAGCGAGATAGGAAAGGCCGCCTTGGACCAGCCTGCATGATCGCCCTCGGTCAGGCTCCAGGTCTTGCCAGGCCCGGCGATGATTTCCCAGAACGAGGCGGTGCGCTCGGCCAGCGGTAGGCGGACGATACTACGGTCAGCGGGGATCAGCTCGCCTTTGTCCGTGGCGACCAAGTTAAGCGTCAGGCCGGGAAAAAGCCCCGCATCCAGCTGCATCAGCGGCACGGCGCCCGCCGGGTCCTGCTTGGCCAGAAAATCGAAAATTCCCCACCATTCGAACGGGTGCTGAATCATCTTGTCGGCGGGGTCAGTCTCAACCGTCATCGCCGTTGTGGTCAGGACCAGGCGCGCGGCGAAAGGCGTCCCCGGCGCGGCGCCCTCGGGCGCGCTGAATGAAGTGGCCATCGTCCAACCCGGCGCTTCGGCACTGGCCGCTCCTGACACCAGAAGCGCTGCTGCTGTCGCAACACCGGCGCAGACTTTCTTGAAAGCTGACATGCGATACCTTCCATCCGTGAAAGAAAGAACCTGCCAACGGGTTTTCGCGCCCAATTGGCAGTAAAGTGCGTCAGATCAGCTGACAGGGAGCGCTGATCGACTTTGACCTGCGTGACTCCAACTTGAGGCAGCCTTGGCCGAAAGTGCAAACAACCAGTTTTCACACTGAGGCCTTGATTTAGTTATGGCCGCATCAGGCAATCTCAAAAAGTCCGGCCGCCCCCATTCCCCCCCCCACGCACATCGTCACAACTGCCAGCCGCGCGCGACGGCGCCGCCCCTCTAGCAAGGCGTGGCCCGCAAGACGGGCACCGGTCATGCCATAGGGATGACCAACGGAAATCGCGCCACCGTTCACGTTGACCCGCTCAGGATCAAGGCCAAGTTCCTGAATGCACGGCAGAGCCTGCGCTGCGAAAGCCTCGTTCAACTCCCACAAATCAATATCGCTTACCTTCAGGCCCGCGCGCTGTAACAGGCGTGGCACTGCGTGGATCGGGCCAATGCCCATGGTTTCGGGTGCACAGCCCACGACTGACATCCCGCGAAAAACCCCAAGCATCGGCAAGCTGCGCTGCTCCGCTGCGCGCCGCTCCATCAAGACCAGTGCTGCCGCCCCGTCCGAAAGCTGACTGGCGTTGCCCGCCGAAACCGTGCCGCCGTCGCGCACTGGTTTTAATCCGGCAAGACTTTCCAGCGTGGTTTGCGCCCGGTTGCCCTCATCACGAGCAAGCGTCACCTCTTCGCTTCGCGTTTCGCCGGTTTCGCGGTTTCGGATCAGGCGCATCGCCGTGATGGGCACGATCTCGTCGTCAAACCGCCCCGCCGCTTGCGCCGCCGCTACCCGCATTTGCGATTGCAGCGCGAAGGCGTCCTGCGCATCACGCGAAACACCATATTGCCGGGCAACGATTTCCGCCGTGTCGAGCATCGGCAAATAGGCGTGGGCGGCATGGGTCATCACCGCCGCGTCCGTCTCGGCAAAGGCCCAGTCAAAATAGCGCGCTTGCAGGGCCGAGATGTTTTCCTGTCCCGCGGCAATCACTACGTCCATCCCCTCTTGCACGATCTGATGTGCAGCGATCGAAATCGCCATCAGACCCGAAGCGCATTGGCGGTCGACCGTCTGACCTGCCACAGAGACGGGCAATCCCGCAGCAAGTGCAGAAAGCCTACCGAGGTTCATCCCGGCGGTCCCCACACCGAGGACTGTACCCATCACCAGATCCTCGACCTCACCCGGATCAATTCCTGCCCGCGCGACCGCTGCGGCGATGGCATGGGCGGCAAGCGTCGGCGACTTGATGTTGTTCAGGCTGCCCTTGAACGCCTGCCCGATCGGCGTGCGGGCAACCGAAACGATGACGGCTTCACGGCTCATGCAATTTCTCCCGTTGCCAGCATCTGGCGAATTAGCTTCTTGTCGATCTTGCCGACCGAGGTGCGCGGCAGTTGCGCCACAGCGCAGATGCGGTCCGGAGCAGCCCATTTCGGCAAATCCCCGGTCGCTATCGCCGCCGCAATGTGGACCTTGATTGCATTTTCGGCCGGCTCCGCGCCGTCGACCACCACCACCAGAACGGGCCGCTCGCCCCAGCGGTCGTCGGGAGCGCCCACCGCCGCCACTTCGCGCACGCCCGGCACCATGGAGGCCAAGTTCTCCAGCGCCAGCGAAGACACCCACTCGCCGCCGGACTTGATCACATCTTTCAGCCGGTCGGTGATGCGCAGCGTACCGTCTGGGGACATGTGGCCAACGTCGCCGGTATGCAGCCAGCCGTCTCGCCAAAGCTCGGCGCTGCCCTCGGGGTTCTTCAGATATCCCGCCGTTAGCCATGGCGCGCGGGCAACAACCTCGCCCGTCGTCCGCGCATCATGCGGCACATCGCGCATCTCAGGATCCACCACCCTCACCTCGACCAACGGCGCCGCGCGCCCGGTGGCTGTGCGAATGGTGATGTCGTCACGGGACGGGCTGGCCACCATATCAGCCACGGTCACGAAGGGGCAGGTCTCGGACATGCCATAGGCGGCATGGATGTCGATGCCATGGCTGCGGGCCTGCCGTGCCATAGCATCTGACAAGGCAGAGCCACCGATTAACACTTTCCACTGTGAGAGATCCGTTGTCGCGGCTTCGGGCGCCGAAAGCAGCATCGACAGGATCGTTGGAACGCAATGCGAGAATGTCACGTCATGTTCAGCAATCAGCGACAACAGGCGCGATGGCTCATAGCGGCCGGGATATATCTGCTTCAGGCCAAGGAAAGTAGCGATAAAGGGAAAGCCCCAGCCGTGAACGTGAAAGAGCGGTGTGATCGGCATGTAGACATCATCACGTTTGATGCCACCCGTGCCCGGCACTGTGCCAAGTCCCGCCGTAACGGCCAATGTGTGCAGCACCAGCTGACGGTGGCTATAGGTCACGCCCTTGGGGTCGCCCGTGGTGCCGGTGGTGTAGAACAGCGTTGCGCGGGTGTCCTCAGCCAGATCGGGAAAGGTAAAATCGAGGCCCTCGGCCGCCAGAAGCGCCTCATATTCCCCCTCAAATCCCTCGGGCAGCGGCGCAGCGCCATCGGTCAGAAAGATCAGCCTCGCTTGGCGCTTGATCCGTGGCAACAAAGGCAGAAGCAGCGGCAGAAAATCCGCGTGGCACAGGATCGCGTCATCCTCGGCATGATTGATCGTGTAAAGCACCTGCTCGGGCGACAGGCGGATGTTCACCGTATGCAATGTCGCCCCGATCATCGGTATGGCAAAGAAACATTCCAGATACCGTGGCGTGTCCCAGTCCATCACGGCAACGGTAGCCCCGCGATTTAAACCCATCCGCGTCAGTGCTGCCGCCAGATGGCCAATCCGGGCCTGGAGCTGGCGGTAGGTCTGCATTCTCCCTTCGCCATCATGGATTGTCTGGTCTGGGTTTCTTCCGGCCGGTGCCTTGAGCAACTGGCCGATGAGGAGTTGGGAATACGGGGGTGTGGTCATGAGATCATCCATCTAGAACATCAAAAGCCTAGCCAGTAATTGGCCAACTTACACATGACGAAAAAAGGGGCTAAGCTTCGCCTGTGTTTGGTCATCGGTCGCATCCGACCCCGCCACTCCGCGCCAGATGGCTAGGGTCGCCCTATCACTCGAAAGGAATGGATCGCCATGTCGCACCAGATGCCTCCGCTGCAGTGGCTGCGCGCCTTTGAGGCCTCGGCCCGGCATTTAAGCTTCACCAACGCCGCATCCGAGTTGAATCTGACGCAGGCGGCGATTTCAAAACAGGTGAAGCTGTTGGAACATTACCTGAAAGAACCGCTGTTTGAGCGGCTTCCGCGCAGTCTGGCCCTGACCAAGGTGGGAGCTGCCTATCTGCCCAAGGTACAAGACGCATTCGAGCGGCTGTCGGCTGGCACGCTGGAGGTGTTTGGCGGCCGCAGGGCCGAGATGCTCTCGGTGCGCGCGCCCATAGGCTATGCTGTGAACTGGCTGGCCGCGCGGCTGCCGCATTTCATGGCGGCACATCCCAAAACAAACGTGCGGATCGTGTCCTCGGTCTGGGCCGAGGATTTTGAGGCTGAACGCTACGACCTTGATATCCGCTACGGCTTTGGCCGCTGGCCAGGCTTTCACGCAGACCGCCTGACCTTGGAAGTGCTGGAACCGCTCTGCCTTCCCGAGATCGCGGCGCGACTGCGCGAACCCGACGATCTGGCAAAAGAGCGCCTCTTGCATGTGCTGGGCTATCAGGAAGGCTGGGCCTCCTGGTTGAATGCGGCGGGGGCAACCAAGGTGAATTCAGGATCGGGCCTGCATCTGGACACCTCGCTGATGGCCTTCGAGGTGGCGGCAAATGGCGGTGGTGTGGCGCTGGGTCGGCGGTCGATGTCAGGCAAGGAACTTGCCACGGGCCGCTTGGTGCGGCCGTTCGATCTGGCCCTGCGCATCGACGAATGCTTCTACATGGTTGCACCCGAACAAGGCCCGGCCCACCCGGACGCCCATTTATTCCGCGAGTGGTTATTGGCTGAGGCGGCGGCGGAAAGGCATTAACCGGAAGCACTGTTTTGCGCCCGCCGCGCGCTTTCACCCCCTCTACTTCGCCCGCAGCCTTACTCCGGCATCAAGCCGGATCACTTCGCCATTCAGCATCGGGTTGCGGATCATCGACAAGCACAAGTCGGCAAAATCCTCGGGCGCACCGAATCGACGGGGGAAGATCGCGTCCGCGGTAATCGCCTCTACCACTTCTGGCGGCACTTCGGCAGCCATCGGCGTGTGGAACAGGCCCGGCGCGATCGCAAGAACGCGCACACCGCGGGCCGCGAACTCGCGGGCGGCTTGAATGGTCATGGCTGTGATGGCCCCTTTCGAGGCGACATAGGCCCCTTGCCCGATCTGGCCTTCATAGGCGGTGATCGAGGCAGTGTTGACGATCACGCCTCGTTCGTCGTCTGGGCCAAGGGGATCAAGCGTCATCATCCGGGCGGCGGCCTTGGTCATGACTGAAACCGTGCCCAAAAGGTTCACTCGGATCACCCGTTCGAACCGCGCCATCTCGACCGGGCCGTCGCGTCCCACCAACCGCATCGAACCCGGTATGCCCGCGCAATTGACCACGATCCGCGCCACGCCCTGCACGGCTTCGGCAGCGTCAAGCGCGGCCGTAACCGAGGCTTCATCGGCCACGTCACAGGCAACGGGCAGGATACCCGGCTCGGCTTCCCCTGGCCGCAGATCCAGCGCCGCGACGCGCGCCCCCGCCGCTGCCAAAGCGCGCGCAGTGGCAAGGCCAAGGCCCGAAGCGCCGCCTGTCACTAGAGCGGCGACGCCTGTCAGATCACGCATGCTCGCCCCGTGCCGCCAAAAGTCGGTTTAGCCAGTCGGGGTCCATCTCGGGCACAGACGACAACAACAGATCAGTATAGGCTTCGTGGGGTTGGCCGAACAGTTCTGTCTTCGGGCCTCGCTCTACCACCACGCCTTGCTGCATCACCACGACCTCGTCGGCGATGGCTTTCACCGTAGCCAGATCATGGGTGATGAACATGTAGGCCAAGTTCAATTCGCTTTGTAGCCGATCCAAGAGCTTCAGGATACCCTCTTGGACGATCTGGTCAAGCGCAGAGGTCACCTCGTCGCAGATGATCAACTGCGGCTCGGCGGCCAAGGCGCGAGCGATACCGATGCGTTGTTTTTGTCCGCCGGAAAGCTCTCCCGGCAGCCGATCGATGTATGTATCGGGCTCCAGCTCGATCAGCGCCAGCAAGTCGCGGATGCGGGCATCAAGCGCCTTTCCTTTCAGTCCCAGATACATCTCTGCCGGGCGCCCGATCAATTCGCGCAGGCGCAGCTTTGGGTTCAGCGCGGTGTCGGCCATCTGATAGATCATCTGGCACTGGCGCAACTCCGCGCGGCTTCGGGCTTTGAAGCTAGGGGGCAGCGCCTTGCCGTTGAACAGAACCTCACCTTTGCGAGGGACCAGAAGGCCGGTGACCACGCGCGCCGTTGTGGATTTTCCGGACCCGCTTTCGCCCACCACAGCGACAGTGCGGCGAGCGTGGATGTCAAAGCTGACATCTTTTAGCACATCGACCGCACCATAGCCTGCGGTGACGCCACGCACGGAAACCACTGGTGTGCCAGTGGCGGGCAATTGTTCTGCCCTCACAAAACTCCGCACTGCCCAAAGACTGCGGGTATACTCCTCACGCGGTGCAGCCAGCATGACGCGGGTGTCGGCTTCTTCCACCTCATCGCCACGCAGCAGAACCTTAATGCGGTCGGCCATCTGGGCGACCACAGCCAAGTCGTGGGTGATGTAGATTGCTGCCGTGCCGAACTGTCGCACGATATCGCGGATCGCTGCCAGCACCTCAATTTGCGTGGTAACGTCCAGCGCTGTTGTAGGTTCGTCAAAGATGATCAAGTCGGGCCGACAGGACATAGCCATGGCTGTCATCGCCCGCTGCAATTGCCCGCCTGAAACCTGATGCGGATAGCGAAATCCGATCTCTTCGGGATTGGGCAGGCGCATGCGTCGGTAAAGTTCGACCGCATCGGCCTCGGCCTTTTCGCGGGGCATCACGCCATGGACAACCGGGCCTTCGCAATATTGGTCCATTAACTTGTGGGCCGGGTTGAAACTCGCCGCCGCAGACTGTGCGACATAGGCGATGCGCTTGCCACGCAAGGCGCGGCGTTCGGCCTCGGGCACCGCACGCAGGTCGATCCCATCGAAGTCAATACTGCCGTCAGATATGCGGCAACCGTCGCGGGCGAAACCCATGGCGGCAAGTCCTATGGTGGATTTCCCCGCACCGGATTCCCCGATCAGGCCCAGCACCTCGCCCTTGTGCAAGGTCAGGTCCACACCCTTGATGATCTCGTGCCAAGCATCGCCGGAACGCCCTTCAATCCGAAGGCCCCGGATGGAGAGGAGAGTTTGTTTGTCCATGGGCCTAATCCTTCAAGCCGCTGGCGCGGTGCAATTGCCAGTCCACGACGAAGTTCACCGCCACTGTCAGCAGGGCTATCGCGCCCGCGGGCAGCAGCGGCGTCACGTCACCAAAGGTGATCAGCGTCGCGTTTTCGCGCACCATGCTGCCCCAATCGGCGGTGGGCGGCTTGATGCCAAGGCCGAGGAAGGACAGGGCGGAGATGGCAAGGAACACAAAGCAGAAACGCAGGCCAAACTCGGCAACTAGCGGGGCCATGGCGTTGGGCAGGATCTCGCGCCGGATCAGCCGCCACATCCCCTCGCCGCGCAACCGCGCTGCCTCGATATAGTCCATCACAACGATGCCCTGCGCGACCGATCGCGCCAGACGATACACCCGCGTGGCGTCAACGGCGGCGATCACCAGGATCAGTGACAGCACCGAGGTGCCGAAAATGGTTAGCAGCAGCAGCGAAAAGATCAACGCCGGAATCGACATCAGCGCATCAACTATCCGCGACAGCGTCTGGTCCAACCAGCTTCCAACCAGCGCTGCCCAAATGCCAAGCACTGTCCCGACGACAAATGCCAGCGCTGTGGTGGCAAAGGCGATGCCTACGGTGTTGCGCGCGCCATAGATCAGCCGGGTCAGCATGTCGCGGCCCAGCTTATCCGTACCAAGGTGATAGGGCGCAGCCCAAGGAAGGTACTGGTCTCCCATCACTTCACTTTCGCCAAACGGGGCCAGAACCGGGGCCAGAACCGACACCACCACGTAAATGAGGATCACGGCGATGCCAAAACTTGCCGTAAGGGGCATGTCTCGGAAGGTTGGCATCAGATGCGCCGGAGCCAGTGCGCGCATGGTAACGCGGCTGGCAAGGCCCAAGGCGAAGAACAGCGCAAGGCCAACGATCAGGGCAATAAGCATCTGCATGGCCTAACTCCGATGCATCAGGCGAGGGTTGCTGATCGTCGACAGCACATCCGCGATGAGGTTCAAGAGCACATATGCCGCAGCAAAGATCAGCGCGATGGCCTGCACCACTGCAATGTCTCGATTGCTGACCGCATCGACCATCAACTGGCCAAGGCCGGGATAGACGAACACAACCTCGACCACCACGACCCCGGTGATCAGATAGGCTAGATTCAGCGCGACGACGTTGATGATTGGTGCCAACGCATTCGGCACCGCATGGCGCAACACGACGCGCAACGGCGACATGCCCTTCAGCCGTGCCATTTCGATATAAGGGCTGGCCAGCAGATTAATAATCGCCGCCCGCGTCATCCGCATCATATGTGCAGTGACAACAAGGGTCAGTGTCAGCGCGGGCAGGAACGACATGTAAAGCTGGTCGCCAAAGGTCGTGCTGTCGGTGAACCGCACCATGGATGGAAACAGCCCGGACTGCGCCAGAAACAGCACAAGGATGTAAGCCACGAAGAATTCAGGGAAGGAAATCGCAGTCAGCGCCAGCGCGTTCGAAGCGCGGTCAAAGATTGAATTGCGCCAAAGTGCCGCCAGGACCCCCAGCGTCAAAGAGACGGGCACGGCAAGAGCCGCTGCGTAAAGCGCCAGAAACAGCGTGTTGCCAAGCCGTGCATCGACCAGATCGGCAATCGGCCGCTGGGTGGCCATAGACACGCCAAAATTGCCCTGCAGGGCGGCCGTCAGCCAGTTCCAATACCGCAAGGGTGCGGGATCGTTCAGCCCCAACTGCTCGCGCAGCACGGCGAGGGTCTCTTCAGTCGCCGACTGCCCCAGCAACTCGCGCGCCAGATCGCCCGGCAAAAGTTCGGTCGCACCGAAGATCACCAGAGAGATCACGAACAAGGTCAACAGGCCCAAAAGCAGCCGTCGTCCGATCATGCGCCAGATTTCGTGCATCGTGTCCCCCCGTTTGAACCGTCAGGCCGCCTGGTCTATGTGCCGCGCTTGCCCGTAACGGTAAAACCTCCGGCGAGGTTTCCCCGCCGGAGCCTGCTCATGCTGCCAGATGGATCAGGCGAACCACCAACGCTCGACTGCGCGGAAGCCGTCGAGGTTCCAGTTGTTCGAAATCTTCTCGGGCGTGGCGACTGTCTTGGCAACAGCCATCACATAGTTGTTGTACATCGGGATGATGGTCGAACCCTCAAACGAGACGATCTGCTGCATCTCATGGTATATCTCGCGGCGCTTCGCCTCATCCAGTTCCGACCGTGCGGCGACAAGCAGCTCCTCGAACCGATCATTCGACCAGAAGCTTTCGTTCCAGGACGCCCCTTTTGAGTAGGCCGTGGTGAACATCTGATCTTCAACCGGACGGCCGCCCCAATAGCTTGCGCTGAAAGGCTTTTTCATCCAGACATTATCGAAATAGCCGTCATTTGGCACGCGATCCACCGTGATTTCAATCCCGGCGGCGGCAGCCTTTTCACTGATGAGAACGGCCGCATCGACAGCCCCCGAAAAGCCTGCGTCAGCTGCGGACAGCGTGATTTCCAGCTTGTCCATGCCAGCTTCCTTGAGATGGAACTTCGCCTTGTCGGGGTCGTAAGTCTTTGCTTCCATCTCGGCAAAGAAATAGCGGTTGGCTGGGCCGATCGGATTGTCATTCGAGACAGAACCGTGACCAGCAAGGATCTTATCCACAAGCTCTTGCCGGTCAAAGGCGTATTTCAGCGCAAGACGCACGTTGTTGTCGGTGAAAGGCGCAACCCGCGAGTCCATCGGGAAAACGTAATGGGCATTCCCCGAGATCGACAAGATATTTGCCACGCCACGGCCTTCCAGAAGCCCGATCGCAGCGGGGTCGACCTGATCGATCACATCAACTTCGCCCGTCATCAGCGCATTCAGACGCGCGGCTGGATCAAGGATCGAAAGCAGTATGATCTGGTCGAAATGCGCCCGATCCGACTTCCAGTAATTGGGGCTACGGTTCAGCGTGGCCTGAACGCCCGCCTCATAGCTTTCGACGATATAGGGGCCGCATCCGTCGGATGAGCTTGTGTCGATCTTGCCATCGACCGCCGGCATGATCGCCAGATGATAGTCCGACATCAAGTAGGGGAAGTCGGCATTCGGTGCAGAAATGGTGATGACGATGTTCTGGCCGTCGACCTTGATATCCGTCACGTCATTGAAATAGGGCTTGGCAGCCGAAGTGGAGGCCTCACCACGGTGATGGTTCAACGATGCAAAAACATCGTCTGGCGTTACCGGCTTGCCGGAATGAAAGGTCACCCCTTGACGCACCTTGAAAGCCCAGGTCATGCCATCTGATGAGTCCCAGCTTTCTGCGATCTCGGGGATAAGATTGCCATCCTGACCGACCTCGATCAGTTGGTTATGACGGGCAGCGGCATAGGTCTGGGAGTAGAGGTTATCCCAAAGGCCAGGATCATAGCCATCTGTGGACGAGCCATGACCCAGTCCTGCACGGAACACACCGCCCTTTTTCGGTTCGGCTTGGGCATTCGCCATGCCAGCGGGCAGGATCAATCCCGCCGCCGTCATGACCATCCCGCTTTTCAGCAAGTTGCGACGGGTTATTCCGCTTGAAAATGTCACATTTGTCATGATTTTCCTCCCTTGTGATAAAGTGCGCCATAGGCGCTTGGTCTGAAGCTCTCGAGTGCGGCTTCGGTATAGCTGGCTCTGTCGAGCCAAGCCGGGCTGATCTCCACCCCCCAACCCGGGGTATCTGTAACGGTGACGTGGCCGTCGGTGACTGCAAAGGGCTGCCCAACGAACAGGCCACGCTGCCATGGGTAATAGTCATCCCCCTCGATCGACAGTTCGACATACTTTCCGGCATTGGGGATCGCAGCCAGAAGATGCATAGTGCACGTCGTCACCAGCGACAGATTCGCGGCATGCGGCGTGCAAGGCAAACCTGCATTCTGCGCCATGCGCGCCACCTCCAATGTGCGTGAAATGCCGCCCATGTACATGACGTCAGGCTGCACGACATCCACGGCGCGCATGTCGATCATGCGGGACCATGTGGACAGGTCCCAATCCTGCTCGCCGCCAGTCACGTCAATATCGACGGCACTTGTCACTGCGCGTGTCGCCTCAAGGTTCCAATAGGGCACTGGCTCTTCATAGTGTCCAATGCCGTGGTCCTTCAGCATTTGGCCCACAGCGATTGCGCGCGACACCGAAAAGCCGGAATTGGCATCAACCAACTTGTCGATGCCATCCCCTAAGGCGCGGGCCATAACAGGAATGATCTCTTCCGTCCGCTCCGGCCATTCGTCGATATCCTCGCCGCACTCGGCCCCGATCCGCCATTTCGCGGCGGTAAAACCCTTTTCTGCGCATAGGCGGACCAGCCTTTCTGCTTCGTCCTTTGGAGTGATGTCGCGCTTCATCGAACTGGCATAGGCACGGATGCGACCAGGGCCGCCGCCAATCAGGCTCGCCACCGGCTTGCCTGCCCGCCGTCCAGCCATATCCCAAAGCGCTGTGTCCAGTCCTGCCAGCGCACGGGAACGGTAGCTGCCCGGGTATTTGTGTTCCCGCCGTTCGATCAAATGCACAAGTCCTGCGATATCTGCACAGTCAGCACCCAAAGCCCATGGCACTACCTGGCGATGAAATACCTGCGCCGTGATGTCGGCGTTGTAGGTAGATGTCTGACCCCAGCCAAACGCCCCATCCTCTGCTGTCGCACGGACAAAGCAGACGAATTCATCATGAAACGTCTCGAGGCGGGCAAGTCGGGGCATAGAGCTCCTTCTGGTTAAATCGGAGAAAAGCTTTGAACTCGACGATCCCCCGAGTCTCCTTTCCGCACAAACAACCAATATCGGGCCATTGGGGGCACAAGAGTTATCCGTTCGACACGATTTGCTTTGTGACGCCGAGAACAGGTCTCGAAGGTCGCGTGTGGCGGATGGGGGCGGGCGTCATGCGAGATGCATATCGGAACTCGGGTTGGTTGTGTCTCGAATGTGGTGGAAATTCTCTAGCGGCGATCTCCGAGTGGTTTGATTTGCACCTGATCAGGCTACGAGGTCAAGTGTCATGGGCTCGATGGGTTGGCTGAGGGTTTGCCATCCATCGATTTTGCGCATTGTGATCTGGCCGGAGGCCATCAGGGCCCAGAGCAACATGGGCACGGTTTCGGCACAGGGCAGCACGGCCTGGGTCTTGATCCGGCGTCGGAACTCCTCGTTTAGCCGTTCGATCGCGTTGGTGGTCC
>Ga0209491_10005578_pt1 | contig 18264 bp, 12 predicted proteins | sample BON02_FD_187213 | JGI IMG/M metagenome (GOLD analysis project Ga0209491, IMG submission 187213) | Freshwater microbial communities from Lake Bonney liftoff mats and glacier meltwater in Antarctica - BON-02 (SPAdes) (version 2) | ecosystem: Environmental > Aquatic > Freshwater > Ice > Glacier...
GGAGAAAGAGGAAGAATCACAAAAGAAATTCAAAAAGCTCAGAAACCATCATAGTGCAGTCGAATCGAACATTAACCAGTTGGAGCACAATGGGCTGGACAAATGTCCGGATAAAGGTTTGAAGAACTATAAGCGGTATGTAAGCCTTGGGATCTTATCGTACAACCTGCACCGGTTGGGCAAAATACTGCTGGCTGCCCAGGCCGCCCGGGAAACCAGACAAGCAGCTTAAGTATTAAGCCTAAAAAGAATAAAAAGACAGTCGTATGGAAGAGGTATGTCCGGGCGAACCGAAAAGGGAGGTAAATCCCCCGGATTTCCCACTGAAAACAAAAAAATCGAAGCTTTTCCTCAATGCGGAAAAAAACCGAAAGGTACAGATAGCTAAAAAATCTAAAAACTGGCTTTTTTTGAAAGAATCAAGGGGTTTCCGTTCTGGCACTAATTAACTAAATCGGAAATAAAAATTGTAAAGGATTCAATATCACCTTCAACACTTGCCTTTTCTAATGAATTTATATATGCCTTGCGTTCTTCAACTGGAATCACCGTCTAAGGATATCCGCCTGATGCGAGCATTAAATTCATTAAAAATCTAGCTATTCTTCTATTGCCATCCATGTAAGGATGAATATAAGCAAAGAAAAAATGGCCAAGTACAGCCCCAACTCCCGCATTGCTTTCGTTTTTTTCCAACATTTCGAAAAGGATTGGCATTACCTCCCTTACGGCTTCTTTATTCAACGGAACATGTTGGGATTGTGAAATGTATAATTGATTTGTTCTGTAGCCTGCCAAATCTGAAGCCTTTAAAATCCCAATGGTAACACTAGGAGCGAATAATTCCTAGTACCATTTGGTATGGTACTGGACCGCAACGGCCCCAGAATTGGCGACATTAAGAATTTTTTTAATACTTCCTTTTATTGATTGAGTGGCTTGCCAATAACCTCTGGCGGCCATAGCATCTTGGTGATTTCGGTCTTCAATATTTTCTTCGATATTCCAATTGCCACTTTTTACTTTAACAATTAGGCCTAAAGACACGGCGTACCTTTTAATGGATAAAGAATGGTAGGAATCAGTCAAATATATTTGATCCACCGAGTTTAAATATTCTTCATGATTTTTGGCAAGTCCCTGGGCATTTGGGAAATTTTTAATTACCACTTTTCTGAGAGGTCCGTCATTGGGGCGATATGTTGGATCTATCCAGATCCCCGGCTTTTGCGTTTCCGGTCTATTTGTAATTTGGGTTCATTTCAAACAGACGTCAAGCATGCCGCTTTCCTCCGTATTGGTTCTTCCCAGTCCGGCACTCGGAGTAAGGCCGGTGAGCACGTCGTATACAAGGAATATCCGGGCAAGGGACCGGTTTGTGGTCCCCTTACTGTTGGCCTCTATCCCGAAATATGCCCTTATCTGCTTGGATGGGAAAAATTGAGCGTACTGCCGTAACCGCCATAGACCCGGTAGCCCTTTCATCGGGGTACTGCGAAACTTTCGGAATGGGAAGCAGCCACCATGGAAAGATCCCGGAAGAATTCGGGCCTTATTTTGCTTCTGGCCTGGGAAAACGCACTGTAGGTGACTTGGTCTTTTGAAAGCTCCGAAAGTACGTCTTGGACAACGAATTCCACGGATTCCTTGAACATCCTGAGAACGCAAAGGGCGACCGTGGGAAAGTCGTGAACCGATGTCCGGCTAAAATCGGAGGGAAACTGCTGTAAAAGGATTGATTGTTAGGACAATGTAAAAATTATAGATTTTTTTTCGGAGATCCGTCTGGAATGTCCGTGAAAAGGGCTGTAGGCTTTACCTTCATTTCTATATGTTTTATGAACTAAAAATATAGCAAAAATTAATAATCTTTCCTCTGATTATCAGATACTTTTATACGTTATTTCCCTTAACTTAATACCATTGCACCCTGGCTGGTACCGAAAATATCAAAAAATGGATTATGATGTGCTCTATTTCAAAATTATAAGTGTTACCGAAGATTTTATTGAAGTGACCGTAAACAAAACAAATGGCCAAACTTCTTTTTAGACAGGCGCGCGAGACAGGTAATTTATTGGCCAGAATTTTTAATGAGCATGCACTCGGTTGAATTTTTTCCAAATTCTAATGAAAAAATTTGAGTGCGTTCTTTTGAAGCTTCCGGCGAAGTGAATATACCACACCAGTTTATGAGGCAGTGCAAATAAAGGGAGATTGGAGGCAGGTTTTACTGTTGGACGATAACCTTAAAACCGTGGGCAAAGGATGGATACAATGGAAACCCGATGGAAAATTTTTGGTTTTGTATAATTTATTGAGTTAGTTTTTTAAAAATTTTCATTTTTATTGAGAAATAAAGCACTTAAAAAAACGGATATTTCATATTTAAAAACGAAGGAAATATTGTGGTGAATTATTTTTAACAAATTTTGTGCATTCTTAATTACCGAAATTTTCGTACTTATTTTTCCTAACGTAAGCTTACTGATCATTATAGACCTATTTTTCCAGAACATGATCGAAGAAAGCAGAAAAGACTCCGAAATCCTCGTCCCGATACAAGCCAAAAATATAGATGAACTATTTATCATACGATGTACCAGCTTGGGACTGACAAAAAGGGAAATCGAAATCTGTGATCTGGTAAGGGAGGGCCGGATTTACAAAGAAATCGCCAATGTAATTCTTGTCGGAAACTATTTTTAGGTTATTTTTTTTACTTGATAAATATTAAAGGGTAAAAAAATTATAGGTCAAGGTAAAAATTCAATAGTCTTAGTATAGAAATAGGGATAAGTGCCATTGGTCAATTCATGGTTGAACTCAACCATAGTTCCATTATGCTTGACTGACCAATCACCTGTATCGATTATTTTGTACGGATACTCAAAAGCATATAATTCATCCTCTTTTTTTTCAAGGATTCCTATTCCAATTATTTTCAACCCCACCAAACCTCTCCCGGCTCTAAGTGGGATTTTAAATAATCAGGATTAAGTTCTATCCCTAAACCAGGTTTATTAGGAACTTCTACGTAGCCATTTTTACAAAGAAGACCGTCATGTAATATCACATCATCATCCGAATCTCCTTCAAAATAGACCGTTTCACAAGCCAAGTAATCTCTGACTGTTGAGGCCCAATTAATTGATGCCATCCCATTGAGAACACTGCCAGTGTTATGGTTGGCCATTTGAAGAAAATGGAGGTCTGCAGACTCGGCTATCTTTTTACTCTCCGTAAATCCGCTATTTCGCAAGTCTAGATGGACTATATCAATTGCCGAACTTTCAATGAACGGTAATGCGTCCGCTTGATTCCACCAGTTCTCTCCGGTACATATTGGGACTGGGGATTCATTGGTAAGTCTGTTCCACCCCACATTATAGGCAACGGGAAGGGGATCTTCCAGAAAAAGGGGTTTTATCGCCTCAAGGCCTTTTGCCACTTGAATGGCGGTAGTCATATTGAATTCCCAATGACATCCGATCATCAGGTCATGGTCCCATCCAATGGCATCCCGAACATTCTCATATCCTTCAATCAGTTTTCTCAATCCCTTACTGGAAAGATTTCTGTATGAAGTGTCATATCCGAAATCTTCCGATTCTTTAAGCCGGGGAACGCCAAGCTTGTGGCAGGTAATGCCATTGGCCCGTTCTTTTGCAGCTTGTGCCCAATCCCTGCAGGCAATTTTATCACTATAATCACTTGGGGTATGGTGGTCATACATGCGGACTTTATCCCTGAATTTCCCACCCAATAAACTATAGGTTGGCACATCCAAAATTTTCCCGGCCAGATCCCAAAGTGCATTGTCAATTCCATTTACAGCGCGAAATTGGCTATGGGCACTGTCGTCCGAATACTGTAGCCTACTAAAAGAACCTTCTCCCGTGTACAATCGATTTATCTGTAAGGGGTCTTTCCCTATGTACAATTCTTTAAGCCCATGAATGGCCTGGACTATTCCCAATCCCGGGGAACCGTATGCTTCGGCAATTCCGGATAGCCCCGAGTCCGTTTCAACTTTCACAAGGCAGTAATTTCTGCCTCCGGGACGCACTTTAAAAACCATTGTTTTAATATCGGTTATCTTCACCTTGTTCCTTTCCGCAGCCATAAGGGTTTCAAATGGAGTGAAAATGGTTAAAGCTGAAATAGTGGCCATGGAATTGATAAATGAACGCCTGGATTGTTGTTTCATGATTTTGGATTTTAAGTTTATTTTGTCGCAGAGAGATTTTTGATTGGGTGAATAATGTATTTCTTTATGAGAATGAAGTGCTCTTGTTATTTATATTTTTAAAGTTTTTCCTTGCAGATCGACATCTTTGGTTTTTTCTTCTGTAGGTTTATCCCGCCAATAATTGGCTATGGCGGATCCTGAAATATTCATCCATTTCCCAAAGACTATCGGGGCCAAGGCGACATTTGCGTTGGCTAGGGCATCAAGGGCCAATCCCATGCCCAGCCCTCCATTTTTTAAGGCAACCTCAATAGAAAGCGTTCTGCTGTCCTTTATCGATAATCCTAAGGCCCGGCTTCCCCAATAACCCAGAAAGAAGCCCAGCAGGTTAAGAATTGCGGTAGCAGCAACCAAAATCAACCCGACCTCCAGCAGTTTATCTCTATTCAGGGCAACAACGATGGTCACAAATAGTATTAGGGACACCATAGATATGGATGGCAAAACTTTATCCATCCATTTCTCATCACCCTGTAACCGCGTTACGATTGCCTTCGTGAAAGAAACAAGTGCCATTAAAGCGAATCCTAGTATTAGCCCTGGTTTAAGAATGGCCAAATTGTCGGAAAAGTCAGTAAAAACACATGCTATCAAAAACAATAAAAAAAGGAATCCTAAAGCAATAACATTGAGATGATTTTGTAGCCATTTAGCCTTACTATACAAAATTTTGTTACTGATCAACCCAGCGGAAATAGGTACAATGATTAGATTGAAACTTGATAGCATCATACTTAAGAACGATATCTCAATGAGTTGGCTCGCAAAGAGTTTCATAAGCAAGGGCGTCACCACGGGTGTAAGCAATGTCGCAACAGTGGTAACACTTATGGACAAGGCTATATTTCCATTGGCCAAATAAGCCATTACATTGGACGATGCTCCCCCAGGACAAGAACCTATTAGAATTAGGCCTACTGCTATTTCTGGCGGTAGGGCAAATACTTTTGCAACCAATGCCGCCATTAAGGGCATAACTGTAAAAACCATCACAAACCCGGCAATTATACCTTTTGGTGTACGCAACTCATTCACAAATTCCGCCAGACTTAATTTTGTTCCCATTCCGAACATTATGAGTTGAAGCATGGGTATCACCAAAATCCCCGTATTGAACCCCCAATCTGTAAATAGAAAGGGATAGTACATGGCCGCAATCAAAAAGGCAAATACCCAAAAAGTAAAACTCATCCTTTTGTACTTAGGATTAAAATAGCCATAACCGGCCATGCCAATAAAAGATATGAGCAAGGGTAATCCAGACTTGGATATGTCCCCCGAAAGGATCATTGCAATGGATACTGCAAAAGAAATCCCTGAAATAATAAGGAGTGGTTTTCCATATTTTCTGTACATGTTGTGGGTTACTTGATTAAGGTTTTATCAAAATTTCAAAGATTATGCAAAAGCAGATGGTTTTCTGGTATAATACACGCTGCAAGAAATTGAACCAATAGTTTTAATTTTTTGGCCTTGTTTGTAAATTCCAAATTACTGAGGTTCAGACTTACAGGAATAAATCAATGAAGGGTAAATCTAAGGGAAATATTCAGCAAAAATCATATACTTGTAATTTTATTTTACATGAATTGAAACTTTTGCTATATTTACAGCCAATTGATCTCACTTTGTTTTATGTCACTTTGTAAAAATAGATTTAATTATATCATTAAATTTATACCTTATAATAAAATAAGACATGTAAATTGTTCATTAATCCATTTATCTAATTTCTATATGTTAGCTTCAACTAAGGAACAATTAAAAGTCACAAGTACCCCTACCATAGCAACAATTCTATATAAGCTAGGATTAAGGAACCAATTCATACAAGGGGTTAAGCCTTTGGCGTTGGGAAAGCCGAACATGGTGGGTGAAGCCTTTACTTTACGGTACATACCGGCAAGGGAGGATCTAAATGAGATTACTGTATTCAGGAATCCAGAACACCCTCAACGGGTGGCTGTTGAAACCTGTCCCGAGGGGGCAGTTCTAGTCATGGACAGTCGTAAAAGTGCCCGTGCAGCATCAGCTGGGTCTATATTGGTCACCAGATTGATGGTTAGAGGTGCTGCCGGCATTGTTACTGATGGGGGCTTTAGGGACTCTTCAGTGATTGCAGCCTTGCCTTTTCCTTCATTTCATAACACTCCCTCAGCGCCAACAAACTTAACATTGAATCAAGCCCTCGACATTAATGTTCCTATTGGTTGCGGGGACGTGGCAGTATTTCCAGGAGATATAATTGTTGGGGATGATGATGGCGTCATGGTAATTCCAGCTCAATTAGCGGATAAAGTAGCAGAAGAGGCTAAAAAAATGGAACTATATGAAGAATATGTGACGGAAAAAGTTGCTGGAGGATTTTCAATTATAGGATTATATCCACTTACTTCAGAAGATGTGAAATTGGATTTTGAAAAATGGAAGAAGAAAAAAATTTGACAATTGGCTAGGGACAGAAACTATAATTTTTTTTGTTCAAATTCCAATCCGTCGTTTTCTGCAATTTTCTGGGATTGCATATTGATAAGCCTTTGTTTTATTTTGGCAATATGATAGCGCATTGCGATGCGTGCTGCTTCTTGATCCTGAACCTCAATTGCATTTAAAATATTTTGGTGTTCTTCAAGGACTTGTTGTATTCGATCGGGTTGTGTTTGATTTTTGACATTTTCCCATGATAAGCTTTGTGCAATGTCCATTGTTTTTCTTAATCCAAAATTAATGTTTTCCAGTAATTTCACAAAAATTTCATTGTTGGTTGCCCGTGCGATGCCTATGTGAAATTCAAAATCCGAGGGAACTGATAAATTTGATTCATTGAAATCATTTTGCATATTTTTGAAGCACTCCTGAATGAATTTTAATTGGGCAGGGGTCCGTCTTATTGCCGCTAAGGCCGAAGTTTCTGTCTCCAAAGCCAAACGAACTTCATGGCTCTGCAATATGGCAGCAATATCGTTAGCAGATGCAAATTGTTTCAAATTAGCCAAAGGACTATGTAAAACATAGGTGCCAATGCCTTTTTTTGTTTCCACCAGTTCTTCCAATTGTAATTTCCTCAATGCCTCCCTTACGATGGGCCGGGAAACAGAAAAGGACTTACAGAGTTCATTTTCAGAGGGAACCTTGTCCCCCTCTTTCAGGGTGCCTGAAATTATCCAATCTAAAAGTTGTTCGTGAAGTTGCTCAGCAAGCTTTAAAGTCTTTTTAGGTTTCAGCTTTGTCATATAATGGGCATTTTTCATCTTGAATTAGTTTGATATGCAAAATTTATACTGAAAATATCTCTGTAAATATAGGAAAAACAGACTTATGTTTAATTATCTGTAGACAATAACCCGAAGATACGGGCAAAGGAAATGGGTGTAAAAGGTTTCCTTATGTTTTGTTGAAAATCCACCGTCTGAAAAACAAAATCTCGAATGAAAATGAAATGGTAACTCTTTTTTTTGAAAAAATGAGCATCTTGATCTTTTACCAAGTTTCCAATAAAAGCCTCTTGCAGAAGGTAGATAAACAAAGTGGAAACAAAGCCAACATGTTGCAGCCTACCAAAACCCTGTGAGAAGTAGTTTTAACTGACTTTGAATCAGAATCAGAAAGGCCTTCGCTCCATTAGAGAACAAGTTTATGCCTTACCAAAAATCTATTACGGCAAAGAAAATGCCACGTAGACCCCCCCCTTTTCCGTTTTTATTCCCTGTACTTGATTCATCGAATCACTTGTTGCAATCACAATAAATTGTTTTCCGTTGATCTCGAATGTAATGGGTGTTGCATTTCCATTTCCAGGTAAGGCGTGCTCCCAGACCATTTCTCCATTTTTTTTATCGAATGCACGTATCTTGGAATCTTGGGTAGCACCGATAAAAACGAGCCCTCCCGCAGTAACAATGGGGCCGCCTAGATTCGGAGTACCAGTAATGGGAATCCCCCTTTTTGTCAATTCCTTATATTCTCCCAAGGGCACTCTCCAGAGATATTCTCCTGTATTCAGGTCTAAGGCATTAAGGGTTCCCCATGGAGGTTTGATTCCAGGATAACCTTGATCATCATAAACCTTGGTCCTTTTGGCAAGGGTATATGGAGGTATATAAGGAAAGTCTTGACCTTGTTCATTTTTATTTTTTAATTTTTGGTTAGGGAGTGAATGTACATCATCCACTGGAACTCCTTGTTGATCCTGATCAAAGACATACATTTTAATGGCGTCCAAATCTTCCTTTGGAAGATGTTTAAAACTGGGCATGCGCCCATTTCCATTTTTCAGGATAGCAACATAGCTGGACTTTGGTAGTCGGTCAACAAGATCCAAAAGGGCCGGTATATCTGCCCCGTTCCCTTTCCGGTCTATTCCATGGCAGGCAGCACAATTGGTTATGTATAAGTTATTGCCATAGGATGTGCTCTCTTTCAACTTTTCCGATACATCTGCCAATTCAATATTACTTGGCACTTCATTGACGTTTTGATAGAGAATTCCTTCGGAATCGACTGCATTACCACCCCAATTGGCCCCACCGCCTGTACCTATATACCAGAAACCTTCTTTGCCTGGAGGAATGTATTTTGAACCTTGTCGAGTAAGTAAGAATTCTTTTTTCAATTTTTTATAGGATTCTGGAAAGAGTAAAGAATCTGGTAAATCGGTCTCAGTAATAATTTGTCTGGTCACAAGTGGTTCCGGCTTTAGCGGAAACTTCTGTGTTGGATAGGGATGTTCTCCGGGCAACCCAACAAGGGGTACAGGCCTCTCCTCGACAGGAAAAATAGATTCCCCAGTATCACGGTTTAGGACGTACACATACCCTTCCTTGGTTGTCTGGACCAACACTTCAACGGTTTTTCCATTGTGCGCTACAGTCAGCAAATTTGGTGGGCATGCTATATCCAAATCCCATAAATCATGGTGGATGACCTGATAATGCCAATTTAATTTACCTGTAGTGGCGTCAAGCGATAAAATACAATTTGCGAACAGGTTTTTGCCCTTCCGGTCCCCCCCGTAAAAATCAAATGATGGTGAACCTGTCCCAAGATATACCGTCCCCCTTTTCTCATCGAGAACCATTCCGGACCAATTATTGGCACCCCCTATTTTCAGGTATGCATCTTCGGGCCAAGTATCATAGCCATAATCTCCAGGTCGGGGAACGGTGTAGAAATTCCATAAAAGCTTGCCTGTCCGTACATCGAACCCCCTGATGCTACCTGGCAGGGCATCACCGTCTTCAGAAACAGTGGAACCCATTACCAAAACATTTTTGTATATGACTCCAGGACTGGTGGCTGTAATGGAATAATTCCGAACATCAAACCTTTCGTTTTCCAATCCCACATGGAAGTCTACCTTTCCATTATCTCCAAAGGTTTTTACGGGTTTGCCCGTTACGGCATCTATTGCATACAGATATGATCCTGCAACATAAAGAATACGCTTGTCCCCACCGTTTTCATTTTGCCAGTGATTCAATCCTCTGAGATTGGCATTTCTATCTTGGGGGGTAAACTTCCATAGCTCCTTTCCTGTAGCCGCATCCAAAGCAAAAAGTCGGGTTTTTGTATCGGTGCCATATAATATTCCGTCAATCATTAAAGGGTGGCATTCTATTTTTTGGGGCCGTTCGCCGGGAAATGTTGGCGTTCTTGCGTCATAAACCCAACTAATTTCCAATTTACTTACATTGACCTTGGTTATTTGATCCAGCGGGGAAAAACGGTTTCCAGCGAGATTCCCGCCATAAAATGGCCATTCCTTACCCTGGTTTGAGTTGTTCGGTGTATTTGTAGTACAGCTCAATAAAAGAAGGGAAAGGCCCATTGAAAAAAAAGCTATTGGCCAGTGAATAGCTTTATTTTTTTTACTGGTTTTTAAGTCCTCCCCTCCAAACGAGCAATTTTTTATGCTTGGTGGGGTTTTGACATAATCCAATAATTCCCCTTTTTGGGTGTTCTTGGACTTTTTAATATGACTAAAAAACCAGAATAAAAACATGGTTGTCCATATAAGTGCTACCTGAATTTTGGCTGGATTCATACGGGCAACTTGTAAATTAATTTAATAACCTGTAACAATTAATTGTTAATATTCATTAATATATCGCTTATAAACAAGATTAAAACAAATTTTTTGATGCTGTGTTATTTTTATGTAAAAAAAAAATACAAGTTAAATTTTTATTTATATATTTATCTCATTCCCAAGATGAGAAGTCAAGCTTTCATCCTGAAATATTTCCTGATAAGGCCTTTATGTTTTTTAGAAAAGACTATAAGTGACTTATTACAATTATAAAAAATTAACAACCAAATAAACAAAGATCAGGATTATGTACAAACTAACTAAAGAACAGGCTTTGTGGAGCCCAAAACGGAATGTCTACTTACGTTGGGGCTTTAGCCTGCTGGTCTTTCTTACGACCACACTTCTGGTGAGGGCCAACTCATCAGTCGCAGCAGAATCACCGGTAATGGAAGAAAAGATGCAACAAACCATTCGTGGAGCTGTATTAGACAACAAGGGTAATACTGTTCCCGGCGCAACTGTATTAGAGAAAGGAACTACTAATGGTATATCAACGGATATTGACGGGAATTACACTATTTCCGTTTCAGACCAGAATTCCGTATTGGTTTTTAGTTTCGTCGGATTTGAAACCCAAGAAATCATTGTTGGCAACCAAAGCATTATCAATGTAACGCTACAGGAAGATGAACAGACCTTGGATGAATTTGTAGTTACCGGATATGGAGAGGTGCAAAGAAATAGGTTTGTTGGTGCAACTTCGGTCGCAACGGCAGAAGAGTTGGAGCAGCAGCCGATCACCACGGTCGAACAGGGTATACGTGGTAGATTGGCAGGTGTTCAGGTAGTTCAAAGTTCTGGAGCTCCTGGTGCCGGTGTAAGTATTAGGGTAAGAGGCTTGACCAGCTTTGCGGGGGGAAATGAACCCTTATATGTAATTGACGGTATACCTTTATTTAATGATGATGTAAGATCGTTAAATGGTATCTCTTCCTTAAACCCTAATGATATTGCTTCTATTGAAGTATTAAAGGATGCCTCATCTACTGCTATTTATGGATCCAGGGCTGCAAACGGGGTCGTTCAGATTACCACCAAAGGCGGTAGAGCCTCTGAAGGTGTTAAAGTGAATTACAATGTGTTTACATCTTTGCAAAACGTACGAGATCGGTATGATTTAATGAACGGAGATCAATTTATTGCTTATGCTACTAGTTATTTTAATAATTCTAATGAACTTTCACAACTAGATCGCGAGGCATCTTTAGCTAATCTTGCTGCTGTAGGTAATGCAAATACGGATTGGCAAGACCAAGTGTACCGAACAGGATTTCAACAAAGCCACAATCTTAGTTTTACAGGCGGCGATTACGATAACAATTATTATGTTTCTGCCAATTATATTAACCAGGAGGGAGTAGTAAAAACGACCGACTTCGAAAGATTTTCATTGCGCATGAATGTGCAAAACAGACTTTCAGATAAATTTACCTTGAATTCAAGAGTGAGTTTGTCCCAATCTACGAATAATGGTTTTTTGGCCTCTGATGGTACCAATACGAGGAATTTTGGAAAGTCAGGTATTGGGTCTACCTTATTTGCAGTTCCGACAGTATCCGTTTTTGATGCCGATGGGAATTACAATAGTATAGCACCATATATCTTTAGTAATACCGATCAAGAAAATCCGGTCGCCATTTTAGATGCGCTTGATAGAAATAGAGTGAATAGGGCACAAGCTGTACTTTCCTTAAACTATGCTGTCACAGATCATATTACCAATGTGGTTCGGGCCTCTGCCGATTATGTGGATCGTAGATCTGATTTCTATTCGCCTAGAGAACTTTCCCAACTTGGTAGTCAAGTGGCCCAGTTGGAAACCAGCGAAAAAATGAATACGTTGATTGAGGATTACCTCAACTATGAAAATACCTTTGGTAAGGTTGGCGTGGATGTGCTAGTTGGTGCCTCTGGCCAATTTGAAGAACGAAATACTATTTTTCTATCAGGAACAGGCTTTCCTTCGGATGACTTGTTGAACAATGCAATCCAAGCAGCCAGTAATCAAGGAATACCTCAAACCAATGCAATTGAACAAAGTCTCGTTTCATTTTTTGGTAGGGTTCAGTTGGATTTTGATAAAAAATATTTAGTATCCTTAAATGCACGAAGGGATGGCTCATCGGTTTTTGCCGCAAACAATAAATTTGCAAATTTTGCGGCTATCGGAGGGGCGTGGAGAATTTCCGAAGAAAGCTTTATGGAAGATGGGATTTTCAATAATCTTAAATTGCGGGCAAGTACTGGGTCGGTAGGAAACCAGGCAATTCAACCTTATCAATCGCTTACCATAGGTTCTGTGGTCATTACGGGCCAAGGGGCTGGATCTGGATTGAACGTTGGGTTGGCTCCTAATTTACCAAACCCGAACCTTACTTGGGAAACCACTGTACAAACCAACGTTGGTCTTGATGGAGGTATATTGAACGATAAATATCGCTTTTCATTGGATTATTACGTGAAGACTACGAATGATTTATTGGCTACAGTTTCCTTGCCACAATCTTCTGGTTTTACTACTATTGTTGATAATGTTGGTAAAGTGGAAAATGAAGGTATTGAGTTGCAGCTTGGTGCTGATATTATAGACAATAATGGCTGGTATTTTTCCATTGATGCAAATTTTTCAAGAAACAATAACGTAATATTGGAAACCAAGGATGGGCAGGATATTTTTTCGGGAGGCAATAATGATGCTTCCGGATCTACGGCGATTGTAAGGGAAGGAGAGACTTTATTTTCTTTTTGGTCGGTCAAATTCTTGGGATTAGATGATACAGGAGCACCAATTTATGAAGATTTGGATGGCAATGGTGTTATCAATGGTGCCGACAGGCAAGTAGTAGGATCACCATTGCCGGATTTTATCTATGGATTCAACACAAAATTAGAGTATAAAAACTTCAGTTTCGTGACCAACTGGCAAGGAGTTCAAGGAGCGAACGTAAATAATGTGGCCCAATTTAGACTTACAGATCCTGATCCGGATGCCAACCGTGTAAGCAATCTACTAGACTTTTATCCTCAGCCCAGATCTGATATATTTAGAGCTGCTTCGGATCGCTTTATAGAAGACGCTAGTTATCTACGACTTGCCAATATAAGGCTTGGCTATACATTGGATGCCACTAATATAGGTTTGAATACTATCAACTTTTATATCAGTGGACAAAACTTAATAACCTTAACAAATTATACCGGCTTTGATCCCGAAGTGAATAGTTTTAGCGGAAATGACCTAAGACAGGGTGTAGACCTTGCTGCATATCCTACAGCCAAAACCATTACCATTGGACTTAACGTGAGTTTCTAATTCAAAAACAATATCATGAAAACAGAAAATTATAATATTACTGTACTTAATATAATATTAGGCCTATTTATTATAGGCTTTACAACAGGCTGCGAAAATATTTTAGAGGAAAATCCGCCCAGTGAAATCAGTCTGGTAAATATAACGGAGGAAAATTTAGATCCTTTGGTCATTGGTATTTATGAACCTTTAACGCGGAGTAGGGGAAGAATATGGGAGACACAATTCATAAGGGCACTGACGCTATTGGAAGAAAGCTCAACACACACGGGTGCTGGATTACGATTTGCTGAATATGATTTTATTAATGGATTTACTGGATACAACGCCGGGTGGCCTACCCTTTATAATGCTGTTGGTCGTGCAAACCTCCTTCTTTCAAATTTGGCAACTAATGATAGAATTTCAGAAAACTTGAAAAGGCAAGCAATTGGTGAAGCGTCCTTTGTAAGGGCCATTGTATATTATAACTTGGTAAGAGCTTGGGGTTCTGTACCCATGAGATTAGAGCCGATTACTGATTCTGACAATACAGGTCAACCCTTAGAACCCATAGATAATATTTATGCCCAAATTATAAGCGATCTTACAGTGGCAGAAAGTAATTTATCGCCAACGACGAGTAACCCAGGCAGGGCAACTTCCGGAGCGGCAAAAGTTGCCCTCGCAGATGTTTACCTTACCAGAGGGGACTTTGCTTCCGCTAGGGATAAGGCAAAAGAAGTTATTGATAATGCCTCTACCTATGGATATGGGCTCGTGCAGGATTATCCAGAGATATTTTCGCCAACAGCTCCAACCAACGTTGAAGATGTTTTCTCCTTGAAATTCTCACAAGTTGTAGGTCAAGGTAATTTTATACCGACTTATTTTGCCCCAGCACAACCAAATACCCTGGCCAAGAATGCTGGCATTGCCGCTAGAGGGCTTGCCACTGTAGCTGCTGATGGGGATGCTCCTTTGATTGCGAATTGGGATGAAAATGATTTGAGAAAATCCTGGAATATTTATAATGAGTTAATTGTTGATGGAGAAAGGGTTATAATAGGTTCATTGCCCGCAAAAGCTGAGTTTTTATATGGTAAATATAGAGATCCAGGTGCTGTTGAGGAAACAGCTGCCGGAAATGATATTTATTTGTATCGATATGCCGATGCCCTTTTAATATTCGCCGAGGCCGAAAATCAGATAAGCGGACCTACCCCTGCAGCGTATAACGCAGTAAATCAAATACGAAGAAGGGCCTACGGAGTTGACCAGAACACAGCTGACCCTGCGGTGGATTTTCCTGCAGGATTAGGTAAATCTGAATTTGATGATCTGGTTTTCCAGGAGAGGGGGTACGAGTTCATGGCAGAAGGGAAACGATGGTTTGATCTAGTACGTACCGGAAAGTATGCAACCATTATACCGGCCGCGGGGAAACCGGTGCCTACCCGGTTCACTTTCATTTTCCCCGATAGTGAACTTCAAAATAATCCAGCATTGAAATGATTCAATGGATGGATAATAATTTTGTGAAATCTATTATATGGGTTGGGATTGAAAAGTGAATATTCTGAGTGACCAATTCAATAAGTATTCGGCTCAAGAAAGAAATCACAATCACCACTTTCAAGCCGATAAAAGAAATTTACGGAATAGGGTTAGCTGCTTTATTTAGATTAGACCTCCTTGACTTGACAGACCATGGAGGTCTAAATCTATCTTTTTTGGTTTTTTCATCTCCCTAATTGTGGTCTTCTGAAAGATAAATAATTGAGGTTTTATTTGTTATAAGCGTTTTTTTCATGAATTCTGGCCTGTATTGGGAAAAAAATAGGAGTCCAATTAATCGAAAATTTATTTTTCTTCTTAAAAAAAATTCTTCAATTTATATAGGCCCCATTAAACTGGAATGCTTTTGCCTAAATAATGAGGCTATTTTGTCAGGTTTGCCATACATTTTCTGGTGGATTTATAAACTCCTCAGATTTATGATTTCATTTTTATTTCAAAATACTCTTTTATATCTAGTCAACCCACACATCATTTCCTTTTTATTTCAGTTCTTCCAATGTCATGATCGATCCGGTTCCCGGTTGTGAATTATGATCCATGCAAAGATGGGTTCAGCGGTATACCGGCCAAGGGTACGCTTCGCCCCATCAAAAAAATTGGGTTTTAGGGAGGAAGCTTTCATTTTTTTTTATCCTGCCCTTGTCTTGGGTGTCCCTGGCAGGCTCCGAATTCTCAATCAAATTGAAACAGTAAACGTCATGTCACAATTTGAAAAAAGGTACATCGGCAAAGGAACCCAGGTAAAGGATCTAGACATCATCCGGGTATCCATCCCGGGAGGAAATCCTAAAAGACCACATGGTCGACTAAGATGGCAAGGAATATCTGGTATTTGAAGCCAACTCGCTGAAAGAGCCGGACGAATACGTCAAAACCCACACGGCCTATATCAGCAAAAAGGTAGCTGAGCCGAAAGGTGGGAAGTACAGAAAAACCAAAGATTAGAAGAAGGCTCCTAGGGGCTTTTCTAATATCTTAACGACTTCATTTAGTGATATTTATCATTTCGAGGCCAATCTTAATTTAAAAGGAAGGTTGAAAATGCCTTTCATGGGTGAAAGCAGAGGAGGTGCTTATAACCGGAAGAATATTGCTGTTTGGAATGAGAAAAAGTAATTCAGATGCCTCAGGAATTAATGCCAAAATAGTCCTCATGTCAGTCGGGTTTTTTTCAAACATTGTTGGCGAGCAATTAATTAAAGCAGAAGGAATCGTTAACATTCTTATCCCGTTTACTTCTATTATCTCCGATGTATTTGGTAAAGGAGATTTCATTTCAAACAATGCCGTATTGTGTAAAAGGGGGATGTTCTTATTTGGTGCCTTTGGGCTACGGATAATTAATTGAATTGGAATTGTGTTATTGCCTGAATGCATTAAAATAGATTGTTCAGCAGAAACACAATAACCATTGTTGTATTTATTTTTTAAATAGCTTGAACAAAACTGCCAGAAGGAGGTGTACCAGGAAGTACTATCGCCTAAATTTCCATTTGGATTGGCCGTTATATACCAACCTTTGGCGACCTCTTAAAATTAGCCTAGCATGCAATTATACCAAAACTTATTTAGAATGAATGATTTATGACTTCACTGTTCAAATGTACGCAACGGCATGGGTATAAAGAATAGCATCCTTCGGGAAGCTAGGACATAATACACGGTACGTTGGCGGTAATCCCTCATTATAACTAATTCATTTGCTTTGGGGTAATAGAACTCGAAATAGGCAATAGTCCCTCATTAAGAATCCTATTGCATATTCCAGATTCTTAATTAATCCCTAATCGAATAATATTTTACTTTTTCCTTGGTTGAGCTAGTAATAATTGCCTTTTTTAAGTAATAAATAGAAAAAGTCATGCAAATCAAGATATTTTATAGCCTCTTTCTGGCATCGCTATTAATGGTAAGTTCCTGTGGTCAAAAAAGCACCTCTTCTGAAGTAGAGGAAGTGGAAGCCAAAACGCCGGCCAATTGGGCCGAACGTTTGGGCTATCCGGAAGGGAAGAAGGTCATCATGTTACATGCAGACGATATTGGCATGAGTCCTGAAGCCAATATAGCCGCCAAAGAAATGCTGTTGGCCGGCGATATACAGTCTGCGGCTGCCATGCCTCCCTGTCCTAATTTTGAAGAAATCATTGCATGGGCCATAGCGCATCCTGAAATAGACCTTGGTTTGCACCTGACTCTTACCAGTGAGTGGAAAACCTGGCGCTGGCCTTCTGTTGCTCCGGCGGAGGAAGTACCCGGACTTATCGATGAGGAAGGCATGTTATGGCGATCTGTTGAAGAGGTGGTTGCCCATGCTTCGGCCGAGGAAGTAGCCACAGAAATTAGGGCACAGATTGAAAAATCACTTGCCCTGGGATACCGTCCCGATCATATTGACACCCATATGGGTACCTTGTATGGAGATCCGAAATATACCATAGCCTACCTTTCCATAGCCATGGAATATGGCATTCCGGCAAATGCCCTGGAACTTTCAGATCCTGAAGTGGTGAAAGCTTTTAGGCAAAAAGGGTATCCCATCACTGATGAGGTGGTTGATTTTATGGCTACCTACACTTTGCCTAAATTGGACTTTTTTACCAGTGCTCCGAAGGCCGATACCTATGAAGAAAAAAAGGAAGCATTTAAGGATTTGGTCAGGTCGCTGAAACCGGGATTAACAGAAATTATTTTTCACCCTTCAGTGGAAACAGAACAGTTGAAAACCATTACCGGCTCCTGGCAACAAAGGGTTTGGGAAGCAGAAATGTTTGCTGATCCGGATTTGAAGAAATTCTTCGAAGAAGAAGGCATCATTTTCACCAATTGGAAAGAAATCATGAAACGTTTTAATTCTTGAAATGGGGAGAATTCCACCGGAATTGGCTACCCTACGTTACTTTTTGCCGATTTCTTAGAATTCCTATTTAACTCTTTATAGAGATTCAATTTTCCAAAATTGATGTAGATGGTAAATTTAACGATAACGGAGAGAACCCCAGCGGGGTGCCATATTTGTAGCCGCGGGTACCAACCCGTGGAACAGTGATT
>Ga0209491_10005591_pt1 | contig 18244 bp, 14 predicted proteins | sample BON02_FD_187213 | JGI IMG/M metagenome (GOLD analysis project Ga0209491, IMG submission 187213) | Freshwater microbial communities from Lake Bonney liftoff mats and glacier meltwater in Antarctica - BON-02 (SPAdes) (version 2) | ecosystem: Environmental > Aquatic > Freshwater > Ice > Glacier...
ACAGGATTCCGTTGGGAATACGATCTATAACAACCAATTGTTCTGGTTTTCGGGAGACACCAGGCGGGGAGATAGGTCGCTGGAGAACTTCAAAGTCTCAGCCGCCGTGTCGCCTCTGCCAGAAAACACCTGCTATGACCTGACAGCCACTATTGATCTTACATACTTCATGCGCCGGGCCGCGTTTATCCGGCAGATCTTTCCGCTCAAGGGTGATGGGTCGGCATGGCTGGCGGCCTCCTGGTTGTCGACGACAGCCATCGCGAAACTATGCGGTGCGGCTACTCACCTATGAATGCCACACTTAAACAACAAGAGACTGGCATCGCCAGCTGCAACGATGACACGCCCCCAATTGGACCGTGATAACAATGGCAAGCTTGTTTATGCCTGGAAACCTAATGCAGATGTGATTACTCCCAGTCGCTGGGCGACGCTCGAGAAAAAGAGTGTGGTCCACGACGGTGACGGTGACGGTGACGGTGAATACTTGTTCATTGCCGGCATAACCGATGATAGGGTAACACCACAATCCGGGGACCTAAGTTGGAATGAGTATCGTAAGAGCTGGATATTCATTTTTGGGGATGGTCAAAATAAGCGAACATCAAAAAAGCTATTTTATCGTGAAATAACGGCCACTTTCAGGCAAGCATTTCGCAGTTATATCGGTGCACTTATTTGAGATCCGAGTACATCCATTCAAGTGTATCCCTGATCGGTATCCGCTTCAGGGAGGGGCACAGTTGGAGCAATTTTTTGTTACTACCGACCAATTTTTTAACTTCATTTTTGCGGACAAACTCGGGGTTTACCGATACGCTAGTCTTATAACCGGCTATCTCATTCATTGTTTCGATTATCTGCTGTAGAGAATGGCCTTTCCCAGAACAGATGTTATAGGCCTCACCGGGCTGGGCTTTTTCAACCAGTTGTTTGTAGGCATTAGCCACAAAACGAACATCAGAAAAATCCCTGACTACATCGATGTTGCCGAGTTCAATATCAGTACTCTTCTGTTTAAAATGCGTAACAATTTTAGGAATGAGAAATTTGCTCGTTTGACCCACGCCTGTGTAGTTAAACGGCCGCACCACGGAAATAGGAAGGCAACTGGACCAGGTTTTCGCCATGTATTCCATGGCAACTTTGCTTACTGCATAATCATTTTCAGGTGCGAATTCGGTGGCCTCTTGCAATGATTCGGCTTCTGCATTTCCGTAAACGTTGGCACTGCTGGCGAGCAGTACTTTTTCCGGAATCGTATCCTGCCGGGAAAGCGCAGCGAGCATATAACGCGTACCGACAACATTTGTCTGGTAGATCTCAGACACATCGCCATGCGGTACATAAGTCACTGCTGCCAGATGAATAACAACATGCGGACGAGCACGCCTGATAACTTCGTCCAGACTATCTGGCTCAAGAATATTGCCAACTAAAATCTGGGCGTTTTCGATCTCACATAAATCCTGGCTAAGTCCGTAGACCTCAAACCCACTCAGGGACAGTTCCCGCGCGATATAAGGCCCAGTAAAGCTCCCGATTCCGGTAATCAGTGCGCGTCTCATTAATACGACACGCCTTGTTTATTGCGCCCGATATCGGCTTCGACCATCATTTCACAGAGCTGCTCCAATGTCGTTGTCGCTTCCCAGCCGAGTACTTTCTTTGCCTTGGACGCATCCCCGACTAACAATTCGACTTCTGCCGGGCGATAAAACTGCGGGTTGACCTTAACCAGCGTCTTACCGGATTTGCTGCACTTGCCGACTTCGCCTTCTTCCTTGCCGCTCCAATCAACCGACACGTCGACAGCAGAAAACGCCAGCTCTACGAAGTTTCGAACAGTTTCGGTACGATTAGTGGCGAGGACAAACGTATCGGGAACAGCCATTTGCATCATTCGCCACATGCCATCCACATAATCCTTGGCAAATCCCCAGTCCCTCTTCGCATCCAGATTACCCAATTCCAGCACATCCGCCTGTCCAAGATGTATCTTCGCCACAGTGTCGGTGATTTTTCGCGTAACAAATTCTTTGCCTCGCAGCGGTGACTCATGATTGAAAAGAATTCCGCTGCACCCGAACATGTCGTAGGATTCTCGATAATTGATTGTCATCCAATGCGCGAACAGCTTCGCAACACCATAGGGGCTTCGGGGATAAAATGGCGTTTCCTCATTCTGGGGAACGGCTTGTACCTTGCCAAACATTTCCGAGGTCGAGGCCTGATAAAAGCGTATCTTCCGGTCGACAGCCCTGATTGCCTCAAGCAAATTCAATGCGCCCAATCCAGTCATTTTTGCCGTCGCCATCGGCTGCTTAAACGAAACACCGACGAAACTTTGAGCCGCCAGGTTATAAACCTCCTCGGCTTCAGCCTCCTCCAGTAACCTGACGGCATCCATAGGATCTGTGAGGTCATAATCCACCATCACAAGGTTAGGGTGCCCCATCACGCCCAGTTCCTGCATACGCCAAAAATTAACGGCGCTGGTACGTCGAAACGCACCGAATACCTTGTAACCTTTTTCTAACAGCAATGCTGCCAAATATGCACCATCCTGGCCCGTCACTCCTGTTACGACTGCTTTTTTCATGTCATTTTCCAAAAATAGATTTATTCAATTGATTTTTTAAGCACGACTATCGTTTATGATACTTTCGTGATGTTCCGAGAGTTCAAAGCCTACTTGAATCCCAAAAAAACGTGACTTACCAAATCGAGATACTGCCCCTACTTGCCATGTTCGAGCGATTCCTTGATATACCGATTTCTGGGCCGTCACTATACCATCCGATGCCAAAAACCCTAGTACGAATTGCACGGAGTCAATAACAAAGCTGGCTGGTCCCGCATGCACAGACGCCCTGTTCCGGCGCAAGCTTTCGATTCAATAAACTTTTGATACCGGCTATACTTTTATTGCTATGCGCTTTAGCTGATTTCCTGGCTTTCTGACTGCGTGTGCTTTTTCGATTCAGGACAACCGGAGACGACCTTTACAGTGCAGATACACCTTCATGTGGGCTTAGACAAGGCTGGAAGTTCTGCCATTCAGGCACACGTCAATTTAAATCGAAACTGGTTCCACGCACATGGAATAGTCATTCCACACAGCGGCTTCACGGGAAGTCTAGGACATCACGATTTATTTAGGGATTCAAAAGGCGTCTTTTTTGAGCCTCTAAGGAGTGAGCTGGACGACTTCTCCAGGCAGGGATTTGAAAAAGCGTTTCTCAGCTGGGAAGGTCTCCATTCATTTTCTCTACAGCAGCTTGATTTTATACGGCGCCAACTCGATGGCCATGAAATTTTACCCCTAATTTATTTACGCGAACAAAGCGAGATTATTCAATCTGGTTACTTCCAATCTGTCAAACACGGGCGGCAGCTGTTGACGATCGAGCAGATCCTGTGCAATGAACACTACCTGTTTAACGATAGCCGGGATTACTTTGCACTTTTGTCAAAACTCGAAGCGGTATTTGGTCATCGCACAGTACAAACTCGACTGTATGATAGCGACACGCTCTGCCAGGGCAATGTTGTTCTTGATTGTCTTGAAGCAATAGGCCTGGCTCGCGATGCGAATTTCATACTGGCACCGAATCGACAGAATTCTAGCCTCAACCTTGTTTCGACGAGATTGCTGAATCTTCTGGACGGCTATTTTGACGACCCCGCAGGCCGTGAAATAGTCGTTGACTCGCTGTTAGACAACATCAATAACAATGAGGCCAGCGGGAAGTATTTTCTTGAACAGAAAGATCAAAAACTTATTCGAGAGTATTTTCGTACATCGAACGAGAAAGTAGTTACGCACTTCCTGAACAGCGATCACCCCTACCCGGAACTATTTCCCTATCAGCGAAAAACCTACTGCGAACCGCAGACATCCACTGATGAAATTGCTTTTCACGCCATTATCACCTTGCTGGAAAATCTCACGCAAATCCCGGTCTGGAATGGCGCCGCCACGCATGGACATCTACTAACGCAATGGGCAAAGCCAAAGTCGGGCTGGTGGCCTGCAGCTCCCGAGGGGGTCTGGTCAACAGGCAGTGAATCTATACTGCGCTTCAGAGTATTGAGAAAACACCTATCGCCCTTTAGCAAAACGCTGACTCTAACGATAAAAGGGGAGTATGCACAAAACGAGAGCGAGACATGGATCTCTGCCTGCGGACTCGAACTTGGTAAGTATGATTTGCGGAACACCGAGCTTGAGATACCGATTGCACGCGTTCGAGAAAGTCGAATTGTGGAGCTCCGTCTCGGCCACAAACACAGAATCTCTGCTGATGACACGATGCCTCCCGAGAAAGTGGTCACTCAAAGGCAAGAATTGACAACTACAGATCAAAGTCGAACCTATCGCCTTCAGTGGCTCGAATATGCGATAACCTGACGACTAACAGGAACAAATATCGCTGGAAATCACCGGCGTCTGGGAAATGTATACCCAATCAAATTTGTCATAGGCTGCCTGGTTAATATTTACGTCATTGCAGCGCACACCGTGTTAATGGCCGCCGTAAGTCAGATAAATTAATAGGTCATCCACCGATTGCGTTACAATCCGTACATCAGATCACTGGTACAAGCTGCCCAGTGTCAGTCAGTCAAACGCCTCCTCAGTTGGGATTTTCCACGTGAAGTGCTGAGCAACATCAATATTGAGGAGTACTATTTTGAGTGTTGTATCACAAACCCTTTCCAAATTATCTGGCCGACTCAAGAAAAGAGTAGACATGCTAAGTAATTCCATTGGAGTTTCTGACGTTAAAACTATTGCTGTCTGCGCAGCACAGGTGCCATTTTTCTCAGGGGGAGCTGAGATCCATGTTGACGCACTAATCCATCAGCTCCGACAAAGGGGCTATGAGGTAGAGCTCATCAACATACCGTATAAATGGTATCCACACAGTCAGCTTCTGGAAATCATGGATTTCTGGAAAAAACTGGATCTGAGTGAGTCAAATGGCAAGAAGATAGATATGGTAATCGCGACCAAATTTCCTTCCTACTTCATTCAGCATCCCCGAAAAGTATTGTGGCTAATACACCAGTATCGTCAAATGTATGATCTTCTGGACTCTGGATACTCTTCCTTTGATATGCGCAACGCCAAAGACCGAAAACTGCGCGATGAATTTGTGGCCATGGATACCACAGCGCTGTCCTCTTATAAGCATCGATTTACAAATTCACAGAACACGGCTGATCGATTGCAGAAATACAATGGTCTGGCCTCCAGGGCGCTCTACCACCCTCCGCGATTGGTCGGTCGATATCAAAATCTTGGTTTTGAGGATTACATTTTGTCAGTCGGTCGACTGGACAAACTCAAACGGATAGATGCTCTGGTAAGTGCCCTCCCCTATGTCGACAACAAAATCAACTGTAAAATAGCCGGGTCGGGGCCCGAAAGAGAGGCGCTCGAAGAATTGGCCAAAAAGCTGAACGTATCTGACCGGGTGCAGTTTCTGGGTTATGTTACTGATGAGGATCTTATTCAGTTGTACGGGAAAAGTTCCGCTGTTTATTTTGCTCCACATGACGAAGATTATGGGTATATCACTTTGGAGGCGTTTCTATCGCAGAAGCCAGTCATCACGGCAATTGATGCTGGAGGTCCGCTGGAGTTTGTAGAGCACAACGTCAATGGCTTGATCTTGCAGAGCCTTCTTCCTGAAGAGCTTGGGCAGAATATCGAACAACTAATCTTTAACAAGGTTCTTTGCGCTGACATGGGGCTGTCCGGATTTCAAAGTGTAGAGCACATTACATGGGACCCTGTAATAGACGCGCTGGTCGGACGGGGCAATTAACTTCGAGCTCCGGATAGAATCGCACTGACCTAAGCACCAAAGCGACATTCCCGCGGCGAAGTAAATCACATCGAATGCTCTATAATCTGCCCCTTGTTACCACTGCCGCTATTCAGCAGAAACAAATCTGGTATAATTGTCGGTTGCCGCGGGAGGTGAGTTTCGATCGGCGAGTCGATTTATTACCGATTTCTTGGAGAAAAACTAACCCACTTTCGATGCTCACGGAATCAAGTGGGTATTTGGCGGTTTTGTTCATCAGAGGAAAGTTTATGTTGTTAAGTCGTCCGGGCAGAAAGCTGCGCTTAGATGAGCCTTGGGCCAAGACTGCAGCGGAGTATTTTGCACTGGGGGCACCGACCGCACTGCCCGCGCCATTGAAGACCTTTTTTCTATGTGAAAATCACAAGCTTCTTTACGCTCCAATTGCCAAATGTGGCTGCACGACTCTCAAGCGCCTCATGGTTGAGCTATCGGCGTTGCCAAATTCGGAAATAATACTTCAGAACGACGTACATCGTGTCACAGACGCGTTCTCAACCGGAGCACAGTTGAAGGATCACGACTTCGAAACTGTGCGCAAATTGGTTCAAAGCGAGGAATATTACAAATTTGCCGTAATCCGAGAGCCGGTAAGTCGCATTATCAGCGCCTATACCGAGAAGTTTTTGTTGAATCGACTGGAGCCGAGAAACCTCGACCACACGCTGGACGTTTTTCGGACTGTGCGGAACGAGTCGACGCCAAATATAGGAAATGGCATTTCGTTTCGACAATTCGCAGAGTACCTGCTGGCATCCGACCCCACCCGACTAGACCCTCACTGGGCGCCACAAGCAGCTTTCCTAGCCGGTGTCGACAAATATAACGACGTGTTCACGATGGAGCAATTTAATGACCTCTCAGCTCGCCTTTCTGAATTGACGGGACAGACGATAAAACTCGGCAAACACAATACCAGTCTGCGACACGAAGCTGATGACTTGGCGATCAATTCAGGACGTTACGCAGATATTGTGCCCGGCGAAATGGATGACGTGAGTAAAATAACGGCCAATGATTTCATGGCGCCCGATTTGGTCGTGAAATTGCACGATTATTACAAGGAAGACCTCGAAATTTATAGGTCGTCCCTTAGCGGCGCAAGGACATACCAACCTCGCCCGGTGTCCCTGAATCAAGTCCGGGCAAAATCTGACAAAGTAACCGTCCTAACGACGGCTCCAGATATAGCACGCTTTGTTAGCTTGTATTCAAAAGGCTTCTTTGGATTGGACAATAACGGCTGCGGGCAAGTTAGAGTGATTATCAGTAATCATTCTAAACACACACTGGACTTCGAATCCCTCCCATCCAGCGCACTTATTTACAATATACGCAACCGTTCGAAGAAGCTGAAAGCTGCGCCCCAATCCCAGGTCATTGACATTGGCCCGCTGAAACCGTTTGCATCCAGAGCAATAATGCTAGAATTTGATATCCCCAAAAAGTACAGAAAAGGAATAAATAGCCTTGCCATTTCATTGCGTATTGGAGATTCCTTTCTCGTCGAGGATCTTGCGCCGCTACACATAACCTCGGTTCAGTTTGCCGGGTTCTCGGGTAGTTAGACAGCCTAACTAACCGAACAAAATTTGAGCAGATGGCTCTCTCTGCCTGCGAGATTGAGAATTCCGCAGGGAGACACGGGCATGACAGGGGCTTTGGGCCGGTCCCCACTTTAAGTTGCTATCGCCACCCTCCCCCTTTGAACCACAATAAACTGACTGTTGCCAACGTTCGCAAGGACCTGGGCATCAACATCAAGCCGATTGGCAAAAAACTTCGCACCATTAGGTTTGTAGTATGACATTTGCCGCCAGAGGATAGCCTGCAGTCCAACCGCCTGGACTTCCTCGTACAAGTCTTTTTTGCTGAAACGCCTCACGGGGAGACCGTTTTTTTGTGCTGAAGAAGGGGCGCTAGCGTAGGCATTAAACTCTTCTTTTTCTATATAAACTCGATCTGGATCTCCAGACAACGAAAAGCCTTTTGCTGTCTCAACAGTATGAGTAGTCGACACAATAGCAACGCCGTTGGGCTCGAGTAATTGCGCAATATCATGCATCAACGTCTTGGTGGCTTCGGTAGAAAGGTGCTGTATGACCATACTGACGACAATCAGACTAAATCGTTTATCTGGATTGCTCTGAATATACTGACTGGTAGTTTGACAAAAAACTTCGCAGGATTTTTCCTGATGGAAGTCGCGGTGGCATTCTTTCCATCGAGATTCGTCAGGTTCCAATGCCACAATATGAGAAATAGCCTCTCTGGCGATCGATGTGATACGACCGATGCCGGCGCCAACGTCCAGGCAAGAACCATCGCGATTAAGCGCAAGAAGCAGGCTTAGTGTGTCGAAGAACTCCTGTTCGTGAAAACCGGAGCCGTCACCCAGTCGATTCTCCAGAATCGCATTGAATCGATCAATAGCAGAGTCGTCAAAGTGATAGGTATAGTCAGACATAGAAAACACTTGCCGTATAAACTTGTGCGCGAATAGCCCCCAAAAGGCCACCGGCAACATTGCCATAAAAATTCAGACCTGCAAACGCAACACTGCCTGCAGTGGGCCCGCGCTCGGCCTTTAAGAAGCGTATTGTCCCGGACAGCTAACTCTACACTTTGTTATCGGTATTTTCGATCTGAATTTACTCGACAGCTAGCCAGATAGCAGTGTCATCACCACACTAGGGATCAGGCTGAGTTGGCTCTGTGTCGTTGAACATTTCACACAGCATTTCTATTTGATTTTCAAATAAAACTGAATCGTCAACATCGTGACACATTGACGCTAACAAATCGACGAGCCTTTCATCAAGCTGTGATGTTACAAAACGACTTTTTTCAATCTGAGCAACATACTCGGCCAAGCGGCCAACATATCGATCTATACCATGTTGTTCACTGAGATATTTGTACCCGTTCATCCCGTATTCATAGTAAGCATGCTCACCGGATATAAATTTCTCCAGGATGAAAATGATGTCCTGCTCCTCGCAATTTGGCGCGACCTTTATAACAACATCGCTAGGCAGTTCGCTATACCAGCCAATATCAGACACTATCGAGGGCAGCCCTTTTGACCAGTAACGGAGTTGACTGGCTGATGTTTCTCCCATCGTGGGATTTCGCAGATTCACTGCCAGATGAGAAGCAGATAGCGCCTCATCCAGGTGCTTTTCACTTACAAACCCTACGACATTAATCAGCTCTGCCAGCCCGAGCTCCTTGGCCAGGGCAATGATTTCATCTGCCGCGTCGATGTCTCCATAAAGCGTTAAACGGAAAAAACTCGGCTGGGAAGTCTCCGACCAGGCACCAATAAACTGCTTCAGACGGCGATTTGGCCCAGCGTGCCCGCAAAATACTATCTGGCAGGGTTCTTCATGCCGGCGGGCAGTGACGGGGGTCGAAGCAGCCGCATAGGGTAACTCCAGTTTGATTACGGGGCCACGATACACTTGTTTCACCCGTTTCAGGGCAAACTCAGAATGAACCACAATACCGCGGGCGTTACTGATAAACGATTGAAACAGCGGATAGAATGTCACTAAGTTATCATAATCATCCTGTGAATGGCCGCGCCCTTCAAAAGCGCTGCCACCGAATATCTGGTCAAATGCTTTAACTGCCTGAATACCATATTCGTTGATAATCACATCGCGGAGGCGAAAATCGGCATTCTCTCGAGCATAGGCCAATCCAAGCTCTAAAAGACTCACATCATGCAGAATCACTACGCCGGCCTGGCGTAACGCCAGATGCAATATTGACCAGTGAAGTTTACTGTTACCGATATTGTAGATATTGATCGGCTCCATACCAACAACGTGATTATTGCACTCAAATTTTTGAACGTTGTCCTGCGCGTCAGTGACTAAACCAAGAGAAAAGTCTTTGTGCAGCGAAGGCAGTATGGCCAGCGAGTATCTCGCGATTTCGGTTTTTCCAGAATCCAAAGGGGAAAACCACCGAATGTTCGTCATGACAGCAAACTACCAAGCACCCGATCCCAGGAGATATTCATACTCCTCACTTTTATACTCGCATTGGCACCGTATGTCCTGGCCAAGCTCTGTTTATTCCATATACGATCGAGCTCTTCACCGAGCGGGCGGGCTTCCGGCTCCACCACGCTACCCGTTTCATCCTGAGTAACGAATTCAAGTGCCCCTCCAGAATCCGCCAGGGTAATTAGACCCTTTGCTGACAGCATACTTTCGGGGGTGATAAAGCCATAATCTTCATTAAAGGAGGGAAAAAGCACCATCAAACACTGCGCATATAAGTCCCACTTTTGCTGTTCTGTAATGTGTCCCAACCACGTAATCTGATTGTCCACACCCAACTCGGCGGCACGCACTTTCAAACTTTCGAAATACTTATCGTCGTCAGCCTTGCCTGCAAATACCACTTTGATGCCTTTTGAAGCAAATGCGAGCGCCTCTATTACCAGTGCTTGTCGCTTTAGAGGTGTAATGCGGCTCGGGAAAAAAAAGAAATCTCCATACTTCTCGAAGTAAAACTTCTCCATAGACCTGGGAGGAGGATACAACACGCCTGACTCGAGTCCATTATACTGGTGGAGGCGATTCGTCACATTTTGCGAGATAGTGAAAACACTCTTGCAGGAAGATATGGCAGCATTATCCTCCCTAACTATCAGTTTTCTAACTCGGTGGCCGTCAGGCATGAATGCCAGATCATTGTATTGTGTATCCCACAAGTCATAAGCGGTGCGATGCTGATGAAATATCCACAAGGCCTTATCGCTGTGCTCAACCAGCCAAAGCGGGAATCTCAATGCAATGACTTTATCGATTCTTATGCCATTAAATTCTTCAATATCCAGCAGCTTGCAAGCAACGATAGCGTCTACCAACGATTGCTGCGGGTACCACTTAAAGGGAACTGTTATCAACGTCGCGTTGTGACCGTGTGACGCTAGTGCCTCAACTAAATCAGCGGCCAGAACCTCTGCGCCACCCTGGCAAAACGGTACTTGTGTATTCAGAACTGCAATATTCATTTAATAGTCGCCTACATTACCGATTAACATCTGCCGTGAGAGCTTCGGCGACTTCGCGTTTCAGGTTTTTCAAAGTATCGTTGTAGTGTTGTATAAAACGCTGTTCATTCGTGGTTGGCTTTTCATCATCTTCGATAGTTTTTCGCCTGCGACTGAGTAATCCCGATGTTTTTCGAGAACGAAACGAACGTTCCCGCTTCATCAACCCACTAAATAATACGCCGATCAAAGGTTTCTTTTCCAAGCGAGCTAGCTGGTAGCGAAACCAAAGGCCCTTGATTTCTGTAGCCTGTTTGTCGCCCTCTTCTGAGTAACGCAATGCCGCCAAAAACAAGACTCGAGAGCGCTCTTCGACATCGAGGAGGCGCGCTGCAGCCTGCAAAGCTGTGTTGTCAGCCTCACGCTTGACAACACAGAGGTAGGCATTGCGAATGAAGTCCTCACCAGACAATTCCACAAATTCTGACCAGTCATAACTCTTGCGCTGGTCCACGGCGGGTGCAAGTGGTGCGACAGGACCCGCAGGCGTCTCATATTTTGGCATCAAAAAATCGAGATAGTCTAGTAACTCGTCGCGCTCAAAGCGTACAATCCGGTCCCGAAGTAATTGCATTATTCGGTTAGAAAACTCATCACTTTTCTCAGAACTAAACTGCGGGTCTCGCATCATAAAAAAATGCCCGTACTAATTAAAGAAAATTGAAGGAAATGGCCGCTTCCGCTGGTGACAAGCCCCCATGGAGGGTCTGCCCCTGTTTATGGGTATGGGTATGGGTTCACGGCGCGTCCCAGCCCACTGTCATTCAACTTATCGCCGAACCTGACGCTTAAGTAAGTGGCATTCGGACCACGCCTCGAAATTTTTGACCCGCCACACACTCTTTTTGGGAAATCCTGTAAACCGCACCAACGGTCTCTGAGACACAACAAAAGAGGCAATGGCAGCTCTATGGAGATAAATCAATAAAATTAATAAGTTACATGCATAAATTACGGGGTATGCTACCATATTTTTCGGACGTATCACTACCTCTCTAGCCCAAACTTCAGACAGCTTTTTACTCTGCAGGTGAGGCCCGCATCCGGGGGTTAGAGTGGCCAGCTACTTGCTCCCACAGCGCCTGGAACAAACAACTTGCGTGCACTGATCAATCTCCCTGGAGTTTGCTTCTGGACGCTTTGTCTTGAACCGTGTTTATGTGCCTTGGACAACTATTACAGCCCGGAAACCGTCCAGTGCGATGGCCTACACTTACAAGCTTGATATACTACCGTCTAAAATTTGAGCCGAGAATTATATGGTATCCGAACCCGCCCTGTCAGAGATGAGTTTGCACAATGAGATACCATCTGGCTCGCAAGCACAACTGGAAAAGGCACAGAGCGACGGTGTTCAATTGCGCAGGGAAGTACTGCGCTGGAAAATGCTGGCGCGGCAGCATGAACGTCGGCTAAAAGAGATCGAGTCCAGCGTGACCTGGCGGATTTTGGGTATTGTTCGGATCCTGCCCGAGCTTAGGTACCGCTGGAAATTGTTGCTAGTGGTTGCTGTACTGACCCTCGTAAGCCTGCCTTTCTGGCCACTACTAGCAATCCTCCTGTGTTTTACCACCGGTCGCGATTTGATCGTACGAATGTTATGGAAGATTCAGCCCTTAAACGGCTTGATGGCTTTCGTCAGGCAAAAATTTCTTGACCGTACTGGTTCACGTAGCGAAGTCAGTGAGATCACACCTATTGTCTATAAGCGCCCTACAGGAGTTGATTCTCCCGCGCCAGGAATGACCAAAGAACGTCTGTACTGGCTTCTCCTTCAACAACTCTGTCCCAAGCGTAGAATTTTGTTGCAAGACTCCGGTCTGACACGAAGCCCCCTTATCAGGGATGATGAAACACCGGACCTGCTTTCGCTCAGCAGTGCAGAAATCAGCGTGTTGAGAATCACTACCTGGAGTCGCCACGCCACAGAAAGCGGGAGCGTGCGTTCATAATGAGCGTCATTATCGACCTTGGGGAATCCAAAGCCTGGCTTGAAACGTCGATGTGGCCTGCATGGTTGAATGATGCCTGGCTATCTAAAAATGGCGCACTACTGATCTGCCGCCTGACGCACCCGGATGACTTAACGGGCCTAAGAGCTTTCGTGCCCAACCCTGACCGGCTGCTGGCTTATCCAAGCTATAACGTGCTGCAGGAGCACCTGAGTCAAGGGGATGCAGATAAGATCCACAGCGTGTTTCTGCAGTGTCTGGGAGCGAGCCACTACCTGACTGTGACTCCCGACTCGAACCAACCGGCCAGCCCTACTCCGCTGAAGACAACCTATAAACGGCGCGTGCATCAGACTCAAAAAGCGCAACTAGCGTTTGTTTCTCCTCTACCGCCGACGGCCTCAGGCATTGCGGACTATAGCGCTGAGATACTTCCTCATTTGACGCAGCACTACGATATCACGCTTGTGGTCACTGACCCCAAGAGCATGGACGTCAAGCTGACCGACGAGCTCGAAGTCATTAGTCACCAACAGATGATGCAACAAGGGAGCAGATTTGATCGCGTCATCTACCACTTTGGCAATTCCTTCTTTCATTACGAGTATTTCCTGTTACTGCAGGCCCATCCCGGCATCGTAGTGTTGCATGACACCTATCTGGGAGATTGCATCTATAGCAATCATGCACAATTTGGAACGACAGAACTCTCCCAGGCAATTTACGCATCACATGGCTGGGCCGCTATGCCCGACTGTCATGGCGCAGTCAAACAGGCCGTTGGTCTCTACCCTGCCTGCGCCTCGGTTTTTAGTGGTAGCTATGGTGTTGTCGTTCACAATCGTTTTGCGAGAGAGATCTTATCCCAAAGCTTTACCAGCGAGATGTTATCGACACTGGCTGAGGTGCCGCTGGCGCGAAAGTTAAAAAACCTTACCGATCGATCCTCCGCGCGAGAAATTTTGGGTATACCTGAGGATGTTACGCTCTACAGCACCTTTGGCATGATCCACCCAAACAAATGTCTTATCGAATTAATGGAAGGCTGGGTCAGTTCAGGACTTGCCGGGAATCCTTCGGTAAAACTTTGCTTTGTCGGCGGTAGAAATCATAACTGGGAGATGGAAAACAAGATTCAAGCCTGGATAGCAAAGCTGCCTAATCCGCAGCAGGTATCACTGACGGGATATGTAAACGCAGCAGAATATGATTTGTATCTGAGCGCCTCGGATGTGGCATTGCAACTCAGACGCAACTCGCGCGGTGAGTCCTCTGCCGCCCTACTGGACTGCATGGGAGCGGGACTGGCCACAATCATCAATGCACACGGCAGCATGTCGGAAATACCGGATGATGTGACGTTTAAAATAAACGATGATTTTACGTTAACGGAATTAGCCGAGAGTCTCGTGTCAGCTGCCGGTGATTCAGAATCCCGCTTGGCCGTCGGCAGAAAAGCCAGAGATTATGTAAAGACATACCATAGCCCGGAGCATGTCGCCGCTGCCTACGTTGAATATATGGAAGCTCGATACGAGCAGTCCCCCGATGTGCTAATCGATCAGTTACAGACGGAGGTTCTGGGATCGAGAATCCATGACCTATCTGCCGATACAATTTATTCATGCAGCGAAGCATTGGACGATCTGATGCGCTGTGCCGCAGTCAGGAGAAACGCATTAGCAGGGTCGCAGTTGTTCATCGATGTTTCAGCTTTAGTGCAACATGACGCCAAACAGGGAGTCCAACGGGTCGTGCGAAATATACTGCGAGAGCTCTTGCAGGATCACTATCTGGGCTACCGGGTGGAGCCGGTCTACTACGACTTCGAGACAGAATGTTTTCGATACGCTCGAACGTTTACTAATCACTTCATGGGGCTCCCTACCCTGTACCTGTCAGATGACGCTGTTGAGGCCTTGCCAAGCGATATTTACCTGGGCCTGGACTTATGCTTCCGCGTGGCCGAGCGTGAGGTTTCGCGGCAATGGCTGCAGTATTGGCGTGGTCGGGGAGTAAGGATATGCCACGTAGTCTACGACCTGCTGCCCATCACGTTGCCTGACTGTTTCCCTGCAGATACTATTACCCTCTACACCCGATGGCTGAAGGCAGTGACGCGGATCAGTGATTGCATAGCCTTTACTTCTCAAACTACTGCCGATGAATACTGCCAGTGGCTGGATCAGGAGAAGATCAAAGTTTCATCACGCCCAAGTATTGGACATTTCCATCTTGGCGCAGATATGGAGACCCAAAACGAGATTAGCACTCTCAACACAGCTGAACACAAAATAGCAAACCAGGTTCAACACCAGCCTTACTTACTGATGGTGGGCGCCGTTGAGTCAAGAAAGGGGCACGAGCAGGTGTTAGCGGCATTTGAAGAGCTTCAAGCGCAGGGGTGCAAACTCTCTCTGGTCATCGTCGGTGGTATTAGCAAGGCCGATGATCGATTTGCAGATCGCCTGAAGCGACTCAGCGAGGAGTCGTCGTCACTCTACTGGTTAGACTTCGTCAGTGACCCTATGCTCAAGACGCTCTATCAAAATGCCGCCGGCACGCTAATGGCCTCACACGGAGAAGGATTCGGCTTGCCACTGGTCGAGGCAGCGCATTATGGTTCACCGCTCATCGTCAGGAACTTGCCCGTATTCCGTGAAGTCTGTGGCGCATCTGCCTGGTACTTTGAGTCCACAGACGGCAAGGGATTGGCGCGGGAACTTCAGACCTGGTTGACGTCATACCACGAAGCGACGCTACCTGATTCCAGCTGGATACCGGCAATTGGCTGGAAACAGAGCGCGGCGCAGTTAATGGCTGGCGTGATTGGTCAGCAATAGACATTGCTCGATCGGCCTGTGCGCTCGCACACGGAAAGGGATTGTCTACAGTAACAATTCCTTGTATCGTCGGCGCTGTCATTCATTCCACGAGTGCCCACCCTATGCTACGTCATACCAAACGTCTTTCAGCCGCGTTTATTGGTTTTCTTTTTATGGGACTCACGGCAGTGTGTTCTGCGGAGACCGTGTTGGTAACAGGTTCCAATTCAGGCATTGGATTTGCCTTTGCCGAGCAGTACGCATCTATGGGGTGGAAGGTGATTGCCACGCATCGCCGCACGGAGGCACCAGAGACGCTAACGGCTCTCGCGCAGAAATACGAAACCGTTCAGATAGAACGTATGGACGTAACCAGTAATTCTGAAATCGACGGCCTCGCCCAAAAGCTGAAGGGCACCCCCATTGATGTGCTAATTAATAATGCCGGCATGATGGTAGTTGGCAAGCTTGGCGACCCCAAAGTCGCTGCGGCACAAGCGTTTGGCACACTCGACTACGAACAGTTTGATACTTTTATGCATACCAATGTAATGGGGCCGATCAAAATCGCCGAAGCATTTGCGGGCAATTTGCGAGCAAGCAAAGACGGCAAGGTCGTCAACATCAGTTCAACCGCTGGCTCTATTTCTCCTGCCGTTTCGCCATTTCGCGAAGGGTACTGGTACAAGGCAAGCAAAGTAGCCTTGAACATGTTGATGAAAAACCTTGCCTATGACCTTAAAAAAGACAACATAGTAGTCATTATGTTGCACCCTGGCGGTGTGCGTACGACGAAATTGAAGGACATTAAAATCCCCCTGATGGAACCGTCTGAAAGCGTTGGCGCTATGGTGAAAGTCATTGACAACCTGACGATGGCGGATTCGGGTAACTTCATTGACTACAACGGAAAACCGCAACCGTTTTAGCGAAGCTGTGAGGCACGCACACCCGGCTTGAAGAACAAACACTCAACAGCGAGTCGCGTGCCCCACTTGCAACGACAGCACGTTACCCAGCGCATAGGTCTGGCCAGGATTCCTGCGAACGTCTCCTTTAAGGTTCAATAGCCTTTCCGGACCTCATATACTGCAGAATTACTGACTCCCAAAATGGTCGAGCGTACGTGACTGATTACACCTACAACGATAACGATTCAGCAATGCCGGGCTTGTCCCAGAAATTCTCCAGCCGCATCGGCGATGGTAGTGGACATCACGAGGAATTATTTCACAACATGGTTCTGCTTTTGGCCCATGCCTGCAGCGAGGGCTCTGCTGCAGATGTAGGGTGTGGAATGGGAAGAACCACTCAGGCCATCGCTCCAATCATGAAAGAAGTAGTGTCTCTGGAGCCAGACGTCACGCGCTGGGAATATACACGGGATCTGGTTCATGCCTATAGCAACGTGAAAGTTCTCAATGAGACAACGCAGGGCTATATTTCGCGCCACCGCGGAAAGCAGTTTGACCTCGTGATTCTTGGTATGGTGGTACAACATCTTCCTACGCATGTGACGAAAGCGGTCTTCAATGACATTCTCACCTTGACAAAAAGGTCTGGAATAGCCGTGGTTTCCACAACGCACGCGCTGGAAGAAGCAAAATGCTTTACCTACCAGCACGTCGCCAAAGGCAAGCCCAGACCCAAGACTAGTGAAGACGAATTCAATCGCTATGCAGCTGATACAAGCTCGCAAGACAAAGGCTTGCCGGTGCGACGATTTTCTCGATCGGAGTTTGAATCCATTGTGCCACCCGATTTTGAGATCGTATTCTGGGGCCAGTATTCTTACTGTCGGCCAGAGTACCTGGATTATTTCGCATGGCTGGACGGGGTTGCGCCGCATGAACTGGCCGATGTAGGAAATAGCCAATATCTGGTTTTAAAACGAAGCTGATTGTGGGCGTCTTGCGAAGACACCAAGACCCATACTGACCGGCAGCGGTGACTGGCTTTCTATACTTACCATGGGCTTTGTGGCAGACTTCCGCCTTGGGCATGGGTCTGCAAAGATGCTTCACAAAACAAGACATTCCATCGTGTACATACACCGTTTTGGCCTGATCTCGAACTTTTCAGTTGAGGCCCGCTACGATCCCATGCCATGTCGAAAACCAGTCCCTTGGTGACGAACAAAAAAGCGGCCATCGAATGGCTAGCGCCATTATCTGAGGAGACTTACCGTGAGTTCCAGCGATACTAAATCGAGCGCGATCAAGATCGGCATGCGCGACCGACAAATGAGTGGATGGTGCAATGACAAGACCGGCGAGCTCGTCACTGATGTCTTCGTCAAACCGGGCATGAACGTGATTGATATCGGTTGCGGGGATGGTGGATACACCAACTTCTGCGCGAGCATGGGTGCCAATATCACCTTCGTGGATATTCAGGAAGGCAAGGTCCGCGCCCTGGAAGAACGGCTCAAGAATGTGGCCGCGGGGGAGGTCAGGGGCATAGTCTCTGAATGTAACCCCATCCCCATACCCGACGGGCATGCCGACCTGGTGA
>Ga0209491_10005592_pt1 | contig 18240 bp, 12 predicted proteins | sample BON02_FD_187213 | JGI IMG/M metagenome (GOLD analysis project Ga0209491, IMG submission 187213) | Freshwater microbial communities from Lake Bonney liftoff mats and glacier meltwater in Antarctica - BON-02 (SPAdes) (version 2) | ecosystem: Environmental > Aquatic > Freshwater > Ice > Glacier...
CGAATTGGGCGTGATCGTGCCCGCCCCACTGGTGAATTGCTGCCATGTCGTTTGCCCTGCCGGGGGCGTTACAGAAGTGGGCACATACGACCCGTCGTAACTGAACGACTCCGTCACCGGCACCGCCATCACCTGTGCGGAAGCCAACGCCATCAGCGCGGCGAGAGTTGCGGGTGCTTTCATCTGCATAGTCAATCCTCCTTCGAGTGTGCCGGAATGGGAACCGGAACGATCACACGTTCCATATACAGACTTTACATCACAGGAAGGATTGATCCAAGCGAATTAACTACAGCTTTTCCGTTTTCGTTTGCAGGTTTTGCGTCATGTCTGTTACACTTCCAAGTGCCGTGGCCACCAGAAAAATGCCGCATGTCGCCTTGCTCATTGAGACCAGCCGGTCTTACACCCGCGATCTGCTGCGCGGCATCCGTCGCTATATGGCGGCCCACGGCCCGTGGTCCATCTTCCTCGAACAGCGAGCACTCGAATCGCGCGTGCCCCCCTGGCTGACGCACTGGCGCGGCGACGGCATCCTCACCCGCACCGGCACACAGGCCATGGCCAACGCCATCGCCCGCACCGATGTACCAGCCATCGAACTCCGCGCCACCAAGCTGCGGCATCGACTGCCTTTCGTCGGCGTTGACAATCACGCCGTCGGGGCCACCGTGGCCTCGCATCTGATCGAGCGCGGCTTCGAGCACTTTGGCCTCTTCGCGCTCGACACCGAACTCTTCTTCGAAGAGCGATGCGACAATTTCATTCGCGCCCTGCAGCTGCGCGGTCTCAAGTGTGCCATCTTCAAAGCGGAGGGTGCCCGCGAAAAGCCGTTGCAGTGGGAGCAGCAGCAGTCGAAGCTGGCGAAGTGGATTCGCGGTCTGCCTAAGCCGGTGGGTCTGATGGCGTGTACGGATCAGCTTGGCTTCTGGCTGCTTGATGCCTGCAAGCGCGCCGATGTCGCGGTGCCTGAGCAGGCTGCCGTGGTAGGTGTTGAGAACGATGAATCGCTGTGTGAAATGTCCACGCCGCCGTTGTCATCGGTGCGCTTCGATGCCGAGAAGACGGGATTCGCCGCCGCTGCTCTACTCGATCAAATGATGGCCGGCCAAGAGATCCCTCCGTCGCAAACCCTCATCGAACCCATCGGCATCATCACCCGGCAATCGTCCGATGTCATCGCCATGGCTGATCCGCTGGTCGCCGATGCCGTCCGCCTGATCCGCGAAAACGCCTGCGACAATCTCAACGTCGAGGGCGTGCTCGATTCACTTCTGGTCTCGCGCAGCACACTCGAACGACGCATGATCGCCGCCCTGGGCCACACGCCCAAGGAGGAAATTCTGCGTGTGCGCATGAGGCGTGTGCGCGAGATGCTCACCGAAACGACACTGCCTCTGAAGATCATCGCCGTGCGCACCGGCTTCCGCCACGCGCAGTACCTGGGCGAAGTCTTCCGCAAACAAACCGGCATGACCCCCGGCCAGTTTCGCACAAAGCATCAGCGCTGAATTTCACTCAAACGAGTAGCAGGGTTTGCGCAATGAATATGGATGATGATTTTAGTCTTCGCTGCAAACTTACCGGTCAACGCTATGTAGCCCGGCAAAATATATACGCGCGAAGACGATGTCATGACGCGACGCTCTGAACGTTCAGAATTGACAAGACCCCTCGATGGCGAGGGGTCTTTTTCTTAGCTATTGAACTTGGGCAAAAAACCAACTGGCCCAAACTGGCCCAAAAGTGGCCCAAAATCGCGCAAGGCCGTTAGGTCCTTCTCGTAAGTCCTTTATTGACAAGTGGGCCGGGAGGGATTCGAACCCTCGACCAACGGCTTAAAAGGCCCAATAAGGTGTTTCGTAAAATACTGTCAATAATGGTCTTACGCGATGATCCAAAAAGGGTTATGAACTGGTTTCGGACTGAGTTGGAACTGGCTTCTGGACTGTTTCTGAACTGGAATTGACACAAAATGACACAAATTCGGTTTGGTGAATCTCATCAGGTGCCCCTCCCCGCCACCCACATCTAGCCGTCCTCAGAACACCTTACCAGTGATGCTCTCTATGACCGGAAGCGGCCACACAATCCCGGACGGCAGCACGGGGTGGGACAGGAGATCACTCGCATGCGCATCGAGCGCGTCAAACGGCAACTCGTGGAAACTGGCACGCCATTGAAAATCCTGGCGGGCGAATCGGGGTTCGCAGACGATAAGCAGATGAGTAGAACCTTCGCAAGGCTGGTGGGTGTCACGCCAGGCGCTTACCGCCGCATACGCCGCAAGTGACTTGGCCCCGAAGTCTCAGCCCACTCGGCGTACTTGATATTTTCACGAAGACGACACCTTTCACTCGACAAGGTCAACTAAACAAGTGCTGGCGAAATTTGCGGGATCGAGTGAGTGACTCAGGCCCGTAAACCCGCCACGAGTACAAGCGTAATGAAGACCCTCGTGATTGCCATCCTCCTGTCGATGTCCACGGCATGCATTGCCGCGGAGACCGCTGCTTTCAACCCGGCGGCAATGGTCGTTGAGTCGCACTGTGTGGGTTGCCACGACACTGACAGCCACAAGGGCGGCATCGATCTGGAATCTGCATTGACCAGCGGAGACTTTCAATCCGACAAGGCCACAACGCTTTGGGAGCGAGTTGAAAAAGTGGTTCGTCTTGGCGAAATGCCGCCCAAATCCAAGGAGCCGTTGTCAGCCGACCAGAAGGACAACATCATCAAATGGTTTGAAGGCCAGTACATTCTTTCGAATGGCAAGGAACACATCGGTCCCACAATCCTAAGACGACTGACGCGTTATGAGCTCATCAACACGCTTGAAGATCTGTTGCACATTTCACTGAAGAAGCCCTACGTCTATAGTCCGGAAGTTCCTTCACTATTGCCATCGGTCCTTGAAACCATGCTTCCTCCGGATGTTCCCGGTGAGTCCGGTTTCTTCAACGATGCTCACCAACTGGCGAGCGTCAAGCCTCCGATCTTGAAGTACGTCGATGCTTTTGATTATGCATTGAGAGGCTTTGATCAGGACGCTCAAGCCAGGGAAGCTGTGTTTGGCTTTAAGGAAATTCCTCCCGCACTCGCCGATGCCAAGGCCCGTGAGATTCTGCAACGCTTTATGGATCGTGCCTGGCGTGGCTATAAGAATCCGCAAAGCGAACAGGCGGTCATGGACGCGTATCTGGCACGGCGCAAGAGCGAAGAGCCTGGCCCTTCACTGCTGCAAGCGATGAAAGTGTGTCTTCTTGCTCCGCCGTTCCTATATCGAATTGAAACAGTTGAAAATCAGTCCGTTCCCTACCGCATTGGTAGTTACGAACTGGCCAATCGTCTCTCTTATTTTCTGTGGGCCAGTATGCCCGATGAAGAACTGCTGCGACTTGCAGCGGACAAGAGCCTGCTCAAGGAGTCCGTTCTGCTCGCACAGGTCGATCGGATGCTCAAGTCTCCGAAGCGAATTTCAATCGCCGAAGACTTTGCCAGCCAATGGCTCGGGTTCGACGACCTGCGCTCCCAGAAAGTGTTCTATCAGAACGAGCGATGGAATCGCGGTATCTACGATGAACTCCTATTCTTCTTCGATGAGCTTGTGAAATCTGACCAAAGCGTTCTGAACATCGTGGACTCCGATTGGGTGTACCAAAGTGAATACACGAAGGTCAAGGTGCAAGGCCAGTCGCACACGTTCCCCACGAAACACGGAGACATTTTCGCGGCGCGCCAGCAACGCCCTTCGGGACTCCGCGAACAGTTTTATAAGCCACCCGTACTGCTCAAAATCAATAGCGAAGAGCGCGGCGGGATCATCACTTCCGTCGGCATCATGCGGGTGACTTCACCGCCGGAGAATACCAATCCGATCCGTCGCGGTGTCTGGATGCTGGACAAGATCATCGGCCGTCAGATGCACGCTCCTGAAAATGTGCCTCCGCTCAGTGAGAGTGAAAAAGTCGATGGCAAAATACTTGAAGATATGGCTGAAATCCTAAAGGCACACACCAGCAAGGCGGCCTGCGTCAGTTGTCACAAACACATCGATCCGATCGGTCTGGGACTCGAGAAGTTCGACACCAACGGGATCTGGCGTGAAAAATATCCAAACAATCGGCCCATTCAGGCCCAAGGGGTGTTTCCAAACGGCGGAACGTTCAATACTCCCAAGCAGATGAAGCTCGTTCTGCTCGAGGAATATCGCGAGCCGATTGCCAGAAACATCATCGAGCGAATGCTCAGTTACGCCATCGGCCGCAAACTTAAGCCGTACGACCGGATGACGGTGGACAGGATTTACAGTGCTCTTGAAAGCGATGGCTATAAGATGAATTCGTTGATTGTGCAGATCATCGAGAGCAAGCAGTTTCTATATAGACAGGACAAGCCGTGAAGAACAAGTCTTATCTGATTCCCAGACGATCATTCCTGACGGGTTGCGGAGCCGCGCTAGCGCTGCCGATGCTGGACATCATGTCCCCTGCTCGGTGTTATGCGAAGGCGACGACCGTGGGAAGTGAGAAGGACAATCTTCGTCTTTGCGTGCTGCTAAAAGGGGCTGGCGTCAATCCCAGTTCGTGGGACATCAGCGGAGCGACTGAAACGAACTTCGAGCTTTCGAAGATTTTGATGCCGCTCCAGAAGAACAAGCAGGACATCGTCGTTCTCCGCAATCTCGATGCGGATTTGAAGACCGGCGGCGGCCACGAAAACGCGGTGTTGTATTTCATGACAGGTCAGCCGCGCAAGTCACGTCTTGTGCAAACCCAGTCATTCGATCAGGTCATCGCCGATCAGATCGGAACCAAAACGCCTCTCAAGTCCCTTCAATTGCGAAGCGATCCATACCTCGACGTCAACGACCCTTCGGAGAATTACCTTTCTTACGACCATGCAGGCAACGCCCTGCCCGTTGAAGATAATCCGGAGATGGTGTTCAACAAGCTCTTCAAAGGATTCAACAACGCCAGTCACCGCCAGCGTATGACCAGCGTGCTCGATGAAGTGAAGGCGAGCTATCAATCCGTAGCCTCCAAAGCCAGCAATCAGGACAAGCAGGTACTTGAGCAGTACCTGCAATCTGTTCGCGATGTGGAGAAGGACATCGAACAATTCAAGGTGCAGGAGAATCCAGAGCGCGATGCGAAGCTGAAGCAGATTCCTCCGATCTCAGCGGGCACTGATATTCCCCAGCGCACCCGCGCCATGCTGGATCTGATGGCGCTGGCGTTCTGGACTGACATGACGCGTGTTTCGACGATGATGATGTCTCACACCGAGAGCCGAACGGTTTACGATTTCATCGGGGTCAACGATGAGCTGCACGCCCTGTCGCACTTTGTTCGTTCGCGAAATCGATCCTCTGGCCTATCGGGTTACGACAAGATCAATATCTGGCACGTCCAGCAGTTTGCGTATTTTCTGGATCGATTGAAGTCGCTTAAGGAGGGTGAAGGCACCCTGTTCGACAAGTCCATCGTCGTCTTCGGCTCCGAAATCAAGCACGGCGACTACCACTCCATCTGCGACCTGCCGCTAATCCTGGCCGGCGGCGGCGGCGGTCAGATCAAGCTCGGGCGATGCGTGCAGTATCCCAATACGCCCAACAGCAACCTGCACCTGAAAATCATGGAGATGATGGGCGTCAAGCGCGATCAGTACGGCAACTCCACCGGTGTCCTGGGCGGCATATCAGAGATGGCCAACTTTGATCCCAAGTATGTCGATGATGGCACATGGCAGATCATCAAGGACCAAAACGGAAAAATCGAGGTCAAGGGATTGCTCACGATCAGTGTTCATGCCGATGACCTGAATCTTTACATACTCAAGTTGTCAAAAGACCAGACTGTCGAAATCAGAACCAGTTTCAGCAACATCCACTCCACCAAAATGGATGCCTGCGTCGGCTCTGTCGTTCAGTTGGAAGGCCAGTATTCGACCAAAGATGGCAAGAAGGTCATCACCAATGTGACTCTGTGCAAGCGTCTTTAGTGACGCCCTCAGCAGCGTTCCCAGAGCGATCGCCCTTCATTTTTCCTGGGGTCGCTCGCGCAATTTGTCTTTCCAGTTGCGCATGTCATCGGTCGTGCCGACTCTATCTTTGTCGTCGGTGATTCCGTCGTAAACCAGAGGCATGAACGGATCGGGCTTCTCCTTGATTGTCCAGGCCAAGGCACGCAACAGGACGATGCGCAGTTCAGGATCGTAGTAACTGAAAGTGTTATGCCCCAGCGTGGTGCCGAAGACGCGGCCTTGACCTAGCGTCAGAGTCCAGAACACCGGCGACGCCAACGCAGACAACTTCGATGAAGGCAACGGCCCACGACTACCCGTGGGCGGCCCGGTTCGCACGCTTCCCAGCACTTGGCCCCGTCGATCTGATGCAGATTCCAGTAGAACTCATCCATGATGCGAAGCTTGGGCGGGAAGCCTTTGAAAATTTTGTGTTCCGTCTCAAGGGTCACATCTTCAAAAATCGCGCCCCACTGCGAGCGACCTTCATCCCACGCCATGCCCAGGCACTGCGCCAACTTTTTGCCTTCGCTGGTGGGTCGCATGATCGCTGTCTCATGAAGTGCCACCACGCCCCCGCCGCCTCGAATGAAGGTTTGAAAATGGTTGTACTGATCGTCTGACAACTGCGGCAGATGCAGGAAGAACACCGCGATCGTGCCCTTGTCGAACTGCTCTTTCGAAGGAAACTCATAGACCTGTTCAACAGTCACGCCCTCCACCTTCTTGAGCAGTCCCGTAAAAAAATCGCGTACTTTCAAGTAGTCGTGCGCACCGGGGCGATGGTTCTTGTCGTAACCCCAGACCCACAGAATGTGCAAAGGTTTCGAGGGCTTGAAGGTCTCAACAGGGCCGATGATTTTTTTGATCTGCGCCAGTGGAACCAGCGGCTTGGGCTTCTGCCATTCGTGCTGTGCCCAGCATGTTGGCGCGCACAATAGCAATAGTGTCAGTACAGCAGTTTTCATGAGGTCTAGCTCCATGTTTGCCATCATTCTATGTTCGACACTCACCGCTGATAACACGCACGATCAATGAACGAATCGAAAATCAGGAGTGATAGGTCAAGTACATATATTCTTCCCCTACATAATGATTGGCGTTACCTTAACGACGCCTTGGGACAAGTAACGGGTGAGGATCCAATCATGCACCTATCCAGAAGACAATTTCTCAGAGCCAACGGGGCCGCTTTGGCGTTGCCGTTTTTTCCATCGGTTGCTGGGGCCACTGCGGCGGCGGCGGCGGTGCGACCCGACAAGAAGCTGCTGATGATGTACGTGCCCAACGGCCTAGTCCGCCGTTGCTTTTTTCCCGGCGAAGAGAACGGCGAGTTGCCCGGTTTTGTCGGTGGATTCAATGCTGACAAGGGCAAAGACCAGAAGCGGCACCAGAATGTTCCGGGCATCTACCCGCTTAAGCTCACCTCGACGATGCAGCCCCTGGCCAAGCTCAATGACGACGTCACGCTGATCACCGGCCTGGACCGCACCTACAAGAACGGCCAGGATGTGCATGCACAAGGTGCTTCCTGCTATATGACCAGCGTGTCGCCGGAGCAGGCTGAGGAAAAGAAGATGCGGCATCCCAACGGCCGCTCGCTCGATCATGTCATCGGTGACAAGGTCGGCCATTCCACCATATTCAAAACACTCGAGATCAGTTGCAACGGATACAAAGCCCCCAAGGAAGACATCTACTTCGACAACATCTCGTGGTACGGCCCGGACAAAATCGCGCCGTCGATCAAGGACCCCCGAAAGCTCTACAAGCGTCTGTTCATGGGCGAGGGTTACCGGCAGCACATCAGCGATGTGACGGACCTGATGCGGGCCGATGCGAACGACCTGTCGAAGAAGCTGGGCAGTGTCGATCGCCACACGATGGCTGAATTCATGACGATGGTTCGCGAGATCGAAATCCGCATCACGCGGCTGGAGAAGCTGGTGGCAGGCGCTCAGATTGAAGAGCCTACCGACGCGGACCTGCCCCGAGGCCAGTACATCAGGCTGATGGGAGATATGGTGATACTGGCGATGCAGATGGGGATCACCAACATCAGCACGTTCATGGTCGGGCCTGAACGATGGGACGCGCCCCTGTTCTATGAAGGTGTGTTCGACAAGCCGGTGCAGCACCACAACATGACACACAATCAGAAAGGCGACGGCTGGAAGGATCTTCAGAAGATCGACGCGTTCCACATGGAGCAGTATGCCTACCTCATTTCCAGAATGAAGGCGACCAAGGAGGCGGACGGCAGCTCGATTCTGGACAACGCGATCGTCACCTACGGCGCGGGCCTGGGCGATGGTGCCACGCACCAGTATTTTGATCTGCCTCTGATGGTCGCCGGCCGGGCACAAGGCGCAATCAAGCAGGGACGATTCATCCAGTGCAAAAGCGGGACGTTGAACTCCAACATGTGGCTGACCATCGCAAAGCTGATGGGCCTTGAGACCGATGAGTATGCTGACAGCAACGGGGTCATCTCAGACCTGTGGCAATAATCGACTTGTAGAGTCTCTCAACAATGCTGACACGATTCATAACGCGCCAACGATGGCTGGTGTTGTTCGTCACACTGCTGGCGATGGTTCGCCATGTCGCCGCCGACAACAGCTTCGACAAAGCCCTCAAGCCAGCCTTCACAGAGTTTTGCATCAAGTGTCACGGCCAGGAGAAGGTCAAGGGAAAGGTCAATCTGCACGAGATCAAGACAGAGGCGCAGTGGCTCGCGAACCCGGAGCTGATCAAGAAGGTGATCCAAGCGCTGGACAGCGCGGACATGCCTCCGCAAGACGAGCCGCAGTTGGACGAGACAAAGCGGGCCGAGCTTGTCGCAGCATTAAAAGGAATGCTTAGCGCATCGACAGTGGATGCGCCAGCGGCGCGCAACCCGATCAGTCGGCTCAATCGCTTTCAATACAACAACGCCATTGGCGATCTCTTTCAGTTGAAATCGAACGTGTTCTTCCTGCCGGAAAAACTGATGACCAGACATGACAACTATTTGGCATCCTCGCCCATCAGTTTACCCGATCGTGTCGATGTGGCATGCCACTCGCTTGAAGAAAGCGGCGGCTTCAAGAATGTTCAGTCATACCCCAAGGACCTGCGCGCCCAGCACGGCTTCGATAATCAGGCCAGTCAACTCACGCTATCGCCGCTGCTCTTGGAATCCTTTCTAAAGCTCAGTGTCTCGATCCTCGACAGTCCGGATTTCAACGAGAAGACCGTCGGCATCTGGAACGAATTCTTTCGCGAACCTCAAGCTGGCGCGAAGATGAAAGATGAAATCAGGAAGCGGCTGCGCCCGTTCCTTGCAAAAGCCTTTCGCAGTTCCGTCGATGATGCGACGCTCGATCGATACACCGACTACACCTTATCGAAGATCAACGAAGGCGTGCCCTTCACGGACTGCATGAAGAAGGTCGCTTCCGCAGCCTTGTGCTCGCCCAAGTTTCTCTTTCGAACTGTCGGCGCGACTGGCGATCAGTATGCCCTCGCATCACGGCTCTCATTCTTTCTCTGGAACAGTGGCCCCGATGAGAAACTGCTCGCCCTTGCCGACAGCGGCGAGCTTGCCAAACCTGAGGTACTGAAGAAGACTATCGAGCGAATGATTGTCGATCCGAAGATTGAAGGATTTCTGGATGCGTTCCCGGCCCAGTGGATGCAGCTTGAAAACATCCTCGCGTCTGTTCCCGATCCCAATTTGAATCGATATTTCAAGCTCGACAAAGAAAACCCGGCCAGCCTTCAGATGGTGCTCGAGCCGCTGCTGCTGTTTGACGCGGTGTTCATTGAAGATCGGCCGATCGTTGAGTTGCTTGCTCCGGCCTTCAGTTATCGCAGCGAGTTTCTTCAGACCTGGTATTCATCCGAGTTGAAACCGCCAGTCCTCAATATCGCGCAGATCGCCGAGGCTAACCGCAAGCTTGAAGAGCAACGCATTGCGCTGGAACAGTCGATTCAAACAGCTCACGCGGAACTGGCAGCCATGGTCGATCCAGTCAAAGAGCAACTCCTGGCGAGGCGAGTGAACGAAGCCGAAGTCGGGAACACGAAACCTATCGACCTCAAACCGTATGCCGCCTGGGAATTCAACGGCGACCTGACGGATTCAGTCGGCGGCTTGGATCTGAAAGCGCAAGGAAAAATTCAATACAAGGATGGCATGGTAGTGCTCGACGGTGCATTCCTTCAAAGCAAGGGGCTGCCGATTGAATTGAAGGCCAAGACGCTTGAAATCTGGCTACTCCTGAAGAACGCGCAGCAGTCGGGCGGCGGGGCCATGACTGTTCAAGGCCCCGGCGATTTCTTCGATTCAATCGTCCTAGGCGAACGCAAAGCTGGCCACTGGATCTCCGGCAGCAACGGGCACAGTCGCACGCTGGATTTTGAAGGCTCCACTCCCGAACCCGAAGGCGAGCAGGATCAACTGCTGCATCTGGTCATGGTGTATCAGGCTGATGGAACCACCACGCTTTATCGCAACGGCGTGCCGTACGGAAAGCCCTATCGCAAAGGCAAGGCGGCGTTTCCCAAGGAGCAGACTTCGGTACTCTTTGGTCTTCGCCACTTGCCACCAGGCGGCAACAAGTCTCTGGCGATGAATCTAGATCGGGCCCGGCTGTACGACCGGGCGCTGACTGCTACGGAGGTTGCCGCGTCAGCCGGCGGCGTGAACATGGTCGTCACCGATAAAGAATTGCTGGCGGCACTCACCGCCCAGCAGCGAGCAAGACACTCGGAGCTGACTGCCACGCTCAAAAAGTCCGAGACTGCCGCGAACAAACTGCCCAAGCCTTTGGACCCGCAGACGGCAAAGCAAGAGGCGCAGAATCGCTTCGAGAACGAGATTCGCAATCAAATCAAATCACGCGTCTTTCAGCGGGAAGCGAATTCGGACCCGCGCTACGGCGGCGTGATTACCAATGCTGCGGTCATGACCATGACCTCTTCGTCCAAGCGCACGCTGCCGATTGCGCGCGGCGCGTGGGTCATCGAAGTCATATTGAATGATCCGCCGCCACCGCCGCCCAATGATGTGCCTCCGCTCAATGAAGAGAGCGGCCCAAAGAACCTGACCATCCGCGAGAAGTTTGCACAGCACCGGGCGAATCCGTCTTGTGCTGGCTGCCACACTCGCATCGACCCGCTCGGTTTTGCTCTCGAAAATTTCGACATCACCGGAAGGTGGCGCGACAAATATGAGAACGGCAGAGATGTTGACGCCAGTGGCACGCTGATGAAGAAACATAAATTCGAAAGCGTCGTTCAGTTCAAAGCTTCGCTCGTCCAGGAGAAAGAGCGATTCGCCAAGGCGTTCACCGAACACCTGCTCCGGTTCGCACTCTCCCGCGAACTCGAACCCGCAGACATCCTGACTGTCGATGAGATCATCCTTCATGCAAAACGGGATGACTACCGGATGAGATCCATCCTGCGTCACGTGATTCAGAGCGATTTGTTTCTACAGTTGAAGTAAGTCGCGTAAATCATTTCGACGAGGTTCGCGCGGCAGATACCCATGCATGTGCGAGTTACTTATTCCAAAACGTCTCGCTCTGCGCCACGAGATGAATCAGGTCGCGTAGGCCGCCATGCGTGGCGGCAAGTTCTGCAACGATGGCGTCCACCGCGCCGCGGTCGGTCGGTTCCATCATCCGGCCCGTGGCGTAGGTGAGAAGTTTGTCCACGAGATTGCGCGTCACCTGTGTCTCTCGCTCGAGTAACCACTTCTTCAGCGCGTCAATGTCATCGAGCTTGCGTCCGCCGATGAGCGTGGAGGATGGATCGATTTTTTGCTTCGTATCGGGATAGGTCACGCGCCACTTTCCAACCGGGTCGAAATTCTCCATCGCAAAACCCATCGGATCGATCTTGCGGTGGCAGGCATTGCAGGTCTCAACCTTGCGATGATTCTCCAACTGCTCGCGAATGGTCTTGGCACCGCGCAGGTCCGGGGAGAGCGGCTCAACATCCGGCGGGGGCGGCGAAGGAGGTGTACCCAGCACGGACTCAAGTATCCAGACGCCGCGCACGACCGGCGAGGTGTCCACGCCGTTAGCCGTGGCCGTCATCGCTGCGGGCATGGTGAGCATGCCGCCGCCGTGCGGAAGTTTCGCAGGCACTTTGCGATAGCTGTCGCCCCAGACATCGTCGCGGTTGTAGATCCAGTGCGACATGCGTTCGTTGAGGAAGGTGTAGTCGGAGTCGATGATGTCGCGAACGGGGCCGTTGGACTTCACAAGGTTTCCGAAGAACGCATCGACCTGAAGTCGCATCTGCGTCTCCATCTGCCGGTGATAATAGAAACCACCCGGCGGAGGCATGGTGCCCAGCTTGTACAGTTGCAGCCATCGCTCGGGAAATCGTCGGATAAATGCAAGCGACTTGGGATCATCGAGCATTCGATCCACCTGTGCGCGCAGCACCGCAGGATCTTTGAGTTTGTCGCTTGCCGCTAGTTCCAACAGCTTTTCATCGGGCATTGAAGACCAGAGAAAATAACTCAAGCGCGATGCGAGTTCGAAGCTGGCGAGGCGACCTTCGCGCTCGCGCAGGTAATAGAAGCGAGGCGAGGCGATGATGGTGATGTAACCAGCGCGCAGTGCCTGATCGCGGGTGCGGCCCGCTTTCATTTGTGCTTCCACAAGCTGGATGTATTTCGCAATCTCCTCCGGCTTCACCGGTTCACGAAAAGCACGCGAGGCAAAGCGCAGTATCAGTTCATTCACCGGAACATTGTTGTTGTCGCCGTAGAGTGCCACATGGCTCCGCGGCGGCCAGGATTCGATCATCGGCTCAATCGTCAGACTGTGAATTCGGATGTGCGGCCCTTTGTAGCCTGCCTTAAAAAGTGCCATCGCCATCTGCGGCTCGTACGCCGATTTTTCTGTTGCTGGCGCGTCGTTTTTCGGAGGCGGTTGATAGGCATCGGGCAGATACTTTTTGACGAGCATCGAAGGGCGCAGGCCGCGCTGATAGGGCGCATTCTCCCAGCCGATCCACGGGAGCCAGGTGGCACCGAGCCACGTTTCAAAGGTATATGTTCGCGTCTGGCCGTCGGCCACAATTTTCCACTGGGCAATGATACGTTCGTTGGGGTTGCCGTCGTTCATCCCGCCGGTGCGAGCATCTGCGATGTGCAAGCCAAGCAGCATCGGCTCATCCTGCATGCTCTTGATCAGTTCATCCCACGCGTGTTTCTGATGGTGGGCGGAGGCTTCTATCTTGATGCGGTATCGTCCCGGTACGCCGACGCCGGTGCGGGATAATTCATCGGACGACACGCGCCCCAATCCGCCCGCAGAGGCGCCCGGTTCGCGGTAGCGTTCATAGATGCCGTCGTAACTCGGATCAGCCAAACGTGAACCCTGCTCAAGCGTGCCACCCGAGCTGTTCTTGCGAATTGGCCCAGCATAATGCTTGGGTTCGAGTTTGGGTTTCTGCTGAGAGAAGGTTGCGAGATCGAGGCTGTATTCCGCTGCGGCGATCATCTGCGTCAGAAGAAAATCCGACATGACCAGCCGATCGCCGACGTTGTCGAAGCCATCTTCCAGATCATCGGCAGGGAACTCGCGCGTGGGATCGTTGCTGTTCCACTGTGCGACGCCGTTGCCGTTGCGATCTTCCAGCTTCGGCACCATGTCTGCGCGATAGTCGTTGTGATCTTCCAAGAAAAGCAGATCACGCAACGTACTGCGCACCTCGAACCGGTTGAGCCGACGAATGACCGTTCGCGCGCCGTTGCTTTTCGCCTGCGCGTAGGCCAGCTTCAATTGAATGCTGATCGCATCGACCACAGCAATGACCTCGACTGACTTGGGCTGCGGCTTGTTCTCTGGCGGCATCGCGCCGACGTTGAGCTGATCGACAATGCCCTGCCATGTTTCAAGTGTTTCTTTCTGCGAAAGGTCGATTCCCAGCGTGTCGAAGCGAAGATCGTTTTTCTGCTTCTGCGCACCGTGACATTCGTAGCAGTGTTGCTTGAGGAATGGTCGGATTTTCTCCAGCAGCGACTCTTCACCGCGCACTGAGCCGGTGAGCAATGTTGCAATGAGGCACTGGGAAAGAATAAAGCGTGGCATCATGGCTCAACTCCACTTCAGGTCGGTGAGTGTGCCGGTGCTGCTGCCAAAGCGCTCGATCTCCAAGCCTTGGTTCTGAAGAATGGAAAGCAGGAGATTGGCGGCAGGGACGCGGTACCCGTTAGCATCTGGAAAGACCTTGTGTTCGCCCAGCTTGAAGCCACCGCCAGCCAGAACGAGCGGCAGATTCCTGGTGGAGTGCTCGCCGGTTGCCATGCCGCAGCCGAAAAGGATCGTCGTGTGATCGAAGAGCGTTCCGCCGCTGATGGGATCGGGCTTACTCTTGAGTTGCTCGATCAAGTGTGCCATCTGGGCGATCTGATTTCGTTCGATGAGTTTCAGCGCGTTGACTTCCTTCTCGCGCTTGCCGTGATGGGAGAAGCCGTGATAACCGCCGGTGAGGCCGAAGTCGCCGTTAGCGAAACCGGAGGTGAGCGTGAATGCCCGGGTAGAATCCGTCTGGATCGCCAGTGCAATTAAATCCATCATCACTGCGAGATCAGTTTCGGTTTTTCCCGTCTTGACCGGGTCCTTCATCGGCGACTTGGGCTTGGGCTTGTCAAGCCAAGGCTCCTGTTGCTGGATCTTTTTTTCCATTGAACGGACCGCTTCGAGGTACTCCTTGAATTTCTGCTGATCCTGTCGGCCCAAGCTGCTGTTCACCGATTTCGCTTCCTCCATCACCACATCGAGAATGCTCTGATGCCGCTTGAGCTTTTCAGATGCGGTGGCCTTGATGGCTTTCTCCTCTTCAATGAAGAGCGCGCGGTAGGCCTGGCGAAGATCAATGGACGGCACCTGCACACCGGTGCGCGTGAAGCTGATCAGATTGGCCTCATTGACCTGCAGCGTCAGCGAAGGAAAGCGCGTTCTTACGCCGACGAACTCGGCGATCTTCTGATCTACACTGATGTTCGCTTCGGGATAATGCGACGCGTGACTCGGGCGCACGCCGCTCAGGAACACTGGCACGCCCTGATGGCCGCCGGTGTTGCCGTGATCCAAATGAGAGAAGATGGTGAAATTCTTGCGGTGTTTCTCAAGGGGCCTAAGCGTCTGGGGCAGGTCGTACTCGGGCCCAACCTGATCCTTGCGAGGGAAGAACGCGTCGTGATAGACGCCGTAGTTGTTGGACAAGCACACGAATCGCTTGATGGGTTTGGTCGCCGACGAAGCGGCGTGCCCCCGAGGCAGCATGGCTCCTAACATCGGCAGGGCCACCACCACACCCGCGCCACGAAGGAAGGTTCGTCGATTCAACGGATTCCTCATGTGCCACACTTTCTTGGTTGACTCTTGAACCTGCGATTGCCAATTGCAATCAGCAGACCCAACGGCCAGATTAGTTTACCAACAGAATGAGCATCTTTCGGCATCAGAATCGAAATGTTCCCTCACACGCCTGTGCCAAAACTCTGTGTGTGACTCTTTCAAGCCATGTTGGCACCTTGGATGGGCAAATCATTTCAAGACTGAAACTTCAACTGCCAGCGTTACAATGATTCGTACAGGCGCGGCCCGCGCGGGATGGTTCTAATTGAACATGATGAAATCGTGGATCATTCCGACATCGGCTGCTGCCGTGACGCTCATGCTTTTGATCGTCGCAGGCCTCGCGTCCGCCGAGTCCACGACCGACGTCACAGCAACGCTGGCTGACAAGCATCGTGGCCTTGGACAAATCTCACTAGAACGCTACTTCCGCGATGAAGTCTGGGCGAAGGTCGCTGAAAGCGTGTGTCTTAAATGTCACAACGCCAAAGGCGACGCCCAGGAAAGCGAACTGATCCTGCGCGATCTCGCCGAGGCGGAGCCGAAGGATCGCGAAGCAGTCCTGCGCGGGAATCTCGCGGCCTTCGAGAAGGTCGCCCTGCGGATGCGGAAGGACGAATCCGTTCTCCTTCAAAAGGTCGTCGGCCGCATGGCGCATGAAGGCAAGCAGGTGCTCAAGCCTGACTCGCCGCACTTTCGCATCCTCGAAGGCTTCGTTCGTCGCGTCACCGGAAAAGAGCCTGATCTAAAAGATGAAAAGCTCGACTACGATCCGCCCGCGTTCTTTGATGGCTTGACCATGATCGAACCGCGAAGGCTGCTGCGCCGCCTCATGCTGTCACTCGCCGCGCGACTGCCCACCGCTGAGGAACAGGCGAAAGTCGATAAGAACAGTCTCGACGCCATCATGAAAGAGGAAGCGTTCTACGATCGCCTCGCCGAGAGCTTCAATGACATCTTCCTCACTCGCGGTTACGTCGACAACGCCGAGACACTCCTCTCCTACAACCACTTCGACAAGACGCGACTGTGGTACCAGAAGTACGACCTGAGCCACATCACAGATCCGAAGGAACGACAACGTGCCGGCTGGAAGCTCACCAATGTGTTCAGCGCTTGGTCGATGCGGTCAGCGTGAACGGCTTCGAGTTTGCGATAACGAATCGCGGTCAGGTCCACGCCCGACAGCCTCGCCAGTTACCGGTCGAGCAGCACAGTTGGCCCCATCTCGATATTGCAGATGAGTGCCCGCAGCGTCGGCGTGAGCCGCAAAAAGCATCAAGCACCGCTTGCATAATGAAAACCGTCTTGCCGGCACCAGGCCTTCCCCGCTCCTGCACCGCTGTGCCGTCAGGTGGACGATGACGGCAAACTGGAATCCCCCAAGGCTTGGGAGCAGCGTCTGAAAAAGAAGAATCTCCTCGGCGAATTGAAGAAGTGGCAAAGTGAACACCGCTGGCACCCGCACCAGCTCCGCCACAATGCTGCCACTTACCTGCGTAAACAGTTCGGGTTAGAGGCTGCCCGCGTGGTGCTGGGACATCGATCGGCTGCTGTAACGGAGATTTACGCCGAGATGGATAAGATGAAAGCGGCGGAGATCATGGAGAAGGCGGGGTGAAAGCGAAGAGTAACGCACGTAGGATGTGGACGTGCGCTAACACCAAGCTATTCGTTTAACTGGGCGAGTACACATGACTCAAGACGATGTCCTTAACTACATTTCACAGCGCCGAGAAAGTGGCTCGACGGTCCAGACACCCATAAAAGGGATCGACGACAAGCTATTGGATTTTCTGGTTGAGCAATGGCCCGAAATGCCCTCGCTTATCATCTCCGACTCGAGCATCACGGATGTTGGTCTCAAGTCGCTTCTGGCCAAAGCCAAAAAGCTTAAGAGCTTGGATCTTATGTCGCTTAAAGGTGTCACTGACAAGGGGTTGCAGTACATCTCCGAAGCATCTGGTTTGCGACATCTTGGTCTTTCTTACCTCCCCCTAGTGACCGACAAGGGTATTGCCCATCTCAAAAAGCTGCGAGGCCTTGAATCACTTGACATGTGGCTGCGCCATCTCACACCGGACATCTTGGACCATCTGGTCAAGATGCCAAAATTGAAACGCCTAGGGATCCCAAGTGATTATCCGATAGCTGGGGAGCTTCGTTACACAAAAGATGCGAAAGCGATTTTGGACGCGTGGAAGAAAGGCGAAGACATATTGCATTTTCGAGTTGCAATTGTGGGTATGCCGGGGGTTGGCAAGACATGGTTGATGCGACGCTGCTTCCTGGATGAAGTGGTGTCGCCCGACGAACCACGGCAAATAACCGAAGACATCGATTTGATCCGTGATGAGGACATCCGATGGAAGCCGAGCATCAAGATTGAAAGAAGGCAACGCAGAATTTCTCCTCATCTTTGGGATTTCGGCGGGCAACTTGAAAAGCATGGTATTCACGAGATGTTTTTCACAGAGAGTAACCGCACGATCTTTCTGCTGGTTTTGTCAGCTGACAAAGTGTTGGAGAGAGATCGCGACGAAAACGATAGCGAAGTGGGTAACGGCCTAAGCTATTGGCTCCAGACTTTTAAGCACCGGATGTCGATTCAGACTCCTGTCCTGATCGCGGTGACCCAGTGCGACAAGATCAAACCTCGGCAACAACGTGACGCCGATCAGTTCATCAAGCTTAAAGAAAAATTCGGCATCGATAGATTCTCTGTCATCGACGGCTGCTCCGCATGCGATAGTGATCCGAAGTCGATTGAACCGTTGCGGAGAGCATTACAGCGTCACGTCCAAAGTTTTTTCGATACACGCCAGTTGGTGCCGGAGGGCTTTGG
>Ga0209491_10005593_pt1 | contig 18235 bp, 7 predicted proteins | sample BON02_FD_187213 | JGI IMG/M metagenome (GOLD analysis project Ga0209491, IMG submission 187213) | Freshwater microbial communities from Lake Bonney liftoff mats and glacier meltwater in Antarctica - BON-02 (SPAdes) (version 2) | ecosystem: Environmental > Aquatic > Freshwater > Ice > Glacier...
GGTGGGGGGGGGGGGGGGGGGGGGGGGGGGGGGGGGGGGGGGGTGCGTGGAGAGAATGAGAGGCTGTCAGTGCCGAGACTACCGCGCAAAACACAGGTGGCTGATGCACACACACACCAGCGCCAAACAATACAAGTGTATAGTCTGCGGGCGCGCGCGCGGCTGTCCCGTACCGGCGCTGCACGCCTCGCACATGATGCGCGGCTGCGGGTCGCCGTAGGACGCGACGGGCCCCGAGAGCGACGCGCACAGCGGACACACCGCGCTCGCCCAGTTTTTCAGCGTCATCAGACGCGCCACCTCCTGGCGGCACGTAGCGTTGTTTCCGGCCGCGCCGTCCGCAGGGCCCTTGTCGCACATGTCCAGCAGGTGCGTGGCCAAGTTCAGAAACATCTCCTGGCCCGCAATGGTCTTGTGCAGCGCGGCAATGGTCTCGCCTGCGTCGCCGCCCGCGGGTGGCAGGGGGGCCAACACCGCCGCCGTGCTGCGCCGCAGCGAGAGCTCGTCGGCACGCAGCCTGGCGATGCTCTTGCGCGGCCCGCCCAGCACACGCGGCCTCTTCTCAGTGTGCTTGTCCGCGCACGGCGCCCCGTGGGCCGCCAGCCCCGCGTCCATGGCGTCCGAGAGCAGCTTCTCGATGACCTGGTCGGCGCTGCGCGCCTCGCTGCGCAGCTTCGCGATAACCAGCTCGGCGCTGCGCGCCTCGCTGCGCAGCTTCGCGATAACCAGCTCGGCGCTGCGCGCCTCGCTGCGCAGCTCCTCGGCAACCTGCTCGGCGCGCAGCGCCTCGTTGTGCAGCTGCGCGACAAGCGCAGTCGTGGCGAGGGCCTCGGCGCACAGCCCCGCGAGGGCCTGTCTGGAGACGACGCCCTCGGCGCGCAACTTGCCCGCCGTCGAGACGGCACTGCGCGCCTCGGTGCGCAGCTTCGTCATCGCCACTTCCGTGCACTGGGCTTCTGTGCGCAGCTTCGCCATCGCCACGTCTGCGCACCGGCCTTCCGCAAGCAGCTCTGCCATGCGCGAGGCTGCGCAGAGGGTCTCGGCGTGCTGCTTTGGCACGGTGGCGCGCGCCTGCTCGCTCAGCCGCGCGACCGTGCTCTCCGCGGCCTGCAGCGCTTCTCGCAGCTTGTCCGCGGCCAGCCCCTGCACCACCGCGTCCTCGCGCAGGCTCGCGACGGCGCGGTCCTGCACAATTGCGCTGTCCCGCAGTGCCGCGACAGCGGCCTCGTGCTGCGCAAGGTCCTCGCGCAGCTGGCGCACGTCGGCCACGCTGCGCTTCGACGGCTTCCTCGGGAGGCGGTCGGCCTCGTCAGCCTCGCGCTTGCGGGCGGCCGCTGCGTGCGCTGCAAGCGCAGCCTCCGCCGCGGCTGCCTTGCGCGCGGCGAGCATCGTCGCCATCTCCCCCTGCATCGCCTCCTTCTCCCTCTGCGTCTCCGCCATCTCGCGCTGCATGGCCTGCATCTTATTCTGCGCCACCGCCATCTCCCCGTGCATGACCTCCATCTGCTCCTGTCCCGCCGCCATCTCCCCGTGCATGACCTCCATCTGCTCCTGTCCCGCCGCCATCTCCCCGTGCATTACCCCCATCTGCTCCTGTCCCGCCGCCATCTCCCCGTGCATTACCCCCATCTGCTCCTGTCCCGCCGCCATCTCCCTGTGCATTGCCTCCATCTGCTCCTGTCCCGCCGCCATCTCCCCGTGCAGCGCCGTGCGTTCGAGGAGCACGGCGTCCCGGTGCGCGGCGAGCTCGGCGGCCTCCACCCGCAGCGCGCGCACCGCCTCGCCCGCTTCGGCGGAATCCCGCAGGTGCCCGCCGCCGCAGACGGGGGGGGGCGCGGGCAACCCGCTGCGAATGCCGTCGAGCGCGGACAGGATGCGCTGCTCGGCGTCGCGGGCGGCCTCGCCGTGCTGGCGCTGCGTGTGCGCGGCGGTCCACTGCAGGCTCTCGATGACGCCCGCGTACTGCACGGCCTGCGCCTGCAGGAAGCTGATGCTCGCGGCCTGCTGCACCGTCTGGTTGTGCAGGTTCAGCAGCTCGCAGCGCGCGTCCCACGCCGACGGCGCCGCGGCGGGGCGAGTGTGCCGCGCCGCGGCGTCCTGCATCTGCGCAATGTGCGCGTGCAGGCCGTGGAAGATAAAGTCAACCTTCTCCTGCGTCGTCCAGCCCTTGTCCTCGACCAGCAGCCCGTGCACAATCAGGTGCAGGGGGCGCTCGACGCGCCTGGTGCTGCACAGTTCCCGCACCGCGCGCAGGATGCGCCGCCGCAGCGCCTCGTACCAGTACGGGGGCGGCATCGCGCAGAGCTGCGCGGCGCACTCTGCGCCCGACGACGCGTGCTCAAACGCCACAAAGAGCGCCTCGAGCTGCGCCGAGAGCTGCGGGGGGCGCCCGAAAAAGTCCGCCGAAACCGCGGGGTCGGCCTCGGGGAGCTCGTACGCGCCGAGCCAGCCGGGCCCGGGCCCGGGCCCGTCGACCTGCGGCTGCTTGTCCTCCGCGCCCGTGGAGACGCGCTGCCGGCTCAGGCTGCGGGCGCGCCGCGACGCGCGCGACATTCCACGACCTTGCTGCTCGCGAGGCCACGGCACAGCGGGCGCCGCGCTGAGGGCGCGAGGGGGAGGCGTGTTTGCGAGCGGCTGCGGGGTCGAGCGTGCAGATGTGCACGGCTGCGGGGCTGCTCTGCGTCGGGTCGCACCGCGCCGAAAATGAACGGGTACGGGGTCGCAAGAGACAGGGCCCCGGTTTTGGGGTCACGTGCAAACTAAAAAAAAAAATCAAAAAAAAAGCCCGTCCACCCCCCCCCGCGTCTGCGGGAAGCGGAGTCGCATGACGCACTCGCGCGCGAGCCCCCGGAAGAAAATTCGGCAAACACCGCCACTCTCGCACGCGCGCCGCGCGCGTCCGGAGGCGCTGTGCACCGGTGTCGGATGGCGTCGCAGCAGTGCAGTGTCTTTGCCTGCGCCGCCTACTGGGAGCATCTGCTCGCGGAGCCTGCCGCAGACGAGCTGTGCGCGCGCGCGCTGCAGCTGGAGCTGCACTCTGGCTCCGTCGGTGCCGAGCTGCCCTGGATGGGGGAGCACACGGTGCTGCAGTACGCGCTGCGGCGCGCCGCGGGGCCCTTGCTCGTGGGCGCGCTGCTCGAGCAATGGCCGTGGCTGGCGCACGTGCGCGGCGACGACGCCTGCCTCGCGCTGCACACGGCGTGCGTCGAGGGCGCGCGCGCCGGCTGCGTGCGGCTGGTCCTCGCGGCGAACCCCCTCGCCGCTGGGGCGCGCAGCGCTGGCTCGCGCGAGCCTGCCCTGCACCTGGCGCTGCGCGCTGGCGCGTCGCTGGAGACGGTGGCGCTGCTGCTGCACCGCTGTCCGTGCGCGCTGATGATGGTCGGCGCGGCGGGGGGCCCGCTCGAGGTGGCGATTCGCGCCAACAGCCCCGCGCCGGTTGTGTGCCTGCTGTGCGCGCGCGAGCACGTGGGCTGCGGGCTGCTCGTGTGCGACGAGGGGGGGCTGCTGCCGATCGAGCAGGCGCTTGCCGCGCAGTACGACACCGGGACCATAGCGGCGCTGCTCGCCGCGACGCTCGACGTCGCGCCGCGCGTCTTCCGCGCCATGAACGAGGGGCTGCGCAGCCCCGAGGCGTTCCGCCTCGGCATCTTCATGGAGCCGCGGCGCGAGGCGCGCGCCGAGAACGACCCGCGCAACGTGTGCTTCTACGAGACCAAGTTCCACGGCGCGTCGCCGTGCGACGTGATCACGGCGCAGGAGATGCGCAGCATGGTGCACGGCTGGCAGGGCTTCGTCGGCCCCGGGGGCATCAGTGCCGCGCGCGGCGCCGCGATCGTGCGCATCGCGCTGCGCAGCGGCGCGGACGTCGAGACGCTCGCGATGCTGCTCGCGGCCTTTCCGCAGATCCTCGGCGCGCACGAGCGCGCCGCGCTGCTCCCGCTGGTGCGCAGGGGCGCCAGCATGCACGCCCTGACCCCCGTGGCGCAGGCGGCCGCGCGCGCTGCCGGCTCGCCGGGGGGCGAGGATTTGCTGCTGCTGTACGCCTCCTTGAGCGCGGGTGCGCTGCAGACGCTGCGGCGCGCCGCGCCCTCGCGCGACCACCCGTGCCCGCGCATCGCAGCATGCGAGGTGCACAGCTGGGCGCTCTTTGACATGCGCGCCGCGTGGGGGCCTGCGCGCCAGCAGGCCGCGCCGCATGCCAAGGAGGCCGAGACCGCCATCCTGGGCATGGAGCAGCGCCTCGCCCGCGCGATTACCGACATGTTCCAGAGCGCCGGCCGGGGCGTGCGGCGGCGCCTGCGCCTGCAAAAGAAGGGCGAGCCGCTCGCCATGCGCCTGCAGCCGGTGCGCGCGCGGCCTGCACAGCCACCGGAGGCCGTGGCAGCCGCGACAGCGCGCGCCGTGCCTCTGCGACGCGTCGTGGCACCCCCCGCAGGACGCACGCCCCCCCGAGCCAGCCCAGAGGGCGCCGCGGCGCCCCCTGCATGGCACACGCCCCCCGTAGGACGCGTGCCCCCCGAAGCCAGCCAAGAGGGCGCCGCGGCGCGCCCTGCATGGCACACGCCCCCCGTAGGACGCGTGCCCCCCGCAGCCAGCCAAGAGGGCACCGCGGCGCGCCCTGCATGGCACGCGCCCCCCGAAGCCAGCCAAGAGGGCGCCGCGGCGCGCCCTGCATGGCACGTGGGCCCCGACAGACTGCTGGCAGGCGCGAGGGTGGAGTCGGACCTGGCGCACACGCGGGCACCCGATCACTTTGCGGGCGCGGAGTGCTGTGTGTGTTTCAAGGCCACAGACTCCGTGCTGCAGCCGTGCGCACACCTGTGCGTGTGCGCGGAGTGTCTAGGTGCGTGCGCACCCTTGCTTGTGCGCTTTGCGCACAAGTGCGTAACTGCTGCCATGCTGCCTTTTGCGCGCGTCTCTGACAGACTGACTTGCGAGACACGTGCGGCGTGCAGGCGACATCACGTGCTGTCCCATATGTCGCCAGGACATTGCCGGCGTCCCGCCGATGTTTTTGTAACGCCGTCCGATGAATAAAACCACCCACAACCCAACCCAGTGTCTGTTTCTGCTGCGTTTGCGCGCGAGCGCGCCCTTGCAGTCGGTCCCAGGACCACGCCGCTGGATTTTTTTTTCAGACACCGCACACCCATCCCGGGGATGGCGGGTACCTGGGAGACCACAAAGCAAAATTTGGCGGGATATGTCGGACCCCGTGGGGGCTGGTGTATATATGCACGCCGCCCCGCATACCGGGGATCGGGGCAATGGCAGGCCCGCCACCCCAGAGTGCCAAAATACAAGAATCTTGGGCACACAGTGCGGCGACGCGACAGCCTCTGTGCGTACCCCGGGTGGCGGCGGCGATGGGCGGGACAGACAAGCGCAAGCTGCTGGACTCCAGCGACGACGAGTCGGGGGCATGCGTGGCGAGCACTGCGGGCGCGCGGCGGCGCGTGCGCGCGCGCTCAGAGCAGTCCAGCCCCGTGCCCGAGTGCACGCGCTCCGAGGCGGGCGGAGAGAGTGACGACGGATACGCAAGCCAGGCTGCAGGGAGCCCCGCGCGCGACGACGCGCAGTCGCGCTCTGGGGCATGCAGCGAGGCAGGCAGTGTGGCACAGGGCGGCAGCGAGGGCGAGGGCGAGGGCGGCAGCGAGGGCGAGGGCGAGAGCGAGGGCGAGGGCGAGGGTAAAGGCGATGCTGACGGCGGGGGCGATGCGGACGGCGCGGGCGATGCTGACGGCGCGGGCGACAGCGACGGCGAGGGCGAGGGCATGGACTTTGGCATCACGCTCGAGCCGCCAGACGCGCCGATGCACGAGCCGCCGCTGAGCACCAAGGAGTTTATGGACCTGCAGAAGATCGGGCAGCACCACATCACGCAGTGCTTCATGGGCGTCGACGCGCACAACGCGCCGCCGCGCTGCGACGTGCGCGAGCAGAAGAAAAACACCTTTATGTTTGTGGACCGCCTCGACGAGAAGGGCTCGACGCCCGCGATGATCCAGCAGGTGCTGTACTGCCTGCACATGGTGAACAAGTACTACCACGCGCTGCGGCACGGCTCGGACAAGGGCGACCACCCGTTTGACGTGCCGCGCGCGCGGCCCAACGACGCGTACACGCTGGTGAACTACGGCTCGTGCTACCACAAGCACCTCACGGACTGCGCGATCGTGACGACGCCGATCCTCACCCTCACGATGCACATCGAGCAGGCGAGCACCGGAGGGAGCAGCCCGCTCGTGGTCTTCTACATGCTGCTGCAGGTGGACTGCCCGATCACGCTCGACTTTGTCGACTGCATCAACCGCTCGTGCACGAAGCAGACGCAGAGCCTGAAGGACAGCCTCATCTGCCAGGACCTGCAGCGCATGTGGGTCGAGATCGTGCACCACCAGGCGGCGTTTGGCGGCAGGATGGGCGCGGACATGATGGCGAACGTGGGCATCGACTTCTCCGCGCTCTTTGACGCGGACTCGAGCCGGTGCCTGTGGAAGCTGTGCCGCCCGCCCATGTGCGTGCAGTCGATGCGCCGGCACATGCACATGGTCGCCGCGGAGTATGTGCGCGCGCGCTCCAAGCTCAGCTACAGCAAGGCGAGCGCGATGGTGCGCGTGCGCTTCCCGCACATTGACGCGGTCATTGCCGACAACGTCGACGGCCACGTCTTCGACGCCGCGTGGAGCGACCTGTGCCGCAAGAGCTGCGTCGCGTGGGAGAACCAGCACCGCCAGTACCGCGTCGCGGTCTACGGCGCGAAGAAGAAGGCGCGCGCGCCGAGCGCGCGCGAGCAGCAGGACGCGCACGAGGACAACCCCGACGGCGTGCCCGGCGGCGCGGGGGGCGACGAGGTGCCGCCGTTCGACCCGCCCGTCGTGTACGCGACGCCGACGTACATCAACTGGGACAACGAGGCCGTCGCGGACTTTGTGATGGCCTTCACCGCGGACCCCGCGAACAACCGCGTCTCGGAGTTTGAGCGCATCCTCGAGGAGCACCCCGGGGACATTGTCATGGAGGAGTTCCCGCGCACGATGCTCACGGTGGTCGTCGAGATGACGCTGCTGCTCCCGCTCGAGAGCCCGTACGTCTCGCTCGGCGAGTGGAAGATGCTCAACAAGGACTGCCTGCTCCCGACGAACATCACGCTCCCGATCCTGATGGTGCAGCACCAGCGCGAGCTCGTGAACCGGCCCTCGCTCTCGATGTTTGTCGGCGACACGCACGGGCTCTCCAAGGACGTGCTCACGATGGCGGACATGCGCCAGATGCTGCTGAGCACGAGCATGCCGACGAACAGCATGATGTACTTCCGCGCGCACAGCATCTACGAGCTGCAGCTGCAGAGCATGCTGCGGCACGAGACGCCCGCGCAGCGCGTGTACGCGTTCTCGATGTACCTGCTCGCGACGGCGTACCCGCTCGCGATGACCAACGCGAGCTCCGACACCGGGCAGTACGGCGGCATGGACCCGCGCGTCTCGGTCTTCATCAAGCTCGGCGAGTGCGCGTTCGCGCGCAGCCGCTTCCAGTCGAGCGTCGCGCAGGGCTTCGCGGAGGGCGCCGCGGAGGTGCGCGAGGAGCTGCGCGACGAAAAGTGGCACGTGCACGACCACCGCGGGACGCTCATGAGCGCGCTGCTCCTCGTGAACGCGTCGCTCGCGTACTCGAACCGCAACTGGCGGCTCAAGGCGAACAACGTCGAGCTCATGTTCCGCTGCATCATCTCGGACATTGGCATGAACATCTGCTTCCTGTGCTACGCGATGCAGATGACGCCCAACGGCATCGGCTTCATCAACTGGATCAAGAACTTTGGCGGCAACATCCTCAGCGACGGCAAGCGCGTCGAGACGCCGTACGAGGAGCTCGTGCAGAAGGGGCGCGGCGCGGGCGCGGACAAGACGCTCGGCGAGTACACCGACAGCCAGCACTCGGGCTCGTACGAGCAGCCGCCCGGCGTCGACATCTCGCAGATCCCGACGATCGAGGACTGCAAGGGCTTCACCAACGCCGCGTTCTGGCACAAGTTCACGGTGACGGTCGGCATGGACGGCAAGGTGCTCACGCGCCCGCAGTGCGACCCCGCGACGGTCTACTGCACGGACATCACGCCGTTCGACCCCAAGACCGCGGCGACGGGCGCGGTCAACCAGCACGAGAAGATGTGCCAGCTCACGCCGCGCAACACGCTCGCGGCGAGCGCGGGCAAGCGCACGACGACGGTGCGCAACGAGCGCACGCAGAACTTCGACTCCGTCGACCAGATCGTCGTGTACTTCTGGCGCTGCCTCGCGCTCGCGCAGAACCTGCGCACGGGCAACCCCTTTGAGCAGACGCTCAAGGTCGTGTGCTGGACGGTCGCCGCGGGCGGCGTCGACATGCCCGCGGGCGCGGCGTGGAGCAAGACCGCCGACGACGGGCGCCACGACATGGGCCAGGAGGGCAAGTACACGAGCCAGAACATCGTGCCGCGCATCAAAAAGTGCACGCGCCTGCTCAACCACGACGCCGTGGGCGTCGCGCTCGTCGTCGCCGACGCGCAGAAGCGCGGCTACTACGGCAAGATCCGGTCGTGCGTCGAGGCGCCCGTCTTCGACGTCGTCGCCAACATCGTGCGCCAGCACACCGCGTACATGCTCCCCGACGCCGCGACCGAGGCCGAGTGGGGCCGCCACGTGCAGAAGGTGCAGGCGCGCATGCCGCCCACGGGCCTGCTCCTCCACGCCGTGCAGGCGCTCGACCACCCCGCGGTGCACGCCATGAGCTTCTCGGACATCGTGCACCGCACCGCGCTCAACTGGACGGCCAACCCGTGCCCGCTCGAGATGCTCCCGATCTTTGCCGCCACCATGATCAACAACACCTTCGACTGGGGCTTCTGGCTCGTGCTCGGCATCTTCGCCGAGTTCTTCGGCGTCCCCGCGCTCCCCGCGCACGAGGTCGAGCTGCTCTTCGCCGACCCGCGCCACCGCGTCGCCGCCGCCGCCTCCGAGCCCACGCGCGACTGGCTCGCGGGCTACGGCTTCACCGACAACGCCAGCACCCCGCGCCTCGGCGACGTCTTCTTCAACAAGGCCTCCGCGTCCGCGATGGCGCGCTCCGCCGTGTACGTCACCACCTTCTCCGCGCCTGATGCCGAGCTCTCCTCCGACGACCTCGTGTGCGTCGTCGCGTCCGACAAGTTTGGCGGCGGCGGCGGCGGCGGCGGCGGCTTCTCCGGCAGCAGCGCCCCCGCCGCAGGCGCCTGCAAGGAGCGCAAGATCGCCAAGCACATTGCCAAGGTTTGCCGGCCCACCCCCCCCCCCTTGCACTGTATCTATTTCCTGCGTGCGCGCGGCGCGCGCGCCCTGCCCCTGACCGCGCGCCCTGCCCCGCCGCAGCTGATCTTCGAAAAGTACGAGGACCGCCTCACGGCCGCGTGCAACATCACGACGACGGAGGCCCTCGAGATCATGCTCTTCCGCTACATGAACAAGCCGATGCACTTTGCCAAGTTCGGCAAGGTGCCCGGCTCGCGCGGCGTGGAGTCGGTGGAGAGCATCCTCTCGCGCATCGGGCACGACATGTGCAAGCCGGAGCACGCCGGGACCGCCGACGGCGACAACTACGTCGACGGGGCCGCGGCCGCCGCGCGGCTCAGCAAGAAGGCCTCGGGGCACTCGTACCGCGTCGCGCCGTGGGCGTGCGTCAACGCCGGCGGCAACGTGTGGCGCTTCGGGGTCGAGCTGCGCTTCCTCATGCTCGCGCGCGCCATCTTCGGCACCAGCCACGGCGTCTCGCAGACCTCGGTGCAGAAGGTGTGGGACCACATGACGCGGCAGATGCTGCTGGAGCGCATCCCCGCGACGATCTTCCCGTACTCGACCTACGTCACGACGATGCCGGACCCCGACGGCCTCGCGCTCACGATCTCGACCATCCGGTCGCACGCGCAGCGCCCCTCGACCATGATCCGCCCGCTGCCCGAGTCCGCGGTCGTCGACAAGAACAGCAGCTCGATCCCCGGGCTGCTGCCGTGCCGGCAGATGCCCGAGGACATCACCATCGTGAGCGCGCAGTGGCGCCTCGCCGAGCGCATGTCCGACAAGGACGTGACCGTCTCGCACAGCGACGTGCACGTCGAGGAGCTCTCGACGCCGCCGATCCCGCACGACACGTGGGTCTCGCTCGACCTCGTGCAGCGCGCGCCCGGCGGCGGCGGCGGCGACGCCGCGTGCGCGCTGGGCAGCGCCGCGCCCTACGCCTCCGTCGCGATATTCATACACGCCGGCTCGCAGAAGGTCTCGTGGGCGGTGCAGACCGCGCGCAGCGACCCCGTGCAGCTGCGCCGCCATGCCGAGGCGTTTGGCCTCAGCGCGGCGCTCGCCAGCGACAAGCTCGCGGCGTGGCGCGCCCCGCTCACGCTCCGCACGAGCCCGGGCATCGCCGCCGCGCTCGCCGCGACGCCCGCGACCTACACCCGCTTCCACCCCATCTTCCACCGGCGCGGCGTGCTGGTCGAGGTCCCGGTGGTCGGCGCCCTCACGGCGTACCTCGTGCTCCTGCCGTGGGACGCCGAGGACCTGCAGGGCGTGCTGCCGGGGCCCGGCCCCTTCTGGTTCAACCCCGGCACCATGGGCTACCTCGCGGGCGCCGAAGAGGCGCCCGACGGCGACAACTACTCGCAGCGCCTGTGGCCGTGCCTCGCCGAGGTCACCGAGCCCGAGCAGCGCGCGGCCAGCGCGCGCCCGGCGGCCGCGGCCGCGGCCGCGCGCCGCGACGTGCTCTTCACCGCGGTGCAGAACACGCTGGGCTTTACCGCCGCGGACGCGGGCGGGGACGACGAGCTCGTCGACGAGATCCAGAGGCAGCTGGCCGTCTACACCGAGGCGGAACCCGTGCTCGCCAACCTCAGCAGCGCGCGCGTCGACCAGTACCTCGTCAAGGTCGGCGAGCCCCTGCTGCTCGACGCGATGCACCCCGTGCTGCAGGCGCGCTTCGCGGCGAGCGCGCGCCTCGCGGCGCCGCTCGACGCGCTCAAAAAGGGCGCCACGCTCGCCGAGCTCGTCGAGCACGCCGCGGGCGCGGGCGTGCACCCGGTCGTCGAGTGCATGCTGCTCTACGAGCTGCCCGCGAGCATCGCGCCGCCGTGCGCGGACGCCGGCGAGTTCCTGGTGTGGGTCGGCGTCCGCCAGATCCACAGCGTCTCGAAGCACGTCGACGCGATCTACCTCGCCGTGCCGTCGCGCGCGCTCGTGCCGCGCTCGCGCCTCGAGGGCCTCGGGCTGCTCCCGGCGCTCTTTGACGTCTACTGCGAGTAGGGCGTTTTTACCAAACACTCGGCGCTTCCGGGCCCGTGCGCCCTCGCGGACGGACACCGGTGCGGGCGTAGGTTCGTTTACTGCGAGTAAGGCGTTTTTACTAAACACTCTGCGCTCCCGGGCCCGTGTCGGAGAGCAGGGGGGCTGTGCGGCGGACACCGGCTGCATAAAACGCGGGCAACACATGCATTCGTACGGGCGTTTATTCATAAAACACAATTGACACACACGCTCGCTATGTTTGGTGTGGGCGCTGTTCCAGAAACAGCGGCGGCTGGCTGCCCCGCGAGACCCTGCCGTCGCAGAGCCCACGCAGTCGACGGGGGGCTGTCCCGCGGTAGCGAAACGCCGCAGAACGGCGCGTATACTGCCTCCTGGGGGGGGGGGGGGGGTGGCGGTCGGGCAGGAGGCGCGCGTGTGCACTGATATATAAGAACGCGGCGCGCGCCGCGTACAGACAATGACAGCCGTCGCTACATCAACGCAGACGGTGGTGCTGACGGAGGACGGGAGCGTGCTTGTCTTCAACCCCACTCATGACACGCTCGACGCGACGGTTTACGCACACCACGAATTCGACAGCGGCTTCGACCACGGCGTGGTGATGGTCTCCATGTCGCAGCATGACGAGGACAGTCACTTTTCGTCGGAGTTCGCAGGACAGGTTTGGTGTGTATCGGCCAAGGGAATGCTGTACTGCTGCGAATATGGGATCGCGTTGGGCTGCAGCCAGGCGGACTTTGGCTTTTCGAATGCGGTGATGGTCTCGGTGGGGATAGACCACATGCTGCTGCTGACCGCAGACGGCTGCGTGTGGAGCAAGGGGAGGGGCGAACATGGGGCGCTGGGGCTCGGGAGCCACGAAAATGCGCGCCAACTGGCCCTGGTGCGGTTCGACGCGGGAGAGCACGAGTCGCCGCGCATTGTCATGGTGGCTGCGGGTTGTTCGTACAGCGCCGCACTGACAGAGGAGGGGCTGCTGTGGACGTGGGGGACCAACACGTTCGGATGCCTCGGCCTCGGCGATGACAGGCATCGGCTCATCCCGACGCTGCTGCCAGCGCAGGCGATGGGCGACACGAAGATCGTGCTGGTCGCGGCGGGCTGCAAGAACACCACCGTGGTGGTCACCGTGGACGGCGAGCTGTGGGGCTGGGGCAACACGACGCCCCTGCGCGCAAGCAGTGGAGAGAGGCTGTCGCCGCTGCTCCTCGGGGGGGCGGCGGACTTTGGCGGGTCGCCGGTGCTCGCGGCGGCGTGCGGGGGAGAGCGCACCATTGTCGTGACGCAGGAGGGCGTGCTGTGGTCCCTGGGGGGCGTGGATATCGACTGGCACGGCGGGAGTGCCGGCGCCGCCCGGCGCGCGCCGACGCGCCTCGAGTGCGCCGACGCCGACGGCGCCGCGCCCCGGTTCGTGTCCGTGGGCGCCGCGCGCGCCACGTCGAGCGCGGTGACGGAAGACGGCCGTCTCTACGTGTGGGGGGTTGTCGCAGACGCCACGCATGCAGCGCTCCGGCGGGCGGACTTTGACGACGAGAGGGAAAAATACGACAGCTCCAAGAGGCTCAATGATCTGGCGCACGAAGCATCCTTTGTCGTCAATGAAGAAGCGCTCGAGGCGGAGGCGGAGGACAGGGAACGCGCAAAACGCCCAAGCGCGCGCGAGTACATCGTCTTCGGGGCGACAGAAAGCGCCGAAGAATACGGCAAAGTCGGGGGCGGCGGCAGCGCCGAAGAATACGGCAAAGTCGGGGGCGGCGGCAGCGCCGAAGAATACGGCAAAGTCGGGGGCGGCGGCAGCGCCGAAGAATACGGCAAAGTCGGGGGCGGCGGCAGCGCCGAAGAATACGGCAAAGTCGGGGGCGGCGGCAGCGCCGAGGACGAGAGAGAGCGCATGGCCGCGGAAGACGCCGAAGCAATCGCACGCGAAATGGAAAACGCGAACGCAGACGACTACGAGGAGGCATACGCCATGCAAGAGGCGCGAGAGTATGGCAAACAGGTGGAGCGCTCGGAAGCAGCGGAGGCATGCAACGCGCTGCGCAGCGAGCAGCGTCAGCGCGACGACGACCGGTGCGACTTGGCCGAATTGAGGCAACGGGGCATGCACGCCGCGCCGCTGGCGCAGCCCGTTCTCTTTGCCGCGGCGGAGCTGCGATACACGCGCGTCGGGCCCTGCCACCACAGCAGGCTGACCAAGTCGGAAGCCGTGACCTTTGCCATGGGCACGCACATGCGCCTCGGCGTGGATTGCGTGTACGCACCCATAAGCGGGGAAATGGTGCGAATCGTCGTGTCGACCGCGGGGGCCCTGTGGCCGCCAGGCCCAGCGGGCGAGTGGACGGGAGTGGTGCGCCTGCTCGGTGGCGGCAGGATGGATCCGGAGTTTGTGCAGGGCCTCCTGACCATGCGGCGCAACGTCGAGGCCGCGCGGCTCGGCAGTGCGGCCCGGTCCCGGGCGATTCCGCAGCCATAGCGAGGCGCGTCGCCTCGCGATTCCGCAGCCACAGCGCGGCGCGTCGCCTCGCGACACGCATTTCTTGTTTTTTTTTTCCGCATCCGCCCCCCCCCCCCCCCCGTTTTTTTTCCAACCGACCTCTGCCCGCAGCCCCTGCCCCCGGACTCGTCAACGAAGCGTCGCTGCACCGCACCGCACCCCTGCCTCGACCTCTGTCCACCGAGCACACCGACAGCATGCAGGTGCTGCAGCACTCGGAGGGCGACTGTCTCGGGCATGTGCTGCGCTGCATCGAGCCGACGCAGGCGCACATCGACGGCGTGCTCGGGCACTGCGCGCGCGTCAGCAAGGTGTGGTACGCCGCCGCCACCGCGCTGCGCGCCGACGGCGTGTGGTTTGCGCCGTACACCCAGCATGCCGAGGCGTGGGCCTCGGACATTTCGCGGGAGGTGCTGTGGCCCAAGGCCGGCGCGGCGCCGCTCGGCGCGCTTGACACGGCCGCGCCGCTGCACGTGACGGCGCACATGCACATGGAGCTGTGGCGCGACCAGAAGGCCTTTGCGGAGCGCGTGCTCGAGGGCATGGCCGCGCACGCGCTGAGCGCACAGGCGCAGCTCGCGGGCGTGCGCGCGCTCATCGACGTGCTCCGCGAGCGCCCGCCCGACGAGCCGACGGTCGACTCCTCGGAGTTTGACTACCTCTCGGTCGTGGACGCAGGGGTCGGCGTGCTGCTGCGCGCGCTGCACGGACACCCGTGCGTGGCGGTGCAGTCGTCCGCGCTGCGCGCGCTGAACGCGATCCGCAAGCACGGGCGCGCGCAGACGCGCGCGCATTGGAGCACCGCCGCCGCGCTCGCGCTGCGCGCGATGGCGCTGCACCCCGACGCCGCGGGAGTGCAGGAGCAGGGCTGCCGCGCGCTCGCGAACCTCTCGCCGCTGCAGGTCCCCGTCCCAGGCGAAGCGTGCGTTGTCGCAGTGCTCGCAGCGCTCGCGGCGGGCGCGGGCGCGCAGCACTACGCGCTGCGCGCGCTGCTGGCGCTGCTGCAGACGCACACCTACGCCGCGGTGGCGCTCGCGGCGGACGCGGTGCTGAGCACGGTCGAGGAGCACGTCGTGCTCCTGGAGCTCGGCATCCGGCGCCAGCAGACGAGCTGGCCCGCCCGCGAGAAGCTCCGCGGGTCCACGCAGATTGTCCTCAGCGGGCTGCACCTGCTCACGCGCGTGGTGAAGGGCGACGCCACGAGGGGGCGCGTGCACCGCGAGCGCATCGCCATCAACCCGCGCTTTATCGTGGTGCACAGGGCGTTTATCTGCCTGAGCACGCTGCGCGTCTCGCCGTGGGACAACTTCTGCTCGTTCCAGCACGAATACCCCGAGCTGGCGCGCATGTGAGCGGGGTCGTGGGGGGTTCGAGCTGCCTGCCGCATGTGCTCTTGATGTTTTTCTGTGCGTTTGTGCAATAAAGGAAGTGCAATCGAGGCGTTTTTGTGCGCGGTGTGGGGCGTTGTGGGGCGGAGATGGTCTGCAAAGTCGCAGGCGCACGAGTACACGAATTTCTCGGTGCGGGGCAGCCCGGCGGGGCGAGGCCGGCTCGTGTATATAAGCAGACGGCGCGCGCGGGAGCAGGCATGTCGGTGTCGTTTGGACAGTCGATGGTGGCGTTGGTGACAGAGCAGGGGGCCCTCCGGCTATTCAGCACGAAAGACTCTTCCTGGAAGAACTGCTTCGATTGTTTTGGCGGTCAGCGCGTGGTCATGGTGTCGATCGGACAGTTTTACATCATGTGCGTGACGGACGACGGTGCGCTCTGGAGCTGCCATCGCCCGTCCACCGACAAGGTATGCTTCACGGCGAGCCAAGCCGTGCTCCCCAGCGCATTTGGCAATTCGCCCGCGGTGATGGTTGCCGTGGGCACACTTCATGTGCTCCTGCTCACAGCAGCAGGCTGCGCGTGGGTTGCCAATCACCAAGATCCCGCAGCGGTAAGCGGCAACCACATAAATGTCAACGCATGGAATTTGCTGCACTTTGCGTGTGCAGAGACAGGGTGGGTGGAGCCAACGCTCGTGATGGTCTCGGCGGGCATGTGGCACAGCGTGGTGCTCGGGAAGCAAGGACAGATCTGGACGTGGGGTCACAACGAAGAGGGGCAGCTGGGACAAAACGACACGGACGCACGGCTGGTCCCGACCCTGGTGCCGGGGCTGGCGACGCTGGGCAGTCGGGTCGTACTGGTCACAGCAGGTGCTTCGAATACCCTGGCGGTCTCAGAGGCTGGCGCGCTGTGGGGCTGCGGAAATGGGGATGTACTGCGCGGGGACCGCAACGTGAACAGCCCCGCGCTCATTCTGCTGGGGGCGCCGAAGGCATTTGGGGGGTCGCAGGTTCTCTCCGCGGCGTGCGGGTTTTTCCACACCCTGGTCGTGACCAAGGCCGGTACGCTGTGGTCGATCGGGTTCGGGAAATACGGCTCGCTCGGACATGGCAATTTTGTGCATCAGCGCGTTCCGAGGCGCATCCGCCTTCCCCGCCACAACCAATCCCTGTTTGTTGCAGTGTACGCGGGGGGGGTGCAGTCGTGCGCCGTGACCGCGTGCGGACGCGCTTTTGTGTGGGGACTCGCCTCTGTTGTTGAACCGATGCCCCCCCCGTCCTCCATGCACACGCCCAAGCTCTTTGCCGAAGCGCACATGTGGGACGTGTGCGTCGGGCGCTGCCACCGCCGCAGCGTGTTGCCGCCGCTCTTCCTGCTGGCCTTTGCCATGGGCACGCACGCGCGCCTGGGCGCCGCGTCGGAGGCGGATGCCGAGAGGCGCGTGACGCGCGCCGGGGCGCCCGCAGCCCGCCTCGCCCGCGGCAGCGCGCTGCGGGGGATGCCCGCCGACGTGATACAGCTCGTCGCGCTGACGGTGGGCTCGCCGTGGCCACCAGGGCCCGCGGGGGAGTGGGAGGGGATGCTGCGGCTGCTGGGCGGCGGCCACGTGGCCCGGGTGTCCCGCACGTAGGCGCCGAGGGTGGTATATAGGCGCCGCGGCACCCCCCCAACCCCCGCGCTTGCACCGCAAGCGAGCCCATGCTGATGGCCGTGGCGCTCTGCGGCGTGCTGCTGGTCGCGGTGCTCAAGGCCGTCTCGGCGGACCAGCGTGTGCAGCGTCGCGCGGCGTTTGCACGGGAGCGCGCCGCACCAGCAGCCCCGCCGCCCGCCGAGTGCCCCGGAGCGCTGTTCCGCGCGGCGTACCACGAGAAACGCTGCGCGCGCCAGCGGCGCGCTGCGCGCGCCGGCGCCGACGCCGACGCCGACGCCGCGCCGTGAGCGACAAGCTGGCGAGTTCTTTTTCGACATGCGTTTTATTCAGTAAAAAATGGCGTACACTTGCACACCGCGCACAGCCCCCTGCCCTGGCAGCTCGCGCGCACCCAGTTGCTCGTCCTTGATGGTCACCGCCGCGCCCGCGCGCTCACTCGGGAATCTCGCGCGTCCACGAGTGCATGGGCGGCGTCGCGCTCAGGCCGTGCTTCGAGAGCACGTTCTGCAGCGCGACCCGCGCAAAGAGCGGGTTGCGCGACTCCGTGAAGGACCCGTCGCGGAAGATCTTGCCGACGCCCGCGGCCTCGCGCTCGAGGAGCGCCATGTCGTCGCAGTGTATCACCGCGCCGCAGATGTCGCGCAGCATGTTCTCGAGGCGCAGCACGCGGCTGCGCAGGATGTCCATCTCCCCGGTGTCATAGCGCGGCGGCCTCGGGCGCCGCAGTGGCGCGATGCCCTCGTCCGCCTCCGAGCAGCGCAGGTGTCCCGGCAGGCGCGCGCAGCGCTGCGACGGCGGCGCAAAGGCGGCCACTGCTGCGGCCGCGCTCGACAGCAGCAGGCACAGCAGCGCGCTCGCGCGCGCGTATACTCGCATGTTCCTGTGTCGAGGCGATGCGTTGGGTATCGCCTTTTGCAGCCCCCCCCCCCCACCCCGTCGTCCGCAAATACATCCCGCACACCCAGAGCTCGGGATGCCCACGCATACTGCCCGGCACCCCCGGAGCCCGGGATTCGCGCGCGGCGGGCACGGACGGCACGGCGCGCGCGCATGCGGACACCGAGCCGCCGGCGGCGCGCACCGCAGAAAGAAGACGGCAGTGGGCGCGTTGATGTACCCCGTGGCGTATCGGGAGATGGCAGCACCAGTGCAGGCAAAGGCGGCAAGGGTGGCGGCGAAGGTGGCGGCAAGGGTGGCGGCGAAGGTGGCGGCAAGGGTGGCGGCGAGGGTGACGGCGAGGGTGGCGGCAACGGTGGCGGCAAGGGTGGCGGCAAGGGCGCCGGCCAGGGTGGCGCCAAGGGCGCAGGCCAGGGTGGCGGCGAGGTTGGCGGCGAGGTTGGCGGCGAGGTTGGCGGCGAGGTTGGCGGCGAGGTTGGCGGCGAGGTTGGCGGCAAGGGCGGCGGCGAGGTTGGCGGCAAGGGCGGCGGCAAGGGCGGCGGCAAGGGC
>Ga0209491_10005595_pt1 | contig 18234 bp, 13 predicted proteins | sample BON02_FD_187213 | JGI IMG/M metagenome (GOLD analysis project Ga0209491, IMG submission 187213) | Freshwater microbial communities from Lake Bonney liftoff mats and glacier meltwater in Antarctica - BON-02 (SPAdes) (version 2) | ecosystem: Environmental > Aquatic > Freshwater > Ice > Glacier...
TATGTTTTTCATATCTGGTATTTAATGATTTATTTTGTTTTAAAAAGTTATTAACATGTTCTACTCTCATTCTATTTTGTAGTCCTTGTTTATCTTCTATTGTATTTTTATCTATTTGGTTTTTTTATATGGATATATTAAGTTTATATGTTAATAATTGAAAAAAGATTTAAAGTTTATAACATAGATAAATTTAATATTACAATCACTTATAACAGGTAAAACTTATAAAATGCACTCAATCCTAACATATAAAATGGAAAATAAAAGGTTAGGTTAGAGTTTATTGATAAGAGATAAGAATGGATGTTATACTATTAAAAAACTATTTGATACTTACATGACACTAAGTAATAGACCTGAACGGTATAGAAGAGGTATTTATATAGATTAATAAAAGAACTTAAACGTTATTATATAGTATATATTTATTGTTACATTAAACTATAGTTTGAAATTAATTATTTACTTTAATTAAATAATTAAAAATAAATATCTACTTTAAATATAATAACCGTCAAATAAGTTTAAGGCTTTAAAAAGCTCTTTTAAGTTTATCATTAATAAACACACCTGTTTATTTAAGGATAAGCCTAATAGTATTTTTAAGTACATAATATTATAGTTTTATTAAAATAGTATAGTTTTTTAAATAATTTAATTTATAAAATGCAGATTACTGAAATTCTAAATTTTTCAAATTATAGTTTAGTATTTTCATTATATTTACTAATCGCAATTAATTTTGTATCACAAACATTTAGTTGTCATGTTCAACAAATATTACATAATAATATGTATTGCAAACATTTAGTTGGTATATGTACATTATTTGTGTTTCTAATACACAATAAAGAAACTGATGATGAATATTTATATTTTAAAAATATAGTATCAACATTATTTTTATATTTTATCTTTATATGTTCTTTAAGAATAAATGAAGAGTTTTTTATAGTATTTATTATAGTAATATGTCTTAATTTTGGTATTAGAGGTTATATTGCTTCATTAAATCCTATTTTATTTGAAGATAAAATTAAACAATTAGAATACTATTCTAATTATCTTACTATTTGTTCTGTGATTATTATATTTATAGGTATTATTTTATATTATAAAGAAAAGAAAAAACAATATGGTAAAGAATTTACCAATGTTATGTTTGTATTTGGTAATAACCAATGTCAAAAATTTAAAATATAAAATGTCAAAAAATTAAAATATTAAACTATAAAAATAATATTAATAATAAATAATAAATAATAAAATGAATAATAATAACATTGATATAGAATTAATACAAAACTATCAGTTAATGTATAGTAAATATGACATTAAAACATTAGAATACAATATAGATAAATTATCTTTAAAAAAACTTTTATTAACACAAAAATTAATACCTGAATTTTGTAAAAAATATATATTAAATCAAGACGAGCATGGTATGTGTTTTGAAGACCATTATATTTCTATAAATGATATATTATTTGTCTTATCCTTACATAAACAGGTTTGTTTATTAAATGATAAACCTAAAAGAGCTTTTTAAAGCCTTGAACTTATTTGACGGTTATTATATTTAATTTAATTAAATAATTAATTTCAAACTATATTTTAATGTAAAATTCAAATATATAATGGGCTTATCCTCTAATAAATAAGTGTGGTTTATATATTATAAGTATAGTTTATTTAGTTAATAATATAATTTATATTTTAATTTTCACTAAAAAATAAATTTACATATGTTTTAATTTAAAGATAATATCCTATTAAATTAGAATAATGTTTTTCTATCTTCCATTGATATATTTACCATTAAAAAGTTAAATCGACAAACAATACGTATATTAATGTTTATAAAACTTATATGCTTTCAATCCTAAGGTATAAAACCGAAATGAAATGGAGAAAGTAATTAGTATATAGTGCCTTGATATAGTAGTAATTTAAATATTATTAATTCGGCAGAAGAATACCACATATACTAGGACGCAAGTCAATAATAAAAGAACATAACCGTTATTATATAGTATATATTTAAATTTTACATTAAATATAGTTTGAAATTAATTATTTAATTAAATTAAATAATTAAGAATAAATATCTACTTTAAATATAATAACCGTCAAATAAGTTTAAGGCTTTAAAAAGCTCTTTTAGGTTTATCATTTAATAAACACACCTCTTTATTTAAGGATAAGCCTAATAATATAAAAATGGGTGCTGGAACTTTAGTTGAACTTATAGCACGTGGAACACAAGATACTTATATTATTGGAAATCCACAATTTTCATTTTTTAAATCAGTATATAAAAGACATACCAATTTTTCTATTGAACCTATTAAACAAATATTTACAGAATCTCCAGATTTTGGTAAAAGAGTTACATGTATTATTGATAAAAAAGCTGATATGCTTAGTGATATTATGTTAGAATTAGAATTACCAGAATTAAAAACATATGTAAGTTGGACTAATAATATTGGCTGTTTTATTATAGACTGGGTAGAATTACAGTTTGGCGGTGAGCCAATAGATAGAATTACATGTGATTTACTTGATATATTTATGGATATAACAACACCGTCAGGTAAAAAGCAACCTTTATATGATATGATTGGTAAATATAGTACCTTTAATAATAATACACAAACAGAAGCATTAAAATTATTAATTCCAATTCCATTTTGGTTTTGTCGTAGTATTGAAAAAGCATTACCACTTATATCAATGCAATATACAGATATTAAATTAGTCTTTCAATTTAAACCTTTTGATAAATGTTGGTATAAACTTTCTAATGGTTCAACTCCAGATAGAACACCATCAATTACAAAAGCCAATTTAATATGTAATTTTATTTATTTAGATGTGTTTGAAAGAACAAAATTTGCGAAAGCAAAAAATCACGAATATTTAATAGAACAATTTCAAAGTCTAAATGGATTTCACTTATCACAAAACATTATTAATGCGAATGTAAGATTGTTCTTTAATCATAATATTAAAGAATTATACTGGACATATAGAACAAATGTTGCTACATATAATAATGATTATAATAATTATGCTAATGTTACAAATTATGCAACTTCAAATGAACTTATTATTGCTCCATTTAATGAAATGAATTTACGTTTTAATGGTAATGATAGATTTGAAAAATTATCCGAAACATTTTTTAGATTATATCAACCTTATAAACACCATTCATCAGGTACAAATGACTATATTTATATGTATTCATTCGCACTCACTCCTGAAGATACACAACCTAGTGGTACGTGTAATTTTAGTAAATTAGATAATATTACATTAAATTTAGATTGTAGTGCTTCAATACCTAGTGGTATTATTAATGTTTATGCTATTAATTATAATATTTTAAGAATACAAAATGGTATGTCTGGATTACTATTTTCATCATAATCAGTAAAACTAAAAAAAAATTAAAATGTATTAAAATATATTAAAATGTATTAAACTAAAGTAAATTAAAATGTATTAACTATTATTAATTTTTAAACTTTTTAAATTTCATTAACAATATCAATTGCTGTAAAAAATGATTTACGGCAACATAAACGAATTAATCCCAATTCATCCATAATCTCACCTGCTATTGTTTTTTTTACTTCATCACTACTAATATCAATAATTAAAGGGTCTTCTTTACTATTAAGTGCTTTTTTTTTACGGATATATTCTTTTTTATAATATTCATTTTTATTACTTAATACTTTGCCACATGTACAACATCTTACATAAGGTATCATTTTTAATTAACAAATAGTATTTACTATTAGATAATACTTATTTAATATTTATATTATTATTTTTATATTTAAATTAAATTATATTTATAAATCAATTTTTAAAATTACTATTATCCAGATATAATTAAAGTTATTTATTTATAATTGAATATAATTTTATTATAAATCCATTACAAATCTGTATAATTAGTATAATCAGTATCATTTAAATAATTAACACCAACGGGTTCGGGTTCATCTTTACGAGGTAGAAAACTAGTTGTAATATTATAATTATTTGGTGTAATATCATTTACTTTTTCAACAATATATTCATTTAATATTTCATTCATTGTTTTAAATTCTTTTTGTAATTCTAATAGTTTATTATTTTCATATTCATTTAATCCTAAAAATGTAAATATATTTAATGTATTATTTACTTCTCTTTGTGAGTATAAGAGTTTATTATAAGAATAAATAGGATATTTTTTATTATTAACAGTATTATAAGCATTATAAAATACTTTAGACATTGTATGACGTATTTTTTTACCTAAAAACTCTTTTTGAATACTGTCATCTGTTTTTATACTTATTACAAATTGTATAAGTGTTTCTAGATATGTTTTATAATTTATTAATAATGGAACAGTTCTAATTATTTCTTCTATTGTAATTTCTTCTTTACCTAATTTTAATCTTTTATCTATTAAAAAATCTTCTTTTTTTAATTTAACAACTGATGAGTTGTTAATATTACTAGTTGGAGATAAATTACTACTTTCATTATCACAATAACCCATATTACTATTATTACAAGGTTGAAAGGCTTCTTTAAGTTGTTTCTTCATAAATGTCATAAATTCTTTAGGATTAACAAAATGACGTTTATAAAAAAAATATATAATTACAATTAATATAAATGTAATTACAAATCGTGGGCTTCTATTAGCAATAAATACTATCACTAGAGTTAATAAAATAATAAATAATAAGTTTTCGTCAATCATATTTATATTAAACTATAATTATTTATATTAAACTATAATTATTTATATTAAACTATAATTATTTGTATATCTATTAGTATAGGTAGAAACTTATTTATATGCTAAAACTATAAAAAAATTAAAAAATAAATAATTAAAATAAATGAATTAAATACTATGTAAATGTATCTAGAATAAGTTTATGATTTTTTTCATAAATTTCGTTTAATTTTACTTTATTTGTATCAGAAATCAAAGATGTATAACAGTATGTTCTAAATATGTATTAATAATTTTATCATTTTTATTTAATAATAATTCAAGTTCATTTTTTAATTCATTAAAATCATTAGGAATAGTAATTTTATGTTTTTCATTTAAAGACATAGTTATAATTCATTTTGTTCTTTAGTTTGTTCTTCTTTTTGTTTATTAATAAGTAATAAATCAATTTTAGTATTAATAGTTTTTTTACCTATAAATTTAGGTGCTTTTAAATCATAAGTATAAATATTATTATTACTGTCTAATAATACTTTTTCTCCATTAATAATATCTTCCCAAAGAGTAATATAGGCATTATCATATTGTCTCGGGTCAAATTCAACTTTCCTTTTACGTCCTCTTTTATTATGAATAGCTGTTGGTATAGGTTCATCAATTCTTCCATTGGATAATTTAATTAAATGGCTTTTACAAAACTCAGTTCCATTATGTTTTTTTCTTGTACATTGTTTATTATCTAATTTTCTTCCTAAGCATATATATTCTGTATTAATTATTTTTTTACATCTTTTTTTAAGATTAGATGTATATTCTTTAATAATAGTTGGTATATGTGTCATTATATGATCATCCACTATTTCTTTTGGAACTGTAAAATTACATTTAGACTTTAATGTAGTTACTAAAATATCTATTGATTTATAATCAACAAAGAACATTGATTTTTGTTGTTTAGTTTCAAAATTAAATGTTTCATTATTTAAAAGATGATCAATATTCGTATTTATTGTTTCATTTGATGTTTCTTTTAATGTATTAATAGGTTTAATAGTTGTAATGTTTATATTATTTTCATTCTTTTCATTAGTTTTTTTAGTACTTAAAGTAGAATCTTTTTTAGTTTTATTATTCATTTCCTTTTGTTTTTTTAATTTATTAACTTTAGTATTATCTTGATTATCATCTTGATTATCATCTTGATTATAGGTTCCTAGTATATCATCAATTGTATATTTATTTTTAACTCCTTTTACATTTTGTTTAGTTTCATTGTTTATTTTAGTTTTTGACATATTATTTAATATTAAAATCAACTTTTATAGTTAAGGATAATGTTTAAAATAAATTAATGTTTAAAATAAATTAAACAAAATAATGTTAGTTAATTAATTTAAGTAAAATAGTTTAAAAATTTCAATTTCAATTTTTATAACTATTTAAAAATGTTTAATAATTTTACTTTTCTTTAAATTACATATTTTAAATTATATAATTTAAATTATATAATTTATTTTTAAACTTTTATTAATTAAATTGTAAAAATTTGAATTTAAAGAACAACTTTAATATTTTATAGATTTATTAATATATATATATATATAAATTAATATATATATATAAATTATAAATAAACCATTATAATGAATAATTACTTTATTTTTTTTTATATTATAATGATGTTAATAGTAAGTATGGGTACTGTTAGTTTAATACTATTTTTAAGTGGAAAACAAGCACTATTTTTTCTACCACAACCAGAAATAAAAGAATCCTTTAATTATTTTACTTGTTCTATGACATTAAATAATGTAAATCCTAAATTTAAAGAGGATTATTTAAAATTTCATAATAGAACTGCTAAATGTGGAGATTGTGAAAATGCTCTTATAAAATTAAATGTAAATACTTGCCCTGTAGATGAATATGGTAGTCCTTCTCCTTATTGTAAGCCTTCAGGTTTTATTGAAAGTTCATTAGGTAATCCTATTACATTTAAATATGATATTTCAGCTAACAATATGAAAAAATTTTTTTGTGTAAATAATTTATAGTTGTTAATTTTAATAAATTATATTTCATTTTTATTTTTTTGTTAATTAAAATAATATATATTAATAATATAAATAGTATTAATAACAATATAAATTGTATAAATAATAATATAAATTGTATAAATAATAATATAAATAGTATAAATAGTATAACTAACAATATAAACAACACTATAAATCATTAAATGCGTCAAAAACAAAAACTTATAACAGTAAAAAAGAAATCTAAAATAATAGATAAATCAAAAATAATTAAAAAATCAAAAATAATTAAAAAATCAAAGGATAAATTAGAAAAACATATCTATTCTACATATTTTCCATCATTACTAGACCCTAATTTTACTTATGAAATAACTAATCATACTATTTTTAAAAATTATAAACTTTCATATAACAATGAAAAATTAAATAAACTTTATGATTTATATGAATCAAATGAAATTATTAAAAAAAAAACTAAAAAGAAAGATGAAATTTTTATATTAAAACCAATACAAAAACTATTAAGAACATTTATAAGTCCTTATACACCTTATAGAAGTTTATTAATCTATCATGAAATGGGTGTTGGCAAAAGTTGTACTGCTCTTACTATTGCTGAAAATTTAAAATCTATTGTATCTAATTCAAATACTAAAATATATGTTATTAAACCAAATGAAATTGAAAGAGAATTATTTAATATTACTGATGTAAAAAATAATACTATTAATAATACCTGTGTTGGTTCTACATACGTTGATATTATAAAAAATAAAGATATGAAAAGTAAAACTATAGTTGAAAATTGTATGAAAAATGATGAACAAAGTTGTACTATGTTAAAAAATAAAATAAATAAAGAAATTAAAAAAACATATACATTTAATGGTCCTGAAACTTGGGTAAATACTATAAATAAAGAAATAGAATTAAAAACTAAATATATTACTAATGAAAATGAAAAAGAAAAAAAGAAAAAATCTATCATTGAAACAAATTTTAATAATTCAGTTATTATTATTGATGAAGTTCATAATATTAGAGAAACAGAGAAAGAAAAAAAATTCCCACCAGTTTTAAATATGGTATTAAAATACTCTAAAAATGTAAGACTTATTTTATTAAGTGGAACGCCTATTTATGATAAACCCCAAGGCATTGTCAGTATTATAAATTATCTTTTATTAAATGATAAAAGACCAACTTTAAATGAAAATGATATTTTTCATAATGATGGTAAATTAAAAGCAAATGGAAAAGAACTATTAGAAACTAATATTAGAGGTTATATTTCTTATATGAGAGGTAATAATCCTGATACCTTTCCTATAAAATTATCAGCAATCTATAATATCCCAACACAAATGTTAAATTTATCTAACTATCCATCAAAAGATCTTAATGGTAAAACATTAGATGAAAATAATAAAATAAACTATTTAGAACTAGTAAATTGTCCTTTTCAAGGAGAACAATTAAAACTAATTAATTATTTTATTGATAATACAAAAAGAATAAACTATACTGATAATTTACTGGATAAATTAGATACTGATAGTTTAAATTATAATTCTATAGAGGATACTAAAGTTGATGAGACTAAACTTAATAAAGTAAATAATGATAAATTAATTATATCTCAATCAACAGCTTATAATACAGAAATGCAAATTAGTAATTTTATTTATCAATCTCTAGATGAAGCAAATGATAATATTAATTTATTAGTAGGTCATTCTGGATTAGAACAAGTAACAACAAAACAACAAAATAAAAATACTTATAAATTTAAAAATGCAGACTATGGTAAAAGATTTAAATTACCAGAATTAAATAATTGGGGAGTTAAAATTGCTACTATATTAGAAAGAATAATAAATAGTAATGGTCCAGTATTTATTTATACACGTTATATTGCTTCAGGTGTAATTCCACTTGCTTTTGCTCTTGAAATGAATGGATTTAAACGCTATAATAATGCTACACCTTTATTAGAAAATAAATATAAAGAAACAAATCAATCTAGAGGCGAATATATTATTTATTCTGGAGATAAATCATTATCTCAATATGCTGAAGACTATCTTAATAAAAAAAATTTTATGGTTAATGAAAAAAATGTAAAAGTATTTATCGCTACAGCAAAAGCAAGTGAAGGTATTAACTTATTTGGCTATAGAGAAGCACATATATTAGACCCTTGGCACAATATGAATTTAATAGAACAAAGTATAGGTAGAGTTGTAAGAACAAATAGTCATAGTTCTTTACCACCACAAGAACGCAATGTTACAATATATAAATATGCTTCAACATTAAAAAATAAGGAAACATTTGACCTTACAATATATAAATACGCAGAAAAAAAAGCAATTCATTCTGGAGCAATAGAAAAAATATTAAAAGAAAATTCTTTTGATTGTTATTTAAATAGAGAAAATAATATTTATGATAAAGAAACATATAATAAAGAAATACCTTTAATTACATCAAATAATAAAAAAATTAAAGTATCATTAGCAGATAAACCTTATACACGTAATTGTTTTTATATGAAAGAATGTAATTATAAATGTTCTATTTATAGTCATACAAAAAATACACAAAATACACACACTAAAGTAAAAAATGATACAATTGATACTAAATTACCAATTATGGATTTTATGATTGAAAAAGATATTAGTGAATTGAAAAAATGTATTGAACATTTAATGACAACTTATTTTAATGTTAATATAAATAATTTGAAATTATATTTATATAATTTAATAAATGGTATTGATAATATTAAATTATTACTTAATAAAAATGGCGTTTATGGTAATAGTAAAAGTAATAGTAAAAATAAAGATACAAAAAGTAAAAAAATTATATTAAAAATACACAAGACACAAAAGACAAAACAGAATAGTAAATATAATAATTATAACAATTCAATTAATAATACTTCTTCTAGACTTCATTTATTAATAAAAAATGAATATTATAATATACTTTTCAATGAAGCATTTTATAAAGCAGTTCAAGATATAATAAATTCAAATACTATTATTGTTGATAAATTTAATAGAACTGGTTCTATAGTTATTTCAGGACAAAATTTAAGATTTATACCTATGGGTAATATTATACCAAATATGTCTATTGAAAAACAAGAAACCAAACCATCTATTAATTTAATTACAGATATTAATTTAATACCGTATATTAATTATTTAAATAAAGATAAAAAAATGTTATTAGAAAAAACAGATTTTAATTATAATGAAATTATTAATAAAAATATTATTGATACTTCAGAGCAAATTTTATATGGATTAGGATTATATTCTAGAGACTATAAGTTTAATATTAAAGTAAATTTACAATATATTATAGAAAACGTATTTCATAAATTGAATTATTTGTTAAAGAAAACTGCTATAAAAGAATTATTAAACAAAATTATAAATAATATTAATTTATCTGTAAATGAAAAGAAACTAGAACCTATTTTAAATAATTATATTATTTATAATAAAAATATTAATCCAAACCAAAAAGACAATAATAATTCTAGAAAAAATATATATGGTTTTATGATACAACATAATAATAATTTAGAATTATGGTTTTATGATACATCAACAAAAAGGTTTGAAGAAAATAGTGGTAATTTAAAAAAAGTAATAGAATATAAATATAATATATTAAATAAAACACCAAATAATAACGTCTATGGATTTTTAAAATATGAGAAAAATAATGTAGTCTTTAAAAATGTTGATTTTGATGAAAAAGGTGAAAAGAAATCTGTTAAAGGTATATCTTGTAATACAATGCCAACATCAACTATTAAAAAACTATTATTTAAATTAGACAGTAATTTTATAAAAAATATTAAACATAATACCAGAGTTGCATTTTGTAATGATATGGAATATTTATTAAAATCAAAAGATAATAAATTAGTAAATAAGAAAAAATGGTATTATACTCCAGAAGAATATTTTATTTATTTTGAGTATAAGGGTTAACTATTAATAATATGATTACAATGATTCATTATCTTATTGTAAATAATATATTAGTCTTATCCTTAAATAAACAAGTGTGTTTATTAAATGATAAACCTAATATATAAACCATGATTATTTATTAGAGGATAAGCACATTATAATTATATACTTAAAAATTGATTTAAAAAATTTAAATATAAAAATATAAAATATATAGTATTAAAATAGTATAAAAATATAAAATTAATATGGCGTCAGAAATATCTACTAATAATGAATTATACAAATATTTACTATTAGAAGAGTATATTTATCTTATTCCTAGTGAATTAGATAAAAAGATAGATACTATTATTTTATCAAAATTAAAAAAGAAAAATGAAGGTAAATGTTATGGTAATTATGGTTATATTATGCCAAATACAATTGAAATAAAAACACGGTCTTCTGGATTAATTAATAATTCAAGTTTTGATGGTAAAATTACTTATAAAATAAAATATGTAGCAAATGTATGTAAACCTACTGATAATATTATAATACAATGTACCATTACCTCTATAGATAAATCACAACTTATATGTTATATTGATGATAAAGAAACATCGCCATTAGAAATTTATTTATTTAAACATAATCATCAAGGGAGCGATGAGTTTTTAAATTTAAAAATAGGTGATGTTGTTAATGTTAAAATAGGTGGTAGTAAATCACAACACAAAGAAAAACAAATTGTATGTATAGCACAATATTTAGATAAAGTGTAATTATACTAATTACATTAAAATACTAAATTTTATTTTGTAAAACTTATATTTTGTAAAACTTATATTTTGTAAAACTTATATTTTGTAAAACTTATATTTTGTAAAACTTATATTTTGTAAAACTTATATTTTGTAAAACTTATATTTTGTAAAACTTTTATTTTGTAAAACTTATATTTTGTAAAACTTATATTTTGTAAAACTTATATTTTGTAAAACTTATATTTTGTAAAACTTATATTTTGTAAAACTTTTATTATTTGTTAATTTATTTTTTTATTTTATTAATATAAGAAATAAACTATTAAACTAAATAATACATTAGTGATAATAATAATATTTTAAAAATATAATATAATAAAAAAAATAAATTAAAATGACATTAATAAATAATAATCATACAATAGATAGTATTTTAAATAATTCAAATAATTCAAATAATGTATTATTATGTTCAAGTTATAAAAATAAATATGAACAAATACAATGTCCTAATAAATGTAAATCTAATTTAATGTTTTGTGGAAAACATAAGAATATGATTGATGTTATATTTAATAATGAAATAATAAATAATGAAATAAGCAATGAAATCAATAATGAACTAAATAATGAAATAACTACGTGTATAAAAACTAATTTTAACTCTATCTATTCAAAATCTATATCTAAAAAAAAAATAATAAAAAATTTAGAAAAATATAATTATTATAATGACTATTTATCAGCAAGAAAAACATATATAAAAGAAAATACGAAACATATTGAATTGATTGATTATATTGAAAATAGTAAATTAGATACTTATCCTTTACCAAGAATAAACGCATCTCTAGAACATTATAAAATTATAAAAACAAATACTCATTCACAATTTTTACAAGCAATAAATAATATTGATAAATTAAATTCATTTTTTATAATACTCTTAAAAGCAAATCAAAATATTAATGAAGTAATTAAAATACAAAGATTTATTAAAAAAATATTAAAACAATATAAATATAAATTATACGGACCTGCTCTTAATAATAGAAATAGTTGTGTTAATGATACTGATTTTTATACATTAGATGAATTAAAAGATATTCCTAATGATGAATTCTTTTCATTTACTGATGAAAAAAATTTTATCTATGGATTTCATATTGATAGTATTACACAATTACTTTTTAAAAGTGATGATCATTATTTTGAACAATTTAAAAAGAAAATAAAAAATAAAAAAATTATTATTAATAATAATAGTATTAATTTATGCTATAAACAATTTATTAATTTATTATCTAATCATTATAATAAAATTAAAGTAAGTAATCCATATACACGTTTTTGTTTGAATAATAAAACTAAACTAAATATAATTACGTTATACGCAAAGAAAGAATATGATACAAATTTGAATAATAATACTAATAATGATATATTACCTATTGATATGAAAATAGTTGTAAAAAATAAATGTTTAGAAATATTTCAAAAAATGGATTTATATGGTTATCAAACAGATATTAATTGGTTATATAATGAAAATACAACTATTTTAAAAATATTTTATAAAAAATTAGCCTTATTATGGAATTTTGAATTTGGATTAAATCATGAATGTAGATTTAAAATAGCACAAACAACACACGTATTTAATAATTTACACGATATTATGACATCACGTGTTGATAAATATAATTTATTAGAGAAAATTTTAGAACCTGTCAATATTATAGTTAGTAATGGCGAAACTGAATCTGATAGACAAAGTGGATGTATTATTATATTACACGCTTTGGCTTTTATTAATAATAGATGTATATTAGCAAATCCTTGGTTAGCATAATTTAATTTATTATTATTTACATTACATATTCATTCATTACATATTCATTCATTACATACACGTAATAATGATACTGATTATAAAGAAAAATGTGTTCAAATAATGAGTAGCTTTTACTAAACATACTCAATAATACTAATATTTTTATAATTTTTTTAATGTATTAATGTCTTAATTTCAAAATAATTTTATATAAAAACTTATGTTGGTCTTCGATAGTATCAGGTATTTTTTTAGCAAAATGATAAGGATTTTTAATAACTAAATCTAATATTTTATTATCTATATATGATTTTTTACTAACATTTGGTGTATTATTTAATTTATTAGAGACGTGTTCACTACAATTAGTTATTAATTCTCTTACTTCGCTTTTTAACATTCGTTTTTTTAATTTATCTTCTTTAAATAATTCTTTTAAATAATTAATCATATGATAATTACCATACCACGTTCTAAACATTTTTGGTGTTATATAAGAATTATATTTATCTTGAAAAAAAGAATGGATATCGTCTGGTGTAATTAATTGTTTTGATTTTTCATTATTATGTTGATTTATATGATTATATTTAAAAAGAAAATCATCATTAGACGCATTTTCTATTAATTGTTTTAATAATTTACTAATTAATAAATTATTATCAGTATATGTATTTACAATACCTTTTTTACCTATAAATTCTATTTTAAACTTATTGTTAGGTAGGAAATGTATATGCTTTTTTTTTAAAGTAGTTATACCATAAGAATTATTATCTTTTGTATAACATTCATTACCTATACGAAAATGATACTTTTTTAACATATATATTATAATTGGTATATAATCATTAGGTAACTCCCACTTTTCATATTTTTTATTAGTTAATGTATTTAACATACATTCATTATCTTTTTCTATTTTTATAATGGATTTACCTAATTCCATAATATCATCATATTTACGTTCATTGAGTTTTTTAGTATATTTACGATTATATATATATTGTCTTCTTCCGCGAATATCTGTTCCAATTGCTTGTATTTTATTATTTTCAGATTTTGCTATTACTAATTCTTTATAGGCAGGAGGTATGTAAATACTTTCAATACGTTTAATTAAATCTTTATCTCTTATAACTTTATCATTTATAATATGAAATTGTTTTTTTGTTTTATGTTTATTATTATGTTTATTATTATGTTTATTATTATGTTTATTATTATATTTATCTAGAAACTCTTTTTTTACTTTATTACTTATTTTTTTACTTCTTTCTATTAATTTTCTATAACTCCAAAATTGTCTTTTATTATAATTATAATTATTTTTTATAGTTATCATTTTTAGTTTAGGTATATTTTATATTTAATAATATTAAGATTGTTTAATTAGGATTACCCTTAAATAAACGAGTGTTTTTATAAATTGATATACACAAAAAGAGCGGTTAAAAGCCTTGAACTTATTTGACGCTTATTATATTTAAAGTAGATATTTATTTTTAATTATTTAATTTAATTAAATAATTAATTTCAAACTATATTTTAATATTACATTAAAATATATACTATATAATAACAGTTAAGTTCTTTTATTCTTGACTTGCTTGCTAGTATATGTGTTGGACCTTCTGTCAAATTTATAATATTTAAATTACTACTATATCAAGGCACTATATACTAATTACTTTATCCATTTCATTTCAATACATTAGGATTGAAATCATATAAGTTTTATAAACATTAATATACATATTAGGCTTATCCTTAAATAAACGGGTGTGTTTATTAAATGATAAAAATAAAAAAATAAATTAAAAATACTAATAAGTTTTACAATTCTTCTAATTTTCTTCTAATTGTGCTAATTTAATTATAAATTTTGTTAGGTCTCCTATTAGTTGTGGTGTCATATAAATACCTTCCTCTCTACAAAGAGAACAAGATAGATTTATTTCTTGTTCATATTGCGAATGTAAATTTATAATAAAACATTTTAAACAAACATTATGATTATTAGAACAACATTTAACTTTTATATTTAAAAATTCTAAAGTATTAGTTGTAGTATCTTCATTATTAAGACAAACAATACATTCTTCAGGAGTATCTACGCAAATAATTTTAAATTTATTAATTAAACTTTCTTTTTTTATATAATAATTTAAATAAGAAATACATTCAATATATACGAATATATATTCTTTTTTCATCATTTTATCGATACGATAAGCATCAGGAAATAATACGTATGCTTTTCTTTCTTCAATTTGTTTTATTATATTTTTTAACAACTCATAAGGTAATAAAGAGTTATCAATAGATGATTTATAGGAATTACCATTTTGTTCTTTTATAAATTTTAGTATGTTTGCTAAGCATTCGTAATTAAATACTATTTTATCTTCTCTTTCATATGCTGAAGTTATTTGTAATTGATTACACATAAAATCAAGTTTAGTATCAAAATACTTATCTAATTCTTTTTGAGTAGAAGCATAAATAATATCAATTTTAATACTATAATATAATTGTTTATTATATAATTTTTCTAGGGTTGTATTTGTTTTATTATGTTGTGGTTTATATTCAAGTTTATACTTATCACGATTGATGCCATAATATAATCTATATAATTCAGGCACTTCTAACTTTGTAAGAGTAAAACCTAATTCTTTAAATGTTTTTAATAGTTTTTCTATTGAACTATAAATACATTGAATGTCAATATCATTAGGTAATTTAGTTCTACCATAATACGTTTCAGGACATATAGTAGGATTATAAAAATTATTTATAAAATTATAATTATTGTCTCGACAATATTTCCAAAATTTATGTGTATTTACTTCTCGTAATATTAAATCTCTAGTACACCCACCAAATACTTTACCATCATTTTCAGTAATTATTTTAATAAGTTTAGTTAGTTGTTCATATTCATAATACTTTAGTTTATTTGCATCTTGTCGTTTTATATTTTCTTCTTCTGATTGTGGTGTTTTAAATGTATCCTTTTTTTTATCTTCTTTAATCCTTTCTTGATCTTCTTTAAGTTGTTTTATAATTTTATATAGAGGGTCTGTTGGCTTAATATGAATAGGAGTATCCGTATCAGTATCATCGTCACACATTTTAAAGTGAAAGGTAAATACTAAATTTTAACTTCAGTAATGTTTTTTTTTAGTAGATACTTACTAAAAATCAATTTTTATATAAAAATTAATAAAATGTATTAAATATATTAAATAAAAAAATATAAAAAATAAATTATTTTTTTATAATTTATAATTTTAATAAAATGTTAAAGTTTTATCGTCAGGAACATAATTTGATGATGTTTTTATTTTACTTATATTTTTATTTAAGAGGTTAAATTTATTAGTTAATGTATCTAATTCTTCTTGTCTATCTATTATATTATAACGTATATTTTGTATTTTATTATTACTTTCTTTTAATGCTTCTTGTAATGTTGTATTTTCAGCATATATTGGACAAGGTTGTGTATTACAAGGAGTAGTTTTTAAATCATTTTGTTTATTATTACAACTCACACCTCCATATTGTGCTTCTTTAGTAATATTATAAATTTCTTGATAAATACCACCATCACATTCTCTAGAACAGTCTTTAAAGGGTACAAAATCACCAACACAATTTATAGGACAAGGGTCAGGATTACATTCTTTATCTTCTGTATAACCATTTGTATGAGGGCATTTCTTACCGTTGTTTTTTTCTTCTTGTGTAATAGTATAAGTTCGTGTTTGAGTTCCACCACCACAATCTTCACTACAAGTGTCATAATCCCCAAAACTACCTATACAATCTATAGGACAAGGAGTTAAATTACAAGATACAGTACGTATATCATCTTGATTTTTTGAACATGAAGCACCACCATATTGTGCTGGATTTGTTATTTTATACTCTTGTTCTTGATTACCCGGACCACAAGTTGTTGAACATACACCTTTATCTACAAAACTACCTATACAATTTATAGGACAAGGACGTGTATTACACGCTTCATTAATTGGTGGTGATATAGGACAAGTTATTCCACCATATTGTGCTTGAGTTGTTATTTTATATGTTTTTGTTTTTGTTCCAGGACCACAAGTAGCTGAACATTCATTAAATTCACCATAAGAACCTATACAATTTATAGGACAAGGAGTTAAATTACAAGATATAGTACGTTTATCAACTTGATTGTTTGAACATGAATCACCACCATATTGTGCTGGAGTTGTTATGTTATACTCTTGTACTTGATCACCAGGACCACAAGTTGTTGAACATATACCTTTATTTACAAAACTACCTATACAATCTATAGGAGATATTTTATATAGTCTAACCTGTCCTGAATTTTCTTTTCCATTATGATCAGTAAAAGGTTCGCCAATAGCAAGAATTGTTCCATCACTACTTAATGAAACTGAATGACCACTTTGATCACCTTCTGATGTGCCAAGAATATGTGCTCCGAATAGGTCCCATTTATTTTCATTATATTTATATATTCTAACCTGTCCTGAATTAGATCCAATACCATCATTATAAGGTGCCCCAATCGCAACAATTGTTCCATCACCACTTAATGAAACTGACCAACCACTGTAATCACCTTCTGATGTGCCAAGAATAGATTGTCCTAATTGCCCCCATTTAATTTCATTATTTTCATTATATTTAAATATTCTAACATGTCCTGAATTATATGCAATACCATCATTGAGAGGTGTCCCAATCGCAACAGTATATCCATCAGAGCTTAATAATACTGAGCTACCACTTTGATCATATTTTGCTTCGCCAAGAATATGATTTCCTAATT
>Ga0209491_10005601_pt1 | contig 18218 bp, 13 predicted proteins | sample BON02_FD_187213 | JGI IMG/M metagenome (GOLD analysis project Ga0209491, IMG submission 187213) | Freshwater microbial communities from Lake Bonney liftoff mats and glacier meltwater in Antarctica - BON-02 (SPAdes) (version 2) | ecosystem: Environmental > Aquatic > Freshwater > Ice > Glacier...
TATATGTGTGTGTGTGTGTGTGTGTGTGTGTGTATATATATACATATATACATATATGTATATATATATATATATATATATTTATATATATATATATATATATATAGATCGCGTTAATCCGAACCCTAGCCCTAACTCTAACTCTCCTGTCGTGTGTTGTGTGGTACTGTTCGTGTCGTGTGTTTGTGTGAGTGACTTGTTCCTCTTCCCACAGATGCGCTCTCAACGCCTTCTCCTCGAATGCAAGCCCGCCGAGTACCCAATGTTAAGAGGTTACCCTCCCCCGGTACGGCTAACCCATTCGTGACGGGGTTAACCCGATCCGTGGTAGTGGTTGTCCCTACCGTGTGGTGGCGCTTAGTGCGAGTAAAGCGAGGTTGACGCTGTTGGCTTCGACTGTTCACAGATGCGGTTTTCAGTCGTTGTTATGTGAGCGGGGTGGTTTTTCGTATGGTCGTGTGTGGTGTTGTTCCTGTCGTGTGTTGTGTGGTTTTGTTCTTGTCGTGTGTTTGTGTGTGCGCCAGTGTCGGTGCTTTTTTTATTGTTTCTGTGCGTGTGTGCTCGTGTGCTCGGGTTAACCCGAAACCGCTCAACGCTTTCCGCTGAAGCGCAAGCCCACCAGGATCCCAATGTTTGATACGGCTGAGGCGAGGTTGACGTTCTTGGCCTCGACTGTTCACAGAGCGTGTTCGTGTCGTGTGTTTGTGTGTGTGACTTGTGTCTTGTCTTGCAGATGCGTTCTCAACGTGTTTCCCATCCAGTGCAAGCCCCATCTCTTTTTTTAGAGACATAGCACTATAACTAAGTGTGGACTCGACTGTTCACAGATGTGCTCTTCACGCTTTCACCTGAAGCGCAATCCCCACCTCTTCCACAGAGACACAGCACTATAACTAAGAGTTTACCCGACTGTTCACAGACGTGCTCTTTACTCTTCCCGCCTAAAGCAGAGACACAGCACTATAACTGAGGGTTGACCCAACTCTTCACAGATGCGCTCTTCACGCTTTCCCCTAAAGCGCAATCCCCACCTCTTTGACAGAGACATAGCACTTTAACTAAGGGTTCACCCGACCGTTCACAGACGTGCCCTTTACTCTTCCCCTCTAAAGCAGAGACATAGCACTATACCTAAGAGTTGACCCGTCTGTTCACAGATGCGCTCTTCACGCTTTCCCCTGAAGCGCAATCCCCACTTCTTTCACAGAGACATAGCACTATAACTAAGAGTTCACCCGACTGTTCACAGACGTGCTCTTTACTCTTCCCCCCTAAAGCAGAGACATAGCACTAGAATTAAGGGTTCATCCGACTTTTCACAGATGCGCTCTTCACGCTTTCTTTTAAAGCGCAAGTCGCACCTCGTTCACAGAGACATAGCACTATAACTAAGGCTTAACCCGACTGTTCACAGATGCGCTCTCAACCCTTTCCGCGTAAAGCAGAGACACAGCACTATAATTGAGGGTTGACCCGGTTGTTCACAGATGTACTCTCAACGCTTTCCGCGTGAAGCAGAGACATAGCACTATAATTGAGGGTTGACCCGGTTGTTCACAGATGCGCTCTTCACGCTTTCTTTTAAAGCGCAAGTCGCACGTCTTTTGCAGAGACATATCACTATAACTAAGGGTGGACCCGACTGTTCATAGATGCACTCTTCACGCTTTCCCCTAAAGCGCAATCCCCACCTCTTTGACAGAGACATATCACTATAACTAAGAGTTCACCCGACTGTTCACAGACGTGATCTTTACTCTTCCCCCCCAAAGTAGAGACATAGCATTAGAATTAAGGGTTCATCCGACTTTTCACAGATGCGCTCTTCACGCTTTCTTTTAAAGCGCAAGTCGCACCTCGTTCACAGAGACATAGCACTATAACTAAGGCTTAACCCGACTGTTCACAGATGCGCTCTCAACCCTTTCCGCGTGAAGCAGAGACATAGCACTATAATTGAGGGTTGACCCGGTTGTTCACAGATGCGCTCTTCACGTCTTCTTTTAAAGCGCAATCCCCACCTCTTTTACAGAGACATATCACTATAACTAAGGGTGGACCCGACTGTGTTCACGGATGTGCTCTTCACGCGTTCCCCTAAAGCGCAAGAGCCCCACCTCTTTCATAGAGACGGCACTATAGCTAAGGGTTGACCCGACTGTTCATAGATGCGTTCTCAACGCGTTCCCCTAAAGCAGAGATATAGCACTAAAATTCAGGGTTGACCCAATTGTCGATAGCTACACTCTTCACGCTTTTCCCTCAAGCGCAATCCCCACCTCTTTCACACAGACATAGCACTATAACTAAGAGTTCACCCGACTGTTCACAGACGTGCTCTTCACTTTTCCCGCCTAAAGCAGAGATATAGCACTATAACTGAGGGTTGACCCGACTGTTCACAGATGCGCTCTTCACGCGTTCTTTTAATCGCAAGCCCCACCTCTTTCACAGAGACATAGCACTATACATCAGATTTCACCCGGTTGTTCACAGATGAAATCGCAACGCTTTCCGCTGCAGTGCAAGCCCGCCAAGTACCCAATCGATACAGCTGAGGCGAGGTTAAACCCGAGTGGGTGAGGGGGGTTGGGGGGTAACCCAGTAGGCTTCGTATTGTCATTATTAACCCTGTTCTTGGCCTCGAGGGGTGGGGGGTAACCCAGTATGCTTCGTATTGTCATTATTAACCCTGTTATTGGCCTCGAGGGGTGGGGGGGGGTAACCCAGTATGCTTCATATTGTCATTATTAACCCTGTTCTTGGCCTCGAATGTTGACAGATGAAGTCGCGACGCTTTTCCCTCAATTGCAAGCCCGCCATGTACCCAAAGTTCGATACGGCCGAGGAGAGGTTGACGTACTTAGCCTCGACTGTTCATAGATGCGCTCTTCGATCGTTAAAGTGAGAGGGGTGGTTATTCCTGTGACCGTTTGTGGTGGTGTTCGTGTCAAGTGTTGTGTAGTGTTCTTCGTGTCGTGTGTTTGTGTATGTGACCTTTGTAGAGTATTGTTTGCGCGTGCGTCAGTGTTAGGGCTTTGTTTATTTGTTTCGGTGACCTGTTTCTTGTCTTGCAGATGAAATCGCAACGCTTTCCCCTCAGTTGCAAGCCCGCCATGTACCCAAAGTTCGATACGGCTGAAGAGGCGGCGTTGAAATACGCTGTGCGCCTGGCGCGCTGGGTTCGGGCTAACCCAGGCTCTGCGACCCGATTGCAGGTGCGGTATATATATATATATATATATTTATATTTATAGATATATATATATATATATATATATATATATATATATATATATACTTATATATACACATATATTGATACATATTGATATTGATATTGATAGATAGATATGTATATACATCGATATAGATAAATAGATAGATATATGTATATATGTATATACATATACAGATCTATATGAGATCTATACATCTAGGTCTAGAGATGTATCGATACCGACCTACCTAGCTATCTATCTATCTATCTAGACCTACAGATCTAGATCTAGATCCATTCTGAGCGATCGCCCTGTCGTTAGCCAGAAGGGAGCTTCGCACACTGGACTAATATCAGCGCTGATATTAGTCTAGTTGGGAGCACGCCCTTCCAGCTAACAACAAATCGTGAGTTCGAATCCCATGGGGGATGCTCGCGCGAGTGGTTCGCTGCGGGAAGTTTGGGTGGTCGACACCCTGTAGTCTCTCCGGTGAGGACTCCTGTTTTGTTGTTAGCCAGGAGGGAGGACTGCCAACTGGACTAATATCAGCGCTGATATTGGTCTAGTTGGGAGCACGCCCTTCTAGCTAACAACAAATCATTGTTCGAATCCCATGGGGGATGCTCGCGCGAGTGGTTCGCTGCGGGAAGTTTGGGGTCTCTCCGGTGAGGACACACATTTAAGGGCTGACCCGAGCCAGACAGAAGAGTCGGCCCCGAAGCGCGCGACGGCGGCTTCCATGTTAGCCTTTACCAGTATTGTTACACTTCAAAGCTTTAGTGTGGGAGTCTATCATCCATTTATTGCCCCCCCTCCACCTGCAAAGCTTACCCTATTGCAATGCTATTGCACGCCCACTGCGCAATACACGCCCCCCCAACATAACCCCCCTTGTTATGCCATACACCATACAATATTGGTGATGGCAATATCGTGTAAAGGCCAGCTTCCATGAGCGCGCGCGCCTGAGGGCGAGCAGGCCGAGCGGGTGATTGCTCAGAATATATCTAGATCTATATCTAAAGGTTTAGACAGATAGATAGATAGTGTTGTTAGCCAGGAGGGAGCTTCGCCCACTGGACCACCATCAGCGCTGATGATGGTCCAGTTGGTGATAGTCCCTACTGGCTAACAATCGCTCAGGTACCTGAGCAAAGTGAATTTACCTCTAGCGCTTACCTAGTAGCTGCAGGGCACCTTTAAGCCTTAACCGAGCTATAGCAGAGCAACCATAGCTAGAACGCGTTTTCCTTATATTTTAACCCCAGCTTAGCTTGCTCTGGGCTTGAGTTAATCCGAACCCTAACTTCCTAGGCTCATATCATTCACATGCGTTGAGCACAGGGGGCCATAGTGCCTCCCGACCCTCGCTCGCTCGCTCAAGCCCCCCCCCCCCGGATCAGTTCCTTCTGCGTGTGCTCGTGTCCCCTTTGTATATAAACCGTCTGTGGAAGCTTTCTATGCGTATGGTGTTGATTGTTACAGGCGCGCGCGCTCATAGAGACTGCTGTCGCGCGCTTCGGCGCCGACTCTTCCGTCTGGCTTGAGTTCGCCCTTAACACTTAACCCGAGCTATAGCAGAGCATACTATAGCTAGGACGCGTTTTTCTCATATTCTAACGCCAAGTTAGCTTGCTCTGGGCCCTAACCCTAACTTCATAGCCTCATAGCATGCGTATGTGAAGCAGGCTCCCCTATGGGGTAGCCTAGTTACTTGTGGAGTGTATTGTTTGCGCGTGCGCCAGTGTTAGGGCTTTGTTTCTTTGTTTCTGTGAAAGCTGTTGATGTGTATGTTGCTTACTGTTACAGGCGCGCGCGCTCATGGAATCCGCCGTCGCGCGCTTCGGTACCGACTCTTCCGTCTGGCTTGAGTTCGCGGCTATGGAGCTGCGCATCGAGACTCGCGCCAATGTGGCGGGAACCCACAACAGCTTGGCGGGAAACGCAGCCTCTGCGAATTTGGCGCCGTTCGAGCGATGCCGCAAAGTGTACCGGCGTTCGGTGACGGCGATCCACTCGTCAGAGCACGCGCACGCGTTGCACGTGGCCTGGCTCTCTTTTGAGGCGCGGCACGGAAGCGTAGGCTCGCTGCGCGCTGCCGAAGAGCGGTTAGTACATAAATATATATATATATATATATATATATATATATATATATATATATATATATATATATATATATATATATATACATATATATATACATACATATATATATACATATGTAGATGGATAGATAGACCGATATATGTACATATGAGGAATGCCTACCACCTACCACCCACATTGATACACGGACTAACCTTAGAGATGGACTCACCTTAGCACGATCCGAACTCCCCCCCCTCCCACCTGGCTCTCTGAAGCGCGGCATGGAAGCGTGTCCTCGCAGCGCGCCGCCGAAGAGCGGTGAGTGTTGTTAGCTAGAAGGGCGTGGTTCCAACTAGACACAACAGTGAGGAATGCCACACATCCATCTCAAGGCAGGGACTAACCTTAGAGGTCAATCCGTGGCCTCCTCCATCTGGCTCTCTTTTGAGGCGCGGCACGGAAGCGTGGCCTCTCTGCGCCGCCGAAGAGCGGTGAGGAATTATAGCTCAACGCCGCAGGGGCTGTGGCTTGTCTCGTGTTCGTGTCAATGGGCAATAATTCACCTGCGCCCGGGCGGGCGCACGGGCATAGTTACTTTATAACTAGGTCAACTTCCTTCACGGCAGTTCGTTATCTGTAACGATTTCACAGCCGTTGGTTACGCCAACAAACCGCGCGCATCGCAGCCGTCCGCCCCGCCTTCTACAGGTAGAGCACGGCTGAGCGCGGCGCTTGCTCTCTTTGGTTGAGACACGAACTAACCATAGAGATAATCTTTTACTTTTAAAGCTTATCCGTGCCCCCCATAATGTGGCTCTCTTTTGAGGCGCAGCACGGCAGTGTGGGCTCGTTGCGCGCTGCTGAAGAGCGGTGAGTGTTGTTAGCTAGAATGGCGTGCTCCAAACTAGACTAATATCAGCGCTGATGTTAGTCTAGTTGGGAGCACGCCCTTCTAGCTAACAACAAAACAGGAGTCCTCACCGGAGAGACTAGTGGGTGAGCATCCCCCATGGGATTCGAACTCTTTATTTTGTTACTAGAAGGGCGTGCTCCCAACCAGACACAACAGCGAGGAATTCCTATCACTCACCTTGAGACACGGACTAACCTTAGAGATTGACTTACCTTAGCACGATCCGAGGCCAGCTTCAAATGGCTCTCATGGGAGTCCGCGGCAGCTTAGCCTTTACAAGATATTGTTGTACTTCCTTTATTGTGGAAGCATCATCCTTGTATTCCCCCCCCCCCCCCCCCCCCTACCTGCAACACCTACCATATTGCAATACTATTGCACGACCATTGCGCAATATACGCCCAGCCACCGACCCTCCCTTTGTATGCCATACACCATACAATATTGGGGCTGGCAATATCGTGTAAAGGTCAAGCGGCAGCGTGTCCTCGCTGCGCGCGACAGAGGGGCAGTGAGGACAGCCACACACCCAGGGTTAGCCCAGGGTGGGCACGCACCGGGTGTAGCTCGGGCGCACGCACGCGCCACCCATCTAACGCAACCACGCCCAGTGTTTGTCTACTCTACTATCAAAACTAAAGTCCGTTTCGAACTTACAGTAAGCCTGTTTCTCACGTTCTAACGTAAACAGCACGCACTCTGCCTAGCAGGCTCCCCTGTGGGGTAGCCTAGTTACTTGTGTAGTGTATTGTTTGCGCGTGCGCCAGTGTTAGGTCTTTGTTTCTTTGTTTCCGTGAACACGCCCTCCCCGTATTTACTCAGGGTGGCCACGCACCGGGCGCAACTCGGGCGCACGCACCAGAAGGACTTCGCCGTTTCGGCGAACACCGAGCTGGAGGCTACGGCAGTCCGCGCGGGGCGCGAGCAGAAGCGCACGGCCGCGCGCAAAGAGAAGCGAGGCGCGGGCAAGCCGGAGCCGCTCCCAACAGGAGCGCCACCGGCGCCAGCAGCTACAACGAGTGTCAAACGCAGCGCGGATTCCGCTGGTGTTTCGGCGGGCAGTGGGGCCAAGGGTGGCGTCGAGAAAAAGCCTCGCTCTGCGCTGCTCGTGCCGCGCGGCGCAAGCGGCGGCAGCTCGCTTGTCCCGCGTGCGGCTCGGCTAGGCGGCGCGCCCTCCTGTCCCGCCGCAAGGCCCGGGCTCGGCGCCAAGCCTGTCGCCGCCAAGCCAACCACTGCCATGGATAGCCCCGGAGCTGCCGTGAAGAGCCCTGGCGTTGCTGTGAATAGCTCTGGAGCTGCCGTGAAGAGCCCTGGCGCTGCTGTGAATAGCTACGGAGCTGCCGTGAACAGTCCTGGCGTTGCTGTGAATAGCTCGGGGCTCGGCGATGCGCCGGCGCCGGGTGCAGTCGCTGCGCCGACTGCGGATGGGATGCTCTCGAACGACGCCTTCCGCGACATGCTCACCAAGTAAACGTGAGGTGGACGCCTTGGGCGTGTTAACCATTTCTCGTGGGTTGTTTTGAGCGCTGCTACAGCAATAAGAAAACGCCCCCATACCATTCTAACCTTAGTTTCGTAGCGCTTCGAAACTGGTGGCCGACGCTGCTCCGTCGGGTTAACCGCGACATGCTCACCAATTAAACGACGGTCTCGCTGCAGCCTACCACGGCTGCCGCGGGTTTCGGGTCGGGGTGAACCCTGATGAATAATCCAAACAGTATACATTATATTCCAAATAATAACGCTGTGAGCTGGAGCTGGGAGCGGGGGGGGGGGGCGGAAGCCCCTCGGGTTAAGGTTGGGGTTAACCCTAGCGCCGGTCTCGCTGCAGCCTACCTAGGGGTGGAGGCGTGCCTCATGCAGCCCTACTACTGACTACCCATGCCACGTGGCGACCCATTACTTTACTCCCTGCCCATTACTTTACGTGTTTGGGTCAACCCTTTGAAAGTAAGCATTCGTTTGTATTGTTCAAGACTCGCTCACGTTGCTGCGCTCACTCCAGAAGCAGCGCCTGCCCTGCACCTGCCTCCTTTTTGTTGCGCCGAGTTGGCTCCACAGCCGGCCGCGGCTCGGCTGCCGGTGGAGTTCGCGTCGCCGCGCTAACAGATCCTAGCTCTGCCTTCTTCGTTCGTTTCCTTAGTTAAAGAGGCTCTGCACGCCTTAGTGATTCGAATTCGAGTTTCTTCTAATCAAAACGACGAAACTCTTAGTCGAAACTCGGTCATGTACATGAGCAAAGCCATTTAACCACAGCGGTTGATTAGTAGCTGCAGAGCACCTTTAAACACGCTCTCTACACACGCGCATGTGTGCCGTCGCACGGCTGCCGCGGGTTCGGGTTGGGATGAACCCCGAGCCCGCCGCGCCGGCCGCGGATCCTATCAAGGGGTTGTATAAACTGAAGGGGTTATGTAGAAAGGTGCCTCACATGAATGAGTCGCGTTTGAAGGGTGAGTCGCGTTCGTGGTCACTAGTGGGTTGGGCCCGACCACTAACGGGACCACTAGCAAGACCACTAGTGGGACCACTTGGGACCACTAGTGGTCCCACTACTGGTCCCACTACTGGTCCCACTAGTGGTCCCACTAGTGGTCGGGCCAGATCCACTAGTGATCACGAACGCGACTCACATTAGTAGCGCAACTCACTCTGTGTGGGGCACCTTTCTAAACATATAAACTACTGGCTACGCAGTAGGTTATATAACGCCTTGTATATTACCCCTTGATCCTATGCTTTCGAACTAGAACCAACCGCCGTGCCGTCGTGCTGTCCCAAAAAGAAAACACGCGTTTAAAGGAAGCCTACTAACACCTATGCTAGCGCTCTAGCGTGCCGCTGGCTGCTGCGTGAGAGATGGTGGAAAAGGGGCCGGAGGTCCCCCCCCCATCTCCCAGGAACTGATTCCCCTACCAGTCCCTGCTTTCTCTATACCCCTCCCGCCTTCCGCCCACCCGTCATCCCCCCGCTCTAAGCACGGATCTTGAGAAAGGGTGGGATGGTTAGAACCGGAGGCTTAGTAGTCAGTAGCTAGAAGTGTAGGCCGAGTTGGCGTAGGCCGCGGGCTCGAGACAGGCTCACGAAGTAAATCGTGAGGAGCGTGCAAGGGACGCTCCAGCGAGATGCTATGTTCTCTGACGCCGCCTTAGGGGCGTATGGGCGTATGCGTATGGGGCATTGGGCATGCTCACGAAGTAGCAAGTAGATCGTAGAGGAAACGTGCCGTACTGTACCAGTTGTGCCACTTTTCCTCTAAGCGCTTGGAGGAAAAGTGGAACGTGCCGTACTGTACCAGGTGTGCCACTTTTCTTCTAAGCGCTTAGAGGAAAAGTGGCACAACTGGTACAGTACGGCACGTTTCCTCTACATAGATCACGATGAGGAGTAAATGGGCGGAGCGCGCGGGTGTCAGTCGTTCCGGATCCAGAGCTAGAGAGATCTCGGAGCTCCGAATGTTGGCCCATCCATCCGCCAACGCCGTCGCGTATAATACAAGAGAGACAGGCAGTATGCATGCATCGTGTGCATCCTGTGTTGCTCGAGTATAATATAGCTCCATCTCTACATGTTTATTTCTACTGCATACTGTGTATATGTATGTTCAGAATGGTGCGTGTGTATGTTAATATATGTTAATCAGTATGTATATTGCTTTCGTCTTGTCCTATCCTCCTTGTCCAGACCTACGCTACGCGCCTACGCCCACAAACACCAGGCGGGTGACGCGGGTCCGGTGAGTGTCCAGGGCGGTTCTCAGGTCATCTTGTGGCCCCTTTTGTGTTTAGCCACTCGGATGTCTTCACTAGGTGCTAGGTGTTGCTGCTGCATGTACGTCTCCGTCGCTCGATACTCGATACTGTAAGTTCACTTCGGCTCTGGTCTGCTGCGCTAGGCCTTGGCTGGGGCGGGAGTGGGGAGCGGGAGCAAAGTCTGCTTGAATATATAACTCTTTTTTTGCGCTGCTACTGCTACGACTACGGCATGCCTTGTTGCTTGTTGTCCTTGTTCTTGTTGCTGTTGCGATGGAGTCGCAGCTAGAGCTAGAGCTAGAGCTAGGCGCGCCCTAAACATCTCCATATCCATTTTGTTTCATTATATCCACGACCCTCCTCCTTCTGCTCCTGCTATAAATATAAACGTACGATCCTTGCCGTATACCGTATACGTATACCATAGTATACCTTTTTACACGTAACACATACAGATACATATACAGATACAGCTATGCTTCTCGTGTTCTGTCGTCATTATTATTATTATCACATATCCGCGATCGCGATTCCTGTATGCTTTTTTCTACGAACTACTACTAGACTACTACGCTGCTACGAAGACCTCTTCACGAAATTCAGCAGCGAGTCTCGCACTGTGTGGCTGTGGTGTGGCAGCGTCTGTCCCTGTCCGTGACAAAATGCGCTTTCCAGTATTTCTCTATCTCTATCTTCTGGTTATATTAGGTTAAATAATCTAATACATTTCCACATTGCTCATTGCTCATTATCATTATCATTGATATTTTTATTTTGGTATTATTATTGGTGGCCGGCGGCCGCGAACTTTTTTTTTTTTATTCTTGCATGTCGTAAAATTAAACAATAACCTACTGCAATAGCAATAGCAGTCACGCACCGCGCACCACAACGAAGTATGTATCATTCAAATGTATATCGTATATCTATATTATATCTCGCAATTGCTTAAGCAAACGGATATTTTAGTATAGAGTTTATAATTATTATTATATAGCACGTACATCAAAGCGGCTACAAAGCGTCTCTGTCTACTGTCTACTGAGTTCTACTGTGGTGTACCTTTTGATAAGTGATACAAATAGGCTGTGTTGTATAGTTGTAGTGTGTTCTAGAGTAGACTCTCGTGCCCGGCCCGCCACAAAATTTAAAGGATTCCCACACACGCCGCACGCGCCCTCCCAGCTATTCTGCATTCTTCCACTGTCACTGGGAGACGTAGACGCACGAGCAGCTGCGCACGTACGCTATTCGTACGCGGGCTGCGGCGCCGCCCTTGTTCGGCCTACCACTCCATCGGGAAGTCACCCCGGTTGCCCTCCGGCCCGTGCGAGTCCCGGTAGTAGCCGAGCCCCGCGGGCCCCGTCTTGAAGACGAAGCCCGGCCGGCCGCCCGCGAAGCGCTCGGCCGGCTCGAAGGCGCGGCCGTCCAAGGGCTTGGCGCTGGGGGCCTGGCCCGGCCGCGAGGCAGTGGGGCGCACGGGTCCACCGCAGCGGCCGTCGCCGCCGCCCGCCCACCCACCGCTTCCCCCCCCACGCCCCCCCTCGCCGCCGCCGCCCACCCCCCCGCCACCGCCACCGTCGCCATCGCGCCCGCCCCCCGCGCCGCCCATCAGGCCAGTGCCACCAGCGTCCGCAGGCTGTGCGCTGGAGGCCAGCCGTGCGGCCGAGGGACGCACCGGGACGGGCGCCGGGATGGACCCCGGCGGGCGCAGAGGCGAGAACCACTCTGGGTCGGGGAGCTCCAATTTAGACGCGAGCCAACTGCCGCCCGCCGCTCCGGCGCCACCGCCACCGCCGCCGCTGCCGACACCTCCTCCACCGCCGGCGCTGGATCCGGCTCCGGCGTCAGCCGCCGCTGGCGGCGACGTGGGCGCGCGCGGCGTCGCCTCCCTTGCCCCCACCACCCTCGCCGCCGCCCCAGTCGCCGGCGGCGGGCGCGGCGGGAGCGGTGCGAGCCCGAGCACCATCGAGAGTCGCTCCGTGTGGCGCGCGCGCAAATTGACCCTGGTCTGCGCGCGCGAGAAGGCGCGCACGGAGCGGAAGCGCTCGAGGTGTGAAACGAGCAGCGCCACCTCGAGCGGCATGTCGTGCGCAACGTGCAGCACGACGGGCTTGGCGACCGCTCGCCGCCCGCCGCGGCCAGCTCCGCGCCGCCCACCGCGTTTCGCCAGTCCTCCAGACGGCGCGCCGCCGCGGCCGCCCCCCGCGGTATTTAGCCGCCCCGCCCTGCCGCCCGCAGCGCGGCCTCCCGGCGGCGAGTCGTCCGCGTAGCTCAACGGCTCGTCGACGCGAGCGCGAGCGAACTTTGCGAATGCGCCCGCCTCGGGCTTGGCCCCGCGCCGGCCTGAGGGACACATAAAAGCAGGAGTTCTATTAACTATCAATGGCGGAACTTTGCGAATGCGCCCGCCTCGGGCTTGGCACTGCGCCGGCCTGAGGGACACATAAAAGGAGGCGTTATATTAACTATCAATGGCGGAACTTTGCGGATGCGCCCGCCTCGTGCTTGGCCCCACGCCGGCCTGAGGTTAGATTGTATAGTAAGCATTCACGACGAAGCGAACAGGGGGTTCCAGTTAGGAGAGGGAGGCAGGAATGGGTTGAGGTCAGTTCCGGGGTCGAGGAGGGTGCGGAAAGAGTGGGAGAGTAGTAGGGTGCTCGAGCTTGGGAGCTGAGGTTCTCAGTTCGGAGAGGGGGCAGGCAGGGTGTGTGTGTGTGCGTGTGTGTGTATATATATATATATATATATATATATATATATATATATATATATATATATATATATATATATATATATATATATATATACGAGTATCGTGCCTGTATTAGTATGTCGAGGGTTATGCACTTCGTAGAGTGGTGGGGCTTCTTAGCTTGGGAGCTGGCGAACCAAGCGGCTTGTCGGAGACATTAAGCGGAGACGGAGTAGCATGGGTATACGCGTATCGTGCCTGTGCTAGTGTGTCGAGGGTTGTGTGCTTCTGATCAGTGTTATGGGGCTTCTTGAGCTTGGGAGCACATATGGGTGGCAGGGTAGAGTACCGGCATGGGTTTACCCCCCCCCCCTCCCCATGGATTACCATTGTTCCCACTGCGCTGGGCTCGATTGACATCCTACCCAAAACATGCCGGGACCCTACCCTACCCCCCATATGCACGAGGTCCTGGCGTACCGAGCGGCTTGTCGGCGTCTTTCAGCGGAGACAGAGGCCGCGCTTTACCGCGCCGCTGCCGCCCTAATGCGTCGCGTCCAAGGTCCACCACCCGCTCGTCGCCGTCTTGCTCGCCGACGTCGCCGCCCTCGGATTCGCCCTCGAGTCCGCCCTCGTCGCCGACGTCTACCCCGGCGTCGGCGCCGCCCAGGCCCAGGGCGCTCCCGTCGAGCACCATTGGCTCGGTTTCGTCACCCGCTGCGTGCGTTCCGCTGCTGCTCGCGCCGGGCGAGGCCGCCGCGCCCGCGGACTGCGCCGGAGGAGGATGCGAAGGCGAGTGTTCGTCGCTCGAGGACGACTCCGCCCCCACCTCCACCACGCAGCCGTCCGAGGCGCTCGAGTGCTGGCGCGACGGCGGCGACACGCCGGGGCCCGCGCCGTCCTCCGTGTCGCTCTCGAGAGGGTCGAGCTCAGCACCCTCCACAGGAGGCTCCCGCTGCACCCGGTCTGCATCACCGCCCTCCTCCGCCTCCATCTCCATCGCCTCGCCCAATTCGTTCGTCTCGCCCACCGCCACCTCCTCCTCGCCCTCACCCTCGCTGCTCTCCTCGTCCGTAACCGTAGACGCCTCGTCATCTTCTTTAATCTCGTTCCCCTCCTCCTCGCCCACCCCGTCGTCAGGCAGCTCAACCAACGACGTGCCGTCCGCGAGCGCCGAGGAAATGGACGACGGCGTCGGCGAGCGCTCGACGGTCCGATCAACCCGCTTCCGGTACGGGAGCTTGTTCGCGAGGCCCTGGCTGGACGGCCTGAGGAGGGAGGCGGGGGGAAACACTCGCGCCGATACGTCGCACACAGTGGGGCGGCGGCGGCGGCGCTGACGGCTGGAAGGGGGCACGCAGGGGAGGGCCGCGCCTGAGAGAGAAGGGCTCGTCGTACGCGCGATGAGGGACGCGAGGCAGGTTGAGCCTGCAGGCGGCGGGAAAACAGAGTGAACAATCACGGTCTGGGCGCCACAAAGGTGGCGGCGCGGCGGCGACACTGCGGCTGGCATCTCGGCCGCGCGCCGAGAGCTGCGGCTGCCGAGGACAGGCGCGCGCACCTCTGCACTTCCAGCCCCCTTGGCCAGCTCTCGTCGATGCTGCCGGGATTGTTGCGCACCCAGGCGCGCGCCAGCTGGTACGGGCTGAACCCGCGCGGGATCTGCTGGAGCGAGACGCGGCGGCCGTGCGTCTCGACAATGTTCATCGTGGGCAAATCGCCGTGGTGATTAGTTGGTGGTTGGTGGGCAGATACCGGAGGGGGAGCCATTTGAGACCGTACGGTACAAGGGGGTGGGGGGGGGAAGGCCAGTGTGTGTCGCAGGGTGCGTGCGTGTTGTTGTCTTGGAGAAACGCAAGGGAGGCCAGGGCAGGATGACCGTTGCGATCGTTGCGAATTATATAGCTGTTGCGATGGTTGCGAACCATATAGCTGTACCTACGTACCTCGCCTCTCCTCCCATCGTCTCTGGACCTAGTAAACTCTTGTGGTATCATACCGCTATGTTGCGGCCTGCGGTCCGCCATGGTGGCCTTTCGTCACGATGGCTCTCCAGCAGCGGCGACAAGTCGTGCGCCAGCGTGGGCAGCTACCATGGCCACAACAGGAAGGCAGATGGCATTAACCATTTATAAAAAAAAAAACGAACGTTCTGTGAAACGACTTTTGTTTTCGAAACAATGCGGTCAAGATCGAGACTGGCGCTGCTGCTCGCTGTGCTGAGCACGCCTAGCGCGCTGCGCATTGGCACGCCTACGCTGCGGCGAGCGGCGGCAGCCCGCTCGCACACCTTCCTTGCGGTTGAGACGTCTCCGCCGGCGACGAGGACCGGCAAGCGCTGCAAACGGCCAGGCCCCAACCCTGTGGTTCCCACGCTGCGCGAAGTGGACCTGCTCATGCTCGACGAGGGGAAGCGGGTGCAGCGGCAGGACCTCAAGGGTGGCGGCGGCAGCGGCTTCGCAGTGCAGGACATCCGGGCGGACCCGGCGACGGTTTGGCGGTGCATCAGCGATTTCACGTCGTACGACCGCCTCATTAGCACAGTCCGGACGGCGCAGGCCTACAGCCCAACGCTTGTGATTCCGGGTACGGGGTGCTACCGCTTCACGGTGAGCCGGCTGCGGCTGTGCCTCGACGTGCGCTTCTGCGTCGACGACGAGCAGCGGTACGCCTACTGGTCGCTCGAGCAGCCGAGCTGGGTGAGTGGGGCCGCGAGCGCGCCGGCCCACGGCCCCACCCGCGCCCGCCGCGGCAGTTTCCTCTCCCGCGACCGCACCAGCCCTGCCTTGCGCCTTCGCCAATGGGGCGTGTCCTCGAGGGGGTTTGCATGTCTTGTGAAGCGCACGCTGCCCACGTTTGGCCTAGTGCGTTCGTGCCCTAACCGATGCTCCGCCGCTCTCAGGTGCTCACGGACTCGACCGGGTTTTGGCACGTCCAGCCGCTCGAGTCCAAGCCGGGCTACGTCCGCGTCTGGTTCTGCGCCGCCGTCGTGCTCGCGCCGGTGGTGCCCAGCTTTGTAGTGCGGCTCGTCTCGAGGCTCGGGCTGAAAAAGGTGAGCGCCCGCATTATGTTAACGGTGCCCTGCAGCTACTAACTAAGCGCTCTAAGTAAATTCGCTTTGCTCATGTATATGAGCGAATTTCTTTTAAAATTTATGACGGCGATCACCAGCGATGTATCCTGAATTTGTCCATGAAACCCGGAACAATTCGGAACAAGTGATTCAAAAGTCGAAACTGAAACCGTCGTTCATTATGAGTCACAGCACCAAAGTCATTAGGTTGATTATGAAAAAGCTCCTTCGATTTACCTAGCCGCACAGGGCACCTTTGATATTAGTCGTGGTATTGCCGCGGCGCCCAACTTTGTAGTGCGACTCGTCTCGAGGCTCGGGCTGCCAAAAGAGTGCTCGTCGGGGGGCTATAAATATATATTTATATGTATATATATAGACATATATGTATATATATATATATATAGATATATATATATATATATATATATATAGACATATATATATATAAGGACAGATACATAGACAGATACTGCATATGTCTTTATCGATATATCTATATAACCATATAACCCGAGTGTGACAACCCACACAGAGGGGCGATCGACTATCCCACGCGGTCGAACCTCAGTGCCTGCCTACTTTACACACTCACACAGCGGCCACGATGAGAACGGACCGAGTTTGTGACGCCGCATTCCGATTTGTAGTAGTAGTATATATATATATATATATATATATATATATATATATATATATATATATATATATATATATACTCCATATATATGTATCAGCAGTTGCCGCGCGAGCAACACCCTGGCACGCGGCGCCGCCACCCCTTCCAGGCACCCGCCCCACAATACCGCGGGATGCCCACAGCTCGATGGCGGGGAGGTCGATCCTCCCATTTGTATCAAGGGTACCCCGAAGGGGGTGCACCGCACCGCACACGGCCTGCTGCAAGGCGCGAGGATGATTACATGCTTACCCCCCAGGACCCTCCTCCCACCTTAGCGACAGCCGACACGGCCCACATCGCACACAGCCAGTATTTTAGCCGCTACAAGATATTGTTTCACTTCAAAGCTTTATTGTGGGAGTCCAGCATCCTTTTATGCCCCCGCCTCCCTGCAAAACCTACCCTATTGCAATACGATTGCATGATCATTGCGCAATATACGCCCCCCCACCGACGCTTCCTTTTTATGCCATACACCATACAATATTGGTGATGGCAATATCGTGTAGGCTAAGCGAGGCGCGAGGGTGATGATATGCTTACCCCCCAGGACCCTCCTCTGCTTACCCCCCAGGACCCTCCTCGCACCCCAGCGACAGCCGACACGGCCCACAGCCCTACGTGTTGAATAAATATTCACGTATTCCTGTGTCATAGCCACAAGAATACGAATAACTTATTCCGCCTAGCTAACCCTGTATATGACATGCACACGTACATATTCAAGGTTCATGTGTTCACAAAACAGGCTGGATATGAATAAAATACCGTATTTTATTCTTTGCGCCGCGCATTCAACGTGTAGGCCCACAGCGCACACAGCCAATATTGCGGCTACACTGCACTGCCACCCAGAGCGTGGGACTATCCCGCGGACGCGCCGTGCGACCTCCTCGTATGGCCATATCCTCACTGTAGAGGTAAAAATATCAACAGGTCACACACACACACACACACCGACAGAGAACAACACCCCCACTGTAGAGGACAACAGGCCACACATAATATACATATGGAATATGTGTAGATGTATCTTTCCATAGATAGATATCTATGATTTATAGTACCCTCACTGTACAGGCCAACAGGCCACAACTTATATAAATATGGAATCTGTGTAGATCTATGTCTCCATAGATAGATATCTATTATGTATAGCTGCCCGAGACGGGTGGGATGCAGCTCGCAACCTCCGAGACGGAAATTATGTACCAGTTGTCCTCTAAGCGCTTAGAGGACAACTGGCATAGTGACTTGGTGTCCTCTACACCTAGAATTAGCCTTTACAAGATATTGTTTCACCTAAAAGCTTTATTGTGGGAGTCTTTCATCCTTGCATTGCCCTCCCCCCACCTGCAACGCCTACCCTATTGCAATACTATTGGACGCCCATTGCGCAATATACGCCCCGCCACCGACCCTCCCTGTTTATGCCACGCCCCATACAATATTGGTCATGGCAATCTCGTGTAAAGGCCAAACTCACACGCCGCCGCCTTGCTGCCCGCCCCACAGGCCTGTGGGTGGGTGCGGGACCTCGAGAAGGGCGAGAGCTTGATTACGCGGCGCCTCGGGTAGCCTCGCGCCGCGCACGACCCCCCCCCCCGCGGTATTCCTCATCGATGGGAACACCGTGCCCTCAGCCGCCGCCCCGGCGGCCCCCAAGGCGTCCGACGCCGTTAGAAGTTAGAACCCCAGCCGCCGCTCCTGCCGTGGGGCGCACAACGGGGCGCGTGTACCCGCCTCACCCTCTCTCTTTCTCCCTCTATGGCGTGGCTGGGGAGGAGCTGA